>Ga0134121_10000195_pt1 | contig 72499 bp, 36 predicted proteins | sample KB301_FD_96463 | JGI IMG/M metagenome (GOLD analysis project Ga0134121, IMG submission 96463) | Terrestrial soil microbial communities without Nitrogen fertilizer from Kellogg Biological Station, Michigan, USA - KB3-0-1 | ecosystem: Environmental > Terrestrial > Soil > Unclassified ...
CCCTGCAGGAGCTCCAGCGCCTGGAGGGAGACGGCAACCTCCTCTATGGCCGCGGCGAGCACCACCTCTCCTTCGGCCTCGGCCGGCGCGAGCTGATCTGCCGCATCCTCGAAGGGACCTTCCTGGACTACGAGCGGGTCATCGCCAAGGACAACGACAAGAAGATCCTCTTCGATCGCAAGAACCTTGTGGACGCCGTCGGGCGCGCCGCGCTCATGACGGGAGACCGCGCCCGGGCCGTACGCCTCCAGTTCTCGCCGGAGCAGATGGTGATCTCGGCCGTCAACTCCGACCTCGGCGAGGCCATGGAAGAGGTGCCTTGCGACTACGACGGGCCGGAGTTCCGGGTCGGAATCAACCCCGACTACTTGAAGGCCGCCTTGAGCAGCATGGATGGCGACCAGGTTCACGTTTCAATCTCTCAAAAAATGAACCAATTGCACACTCAACCAATCACCGGTAGCGACTTTCACTTAGTCATGTTGAGGAATATCTGAGGTGCCCGACTTATGGTTAATCAAACCAACGCCTCGTTTTTGCTAGAGCAGGCTGACTCGCTGGAATCGATGGCCCAAGCTATTCTCGAAATCTGCGAGGACACAATTGACCTCAAGAAAGCCTCCCCTTACTTCGGGGCGATCAGAGAGGCCGTCTCGTCGCATTTCGTCCGCGGGCGCATCAAGGCGGAGCGTAATTCATGAAGCTCCTCCGATGGCTCGGCCGTCTTCTCTTCGGCTCCCCTCACGAGGGGGCCTGCTGGGATCTATCCCGGCCCTGCTGGCTCGCCTATACCCTCGGAAGCCGCAGGGGTGAGCTCCGGGCGTTGGCGCCTGTTTGCGCTCGCTGCCGGCGGTTCGCGGGGCTCTGTGGGTGTCTGGACAGGTCAACCCATGGAACCGTCAGTGCTCCCCACCTTTTAACCGGTAAGGGCGGGGCGAAGCTGGTGCGTAAGCGAGCCAAGCGCCCGGTGGCCGAGCCATCACCCGTGGTTGACATCAAGCGCCGGAGGACCTCCCGCTCGTGAATGTGTTGAGGGTCGCCCGCTGGAAAGACAACTTCGAGAACAACCGCACTCGCGAGATGCGGACGATGGCATGGGTTCCAGTCCCTGTAAAACTCGGCGGCGATGGCTACACGGAACTCATCGACCACCCGAACGGCGCGGCGCACTTCGGGGTGTGGATCGCTGTCCTTGAAGTGGCCGCCGGCTGCGACATCCGCGGCACCTTACTGCGCGACTCCGGGCGCCCTCACGACGCATCATCGATCTCTCGCCTGACTCGCATCCCTGCGGACATGGTGCGGGAAGCTCTCGGGCGCCTGCTGGAAATCGGCTGGCTTGTCGCAGACGGGTGCGACGATACCGCACCTTCCTGCGGAGTTCCCGCACCTTCCTGCGACGAACCCGCAGGCGAGCGCGAGATGCCTGCGCCCTCGCGCGTGCGCAGGGAACAGAACAGAACAGAACAGAACAGAACAGAAACGAGTGAGAGACGCGCGCTAGGCGAGAACGGGCACGATGTAGCGCCGGCCCTGGTACCTGATCCCGACCTCGAAAGAGCGCGGACCGAGCTAGCGGAGAACGCTTGGATGGGGCGCCTACTCGACAAGGTGCGCTCTCGCTATCCCTCCCATCGCTTCAAGGAGGGAACCGCGCCGGCAGCGTTGTTCGGTGCATGCCGCCGTGGCGAAGTCCGACAAGACGGCCAGGAACTTCAAGCGCGCCAGATCTCGGAAACGTTATTCCTGGCCCGCATCGAAGGCTATGCGGCCTCCGATGAATGGCGACGCGAAGGGGGCCGGTTCGCGCTTAGCTTCGTGACGTTCATGACAGACCGCCAGTACCTCACCGAGCCCCAGCCGCCAGGTGCTCAAACTCCGAAGGGCGACGTGCGCCGAACGGCTGGCGGTCACGACAAACCTCAGGAATCCCGAGTGAGGCGTCTGGCATGAGCCCAATTTCTCTAGGTAAGACTTATCGACCAATTGGTCAGATTTTGGACGGTCTTGTTCAGCGCGCGCCGGAAGGCCTCACTCAAGCACCGGCATGCTCGCTCTGCAATGACCGCGGATGGATTGTGGAACCCGACGGAGGAGCGGGAAAGAGTCGCCCGTGCACCTGTCGGACCGACCGTCCCACCGACTTGCTGCTTCGGCGCTACGGCGTAGGCGAGGACCTGGTGCACGCGGAGATGCCCAACCTCGAAGGCCCGCTCGCAGGCATCGACCTCTCGACGTTCCCCCACCCCGATACCTGCCTGACCCTCCTGGGACCCGTGGGAACCGGGAAGAGTCACCTAGCAGTCGCTCTCCTGCGGCGCTGGGTGGAGTCCGGGAGGAGTGCCCGCTTCGTCGAGGTCCGCCAACTCCTCGCCGACTGCCGGACCGCCTCAAGTCAAGGCGCCGGATCAGCGGAGGAGATCGTCTCCGCCCTCGCCCGTCGGGAGTTCTTAGTCCTCGACGAGGCCTACGCCGACCGCCAGACAGACTTCGCCGACGACCTTCTATCAGGCCTGATTCGACGTCGGCTCCGGGATCGGAAACCGACGATCATCACCACCAACCTTTCGGAGCAGGAACTCGAGCGGATCGAGCCGCGTATCGCGAGTCGGGTGACGGGCTGCGGCGCCATCGCGATCTCAACGATGGGACTTCCCGACCGACGCAGACTCGCGGCTCCGGCCGCAGGAGGATCGAAGCAATGACACCCCAGGACTATCTTCGCAGCCTGGACCGAAGCGCGATTGAACTAGCATGCGGCGGTGACTTCACCTACAAGGGCGACGCCAGAGCAGCCGAGTTGCTCACCCGAAGTGCTCGAAGTCACGGCCATCAAATCACGATCGAAGGCCGCGCCGTGGGTCGCCACCGATCAATAAGCGAAAGCCAGCAAGTCGTTAGCGCCCTGTGGGCGATTCGTGACCAATTGGCGAAGCAGACGACGGCGCTGGAGTTCCTCGCGGACTGCTGGCGCCGGTCCGTCGAAACGGGGGCGGCATGAGAGGGCTTGTCATCCGGATTCCCGGCGAGCCGCACGCGCAGGGCCGAGCGAGGTTTCGCGTTATCAAGACGAAGGCCGGCGCCCATCTCCCGGTCGCCTACGATCCTCGGGAGTCAAGAGACTGGAAGGCGACGGCGCAGGCTCACATGGCGGCGGCGGTATCGCGAGCCCACGGGCTAGTGCGGATCGTCTTAGACGGACCGCTGGAGCTCCAAGTCCTCGCCGTCTTCTCCTCGCCGAAGAGTGCCGATCGGAAACACGGCCACCCGCGCAGTTGGCATATCAAGCGGCCGGACGGCGACAACGTCCTGAAGGCAGTCAAGGATGCTGCGAAGGGCGTGCTCTGGCGGGATGACTGTCAAGTGTGTGACGAGCGAATCATCAAGGTGGTCGGAGCGCAGGGTGAGGCGCCCTACCTGGAAATCAAGGTCTCACCTCTCCCGACCTTGGAGCGATACCTCCCCGGCGGATCGTTGTCTGGCGTACCCGCCGAGATGATGGAAGGGGGCGCCCGTGGGTAAGACTTCGATCGAGTGGACCGAGGTCACATGGAACCCGGTCCGCGGCTGCTCGCGGGTGTCTCCTGGTTGCGTTCACTGCTACGCCGAGGCAATGGCCGCTCGCTTCTCCGGTGCGGTAGGCGTCCAAGAGAACGGTGAACCGATCATGGGATGGGGCCATCGCTTCGCGGAAACGACTGCGGCCGGCGGACGATGGACCGGCATCGTCGAACTGATTCCGGAGAAACTGGACGAACCTCTGTCCTGGACGAAGCCGCGCCAGTGTTTTGTCAACTCGACGAGCGACCTTTTTTACGAGAGACTGTCGAATGAAGCCATCGCCGCGGTCTTCGGCGTAATGGCGGCATGCCCTCACGTCACCTTTCAGATTCTCACCAAGCGGGCGGAACGGGCTGCGGAGTGGTTTGAGTGGGCGGAACGCCGAGGGCACCAGGGCGCCGCGATCTACGTTTCCGAGCACCGCTGGGGCAAAAACGATCTCCAAACGATGACCTATTATTGCAGGCTCGGAAAGTTGCTCGCTGGCCGCCTCCTTGACGGTCGAGAGTGGAACGAGCTCCCAGGGGCGGACCGGGTCCAGGAGATGCCGGAGGGGGTGGACCGTGGCTGATTCGATCGTCGGCGCCGTGGACCTCGAAGCCTATCGGCGGTTCATCGAAGCCAAGGCCGCCCTGGCGCCGAGCCATGGGTTCGCTTGCTCGGAGGATGAGGTCAACTCGATCTGCCTTCCTCACCAGAAGGTCTGCATCGCCTGGGGCGTCCGCCGCGGCCGGGCCGCCCTCTTCGAGGCTTTCGGGCTGGGCAAGTCGATCCAGCAGCTCGAGGTCTGCAGGCTCATCTTGAAGAAACTCGGCGGCGGCCGGGGCTTGATCGTCGCCCCCCTCGGAGTGCGGCAGGAGTTCAAGAGGGATGCCGCCATGCTTGGACTTCCGATCTCGTTCGTCCGTCGCTCGGAAGAGGTGGGCGGGGACGGTCTCTATATCACCAACTATGAGAGCGTCCGCGAGGGTAAGCTCGACGTCAACCTGTTCGACGTCGCGAGCCTCGACGAGGCGGCGTGCTTGCGGGGTTTCGGAGGCACGAAGACATTCCGGGAGTTTATGCGATGTTTTGAGGGGACGGGGCCGCGCTACAAGTTCGTGGCCACGGCTATTCCCTCACCGAATGAGATCATCGAATTGTTGGCCTATTCCGCCTTCCTGGAAGTGGCCGACGTCGGGCAGGTAAAAACTCGCTACTTCAAACGGAACAGCGAGAAAGCCGATAACCTCACCCTTCACCCGCATAAGGAAAAGGAGTTCTGGTTGTGGGTGGCGAGCTGGGCCATCTTCCTTCAGGCGCCATCAGATCTCGGCTTCTCGGATGAAGGGTTCTCCCTCCCTCCTCTCGACATTCGATGGCATGAGGTCGCAACCGATCACAGCACGGCAGGCGCCGAGAGGAACGGCCAGGGCCGCCTCATTAAAAATGCAGCTCTCGGGTTGAGCGAAGCCGCCCGAGAGAAGCAGGACAGCTTGACCGCTCGCGTGGCCAAGCTTATGGAGTTGCGTGCAGAGGATCCATCGGCGCATCGCCTCCTTTGGCACGACCTTGAAAAGGAACGGTTTGCCATCGAGGCGGCGATACCAGGAATCGTCTCCGTGTACGGAACTCAAGATCTTGAAACCCGAGAAACCGCCATTATCGACTTCTCCGAGGGGCGCATCTCGGAGTTGGCGGCAAAGCCGGTGCTAGCGGGGAGCGGGTGCAACTTTCAGAGGCACTGCTCGTGGGCGATCTTCCTGGGGATTGGCTTCAAGTTCCATGATTTCATTCAGGCCCTTCACCGTCTCTTACGCTACCTTCAGCCAGGAACCGTCCGGATCGACCTGATCTACACGGAGGCCGAGCGAGAGGTTCGGCGAGTACTTGAAGGGAAGTGGGAGCGCCACAAAAAGACCGTGGCGGCGATGACGGAAATCATCCGGGAATACAAGCTCAGTAGCGAAGCGATCTCAGCCACCCTGACCCGCGCTCTTGGAGTCGAGAGGGACGAAGTCTCGGGCGACGGTTACACGATCGTCAACAATGACAGCGTCATCGAGCTAAACCACATGCAGGCCAATAGTCAAAGCCTGATTTTAACCTCGATTCCGTTCGCCTTCCAGTATGAGTACTCGCCAAGCTATCTCGACTTCGGACACACCGACAGCAACCCGCATTTCTGGCAGCAGATGGACTTTCTAACACCGAATCTCTTACGGGTTCTCCAGCCCGGGCGCATCGCGGCTATTCATGTTAAAGACCGGATTGTGCCCGGCGGCGTCAACGGGCTAGGTTTCCAAACTCTCCACCCTTTCTCGGATGAGTGCATCGCCCACTTCATCAAGCACGGCTTTGCTTTCCTTGGACGGAAGACGATAGTTACGGATGTTGTGAGAGAGAACAATTCGACCTATCGGCTCGGCTGGAGTGAGCAAAACAAAGATGGGACGCGCATGGGGTGTGGTGCGCCGGAGTACCTCCTGATCTTCCGGAAGCCGCCTACTGATCGGAGCAACGGCTACGCCGACGTCATGGTGACGAAAGTCAAACCTTTGTGCGATGACCACGGCGAACCGCTGCCGTTCAACAAGCGAACCAACTGGCGCAAGCCAATTCCGGGGACCGGCGCCTCCCGCGCTCGCTGGCAATTCGACGCTCACGGGTTCATGCGTTCATCAGGCGACCGGCTCCTTAGCTCGGCGGAGCTCTCGGCGCTCCCTCACGAGACAATCTACAAGCTGTGGCGCGACCGGTCCCTACGGGCACTCCACAACCACGAAAATCACGTCCTGCTCGCCGAGAAGTTGGATCACATGGAGAAGCTGCCGGCGACCTTCATGCTGCTCCCGCCTCACTCCTGGCACCCGGACGTCTGGACGGACGTTGCAAGGATGCGGACCCTCAACTCCAGCCAGGCGCAGAAAGGGCAGGAACAGCACCTCTGCCCGCTCCAGTTCGACATCGTCAACCGGGCGATTTTCCAATACACGATGGAAGGCGAGACGGTGTTGGACCCGTTCGGAGGAATCGGCACGGTCGCCGTCTGCGCCTTAAAAATGAAGCGGCGCGCCTACACAGTGGAGCTGAACGCCGGCTACTTCGCGGACGCGGCCGGCTACTGCGAGACGACGGCTCGCGAGATATCGATGCCTACCCTGTTCGATTTCCTGGAAGCGGCAGACGTGCCGGATGAGGTGGCGTCATGAAGCGGGCGGCCGCGGTGATGGTGGAGCAACTCCCCCTCCTCGCCGAGCCCCACCTGAAGAGCGCCCAATGGACGGAGATTCCCATCCCCGAGGGCTACAAGCACATCCGGGGATTCCGCTCCCTCTCCAAGGGTCAGGAGTGCATGGTGCGCTGGGTGGACGGATGGAAGGCGGGCGTCATCGGAGAGAGGCTGGACAAGTTCAACGCCGCATCAGGGTGCTACGTCAAGGCTTGCGGGGTGTCGCTTTCTGTTGTTGAGCACTCCTCGATTCTGGTTAGGAAGGGGGGAGCGTGAGCCCAAACGTCCTCTCCCTGTTCTCCGGGATCGGCCTGCACGACCTGGGCCTCGAGCGGTCCGGGTGGACGATCAAGGCGCAGTGCGAGACCGACCCCTGGTGCTGCGCTGTCCTCGCGAAGCACTGGCCCCAAGTTCACCGGTTCGGAGACGGCCTCAGGAGGAAGGAATCGAAGAGGGAGGGCGGTCCCTGTCTCATGGAACAGTTGGCGCCGACGCCAACGGCACGGGACTGGCGCTCCACGGCGGCGAGCCCGGAGACGCACGAGAGGAACGCCCGGCCGCTCTCGGAAGTGGCGGGCCTGGACTGGCCGACGCCTCAAGCCGCGGACTCCGAACGGGCGAGCCTGACGATGATGCGCGGGGAGGGGAATCCGACGCTCCTGGGAGCCGCGACGGACTGGCCGACGATCACGGCGGTGGATGCGGGCGGGAAAGCGGGGCTGAAGTACGTGGGCGGGAATCCGAACTTGGGCGCCATCAATGGCCCGCTCGTCGAGGCGAACCCCAGCACGCCTGGGAGCCCCCGCGTCTCACTCAATCCCGATTGGGTGGAGGCGCTGATGGGCGCACCTCCCGGCTGGACGGATTTGCCCGCAGAAGTCGTCTCCGAGCTCTGGGCAACGCGAACCCGCCCGACGTCCCGGAAATGATCGGGCGATGGATGCTGGCGCGGGAGGTTGCATGAGCCGCCGCCAGTGCCTCCACTGCCCTTGGAAGGTCGGGACCGATCCTCACGAGATCCCGAACGGCTACAGCGAGGTCGACCACGTCGCCTTGATATCGACGATCGCCGAACCGGGGCGATACCTCCCCGGTCCGGTCCGCGTCATGGCCTGCCACGAAACGTCGCCCGGAAACGAACTGCCTTGCATCGGCTGGCTCGCTCACCAACTCGGACCGGGCAACAACCTCCCTTTGAGGATGGCCGTCATCCGCGGGCAGATTGACGGAGGCGTCGAGACCGTTGGCCCGCAGCATGAGCGATTCGAGGACACCCTCCGATGATTCCCGAACAAGCCTCCCTCTTTGGCCCACCGCTCCCCGCTCCTCTCCCTTCCGTAGAGGAGAGGCCGGCAGTCCTGGCTCAACTCCCGGTGCCAGCTCCGGCCGTGCGCCTGCCGCTGATACCCCGGGCATGGGTGGACCCGATCGGTCACCTCTCCGATTGCCAGGAGGAGGACTGCCCGGACTGCGCGCTGCTCCGCCTGGACTTCTCCAAGTGCTCCAAGTGCGGACGGTGGACCTATACGCCTTGCCTCTATTCGGGAGGGCTTTGCTTGGGGTGTCAGGCGAGGAGCGGCGAGTACTGCGATGACCGGATGGACCGCTGTCGATGGGTGCCGCCGGCAGGGCTCAGGAGGGAGCGGTGAGCATTCCGGGCTACCTGCGCCGCGACATGAAGCGTCTCTACGGCGAGACGGTGTTCCCCTTCCAGGACCTGACGACGCTCCGAACGCAAGTCGAGGAAGTGCTTGACCGAGGACTGACGCCAACGCTTGAGGGATGGGCACTTCGGCGTAGCGGGTTCAAGGCGCGCCAAGTCGCGGAGTCCATTGCTCAGCGGCGACGTCTCCAAACCGTCCACCAGAGGCGCGGCGATCTCTGGCTCTTCCTCAAGGAGAGCGCCTATCTCGCTCTTGCGGCGAAGCTCCGGGAGATGGACCGATGACCGATGTTCTGGCACCTGGAATTCCTCTGGACGGGAACGGTCGCCGCCATGTGCGACCTCAGATCCCGAGGCCTTCGGTCCACACGGACCCCGGCTGCATCCTCGGAGCGAGTTGCTGCTGTCCTCACCCCTACCACGATTCCTGGGAGTGCTTCAGCACGGAGGAGGCCGAAGCGTTGGCCGAAGAGTTCCGGTCCGATGCGTGCCCCTGTTACGGTCCCGGGTCGAGGCTTCGACGACGATTGCGGAGCCGATCGCTGCGATGGCGAGCCCTACCGGTGTAGTTGTCACCGGGAGCCGGAGGACGTCGATGGACGTTGATCTGCCACCCCGGAATGACGAGGAGAGAGCGGAGCTTCGCGGACTGCGCCCGTGCGGACGCTCGGAGATGCTCATCCTCGCGTGCCGGTGCCACTTCTGCGGGTTGTTCTTCTGCCGGGCCTGTGCTGAACGCCACTTCGCGTCAGGTGGCGGATCGTGAGCCCCGTCGTGGTGAACCGCCACCACTACCAAGGGAAGCCCCTGCCGGCGCCAAACCTCTACATCGGCAGAGGGACCCCGTTGGGCAACCCATACACGGTCGAGGCCTTCGGCAAAAAGGCCCTGTCGCTCTTTGCCGTGTACCTCTGGAAGGCAGTCTTTGACCGAGATGCCGCCATCCTCGCCGCTCTGAACTCCATCGGTCCATCGCATTCCCTGGTGTGCTCCTGCGCTCCTAAGCCTTGCCATGGAGACGTAGTCCTTGAAGTTTGGGAGTGGCTGGCGGGAAAGGGGGAGTGGTGACCTACACCGCTGGAGACCGCGTCACTCTTTCGAAAGACGGCCTGCGGAACCGACCCGTTACGCTGCGCGGTCGCAGCGGAACCGTAGGCGAGCCCAAGGGTGTCCTCTACGTCCGCGTCCTTTGGGACGGCCGCAAGCAGCACGACCGCATCCCGCCGGAATGGCTGATCCTTGTTGAAGCGGCGCCGCCGCCCGCTCCGCCGCGTTCCTCCTGGGTCCGCGAGTTGGCTGAGGAGTTCGTCACCGAAGGTTGCAAGTACGGCGACGGCTGCCCGAGTAGTGCTCGCCACGGCCGCTGTATTCCCTGTAAGTTCAAGGCGGCGATTGAGTACGATCGGCACGGGCTGTCTGCTGGGGTCGCTGTACAGGAGAAGGAGTAGAGCCCCATGGAAGCCGCGCATCGGGACCCCGAGGTCTACGACCTGCCCTCCTTTGCAGAGGCGCACCACATGAGCCGCTCTCGTCTCTATGAGCTGCTGGATCTCGGGTGCGGTCCGGCTGTCACGGCCAACGGGCGACGGAAGATCATCACCCGGGAGGCGGCGGAAGAGTGGCGCAGGGTGTGGACCGGGAAGAGCCTGCCGTCTCGGGCGCGGCGGGAGATCGAAGAGCCGCGGGGCGCTCCTGAGCGAGCGTAGCCTCTTTCCCGTTGTGGCGTTCGACCTCATCCCCAACGAGGACGCGGATGCTGCGCTGCTCGCCTGGGGGCACTGGCTGGGTGGCTGCAATCGCCCCTTCGGCCGCCAGTCGTGGGGTCTCATGATCGCAGGCGAGCTGCTGGCCGTGGCCGTCTCGGCTTCCACCGTCAACGGCCGCTGCGGAGGGTTCGACCGCGGCGAGGTCGTGGAGCTGGCGCGCCTCTGTTCGCACCCGGATCATCGGGACCTGACCCGGGTAGCGCTGCGACTCTGGCGCAAGGTGGCCCCCGGCCGCTTGGGGAGTCAAGTACTGGCCTGTCGTGGCCCTGGTGTCCTACGCAAACGCAGCCCGCCACAAGGGCGACATCTACCGGTTCGACGGCTGGACGAAGGTGCAGGAGGTGAAGGGAGGTACGGCCGGGCAGACCTGGGACCGCCCACGGAAGGCGGCATACGAGGCAAAGTCGGTATGGGCGTACAAGCTCCCGCAAGAGGGTGACGATATTCGGCGCGGATTCGGCGCACCCGATGGCGGGCCGCCGTAAGTCGCTGATTTTGTTGGTATCCCCAACGGGACTCGAACCCGTGTTACCGCCTTGAAAGGGCGGTGTCCTAACCACTAGACGATGGGGACGTGCAAGGAGCGTCGGGCTGGCGCCCGGAGGTAATTTACCACAGCCCAAGTTTCAGGACGATCTCGGGTCCGCCGAGAGGAGCGCCTCGACCTCTTCATCGGAGAGATCCTCGAGGTTGTCCAGCAGGGCGCCGACCTCGGAATCGGCCGCCTGCTCCACTCTCGCCTGGGTGACGGCGAGGGCTAGGTTGGCGACGGTGGGCTTCTCGAAGACGGCTCGCAGGGGAATCTCGACGCCGAGCTCGTCGCGCAGAGCGGCGATGACGCGGATGCCGAGGAGAGAGTGGCCTCCCAGCTCAAAGAAGTTTTCGTGGATGCCCACGGCATCCAATCCCAAGAGGCGCTGCCAGACGCCGGCGATCGCCTGCTCGACGCCGTCACGGGGCGGAACGATCTCCCGGGTGCCCGAGTGGGCGCCGGGTTCGGGGTCCGGCAGGGCGCGGCGGTCCACCTTGTGGTTGGGGGTGAGGGGCAGCCGGTCGAGGAAGACGAAGGCGGCCGGAATCATGTAGGCGGGCAGCAGGGCGCGCAGGGCCTCGTGACGGTCGCGGAGATCGTGGGCGTCCATCGACTCTTCCGCGGAGGGCACCACATAGGCGACCAGCCGCCGGCCGGCCGGGCCTCCATCGTCCCGCGCCACGACCACAGCCTCGCGCACTCCCGGCAGCCAGCCGAGGGCGGCTTCGATCTCCCCCAGCTCGACGCGGAAGCCACGGATCTTCACCTGAAGATCCCGCCGGCCGGCGAAGGTGAGGTTACCGTCGGGCAGATACCGGCCGAGATCCCCGGTGCGGTAGAGACGGTCTCCCGGCACGCCGTTGAACGGGTTAGCCTGGAACTTCTCCCCAGTGAGCTCGGGATCGCCCAGGTAGCCGTCCGCAAGGTGAGGGCTGCGCACGCAGATCTCCCCGATCTCACCGGTTCCCGCCAGAGCCGCGCTGGAATCGCCGAGACGCAGCACGAGAAGTTGCGTATCTTCCATGCCGCGGCCCAAGGGGAGGATCTCCCTCGCGCGTTCGTCTCCGGAAGACTCCGGGACGACGTAGTAGCCCACGGCGCGGACGGTCTCGGTGGAGCCGTAGAGGTTGACGACAGCGGCGGACGGAGCGGCACGGCGAAGGCGGTCCACGTCCAGCCGGGTGAGGACGTCACCCACCAGCATCGCCCAGCGGAGCGTGGGAATCGTGGCGAGCGCGGCCCCCCCGCCCGGCGCCTCGGTGAGGACCGCAGCCATGGCCGGGGTGAGGTTGGTGAACGTAATCTCCCGGCGCGCCATCCACGCCGCGATCCGGCCCGGCGTGCCGATGTCGTCCGGCCCGGGAACGCAGAGCGTGCCGCCCAGGCAGAGGGAGGTGAAGAGGTCCCGCTGGAGGGGGTCGTGGGCCAGGCCGGAGAGCATGGTGTGGCGGTCCGATTCTCCGAGGTGAAAGCGCTCGCGTAGCCAGGGCAGGAAGTGCGAGAGGGCACCGTGGCTGCCCAGGATCGCCTTGGGGCGGCCGGTGGAGCCGGAGGTGAAGGCGATGTAGGCGAGGTCGGAAGCGCCCCTTCGGGGCGGACCCTCACTCCCCCGGCCCCTCTCTCCCAGCCTCCCCCCCGCCGTCCGGGAGAGAGGGGAGAAAGCAAGCAGGGACGAAGAGCTCTCTGCTTCTTCAGAGACGAGGCCGGGAGAAGAGGGTTGGGGTGATGAGGGCTTTTCGGCTCGGTCATCAATGACGATTCGGTAAACACTCTGGACATCCAGAAACCCCTCAACCTCCCCCGGCACCGGCCCTGCCGCGGCCAGGGCGACCCAGGCGCGGGGCCTTGACAGCTCCAGGCGGTCGACGAGTTGCGCCGCGGGGTAGGCAGGGTCGAGGATCACGAAGGCGGCTCCCGCTTCCAAGATGCCGAGGACGGCGACGGCCAGGGAGGCGCCGCGGTGGGCCCAGATGGCCACCCGGTCTCCCTTTTCGACGCCGCTCTCCTGGAGTTGAGCGGCGAGGTCGCTCACTGCGGCGGCGAGATCGCCGTAGGTCCAGGTGGCGCCTTCCTCCTCCACGGCCGGCCGCTCCGGGTGGCGGCGAGCCTGCTCGGCGAACAGCTCGGGAACGGCTCCCGGAAACTCGGTGCTCTGGGGCGCCGTGGGATCGGGCAGGAGCGCCGTAGCCTCGGGGGTGAGCAGGCGGAAGGCGTCGAGCGGTGCCTCGGGATTCGCGACCGCTTGCACGAGGAGCGAGAGGTACTGGCGCAGCATCTCCTCCATGCGCGGTGCGTCGAAAAGATCGGCGTTGTAGACCAGGTCGAGACCGATGCCCTCGGCGGACTCGGCGGCATAGATGGTGAGGTCGAACTTGGAGTCGGCCTCCCCGCCCGTCAGAGGCACGACGGAGAGGCCGCCCGGCAAGCGCGCTCCCAGGTCGGGGAAGTTCCCCAGATTGAAGAAGGCCTGGAAGAGCGGCGTGCGCGACAGGTCGCGGCGGGGCTTCAGCTCCTCCAGAAGCTTCTCGAACGGCACGTCCTGGTGGGCGTAGGCGCCCACGGCCGACTCCCGCACGCGGCTCAGGAGATCTCGGAACGGGGGGTTGCCCGAGAGGTCCGTGCGCAGGACGAGCGTGTTGAGGAAGCAACCGATCAGCCCTTCCAGATCCGCGTGGGTACGGCCCGCCACGGGCGTTCCCACGAGGATGTCGTCCTGACCGCTGAGGCGGGCGAGCAGCAGGTCGAAAGTCGCCAGGAGGGCCATGAACAACGAGCCGTGGACGCCGGCGGCCAGCCGGCGCAGCCCGTCCGCGACGTCCGCTGGAACGGCGGCGCGGACGCTGCCGCCACGGAAGGTCTGGAGGGGTGGGCGAGGCCGGTCCAGGGGGAGCTCGAGCGGCGGCGGATCGTCCCCCAGGCGGGCGCGCCAGTAGTCGATCTGGCGCGCGGCCTCGCCGTCCGTCAGCCGTTGCCGCTGCCAGCGGGCGAAGTCCGTGTATTGCACGGGCAGAGGCGGCAGAGGCGAAGGCAGGCCGGCGAGGAAGGCCGCGGCCAGGGCCGTCAGCTCCCGCTGCATCACCCGCACGGACCAGCCGTCCGAGACGATGTGATGGACGGTCTGGAGCAGCACGTGCTCCTCGGAACGGAGCCGCAGCAACCGCGTGCGCAACAGGGGACCACGCTCCAGGTCGAAGGGCCGGCCAGCCTCTTCGGCTGCCAGCCGCGCGGCTTCTTCGTGGCGGCGCGATTCCGGCAGGTTCCCCAGGTCTACGACGGGGAGGTCTTGGGGATGCCAGGGATCGACGACCTGGACACCCACGCCCTCGTGCTCTTCGAACCGGGTGCGCAGCACGTCGTGGCGGCGGCGGATCTCGTCGAAGGTGCGGGCCAGCACGGCGACGTCGAGCGGTCCCTCCAGATGCAGAGGGCCGGGGATGTTGTAGATCGCCGATCCCGGCGCCAGGCGGTCGAGAAACCACAGCCGCTCCTGGGGAAAGGAGAGCGGCGCCGGACCGCTCGCGATCTCCGCCCGCAGATCCTGGGAAGCCCCGCCAGGAGCGATCTTCTCCAAAAGGGCCGCGAGGCCGGCCGGCGTGGGAGCGTCGAACATGAGGGCCACGGGAACGGTCTCGCCCAGGGCTCTCTGAAGCCGGTTGACGAGGACGGCGCCGGTCAGCGAGCTGCCGCCGAGGGTGAAGAAGTCCTCGTGGCGCCCCACCGCGCGGTCCTCGGCAAGCCCCAGCACGTCGCGGAAGAGATCCGCCACAAGTTGCTCCAGGGCGGTCGCGGGCGGCTCGTAGGCGGCCTCGCCCGCAGGGCCATCCGTGGGCTCGGGGAGGGCGCGGCGGTCCAGCTTGCCGTTGCGGGTCAGGGGCAATCGAGCGAGGACGACCAGGGCCGAGGGGAGCATGGGCTCCGGTAGCGTGGCGGCGAGGAAGGCGCGCAGCTCAGGAAGGGACGGCGCGGCGTTTTCATCAGCCGCCAGCCAGGCCACCAGCCGCGTCTCGCCTCCGGGGCCGGGACGCGTTCCCACCACGGCCTCGCGCACCTCTGGGTGGCGGACGAGGGCGGCCTCGATCTCCCCGAGCTCGATGCGGTAGCCGCGGATCTTCACCTGGCTGTCGATGCGCCCGAGGTATTCGAGATCGCCGTCCGGCAGCCGGCGGGCGAGATCTCCCGAGCGGTAGAGGCGCGCGCCGGGAGCCCCCCAGGGATCGGGAACGAAGCGCTTCGCCGTCAGCTCCGGCCGCCCGAGATATCCCGTTGCAACCCCTTGTCCCCCGACGGCGATCTCGCCCGGGACGCCGATGGGCTGGGGCGTGAGGCCGCGGTCGACGACGTACAGCGTGAGATCGGGAATGGGAGCGCCGAGAACGCTGCCAGCCGTCAGGTCGCTTCGCCGGACGGGACGGCAGGTCACGTGGACGGTCGTCTCGGTGGTGCCGTACATGTTGACGAGAAGCGGCTTCTCGTCGCCGTGGCGGTCGAACCAGGGCCGAAGAGCGGCGGGCTCCAAGGCCTCGCCGCCGAAGATCACGACTCGCAAAGCGAGATCGGGGCTTTCGCCTTCGAGCACCGCCTCCTCGGCCCAGAGAAGCTGCCGGAAGGCGGACGGCGTCTGATTGAGCACCGTCACCCGCTCGTCGCGCAGCAGTGCGTAGAACGCCTCGGGCGAGCGGGCCTGCCAGTGGGGGACGACGACCAGCCGGCCGCCGTGGAGGAGCGCGCCCCAGATCTCCCAGACGGAGAAGTCGAAGGCATAGGAGTGAAAGAGCGTCCAGACGTCGTCCGGCCCGAAGCCGAACCACGGGCGAGTCGCCGAGAACAGCCGGCTGACGTGACCATGGGGGACGACGACGCCCTTGGGCTGGCCCGTCGAGCCCGAGGTGTAGATGACGTAGGCGGGCAGCTCCGGGTCCGCGGGCGCGTCGGGCCGCTCGGAGCTCTCGGCGGCGATGGCCTCCGCCTCGGCCTCCAGCGTCTCGCGGGTGAGGAGCCGGGCGGCGCCGCTGTCCTCCAGGGTGAAGGCGAGTCGCTCGGGCGGATAGGTGGGATCGAGCGGCAGATAGGCGGCGCCGGCCTTAAGGACGGCGAGAAGGGCCACAATCATCTCCGCCGACCGCTCAAACTTTACGGCCACGAGATCGCCGGGACGGACACCGGCCGCCAGCAGGTGGCGGGCCAGGCGGTTGGCCCGGGCGTCCAGCTCGCCGTAGGTGACCGTCTCTCCGCCGGCCGTGACGGCCGGAGCGTCCGGCGCGCGGTCGGCCTGGGCTTCGAAGAGGCGGTGGATGGGGACCCTCAGGCTCTCACCAGTCTCCGGATTCCATTCCACGACGAGCTGGTGTCGCTCGGCCGCGGCGAGCAGAGGCAGCTCCGAGAGGTGCAGCTCCGGATTGGCCAGGGCCGTGGCGAGCAGGATCTCGAAGGCGCGGGCGAAGCGGGCGGCGGTGGCGCTTTCGAACAGCTCGGCGCTGTACTCCAAGGCACCATTGAGACCCTCCGGCAGCTCGACCAGCGACAGGCTGAGATCGAACTTGGCGGTAGCTGTGGGAACCGCGAGGTCGCGGATCTCCAGGTCCCCCGCGGCGAGGGCGGAGGTTGGCGCGTTCTGAAGAACGAGAAGGGCCTGGAAGAGGGGCGTGCGGCTGGGATCGCGCTCCAGGCGCAGCTCCTCGACCAGCCGCTCGAAGGGGAGGTCCTGATGGGCGAAGGCGGCGAGGGACACCGCGCGCAGGCGGCCCACCAGCTCGCGGAACGTGGGATCGCCCGACAGATCGCCCCGCAGCACGAGGGTGTTGACGAAGAAGCCGACGAGCCCCGCCGTCTCGGAGCGGGTGCGGTTGGCGACGGGCGTGCCCACCGCGACGTCGTCCTGGCCGGCCAACCGGCCCAGCAGGGCTTCCCAGGCGGCAAGCAGGACGATGAAGGGCGTCACCCGCTCCTTGAGACCCAGGGCCTGGAGAAGGGCCGCCCCGGCGGCCTCGACGTCGACGGGTTGGATTCCCCCGGCCGAGCCGCGCCGGGGCGGCCGGGGCCGGTCGGTGGGCAGGCGCAGGGGCTCGATCCCCGCCAGGCCGTCGCGCCAGAAGGCGAGCTGGCTCTCCAGCCGCTCGCCCTGGAGCCACTCGCGCTGCCAGACGGCGAAGTCGGCATATTGGACCGGCAAGGAGGGCAGGACCGCCGGAATTCCCGACGCGGCACCCTGGTACAAGGCCGCCATCTCGCGGACCAGCACGCCCAGCGACCAGCCGTCGCAAACGATGTGATGCAGGGTGATCGCGACGGCGTGGCGCTTCACATCCAGCCGCACCAGGAGGGCCCGCAGCAGCGGCCCGCCGGCGAGGTCGAAGGGGCGCAGCACCTCCTCCTGGACGATGCGCTCGCTCTCCGAACCCCGAGCCGGCGGCGGCAGAGCCGCGAGATCGACGAGCGGCAGGGGAACGGCGAGACGCGGCGCCACGACCTGGGCGGGCCGGTCGTCGTGCTCCACGAAGGTGGTCCGCAGGACCTCGTGGCGCGCCGCCAGATACTCCAGAGCGTGCTCCAGGGCCGTGGGGCTCAGCGCGCCCGCGATCTCCAGCACGGTCGGGACGTTGTAGGACGGATCGCCCGGGCGGAGGCGGTCGAGAAACCACAGCCGCTGCTGCGAGAAGGAGAGCGGCAGCGGGTCCGGACGCGGATCGAGACGGCGGATCGGCGCCTCGCCGGAGGTGCCGGATGGCCCGGAGGTTGCCTGCCGCACCCGCAGACGCTCGAACAGGCGGGCCTTCTCCTCGCGGGAGAGATCGGCCAGGCGGGGCTCGGCCATCAAACCCCCTCGCGCATCATTTCAGCCAGCAGGGATTCGTCGGCCGCCGCCAGCTCGCGCTCCACGACGAGGTCCGCCAGGTGGCGGAAGTCGGCGGCGTCGAACAGCAATTGGAGCGGCACGTCGAGGCCGTGCCGCTCGCGCAGGCGGGCCACGAGCTGGGTGGCGAGGAGCGAGTGGCCGCCCAGGGCGAAGAAGTTGTCGCGCACGCCGACCCGTTCGCGCCCCAGAACCTCGGAGCAGGTGGCGGTCAACGCCTCCTCCACCGGCGTCGCGGGGGCTTCGTAGGGTTGCTCGGCCCCCCCGGGTCCCTCCAGGGCCTTCAGGGACTGGCGGTCCACCTTGCCGTTGGACGTAAGGGGCAGGCGGTCGAGGATCACGCAAGCGGCAGGGATCATCGGCTCGGGGAGACGGGCGGCCAGGACCCGGCGCAGCTCGGCGACATCGGGGACATCCGCCGGGGTCGCCAGGGTCACGAAGGCCACCAGCCGGTCCTCGCGCGGCAGGACGACGGCCTCGCGCACCACCGGGAACGCGGTGAGCGCCGCCTCGATCTCCCCCAGCTCCACCCGGTGGCCACGGACCTTCAACTGACCGTCGCGCCGGCCGAGAAACTCCAGCACACCGCCGCGCCAGCGCACGAGGTCCCCGGTGCGGTAGAGGCGCTCCCCCGGCGCGAAAGGATCGGGGACGAAGCGCTCGGCCGTCAGCTCCGGACGGCCGAGATACCCCCGGGCCACGCCGTCGCCGCCCGCGAACAGCTCACCCCAGACGCCCTCGGGCACCGGCCGCAGATCCGCGTCCAGAACGTGGACCCAGGTGCCGGCGATGGGGCGGCCGATGGGTACCGGGCCGTCGAAATCGGCCGTGACGACGTGCGTGGTCGTGAACGTCGTGTTCTCCGTCGGCCCGTAGCCGTTGACGAGCCTCAGGTCCGGCAGGGCCGCCAGCACCCGCCGCACGGACCTGGGCTGCAGCACGTCGCCTCCGGCCAGGAGCTGGCGCAAGGGACGCAGGGCCTCGACCCGCTCCTCCGCTATCTGATGGAAGAGGCCGGCGGTGAGCCAGAGGGAGGTCACCCGGTGCCGGGCGATGGCCTCGCCGATCTCGTCCAGCGAGGCGCGCCGGCCGGGGAACAGAACGAGCCGGCCACCGTTGAGGAGCGGCGCCCAGATCTCCAACGTCGAGGCGTCGAACGCCAGGGGAGCGAGCTGCAGGACGGTCTCGTCAGGCCCGAAGTCGGCGAAGGCCTGGCCGCGGATCTGACCACGGATCAACCGCACGACGTTGCGGTGGGTGACGGCGACGCCCTTGGGCGTGCCGGTCGAGCCCGAGGTGTACATCACGTAGGCGAGCCGGTCGGCGGCGACCGGCGGCGGCTCCGGGCCCGGGGCCGCCGGCTCCATCTCGGCGAGATCCAGCAGCAGGGACGCTCCGGCGTCCTCCAGTACGAAGGCCTGGCGCGCCGCGGGGTGCTCGGGGTCCAGGGGCAGGTAGGCGCAGCCGGCCTGGAGGATGCCGAGGAGAGCCGCGATAAGGTCGGGCGACCGCTCCCCCAGGACGGCGACGCGGGTCTCGGGCGCGAGACCCAGGCGCAACAGCCGCGAGGCGACGCAGCCGGCGCGCTCCGCCAGCTCGCGGTAGGTCCACTCGCCGTCACCGTGGACGACCGCGACGGCGTCCGGCGTCCGCGACGCCTGATCGGCGAAGAGGCCGTGAATGGTCTCCGGGCGGGCCTCCCCGAGATCGATCGGGGAGGCGCCGCTCCATGCCAGGAGCTGGCGCCGCTCGTCCTCCCCCAGCAGGGGAAGGTCCGTCAGGATGGTTCCCGGCGCCGCGACGATTCCCTCCAGGAGGTTGCGGGCGTGCCCCAGCAGACGCTCGATGGTCGCGCGGTCGAACAGGTCGCTCGCGTACTCGATCTGGCCGGAAAGACCGGCCTCGCCGTCGAAGAGCGTCAGGGTAAGGTCGAACTTGGTGGTGGCGCTCTCCTGGCCGAGCGGCTTGAGCGTGAGGCCCGGCACCTCCAGCGCGTCCAGGGCGGCGAGGCGGACGTTCTGGAAGGCGAGGACGGCCTGGAACAGGGGATGACGGGAGAGATCGCGCGGCGGCTTCAGCTCCTCCACCAGCCGCTCGAAGGGGAGATCCTGATGCTCGAACGCCTCCAGCGCCGTGCGCCGCACCCGGGCGAGCAGCGCCTCGAAGGTCGGGGCCGCCCCGTCGATCGTGAGCCCGACCCGGTGCACCAGGGTGTTGGCGAACATGCCGATCAATGCCGCCAGCTCCGGCGCCGGGCGATTGGCGATGGGCGATCCCAGTACGATCTCGTCCTGGCCCGTCCAGCGCGAGAGAAGGGCGGCGAGGGCGGCGGTCATCGTCATGAAAGGCGTGACGCCGTGGGACCGGCTGAGAGCTCGCAGCTCCCGGTTCAGCTCCACTCCGAGCTGCACGGGAACGCTGGCGCCGCGGAAGCTCTCGATCGACGGTCGCGGGCGGTCGGTGGGCACCTCCAGGGCCCGCGGCGCGCCGGCCAGCTCACGCCGCCAGAAGGCGAGCTGGCGCTCCAGCTCCTCGCCCGACAGCCACTCCCGCTGCCAACTGGCGAAGTCGGCGTACTGCACGGGCAGCTCGGGCAGCCGGGCTCCGGCGTAGATCTCCAACACCTCGCGGACGAGCACCGCGATGCCCCAGAGATCGGCGACGATGTGATGGAGGGTGATCAGCAGGACGTGCTCCTCCGGCTCCAGACGGAGCAGCCGCGTGCGCAGCAGCGGTCCACGGGCCAGATCGAAAGGCCGCAGGGCCTCGGCCGCCGCGAGGCGCGCGGCCTCGGCCAGCGGCTCCGGATGGCCCGAGAGGTCCGTGACAGGCAGCGTCCAGCCGGTGGGCGGCGCGATCTCCTGGACGGGGCGGGCCTCGCGCGAGGGGAACGACGTGCGCAGCATCTCGTGGCGCCGCACCACCTCGCCGAAGGCGCGCTCCAGGGCCGCCACGTCGAGCGGGCTGCGCACCGAGAAGGCCACCGGGACGTTGTAGGCCGGGCTCCCCGGCGTGAGCTGGTCGAGAAACCAGAGGCGCTCCTGGGCGAAAGAGAGAGGGAGATCGCGGTCCCGCGGCACGCGGGTGACGCGGCCGGCATTCCGCGCGCGGGAGGAATCCTCGCCGGCCCTCGCCCGCTCCACCCGGTCCGCCTGCGCCGCCAGGGTGGGAGCCTGGAAGATGACTCGCAGCGGCAGCTCGACGCCGAAGGCGTCCCGAATCCGCAGGACGAGCTGTGTCGCGAGCAGCGAGTGGCCGCCGAGGTGGAAGAAGTCGTCGGCGACGCTCACCTCCTCCACTCCCAGAATTTCGCACCAGAGAGCGGCCAGCAGCTCCTCGGCCGGCGTGCGGGGCGCGATCCTCGGCCCGTCCACGACACCTCCGCCTTCAGGAAGGATCGCCGCCAGGGCCTGGCGGTCCACCTTGCCGTTGGCGTTGAGCGGCAGGGCCGGCAGGAGGACGAAGGCCGCGGGGATCATGGCGGCCGGGAGGCGCTCGGCGAGGTCCCGCCGCAGCTCGGCGCCATTCGGAGAGTCGGCCTCCGGAACGAGGCCGAGATAGGCCGTCAGGCGCTGATCGCCTGGACGGTCCTCGCGTAGCAGGACCACCGCCTCCGAGACCGCCGGATGGCGCCGCAGGGCCGCCTCGATCTCGCCCAGCTCGATCCGGTGGCCCCGCAGCTTCACCTGATGGTCGGCGCGCCCCTGGTGCTCCACCAGGCCGTCCGGCCGCAGCCGCGCCAGGTCGCCGGTGCGGTAGAGGCGCTCCCCAGGAAGGGAGGAGAAGGCGTCCGGAACGAAGCGCTCGGCCGTCAGATCCGGCCGGTGCAGATAACCGCGCGCCATCCCCAGCCCGCCGATGCACAGCTCTCCCGTGGCTCCCAGGGGGACGGGCGCGAGGCCGAGGTCGAGCAGGTAGAGGCGGGTTTCGGCGAGCGGCCGGCCGATCGTGACGGGTCCTTCCGGCGCCACCCGCCAGCCCGTGGACCATACCGTCGTCTCCGTGGGGCCGTAGAGGTTCCACAGCTCCCGCCCCAGCGGCAGCAGGCGGTCCGCCAAGTCGCGGCTCAGGGCCTCGGCGGTCGAGACCAGGAGCGATTCCCGGCTGCCCGGCCAGCCGGCCTCCAGCAGCATGCGCCAGGTGGACGGCGTCGCCTGGACGGCGGCGGGAGCCGGCCGCAGGGTCTCCAAGGCACGGGCGAGGAGCACGCCGTCGCGGGCCGTCTCGGCGGAGAGCAGCGGCGTCGTGCCGCCGCCCAGCATGGGAAGAAACATCTCCGCCACCGCGATGTCGAAGGCCACGGTGGTGAGGGCCGGCAGGGTGTCGCCCGGACCCAGGGCGAAAAGATCGCGCAACGCCCGCACGAAGTGGGCCAGCGACCGGTGGGAGATCTCGACTCCCTTGGGAACGCCGGTCGAACCCGAGGTGTAAATGACGTAGGCGCGGCTCTCCAGCGCCGGGGAGGGAAAAAGGGACTGGAGGGGAGCCGGGGTCTCCGGAGGCGCCAGACAGAGACGGTGGACGCCGGATTCCGGCAGCGAATCGAGCAGGCTTTCCTGAGTGAGCACGGCCGCGGCCCGGGCGCCCTCCAGCAGGAAGGCGAGGCGGTCGGCCGGGTGGCTGAGATCCAGCGGGAGGTAGGCGGCTCCGGACTTGAGCACGCCCAGGACGGCGACGGGCAGCTCGGCCGTGCGTTCGAGGTAGATCCCCACCAGGCTCTCGGCGCCGATCCCCAGTTGGCGCAGGCGCTGGGCGAGCTGGTTCGAGCGGGATTCCAGCTCGGCGAACGTCAGGCGCCAAGGCTCATCCTCTCCGGCCCCTTCCCAGGCCACGGCCTCGGGGGTGCGGGCCGCCTGAGCGGCGAACAGGCCGAGGACTCCCTCCGGCTCCCCCGGCAGGGCCGTGTCGTTCCACTCCAGCAGCACCTGGTGGCGCGTCCTGGCGGTGAACGCCGGCAGGGCGGAGAGCCGCAAGGACGGGTCGCCGGCCGCGGCGTCCAGCAGGGCTCCCAGCAGCTCGCCCATGCGCGCGACGGTCGCGGGATCGTAGACGTCCGCGTTGTACTCCAGCGCACCCTCGATCGAGTCCGTGTGCTCGAAAAGCCCGAGCATCACGTCGTAGCGGGCGTTGCCGTCGAAGACGTCGATCCCTTCGATCTCGAGGTCCCCCAGGCTGGTGGCGGCGCCGGGATGGGCGTCAAGGAGTTGGATCACCGCCTGGACCACCGGCATTTTTCGGATGCCACGCTCCGGTTGCATGGCCTCCACCAGCTTGCCGAAGGGGAGGTGCTGATGGGTGAAGGCACCCAGCGCCACGGCGCGGACGCGCGCCAGCAGCTCGCGGAACGAGGGATCGCCCGACAGGTCGATGCCCAGCGGGAGCTGGGTGATGAAGAAGCCCAGCAGGCTTTCCGTCCCCGGCATGTTGCGGTTGGCGCTCAAGGTGCCGGCGATCAGCCGGTCCTGACCCGAGAGGCGGTGGAACAGAGTCGCCGCCAGGGCGGTCATGAGCATGAACCGGCTGACTCCCTCCCGGCGGGAAAGGCTCCTCAGGGCCTCCGTGCGCGCGGCATCGAAGAAGAGGGGCTGCTGGCCGCCCGGGCTCGCCTTGTCCACCGGCCGGGGACGGTCGGCCGGAAGGTCCAGCACCAGGGGAAAGCCCTGGAGCTGCCGGCGCCACCATTCGAGCTCCTCCCGCAGGACCTCGCCGGCCATCCACTGCCGCTGCCAGACGGCGAAGTCGACGAACTGGGCCGGCAGGGGCGGCAGCGGCGACGGTTTGCCGCCGGCCGCCGCCCCGTAGAGCGCCGACAGCTCGCCCCAGAAGACCTGGAAGGACGCGAGGTCGCTGACGATGTGGTGGACGATCATCACGCAGACGTGCTCGCGCGGCGACAGGCGCACCAGCGTCACCCGCACCAGCGGCCCCAGCTCCAGGGAGAACGGCCGGCGGACGGCGTCGTTCGCCAGCGCCAGGACGGTGGGCTCCCATCTCTCGGCGGGAAGGCCGGAGAGGTCCACCATCGGCAGGGGAAGAACCAGGGACGGGGCCACCCGCTGCCGGGGCAGGCCCGCCACCATCGGGAAGGTGGTGCGCCAGGACCCGTGCCGCGCGACCGCGCCGTTGATGCCCGCCGCCAGCGCAGCGACGTCGAGATCGCCGCGCAGCCGGGTGACCATGATCATGTTGGCGGAGGTGCCCTCCGGATCGAGAAGGTAGAGGAACCAGAGCCTTTCCTGGTCGAAGGTCAGCGGCCAGTCGCCTGCGCCGCGCGGGCCGCTCACCCGCTCGATCGGCGGTGGCGCCACGGAGGCGGCCGTCGCCGTCTGGCGTTGCTTCTGGCGCAAGGCCTCGAAGAGGGCCCGTTGCTCGGGTGTCAAGGAAGCCAGCCGGTCGGCGACACTCATGCCATCACCCCCAGGCCAAGGCCGGGGAGCTGCGAAAGCCGGACCTCGGGATCCGCCGTCACCCGCTCCAGAATGCGGCGCAGGAGCCACAGCCAGCCATCCACCGTGGCCTCGTCCAGGATGTCGGCGTTGTACTCCACCGAGCCGGAGAAGCCGAGATCGTCGTAGTTGTAGAGACCGAACAGGAGGTCCCAGCGGGAGTTGCCGTCGTAGAGCGGCACGGCGGCGGAGTCGAGATCGCCGGCGCCGGTGTGGCTCTTGCCTTCGAGGACGAGGAGGAGCACCTGCACCAGCGGGAAGCGGCTGGCATCCGAGGCCGCCTCCGGCGCCACCGCCTCGATCAGCCTGTCGAAGGGCATGCTGGGACGGCTGTACGCCACCAGGGACGCCTTCTTCACCCGCGCCAGCAGCTCGCGGAAGGTGGGATCGCCCGCCAGGTCCACGGCGAAGGGGACCTGGGTGAGGAAGAAGCCTGCCACCGCCTCCAGCTCCGGCCGAGTCCGGTTGGCGCTGTTGGAGCCCACCACGAGCTTGTCGCGGCCGGTGAGGCGGAAGAGGAGGGCGTCCACCAGGGCGAGGATGGCCATGAACGGCGTCGCCGCCTCGCGGCGGGCGAGGTCGCGCAGCCGGCTTGCCGCCTCGGGGCCGGTCGAGAACTCGATCATGCCGCCGCGCTGGCTCTGCACCGCCGGCCGCGGCCGGTCGCCCGGCAGGTCGAGCACCCGGGGGAAGCCGGCCAGCTCCTGGCGCCAGAACTCCGCCGACTCCGCCAGCACGTCGCCGCTCCACCACCGCCGCTCCCAGACGGCGAAGTCCGGGAACTGGCGCTCCGGCTCGGGAAGGGGGCTGGGCAATCCGGCGCGCGCGGCTTCGTAGAGGGCCATCAGCTCGTGCATCACGAGCTGGACGGTGATCCAGTCGGTCGCCGTGTGGTGCATGGTGAGGAGGAAGAGATGGTCTTCCCGGTCGAGGCGGACGAGGGTGGCCCGCACCAGGGGACCTTGCTCCAGGTCGAACACCTGCCGCGTGCGGCCGAACAGGGCGCGGTGCCCCTCGTCCTCCCGCCACTCAACGGGAAGCGCCGCGAGGTCGATCAGGATCATCGGGCTCTTCACCGCCTCCGCCACCCTCTGCACCGGCCGCCCGTCCACCGAGGGGAAGCTGGCGCGCAGGGCGGCGTGGCGGCGGACGACCTCACGCCAGGCCGCCTCCAGAAGCGCCCTGTCGAGGTCCCCCCGCAGCCGGCTGGCGGCGTCGACGTTCCAGGAGACCAGCCCGGGGGTCTTTCGGTGCAGACGCCAGAGCCGCTCCTGATCGATCGAAAGGGGCCAGTCGCCGGCCGCCGTGGGGCCGGTGACGCGGGGCACGGGCGGCGGCTGGGGTACCCGGGGCGTGGCCGCCTGCTGCTTGCGGCGCAGGGCCTCGAACAGCGCCCGCTGCTCGGGCGTCAGGGCCGACAGGCGATCCCTGACCGACTCGACGGACTCCGTGCCGCTCAAACCGCGATCTCCATGCCCGAAATAGCCGCCAGCTTCTCGGCCGCCTCTTCCGGCGACAGCCCCTCGACCAGGGCGAGCAGGGCGGCGAGATCCTCCTCGCTCTCCTCGCCTTTGGCGCGGCCTACGGCCTTGGCCAGCTCGGCGATGGTGGGCGATTCGAAGAGGGCCGTCACCGGCAGGTCGGCGGCGAGGCGGTTGCGGATCTGGGTCACCATCTGGATGGCGAGGAGCGAGTGGCCGCCCAGCTCGAGGAAGCTGTCTTCGACGCCGACGGGGGCGATGCCGAACAGCTCCTCCCAAAGGGTGGCGAGGGCTTCCTCGCGTTCGCCCCGCGGCACCACGTAGGGAGTGGAAAGGGCCGGCCGTGCCGATTTTTCGCCGCCGGAGTGGAGAGTGCCCACCTGGGCGAGAAACGTCTCCGCGGTCACCGCGTCGGCCTCGGCGATCAGGCTGTGGACCGGACGGGAAGAGATGACCGCACGGGGAAGGCCCGAGGCCAGGAGGCGCAGGAGGGCGTCGCCGCTCTTCTCCGAGGGGATGCCCCAGGCGTCCAGACTCTGCTCGACCTCGTCCGCCTGGAGACCGGCGAGGCCGCCCGCCGCGGCCACCAGCCAGCCGTGCCACTGGTACGGGTCCCAATGCGCCACCAGGGTCCGCGTGGCGCCCGCCGCCGCCTGGCGCTGGGCCAGGGCGTCGAAAAAGCTGCCGGTGGCGGCGAGGTCGAGCTGGCCCAGGCCGCCGGTGAAGGCCAGGGTGGACGACATGAAGAGAACGAAATCCGGCCGGTCAACCTCTTGATCGATCGCGGCGAGCCAGGCCTCGGCGCCCTGCATCGCGGGCTCGATCGAGGCCAGGAGGGACTCCGCCGTCTTGAGCTGGACGAGCCCGCCGGTGAAGGCGCCGCCGGTGTGGAAGACGCCGTCGATCTTCCCCAGGGTCGCCCGCGCCGCGGCCAGCACCGCCGCCGGCTCACCCGCCGGGAGAGTGGCCACGCGGGCGTCAAGCTTATTCACCAGGAACTCGGCCAGAGCCGCGCCGCCGTGCTGGCCATCGGTGACCAGGTACGCGCCTCCCGGCGAGATATCCGCCATGGGCAGAGCTACCGGCGCGAAATCGAGCACCCAGCGCTGCCGGCCACGCAGGGCCACGGCGCTGCCTCCCGCCGCCGAGCCCAGGCGGGCCTCGGCGAGGATCTGGTCGACGAGGCGATCCGACTGCGATCCGATATCCACACTGGAGCAGCTCAGCCCCGCCGACTCCTGGTGGATCACCTTGACGGCGCCGAGGACGGTCGCCTTTGCCGGATGGACGGGATCGCCGTCCATCACCTCGTGCAGGCCGTTGGCGACGACTGTGATGTGCATGGGGACGCTCGTCCCCGCCTGCGCCAACAGGACGAGGCTCAGCAGCCCCGCCTCCTGGGCCTCGCGATAGGTGGGCTCCCCTGCCGTCACGCCCCAGAGGTGGACGACATGAGCAGGGCCACCCTTCAGCAAGGAGGCGTAGTCGAGACCCGGCTCCCGCCGCGCCGTCGCGACCGTGCGTCCCTCCTGGCGCAGCCGCTCCGCGATCTTCTCTCCGAGGCCTGTCTCGTCGAGGCCTGTCTCGTCGAGGAAGATCAGCCAGCCGCTCTCTTCTTCAGGCGAGGCCGCTGCCGGCAACGGCACCTGCTTCCACGACGGCGTCCAGAACCAGTCCGCGACGTCCGCTCTCGGAGCAGCCTCGACAACCTGGGTACTGGGCGCGGGCGGATCGATCCAGTACCGCTGCCGCTCGAACGGATAGGTGGGCAGACGGACCTTGCGCCGCCGCTCGCCCGCGAAGAGAGCGGTGGAGTCGAAGCGCCCGCCGGCCGCCCACAGGCGCCCGAGAGTGCCGAGGAGGCCGGCCTGCTCTCCGCCCTCTCCCGCCCGGCCCAAGGTGGTGGCGGTCGCCGCCGCGGCAGCGTCCGGGATCTGATGGACGAGGATCGTGAGCGTGCCGCCCGGCCCCACCTCCACGGTGATCTGGTCCGGCTCCCGCAACAGCTCGGCGAGCCCCTCCGCGAAGCGCACGGGCTGCGTCATGTGGCGGGACCAGTAGCCGGGGTCGGCCAGATCGGCGGCGGTGATCCAGGTGCCGGTGACGTTGGAGATGTACGGAATGCTCGCCGCCGCGATCGGCAGGGCGCGGGCGATCTCGGTCAGCGGCGCCACGGCCGGCGACATCATCCGCGAGTGGAAGGCGTGGGTGGTGGAGAGGCGAATGCAGACGACACCGCGGCCGGAGAGGATCGTCTCCAACTCGCCCACCGCCGCGTCGGGCCCGGCCACGACGCAGAAGTGGGGACCGTTGGTGACCGCGAGCGACAGCTCTCCGCTTGACAGCAGCGGCGCGACCTCGGCCTCCGGCAGCGGCACGGCGAGCATGGCGCCGCCGGGAAGCTCCTGAATGAGCTTCGCCCGCTTGGTGACCAAGCCCAGGGCGTCCTCCAGCGACAGGACGCCCGCGAGCGTCGCCGCCACGTACTCCCCCAGGCTGTAGCCGATCATCGCCCGCGGCACCACGCCCCAGGACATCAGCAGCCGAGCCAGGGCGTACTCGACGGCGAAGACAGCCGGCTGGGCGTTCTCCGTGCGGGCCAGGCGTTGCCCCGCTTCGCCGAGAGGCGCGGCGTTGCGCCGCAACAGGGCGCGAAGATCGGGCTCGGATGAGCTGCCGGCCTGAGCGCCCGCGAACAGTGTCTCCCGGAGATCGATCCCCAGGATCTCCCCGCAGCGATCGATCTCGGCGGCGAAGACGGGCTCGGTCTCGTACAGCTCCCGCCCCATGCCGGGCGCCTGATCTCCCAGGCCCGGGAACAGGAACACCACCGGCCGCTCGCTGCCCTCAAAGGTGCCCCACGAGCCCCGGCCCTCCCGTAGCGCGGCGATCGCCTCGGAGCGGTCGCGGGCGACCACCGCCCGGCGCCAGGCGAACGCCTTGCGCCCCGTCTGCAAGGTGAAGGCAATATCCGCCAGATCGTCCGCCAGATCCAAGTCTTCCGTCTCCAACCGGTCCGCCAGGCGACTGCAGGCCGCGTCCAGGGCCGCCTCCGTGCGGGCCGAGACGGTGAGAAGCTGAAAGGGCCGGGAAGGACCTCCAGCCTCCACCGGCGGCGCCTCCTCCAGCACGGCGTGGACGTTGGTGCCGCCGAGCCCGAAGGAGCTGACGCCGGCCCGCCGCGGCGAGCGGTCCGCCGGCCAGGGCTCGGCTTGAGTCGGAACGCGGAACGGCCCGAAATCGGCCTGCGGGTTGGGCCGCTCGAAGTGCAGGCTGGGGGGAATCGTGCCGTGCTCCAAGGCCAGGGCCGTCTTGATCAGCCCGGCGATACCCGCCGCCGTGTTGAGATGGCCGACGTTGGTCTTCACCGAGCCGAGGGCGCAGGAGCCCGTGCCACCGGCCGCCGCGAAGGCTTGGCCGAGGGCCGCCACCTCGATGGGATCGCCCAGGGCCGTGCCACTGCCGTGCCCCTCGACGTAGGCGATGGAGGCCGGCTCGACCCCCGCCATCAGCAGGCTTTCGGTGATCACGTCCGCCTGCCCCTCGACGCTGGGAGCCGTGAAGCCCACCTTGCCGGAGCCGTCGTTGTTCACCGCCGAGCCGCGAATCACTGCGTAGATGGAGTCGCCATCCGCCAAGGCGTCGGCCAGGCGTTTCAAGACCACGACACCACAGCCGTTGCCCACCACGGCACCGCCGGACGCCGTGTCGAAGGCCCGGCAGTGGCCATCCGGCGAGGTGATGGCCCCCTCTTGATAAAGGTAGCCCTCCTTCTCGGGCAGGGCGATCGACACCGCCCCGGCCAGGGCCAGGTCCGACTCACCGGATAGCAAGCTCTGGCTCGCCATGTGGACGGCCGTGAGCCCCGTCGAGCACGCCGTCTGCACCAGCACGCTCGGTCCCTTGAGATTCAGCTTGTAGGAGAGGCGGGTGGCGAGGAAGTCGCGGTCGTTGAGCAGCAGGGCCTGGAGACCGCCCACCGTCGCGAGCAGACCGGCGTTGGGCATCAGGTTCGAGAAGAGGTAGGAGCTGGTCCCCGAGCCGGCATAGACGGCCGCCCGTGCTCCTACCCTTTCGGGGTCCTGCCCGGCGTCCTCCAGGGCCTCCCAGGCGCATTCGAGGAGGACGCGGTGCTGCGGGTCCATCACCTCGGCTTCGCGCGGGGTAAAGCCGAAGAAGGCGGCGTCGAAGTCCGCGACGCCGTCGAACACCGCCCGGGCACGGACGTAGGCGGGATCGGCCAGCAGCGACGGCTCGACCCCCGCGGCCAGCAGCTCTTCTTCGGAGAAAAAGGAGACCGACTCCACGCCGTCGCGGAGGTTCTCCCAGAAACGCTCCAGGGTCGGCGCGCCGGGAAACCGGCCGGCCATGCCAATAATCGCGATACCGGCGATGGCAGTAGCCCCCTGGGGCTGGGAATCGTCTTCACTCATCGGAGTTCGCTCCACGTTGATCAATCGCCGGAACGGCCCCGGCGGCCGGCCCGGGCCTGGCTCATCTGCCGCAACGCTTCCTGCCGGCCGCGGCTGCGGGCGCGGCCCGCCTCGACTTTCTCGTTCAAAGCCTCTTGCAAGGCTTCTACCCGCGGCGCCTCGGCGAGGTGCCGGGCCAGCGAGGCGATGGTGGGGTGGCGGAACAGGTCGGTGACCGCGACGTCCACTCCAAGCGCGGCCTTGAGACGGCTGTGTAGCTTGACGATGCGCAGCGAGCTGCCACCCGACTCGAAGAAGTTGTCGTGGACGCCCACTGCCGGGAGATTGAGCACCTCCCGCCAGACCGTGCCAATCCGGCGCTCAAGGTCGTTGCGCGGCGCCACGAATCCCTCGTCCGAGCCCTGAATCCTCTGTGGCGACGGAAGGGCGACGCGGTCGACCTTGCCGTTGGCGGTGAGCGGCAGGGCGGCGAGGAGCACGAAGTCCCTGGGCACCATGGGCTCGGGAAGCGTCCGCAACAAGGCCTCGCGCAGCTCGGCCGGAGCGGGCGCCGGCGTCCCCGGCGATGATGGCGCCACGACGTAGCCCACCAGCCGCGGCTCCGTCCCGGTGTCCTCCGCGGTCACCACGGCCTCGCGCACGCCGGGCAGGCGCAGCAGGGCCGCCTCGATCTCCTCCAGCTCGATGCGATAGCCGCGAATCTTGACCTGGAAGTCGTCGCGGCCGAGGAACTCCAACTCGCCGTCCGGGCGCAGGCGGACCCGGTCGCCCGTCCGGTAGAGCCGCTCGCCGAAGCCGTTGAATGGATCGGGCACGAAGCGTTCCGCCGTAGCCTCCGGCCGGCCGAGGTAGCCGCGGGCCATCCCCGCGCCGCCGATCGTCAGCTCGCCGGGGACGTTCACGGGAAGAGGCCGCAAGGCGCCGTCGAGCACGTGGACCCGGCAGTCGGCGACCGGCCGGCCGATGGACGGCGTGCCCGGCTCCGGTGGAGTCCTGCCAAAGGTGGCCACCACGGCGTTCTCGGTAGGACCGTACTGATTGAAGAGGGCGAAGGGCAGACCGGGCGGCGGGCCGGAGTGCAGGCGGTCGCCGCCGGTGGTCAGGACGCGCAACGCCATCTCCCCAGGCCAGGGCTCCGTGAGCACCGCCTCGGCCAGCGGTGTCGGCAGGAAGCAGGCTGTGATCTCCTCGGCCGCCAGCCAGGCCACCAGCCTGGCGGGATCGCGGCGGATCTCGTCGAACGGCACGTGGAGGCTCGCGCCCGCCGCCAGAGTTGGCCAGATTTCAAGCACGGTGGCGTCGAACCCTGGAGCCGCGACCTGGGTGGCCCGGCTGGCCGGGCTCAGCCCATAGGTCCGCCGGTACCACGCCGTCACTTTCGCCAGACCACGGTGGGTGATCACGACACCCTTGGGCCGGCCCGTCGAGCCCGAGGTGTAGATGACGTAGGCCGCATTCTTCGGATCGACATCAACCCGAGCGATCTCCTGGCGGTCCCTCGGGTCCCTGCCGTCCTCTCCCCCCGGCCCCAGCCGTACCACCTCGGCGCCCTGGAGATCCGGCAGCTCCAATCCCTCCTGCGTCAGCAGGACGCGGACTTCCTGGCCGCTCCAGGCGTCCGCGAGCTGCCACTCCAGACGCTCCCGGGGATGTGCCGGATCGAACGGGACGAAGGAGCCGCCCGCCGTCAGCACGGCGAGCTGTGCCACGACCATCTCCGCCGAGCGCTCCATCAGCACCGGCACCCGCGCCTCGGGAGCGACGCCCAGAGCGCGCAGATGGCGGGCGAGGCTTTGAGCCCGGGAGGCAAGCTCGCCGTAAGTGAGCTGCATGCCGTCCGCCGCCAGGGCCAGGGTGCCGGGGGCTTCCGCGGCCCGTGCCGCGATCTGAACATGGACCGGCACGAACGGGCCGAAGTCCGTCGCCGTCTCGTTCCACTCGCGGGCGATCTGGTGCATCTCGCCGGCCGAAAGCAGGGGCAGATCCTCGACGGGCATTCCCGGCGCCGCCGTCAGCCCCTCCAGCAGGGTCGTGAAGTGGCCGAGCAGACGGGTGATCGTAGACACCTCGAAAAGGTCGGTGCGGTACTCCAGCCAGCCGCCTAAGCCCTCCGCGAAGATCAGCGACAGATCGAACTTCGCCGTGCCGGCGGGCGCCTCCTCAGGCGCCAGCGTGAGGCCCGGCAGGGCAAGGGGCGCGAGCGGCGCGTTCTGGACCACCAGGGCGGCCTGGAAGAAAGGCGTGCGGGAGAGATCGCGCTCCGGTTGCAGCTCCTCGACCAGCTTCTCGAACGGCAGCTCCTGATGGGCGTAGGCACCCAGCGTCGTCTCACGGAGCTGGCGCAGCAGCTCGCGAACCGTGCGGCTCCTTCCGAGATCCGCCCTCAGCACCAGGGTGTTGACGAAGAAGCCGATCAGCCCCTCGGTCTCCAGCCGGTTGCGGTTGGCGATGGGCGCGCCGATCGCGAGATCCCGCTGGCCGGAGAGGCGCGACAGAAGGGCGAGTAGGGCGGAGGCGAGAACCATGAACGTCGTCGCGCTCTCGTTACGGGCCAGAGCAGCAAGCCGCCCGGAGAGCTCGCCGTCGAGGCGGAACGGCCGCTGGGCGCCCTGCGCCGTCATCACCGCCGGCCGCGGATGGTCGGTGGGCAGGTCGAGGGCCGCCGGCAGCCCCTGGAGCTGCCAGCGCCAGTAGCCGATCTGGCGCTCCAGCCGCTCGCCGGAGAGCCACCGGCGTTGCCAGGCCGCGAAGTCGGCGTACTGAACGCCCAGCTCGGGAAGCGGCGACGGCGCGCCTTCCAGGGCCGCGCTGTAGAGCGCCGCCACCTCCCGCATCAGCACGCCCAGCGACCACAGGTCGGAGACGATGTGATGCAGGGTGAGGAGCAGAGCGTGGTCCAAAGGCGCCAGCCGCAGGAGGACGGCGCGCAGCAGGGGACCGTTGGCGAGACCGAACGGCCGGCTGGACTCCTCGGCGGCGAGGCGCCGGCGCTCGGTCTCTCGTGCCGGCACCGGTAGAGTGGAGAGATCCACGTGGGAAAGAGACCATTCAGCAGCCATCAAGGCCGGAGCAATCTCTTGAGTGGGCTCGCCGTCGCACTCCGGGAAGACCGTGCGCAGCGTCTCGTGGCGGCGGATGACCTCGCGCAGGGCGGCGGCGAGCCTTGGTTTGTCCAATCCGCCGTGGAGACGCAGGGCGAGCGGCACGTTGTAGACCGCGCCGCCGCCGCCTTCGAGGCGGTCGAGGAACCACAGCCGCTCCTGGGCGAAGGAGAGGGGAAGCTCGCTCGTGCGGTCCACGGGGACGATCGGCGCGGGCGCCTCACCGCCGCTCTCGCGCGCCGCTTCGACCGCCCGCGCCAGCTCCCCGAGCGTCGGCGCCTCGAACAGCCGGCGCAGGGGGAGATCGACGGCGCAAGCCTCGCGGACCCGGGAGATCACCTGGGTGGCGAGCAGGGAGTGGCCGCCGAGGTCGAAGAAGCTGTCGTGCAGGCCGACCCTCTCAACGCCCAGGACGAGTCTCCAGATCCCCGCCAGCAGCTCCTCCAGAGGCGTGGAGGGAGCCACGAAGCCGGCGTCGCCGCCCGCCGACACTTCCGGGGCCGGCAACGCGCGGCGATTCACCTTGCCGCTATTCGTCAGCGGCAGAGCGTCGAGCCGCATCCACAGGGTGGGCACCATGAAGTCGGGTAGCGTCGCGGCGAGGAAGGTCCGCAGCTCGACCCACGAAGGCTCCGGTCCTTCCCGGAAGACGCACCAGGCGGCGAGGCGCCTGGCACCGGCGCCACTCCCGCCGGCATCTCCCCCGCGCACTCCCGCCACGGCCTGGAGCACGGCGGGGTGGCGGGCGAGGGCGGTCTCGACCTCGGAAAGCTCGATGCGATAGCCCCTCACCTTCACCTGATGATCGCCGCGCCCCAGGTACTCGAGGGTGCCGTCCGGCAGCCAGCGGGCGAGGTCGCCTGTGCGGTAGAGGCGCTCTCCCGCGGCGTCGGTGAACGGATCGGGCACGAAGCGCTCGGCGGTCAGGTCGGGGCGTGCGAGGTAGCCCCGGGCGAGACCCGCTCCGCCCACATAGAGCTCGCCGGGCACGCCGGCCGGCACGGACTCCTGAGCGGGACCGAGGAGGAAGACGCGGTCGTTGTCGATGGGCCTGCCAATGGACGGGCGCTCGGGCCATTCGGCGGGGTCGCCGTCCAGGGTCAGCCAGGTGTTCACATGGGTTTCTGTCGGGCCGTACTGGTTGAAGAGCACGGCGTCCGGCAGGGCGGCGAAGAACGCTCGTACCTGTGGTGTGACGTAGAGCTGCTCGCCGGCCGCCATCACCTCCCGCAGGGAGAGGTCCGCGCCGTCCTCCGCCGAGGCCACGGCGAGCTGCTGGAGGGCCACCAGGGGCGCGAACAGGCGCTCCACCCGTTCCGCCGCCAGCAGGCGCAGCAGCGCCGGGGCGTCACGTCGGGTCTCTTCGGAGATCAGCACCAGGGTGCCGCCCGAGGCCCAGGTGGAGAACGCCTCCTGGAAGGAGACGTCGAAGGCGAGGGGCGCGAACTGGAGGGTGCGCGTGCCCGCTGTCGCGATCGAGGTGCGGAGCTGCCAGGCGAGCAGGTTGGCGACCGCCTCGTGGGTCATGGCGACCCCCTTGGGGCGGCCGGTCGAACCGGAGGTGTAGAGCAGGTAAGCGAGGTTTTGCGGTCCCGTCCGGAGATCCTCGAAGTCCTCCTCGCCGCCTTGCGCATCCAGCTCGAGGATCGTCAACCCCGGAGCCGGCTGCAGCAGACCGGCCAGGGAGTGTTGGGTGAGGACGACGGGCGCGCCCGCGTCCTCCACCATCAGGCGCAGGCGCTCGGGCGGGTTCGCGGGATCGAGAGGCAGGTAGGCGCCGCCGGCTTTCAAGGCGGCGAGGACGGCCATCCACTGCTCCACCGAGCGCTCGCAGAGGATGCCCACCGGCACGTCCGGCCCCACGCCCAGGGACCGCAGCCGGCGAGCGAGGGCGCCGGCCCGGCGCTCCAGCGCTGCATAGGTCAGCCGCTCCGCGCCGAGCACCAGGGCCGCCGCGTCCGGCGTGCGCGCCGCCTGCGCCGCGACGAGATCGTGGACCCGCCGCACTCGGGGATGCGGCACGGGGCTCCGGCTCCAGGCCAGGAGCTGCCGCTGCTCCGCCGCGGGCAGCAGGGGGAGATCCGAGAGGCGAGCCTCGGGTGAGGCGACGGCCCCGGCGAGCAGCGTCATGAATCGTTCCACCAGCCGGCCGGCCGTGACGTCGTCGAACAGGTCGCGGTTGAGCTCCAGGCTTCCAGAGTTTTCGCCCACGTAGAGGGTCAGATCGAACTTGGCGGTGGGAGAGGCTACCTCCACCATCTCGGCCGCGATCTCCGGAAGGTCGAGCTCCGGGGCCGGCGGCGTCAGCACCAGCATGACCTGGAACAGAGGCGTGCGCCCGGCTTGCCGCTCCGGCGCCAGCTCCTCCACCAGCCGCTCGAACGGCAGATCCTGGTGGGCATACGCCTCCAGGGTGGCGGCGCGGGCGCGGCGGGCGATCTCGGCGAAGGCCGGGTCGTCCACGAGGTCGAGACGCAGGGCCAGGGTGTTGGTGAAGAAGCCGATGAGGCCCTCGGTCTCCAGGCGGTTGCGGTTGGCGATGGGCGAGCCCACCACGAGGTCCGTCTGGAACGTGTGCCGGGCCAGCAGGGCGTCGAAGGCGGCGAGGAGGGCCATGAACAGGGTCCACCCCTCGCGCCGACCCTGGGCCCGCAGCTCCACGAGCAGCCCCTCGGGAAGGGTGAAGGGGATCTGCCCGGCCCGCCAGGTGGGCACCGCCGGGCGCGGCCGGTCCGTCGGCAGCTCCAGCGATTCCGGAGCGCCGGCCAGCACCCGCCGCCAGTGGGCGAGCTCGCCGGCCAGCACCTCGCCGGCCAGCCAGCTCCGCTGCCAGGCCGCGAAATCGGCGTATTGCACCGGCAAGGCGGGCAGGACGGCGCCCCGATAGAGCGCGGCCAGCTCGCGCAGCACGATCGGGAGCGACCAGGCGTCGGAGACGATGTGATGCATGGCGACGGCCAGCAGGTGGTCCTCGGCGCCGAGACGGAGCAGAGCCGTACGGGCGAGCGGCCCGGTGGCGAGATCGAACGGCCGCCGTGCCTCGTCCGCCAGCAGCCGCCCGGCTTCGTCCTCGCGCCGGGCCTCGGGCAGGGCGGACAGGTCGATCGAGGGCATCGCCACGGGCGCCGGATCGAGAATCATCTGGAGCGGCTCGGGGGACCCCGGAGAGACCTCGTGGAAGACCGTGCGCAGCGACTCGTGGCGCCGGGCGATCTCCGACAGCGCGCCCGCCAGCGCCTCCGGCTTCAGGGGGCCGCGCAGCCGCAGGGCGCCAGGGACGTTGTACGCCGGGCTCCCGGGCTCCAGGCGATGGAGGAACCAGAGCCGCCGCTGCGCGTAGGAGAGGGGCATGCCCTGCGGCTCCCGCGGCACGGGGACGATCTCCGGCATCGCCGGCCCGTTTTGCAGCGCCGCCAACCGGCGCGCGAGGGATGCGGGAGTCGGCGCCTCGAACAGCAGACTCAAAGGGACGTCGACGCCGAAAACGCCTCGCACCCGCGACGCCAGCCGGGTGGCGAGCAGCGAGTGGCCACCGAGGTCGAAGAAGTCGGACTCCGGCCCCGCTTGGTCGATTCTCAGCACGTCGGCCCACAGGCCGGCCAGCAGCTCCTCGGCGGCCGAGAACGGAGCCGCGCCTGCCGCCGGCGCCGCTTCGGGCGACGCCGCGGCGGACAGTGCGCGGCGGTCGAGCTTGCCGGTGGCCGTCAGCGGCAGGGCGTCCAGCCGTACGATCCGCGACGGGATCATGGTTTCCGGCAGGCTGCGGCGGAGAAACTCCCGCAGCATGGCCGGCGCGATGTCCGCCTCGACGGCATTGGCTTCCGCCACGATCCAGGCTACGAGACGCTCGCCCACCTTGTCAGCCCCCACCGCGGCGGCCCGCACACCTGGATGGCAGACGAGCGCGGCCTCGACCTCCGCCGGCTCGATGCGCACCCCCCGCACCTTCACCTGCTGGTCGGCGCGGCCGAGGAACTCCAGGGTGCCGTCCGGCAGCCGGCGCGCGAGGTCGCCCGTGTCGTAGAGGCGCCCGCCGTCCTCTCGGAAATCGGGAACGAAGCGCTCCGCCGTGAGGTCCGGCCGGCCCAGGTAGCCCCGGGCCACCCCGGGGCCGCCCACGTGCAGCCGCCCGGCGACGCCCACGGGGACATCCAGGCCCCGGGCGTCCAGCAGGTGAATGCGGGCGTTGCCGATGGGCTGCCCGATCGGCACCCGGTCCCCAGGGACGCAGACCCAGCGGGTGGTGTCGATCGAGATCTCCGTGGGGCCGTACTGGTTGTCGAGCGGCACCGCCGGCAGGCGCTCCAGGAAGCGATCCCGCAGTTCGGGAGTCAACACCTCGCCACCGGAGAACACCTGGCGCAGGGCGGAGCACTTCTCGACTCCCTCCTCGCCCAGGAAGGCCGCCAGCAGCGTGGGCACGAAGTGGACGACGGTGACGCCCTGCCGCGCGATCGTTTGTGTAAGGTAGGCGGCGTCCTGGTGGCCGTCGGGCCGGGCGACCACCAGCCGCGCCCCGGCCAGCAGCGGCGCGAACACCTCCCAGATCGAGAAGTCGAAGCTGAACGACGCCTTGAACAGCACCGTATCGGCCGCCGTCAGCCGGTAGGTCTCCTGCGCCCAGAGGAGCCGGTTGACGAGCCCGCGGTGAGGCAGCATCACGCCCTTGGGACGCCCTGTGGAGCCCGAGGTGTAGAGGACGCAGGCGAGGTTGCTCGGGGTCGCGCGCGGCCCCTCGGCCTCTCCCTCACCGCTCTCCTCGAAGATCACCGCCGGGATGTCAGGCAGGCGGTCGCGCAGCCCGGCGCGGGTGAGCACGATGGCCGCTCCCGCATCCTCAAGGAGCAGGGCCAGGCGCTCGGACGGATATCCAGGATCGAGCGGCAGCCAGGCGCCACCCGCCTGTAGCACGGCCAGCATGCCGGCGACCATCTCCGGCGAGCGTTCGACGCACAGCCCCACTACGCTCTCCGGACCCACGCCCGCGCGCCGTAGCGAGCCGGCGAGGGCGGCGGACCTCGACAGCAGCTCGCGGTAGGTGATCGACAGCTCGTCCGCACCATCCGCCACGAGGGCCGGAGCGTCCGGCGTCCGCGCCGCCTGGGCGGCCACCAGCTCATGCAGACAGAGATTCTGAGGATAGGCTGCCGCCGTGTCGTTCCACTCGCCCGCGAGCTGCCAGCGCTCCGGCGCCGAGAGGAGCGGCAGCTCGGAGACGCGCCGCGCGGGATCGGCCGCCGCGCCTGCCAGCAAGGCCCGATAGTGGCCGGCCAAGCGGTCGATCGTCGCCGCCTCGAACAATGAGGTGCGGTACTCCAACGCGCCCGTCACGCCGCCCTCCATCTCGTGCAGGGAGAGGGTGAGGTCGAGCTTGGCCGCCGTCGTCTCGTAGTCGGCAAAGCCGACCTCCAGCCCCGGCAGGCGCAACGCTCCGCCCGGCGTGCTGAGGAGCGAGAGCATGGCCTGAAAGATGGGCGTGCGAGCGGCGTCGCGGGCCGGCTGCAGCTCCTCCACCACGCGTTCGAACGGCACGTCCTCGTGGGCCTGCGCCTCCCGCACCTGGTCGCGCACCCGCCGCACCAGCTCGCCAAAGCCGGGTTCCCCCGCCAGGGGAGCCCGGAGCGCCAGGGTGCTGACGAAGAAGCCGACCAGCTCTTCGAGTTCGGGCCGGCCGCGGCCCGCCGAGGCGATTCCCACCGCGAAGTCGTCCTGGCCGGCGTGGCGGGCCAGCAGAGAGAAGAAGCCGCCCAGGAGGACCGAGAACAGGGTCGTCCCCTCGCTTCGAGCGGTCTCCCGCAAGGACTGCGTCAGCTCCGGCGAGAGGTCCAGCCGCCGGGTCGCCCCGGCGGGGTCCATCACCGCCGGCCGCGGCTTGTCCGTGGGCAGCTCCAGCGCGGGAACGCCCCCCAGCTCGCGGCGCCAGTAGGCGAGCTGCGCGTCGAGGACCGGTCCAGTCAAGGCCTGCCGCTGCCAGAACGCCCAGTCGGCGTAGCGGAAAGGCAGGGGCGGCAAGGGTTCGCCGCCGTACACCGCCCCCAAGTCGCGGAGGAGGATCTGCAACGACCAGCCGTCCGCCGCGATGTGGTGGACGGTGATCACCAGCACGTGCTCGGCCGCCGCCAGCCGCAGGAGGAGGAAACGCGCGACCGGCCCCCGTTGGAGGTCGAAGGGCCGCGCCACCTCGGCCCGGATTGCCCCCTCGGGAGGCCCGTCCAAGGCGATGCGCGGCAAGGGTGCCGGGCCGGGGAACGGCAGCACGGTCTGAATCGGCTCGCCCGCCTCGGCGCTCACCGAGTACACCGTGCGCAGCGGCTCGTGGCGGCGGATCACCTCTCCCAGGCTGGCGGCCAGAAGGTCTTCGTCGAGCGTGCCGGTGAGGCGCAGGGCCACGCCGACGTTGTAGGCCGCGCTCTCCGGCTGCAAGCGATCGAGGAGCCAGAGACGCTGCTGCGCGAAGGAGAGGGGATGCGGGCCGGCGGTCGCGGCGGGGATCGGTGAGATGAAGGTGATTTCCGGGCGGGCCTGTTCGTCGAGCCACTGCGCCAAGCCGGCTACAGTGGGCGCCTGAAACATGGCGGCCACCGGCACCTCGACGCCGAAGGCCTCGGCGGCGCGGAACGCCGCCCGTACGGCGAGGAGCGAGTGGCCGCCGAGGGCGAAAAAGTCGTCGTGGACTCCCAAAGCCTCCAGGCCGAGCACCTGGCGCCAGACGGCAGCCAGCGTCTCCTCCGTCGCGGTGCGCGGCGCCGCGTCTCCTGCCGTCGCCGACGGCTCCGGAGCCGGCAGCGCCCGCCGGTCCACCTTGCCGTTCGGCGACAGCGGCAGCGCCGGCAGCACCTTCCAGGCCGTGGGGATCATGGCTCCCGGCAGCAGGCCGCGCAGGTAGCCGGCGAGTTCCGCCGGCAGATCGCCGGTCTCGGTGTCCTCCGGCTTCTCGGGCACCACGTAGCCCACCAACCGTGGGCCCTGGGCGCCTTCGGTCCGCAGCGCGGCCACCGCCTGCCGCACCCCCGGATGGCCCTCCAGGGCGGCCTCGATCTCCCCCAGCTCGATGCGGAAGCCGTGGAGCTTCACCTGGTGGTCGAGGCGGCCGAGGAAATCGATCTGGCCGTCCGGCAGCAGCCGCGCGCGGTCGCCGGTGCGGTACATCCGCCCACCGGCAGGCCCCAGGGGATCGGGAACGAAGCGCTCCGCCGTCAGCTCCGGCCGTCCCAGATAGCCCCGCGCCAGGCCGTCGCCCGCCAGGCAAAGCTCGCCGGGAACGCCTACCGGCAGTGGCTCGCCGTGCCGGCCCAGCACCCGCGCCCGTGTGTTGGCGAGCGGCCGGCCGATGGTGACGAGGGAGGCTCCCCGCGGCACCACCGTCCAAGTGGAATAGGTCGTGTCCTCGCTGGGACCGTACAGGTTGACGACACGCTCGACCTGGGGATGCTCGTAGAGCCGCTCGACGAGGTCCGCCTTGAGCGCCTCGCCCGCCAGGTTGACGGTGCGCAGGCCCGCCGGCAGCGGTCTGCCCACCAGCTCCGCCATGGGCGAGGGGACGGCGTTGACCAGCGTCACCTCCGCCATCGCCGCGAGCTGCGGCAGCCCGACGACGTTCGGGGCCAGGATCACCCGGCCACCCATCGCAAGGGGCACGAAGATCTCGAAGATCGAGAGGTCGAAGCAGACCGAGGTCGCGGCCAACACCCCGTCGAGGTCGGCGCGCGGGAAGGCGTCCAAAGCCCAGCGTGCGAGGGTGACGGCGCTACGGTGCGCGATTCCCACGCCCTTGGGCCGGCCGGTCGAGCCCGAGGTGTAGATGATGTAGGCCAGATTGCTCTCACCGGCCTCCGCCGCCGAATCGGGCCTCGCATCGCCCAGGTCGTCCAGGTCGAGCAGAACCTGGGGACCGCTGAAGAAGCCGAAGCGGCCGGCCAGGGCCGATTCGGTGACCAGCAGATCCGCTCCGGAGTCGCCGAGCATCAACTCCAGCCGCTCCTGGGGATAGGCCGGATCGAGCGGCACGTAGGCGCCACCGGCCCGGAGAATGCCGAGGATCGCCGCCACGAGGTCCGGCGTGCGCTCCAGGCAGAGACCTGCCCGCACCTCGGGTCCCACGCCGAGCCCTTTCAGATGCCCGGCGAGGCCTCCCGCCCGCGCCATTAGCTCGCGGTAGGTCAGGCTCTCGCGCTCCCCCACCACGGCCACGGCGTCCGGCGTGCGCGCCGCCTGCGCCGCCACGAGGTCATGGAGTCCGAGGCCCCGGGGATACACGGCGCCGGTGTCGTTCCACTCCGCACCGACCTGCTGAAGCTCGCTGGCGGTAAGGAAAGGGAGATCCGATAGGTGAGTGACCGGATCGACTCCGGCCATGCCTTCCACCAGCGTCCGCCACTGGCCGAGCAGGCGATCGATCGTGACCGGCTCGAAGAGGGCGACGGGATACTCGGCGAGCACGTCCCAACCGCCGCCGGAACGGGGAGAGACGGCGAGCAGCAGATCGAGCTTCGCCGTGCCGCTGTGGCGCCGTACGGGCTCCAGGGCGAGCCCGGCCGCCGTGCGCGACGGCAGGGGCTCCTCAAGAACGAACATCGCCTGGAAGAGAGGGTTCTGGCCCAGGGCCCGGTTCGGCTGCAGCGTCTCGACCACTATCTCGAAGGGGAGATCCTGGTGGGCATAGGCGCCGAGGGCGGCCTCCCGCACCCGCGCCAGCAGGTCGTGCAGCGACGGATCGTCCTCCACCCGCACGTCGAGCACCAACGTGTTGACGAACAGGCCGATCAGCCGCTCCACCTCGGGGCGGCGGCGGTTGGCCACCGGCGTCCCGACGGGGATAGGCCCCTCGCCGGTGAGCCGCGCCAGCAGGATCTGGAAGGCGCCGAGAAGGGCCATGAACAGGGTGATCCCCTCGCGCCGGGCGAGCCGTTCGACGGCCTCCACGGCCGCAGCCGCCAGAGCGATGGAGCGGACGGCGCCCCGCGAGTCTCGCACTGCCGGCCGGGGCCTGTCGGCCGGCAGCTCCAGCACCGGCAGGCCCGCGAGCCGCCCGCGCCAGTAGCTGAGCTGCCGCTCCAGCGTCTCCCCCGCCAGCCCTTCCGCCTGCCAGGCCGCGTAGTCGGCGTACTGGACGGGCAGCGCCGGAAGCGCCGCGCCGCCGTAGAGGGCCGACAGCTCGTCGAGGAACAGGGCCAGCGACCAGCCGTCCGACACGATGTGGTGGAAGGTCACGAGCAGGCGATGCTCCTCCCCTCCCAGCCGCAGCAGAAAGCCCCGGCAGAGGGGGCCGCGGGCGAGATCGAAGGGACGCGCCGCCTCGGCGGCCGCCTGCCTCTCCACCTCGGCCTCTCGCAGGCCCGCCGGCAGCGCGGACAGGTCCATCCGCGGCAGCGGTCCCCTCGCAGGCTCGACCCGCTGGGAGGGCTCGCCGTCCCGCACGGGAAAGACCGTGCGCAGGGCCTCGTGCCGTCTCAACACCTCGGTCCACGCGGCGGTCAGCGCGAGGACGTCGAGAGGACCGGCCAGCCGCACCTCCCCCGGCACGTTGTAGAGGCCCGTGCCCGGCTCGAGCTGCTCCAGGAACCACAGCCGTCGCTGGGCGAAGGAGAGCGGCTGCGGCGTCTCTGGAGTCCGGGGGACAGGCCGGATGGGTGCCACCGCTCCCTGCGACGACAGGGCGGCGATCCGCTCCGACAGCCGCGCCACCGTGGGCGCCTGGAAGACGGCGGAGAGCGGCAGCTCCACCCCGAAGACGCGGGCCACCCGGGCCACCAGCCGTGTGGCGAGCAGAGAGTGGCCGCCGAGGGCGAAGAAGTCGTCGTGGATGCCCACCCGCTCGCGCTCCAGGAGAGCCGCCCAGAGCCCTGCCAGCAGCTCCTCGTGGCTTGTCCGCGGCGCTTCCTCTCCCGCCGCCTCCAGCGACCCGGCCCCGGCGCCCAGGAGCCCGAGGGCCGCACGGTCCACCTTGCCGTTGACGTTCAGCGGCAGCACGTCGAGGGCCACCCAGACCGCGGGGATCATCGCGTCCGGCAGGCGGCCGCGAAGGAAGCCGCGCAGATCCTCCGGCAGTCCGGGCGCCACGAAGCCCACCAGCCGCCGCTCGCCGCCGGGCTCTCCCGACGCCAGCACCGCGGCCTCGCGGACCTCCGGGTGCTCCCGCAGCACGGCCTCGATCTCGCCGGGCTCGACGCGGACGCCGCGGATCTTCACCTGGTCGTCCAGCCGGCCGAGGAACTCGAGAGCCCCGTCCGGCCGGCGCCGCGCGAGGTCGCCCGAGCGGTAGAGCCGCGAGCCCGGCAAGCCCGGCCCTGCGAATTCATCGGGAACGAAGCGCTCGGCGGTGAGATCCGGCCGGCCCAGGTAGCCGCGGGCCAGCAGGCCGCCCACGCACAGCTCGCCGGGCACGCCCACAGGCTGCGGATTGCCATGGCGGTCGAGCACCCGGGCGACGCGCCCCGGCAGGGCATGGCCGATGGGTACCGAGCCCGCCTCGCCCTCCTCCGGCCGCACCGCATGCAGGGTGGCCGAGACCACCGCCTCGGTGGGGCCGTAGCAGTTGAGCAGCGGCACGCGGGCGAGCGCCGTCCGGCTCCAGCGGCGGACGATCTCCGCCCGCAGCTCCTCGCCGTAGGTGCCGAGGAGGCGGAGGCTCGCAGGGATTTCAAGATCGTCGGCGTCCTGCACCCAGCGGCTGAAGAAGGCCGCGGGAAGGTCGACCACCGTCAGCCCCAGCGACGCGATCTTCTCCCCCAGCTCACGCGTGCCCCACAGCTCGGGGCCGCGAAGCACCAGGGTGGCCCCTGCGGCCAGTGCCGAGAAGATCTGCTCCACCGCGGCGTCGAAGCCGGCGGATGGGAACTGCAACACCCGGTCGCCTGACGCCATCCGGTAGGCGCTCCCCCAGATCAGGCAGTGCTCGGCCGCCGCGGCGTGGGTGACGCCCACACCCTTGGGACGCCCTGTAGAGCCCGAGGTGTAGATCAGGTAGGCGAGATGCTCCGGCAGGATCTGAGCCGAGGACGCCGGGTGAGACGACGCTTCAAAGGCATCCAGGAAAACGACTGGAGCACCCGTCTCCGGCAGACGGCCGGCGACGCGGCGCTGGGTGACCACCGCCGCCGCGCGGGCGTCTTCGAGGATGTAGCCGAGCCGGGCGGGCGAGGAGTCCGGATCGAGCGGCAGATAGACACCTCCCGCTGCCAGGATTCCCAGGGCGCCGACGACCAGGTCGGCCGAGCGCTCGACGCATAGGGCCACCGGCAACTCGGGGCCGATTCCCAGGCTCCGCAGATGGAGAGCCAGCGCCCCGGCCCGCGAGGTCAGCTCGCCATAGGTCAAATTCTCCTCGCCGGCCTCCCCCGCACCCTCGGCGACCACCGCCAGGGCATCCGGCGACTTCGCCGCCACTTCCGCGACCCGCTCGTGCAGGAGACCGGCGGGAGTGGCGACCACCGCGGGGGCGGACCAATCGTGCAGCAGCTCCCCCTGCTCGGCCGCGGTCAGCAGCGGCAGCTCCGACAACGGACGGTCCGCGCTGGCGACCGCACCGGCGAGCAGGGTCCTGAAGTGTCCCAGCATCCGTTCCGCCGTGGCGGCGTCGAAAAGGCCGGCGTTGACCTCCAGCGACAGCCCGATCGCGCCGGAGGGCAGCTCCGCCGCGTCCAGGGAGATCTCGAGCTGTGCCCGCCGCTCCGCGAGACCGATCGACTCCAGCTCCATACCTCCCAGGCGGATGCGGGCGCCCGTCTCGCCGAGCGCGAAGGCCGGCAGGCCGGGATCGTCGCCGGGACGCCCGCTCTGCAGCGTGAGCATCGCCTGGAACAGCGGCGGGCGGGCGGAATCGCGCACGGGCCGCAGCCGCTCCGTCAGCAGAACGACGGGCAGCTCCGCGTGCTCCAGGCCCGCGAGCGCCGTGCGGCTCGCCCGCTCGACGAGGGTGCCAAAGGAAGGATCGCCCGCGAGGTCCGCCCGCAACGCCACCGGGTTGACGAAGTAGCCCACGACGCCCGCCCACTCCGGGGCACCGCGCCCGGCGGTGGGAGCTCCGACGGCGAAGTCGTCCTGGCCCGAGTAGCGCCCGAGCTGAGCCTGAAAGGCCGCCAGCAGCGCCGCGAAGAGGGTGGCACCCCGCGCCGCCGCCAGACCGCGCAACGCTCCGGCCAGATCGGCGGGCAGTTCGGCGGCCCGGGAGAGGCCGTGCCACGACTGCACCGGCGGCCGTGGCCGGTCGACCGGCAGGTCGAGATCCCGAACGCCCTCCAGCACCTGGCGCCAGAAGTCCCACAGCCGCTCGCCTCGGCGCGCCAGGAGCTCCGCCTGCCAGTGGACGAAGTCGCCATATTGGAGGGCCGGCGGCGGTAGCGGCTCGCCGGCGTACAGGGCGCCCAGCTCCCGGGCCACCAGGGCCAGCGACCAGAAATCGCAGACCGTGTGGTGGACGGCCAGCAGCAGCACCCGCTCGCCGCCGGCGCGCTCGTAGACCCGCATCCGCACGGCTGAGCCGCCCGCGAGGTCGAAGGGCCGCCAGGCCTCCTGCCCAAGGCGTGCCAGGAGCCCCTCTTCGCTCCACTCCCGCGCCGGCACCACGGCGAAGTCCGGCGCCACCTTGGGCTCGGCCCGCTGCACGGGTTCGCCGTCCACTTCCCGGATCGCCGTCCGCAGCGCCTCGTGCCGCGCCGTCAGGGCCGCGAGGGCGCGCACCAGCGAGGGAACGTCCAAGCCCCTGCGCACCCGCGCCGCCACGGCCACGTTATAGGCCCCGGCCTCCGGCGCCAGCCGTTCCAGGAACCATAGCGCCCGCTGGCCAGGCGACAGCGGCCGGTCTCCCTGAAGGGACAAAGCCCGCGGCGCCGGCACGTCCGCCAGCGGGGCCGTGGCCAGCTCCGCCAGCAGCCCGTCCGCCAGCTCCTCGATGCCCGCGCCGCGCAGCAGCTCGGCGAGCGGCAGGGCAAGGCCCAGAGCCGCCTCGACGCTCCCCTTGAGCTCGACGGCGGTCAGCGAGTCGAGCCCCAGGGACGTCAGGGCTTGATGGTCCGTCACCGCCGACCCGGGAAGGCCCAGCACGCCGGCTGCCCGCTCGCGCAGCCAGGCGGTCAGCATCGGCCGGCGCTCGGCGGGCTCCAGGGCCGCGAGCCCGTCGCGGGTGACGGCTGTCTCGATCTCCTGAGGCGGCTCCGCTCCCGAGTCCACCGCCAGGGCGTTTCGGCCCACGACGGTCAAATCTCCGCCTAAGTACTGCCGTCGGCAGAGGCCGCGCTGTACCTTGCCGCTCGACGTCTTGGGCAGCGAGCCGGCGCGCAGGAGGACCACCTCCCACACCATCACCTCGTGCTCCGCGGCCACGGCGCGGCGCACGGCTTCCGCCACCTCGTCGAAACCGTCGCGGCGCCGGCGCTCCACCTCCAGGGCGATCACCAGCCGCTCCTCGCCGCCAGTCTCCACGGCGAAGGCGGCGGCGTTGCCCGGCCGCAGATCAGGATGGCCGACCTCCGCCGTGCGCTCGAGATCCTGTGGATAGTGGTTGCGCCCACGCAGGATGATGAGGTCCTTCAGGCGCCCGGTGACGTAGAGCTCGCCAGCGGCCAGGAAACCGAGATCGCCCGTGCGTAGAAACGGCCCGTCGCTTCCCGGCAAAAAAGCCTTGAAGTCGCGCGCCGTGGCCTCCGGATTGCGCCAGTAGCCGCGGGCGACGCTGGGTCCAGCGATCCAGATCTCTCCCACTCGGCCCGAAAGGCAGGCTTCGCCGGTCTCCGGATCGGCCACCACGATCTTCTGGCCCATCCAGGGCCGGCCGGAGCTCACCAACAATCGCGCGTCCGGGACCTCCGGAGCCACGACGACGACTTCATTGCGCTCCAAAGCCGCCGGCTCCACCCGCGCCACCCGCGGCCGCCTGCCCATCACTCCACCCGCGACGAACAGGGTCGCCTCGGCCAGGCCGTAGCAGGGGTAGAAGGCTTCGGGCCGGAAGCCGGCAGGGGCGAAGGTCTCGGCGAAGCGCTCCAGCGTCTCGGCCCGCACCGGCTCGGCGCCGTTGAAGGCCACCCGCCAGCTCGCGAGGTCGAGCCCGGCCAGCGCCTCCGGCGTCGCCTTGCGCACGCACAGCTCGTAGGCGAAATTGGGGCCGCCGCTGGTCGTGCCATGGTACCGGCCGATCGCCTCCAGCCAGCGCAGGGGGCGCTGGAGGAAGGCCACCGGCGACATCAGCACGCACCGGCCCCCGGCGTGGAGGGGCTGGAGCACGGTGCCAATCAGCCCCATGTCGTGGTAGAGCGGCAGCCAGCCTACCACCACCGAGCTTTCGTCCTGCTCGAAGGCGGCGCCGATCATCCGCTCGTTGTGCAGCAGGTTGGCGTGGGTTACCTCGACTCCCTTGGGCTCCGCGGTCGAGCCCGAGGTGTACTGCAGAAACGCGATCGACTCCGGGTCCGGCTCGGAGAATCCGGGCTCCGGCTTCTCGCGGGCGGCCAGGGCATCGGTCGCGATCCAGCGCACCGCCGCCAGCTCCGGCGCCACAGCCGTCAGGCCGGCCACTCCGCTCAAGGTCGCGGAGGTGCTGAGAGCCACCCGAGGCTCGGCGTCCTGGGCGATCGAACGCAGCCGGCCTTGAGAGCGATCGTTCGGGCGGGGCGGATAGGCCGGCACGGCCACCACTCCGGCATAGAGACAGCCGAAGAAGGCCACGATGAAGTCCAGCCCGGGTGGGTAGAGCAGGAGCGCCCGATCTCCCGGCGCCGCGACCTCGCGCAGCGCGGCGGCCACGGCCCGCGCCTGAGCGTCCAGCCCGGCATAGGTCAGCCATCCCGCCTCCGTCTGGCCGTCCGCCAGGAAGGTGAACGCCACCTGGCCGGGACGCTCCTCCGCCCGCGTCCGCAGCATCCCCGCCGGCGTGACGAAGTGGACCTCCGGAGAGGCCGCGCGCCGGGTCAAGGCAGCGCGCTCCGCGAGGCGGAATTTCGCCAGGGAAGGCGATGACCTTGGACCGGCTGGAGGCTGCGTCTTTTCATTGTCTTTAACAGCTACGCCAGGGCTCGGGAACCTCTGGGTGCGGGCTCCCTGCGCAAGGAGTCACCGCACTCCTGACGCAACGTATAGTGCTCATAGGGCATTCCACCGAGACAGTCTGAAGAGCCCGGCGTCCGAGCAGGTCGCGGTGGCTTCGGCGTAGGAGGCTGCGCGAGCCGGACAGCAGGGACATCAGGGACTGCAAGAACAGCAGGGACAAAACCACCGGGCTTGGTGCATCAGGTCTTCAGGTCCTTGGAGTCCCTGTTGTCCCTTTCGTCCCTGCTTCCGGTTCATCAGCCCGCCTTGAACGCCTTGCCGTCGAGCCACTGCTGCACCACCCGCAGGGCGTCCTGCCGGACCTCGTGACCCATCTCAATCTCCCGGTAGGTGAGGGTGACGCCGTAGGGTCGCAGGGCCTCTCGCGACTCTCGCGCCTTCTCGACGTCAATACGGTCATCGCGGGTGCCATGGATCAACAGGACCGGGAAGCCCTCGTGCTCCGGCAGCTTCGGCAGAGTCACGGCCAGCTCGGCCGGAAACCACGTCGAGAGACCGGCGAGGCCGGCGAAGCGCGTCGGCTGGCGTAGCGCCAGCTCGAAGGCCATCACCCCACCCTGGCTGAAGCCGGCCACCACCACCTTCTTCGGATCGATGGGAAACCGCGCGAGCGACTGGTCGACGAACTCCCGCAGCGCGCCCGCCTCACGTTCGAAGGCGACGACGTCGACCGGTGCGTCCAGCCGGAGGGGAAACCAGCCGTAGCCATACTGGCCGTTGCCGAACGGCACGGCGACACTGCCCTGGGGGCAGAGAACGAGGGCCTTCCCGCCATGCAGCAGCGGGGCGAGCCCCAGGAGGTCGTGGGCGCTGGCACCCCAACCGTGAAGCAGGATGATCGCCGGGAACGGACCGTCCCCAGCCGGGACGTGGGCTGTGTATAGAAGGCTCATGGCAGGCAGAGGATATCGCGAGGAGCCGCAACGCGCTCCTACGACCCAGGGGGATCATCGCCCTCACGCCCTCTTTATTGTAGAATCGGCAAATCGAAGAAATGTGGAGAGGACTGTTCCGCCCGCGTCTCGGGTCGAACCTCCAACAGTCGGCAAGAGAAAGGAGTTTTCCATGCGAACGCTGCGAAGGTTCCAACGAGATTGGATTGTCCTGGGGCTCATCGTCGTCACACTGGCGCTCACCTCGTGCCGCGCCAAGAACGACGCCGCGAGCGGAGCCGGCGAATCGGCTACGACCGGCGCGGAAGGGCAGGTCGCCACCCCAGGCGAACAGCAGGCCGCAGCGAAGCTTCCGCCGAATCCGGCGGCCCCCTGTGCCCCCGGATCGCGCTGTCTCAAAGTAGGCGACAATGGAGCGCTCAACCCGGCGGGGACCAGTCTGGCGCAGTGCCTCGGGACGTATCCGGACTACGTCGTGCCGGCGACGTTGATACCGGCGGGCTACGCTGGCCCATGGTTCGTCCTGGCGCAGGCCTACCCGACGACCCCTCCACCGCCCCACCCACTGCCTTGGGAGGCGATCAATTTCGCCAGCGGCGTGAAGGAAGCCAACGACTACCTCTACGCGCTACGGGACTATTCTTTCGATGGCATGATCACGGCGGACTTTCGGCCGCAGGACAATACCAAACGCAAGTGGTACCACGTGCCGATGATGAACTTCGGGCCCGGGCGTCGGGAGTTCATTCATGGAGTGACGCAGGAGAGGACGCTCAAGGGCCCTGAACTGGGCCTGAAGCCCGGGGTCTCCGTGTCGAACTTCGCGGTCGGCTTCTACAACGACATCGGCGCTTCCGCCCTCGGTGGCATCTTCAAGACCTCCGGCTCTCCGGATCTGTCGAAGAGTTCCTTTCCCGCCGGCAGCATGGTGTTCAAGATCCTCTTCAGCGCGGCTAAGGCTACAGACTTCCAGGATCCCGCCAACGACCCGTTGGACGGCGCGCCGGAATGGCAGATCGCAACCGCGACGGGAATGCTCAAGGTCCGGCTGATGCAGATGGACGTTGCGGCGCGCGACGATCGGGCCAAGCCTTCCGGATGGGTCTTCGGAACCTTCGCCTTCGACCGCAAAGCGGTCGACCCGATTGCCTGGAACCGCTTGCGACCGGTCGGTCTCATGTGGGGGAACGATCCCGGGTATACCCCCGCCGACCAGGCGGCCGGCAAGAAGCTCAAGGAGAGTATCGTCAGCGACCAGATCCCGGCCTATGCGAAGACGCATCTCGGATGGGCCGGCCGGGTGAACGGGCCGGTGGACAACCCGATCTCGGCCTGCCTGAGCTGCCATAGCACAGCTCAGTACACCATCGACGCGGCGCTGGCGCCCTTCGCCGCGAATTGCAACACCGACACGAAGAAGCTCCACTGGTTCCGGAACTTCGCCGGCAACGTGCCGTTCGGGGCGGTGGACTCCACGACCTGTCTGCCCAAAACGGTCACGCCGCCGGCTCGCTCGCTGGATCTCTCACTCCAGGTTCAGGTTGCGGTCCAGAGCATGTTGCAGTTTCACGACGTGAATTCCTGTCAGGAGGTCGCGGGCGTCATCAAGGCCCACGCTCTACCCGAGAGCGTCCCGCAGCGCTCGCAAGACGTGCCACGAGTCAGCCGCGACGGCTTCTTCGAGGGACACTAAGAGCAGCCAACCCCCGCGCCGCCAGGCGGCGCGGGGGCTCTCGCTCCTCGCCCGCCTTCCCCCTATTCCCCCGACACCGGCACCGCGGCCTCGATCGCCCCCACCGGCGGGTCTCCCGCGTAGATCACCCGTTCCAGGAACAGTCCCGAAGGCGGCGCCGTCCACTCCGCCGGCAGGCCCTTTCCCGACCTGGGTGTCTTCGCGGCGATCAGCTCCTGGAAAGACGCTCGGTCCAGCTCTCCCGCTCCGACCTTCACGAGCGTGCCTACGAGCCGGCGGACCATCTTCCAGAGGAAGTGCGAGGCGGTGACGCGGACGAGGATCAGCGCGCCGGCCGTGGCGATCTCGACGTTGTCGACAACCACCAGGGTGCTCGGCTGCTCGGCGGGCTTCTCGGCAAAGAGGCGGAAATCGTGCCGTCCGGCGACGAGCCCGGCCGCGGAGATCATGCGACCTTCGTCCAAGGGCCGCTTCACCCACCACACCCAGCGCTTGGCCAGCGCCGTACGGCGGCGCGAGATCTGATAGAGGTAGGAGCGGGAGACGGCGTCGTGACGAGAGTGGAACTTGTCGGAGGCCGGAGCCAGCGACAGGAGGTGGATGTCCGCTGGCAGGCGCTCGTTGACCTCCCGCCGGAAAGGCTCAGGATCGACGGCGCCCTGGAGCCGCAGGTGGGCCGACTGGGCCAGGGCGTGGACGCCGGCGTCGGTGCGGCCCGAGCCGCCGAGCTCGCGCACCCGCGCCCCGGAATCCTCCACGGCCCGGCGCAGCTCCCCCGCCACAGAGCGCGCATTCTTCTGCTCCTGCCACCCGTGATAACGGGTGCCTTCATACTCCAGGGTGAGGCGGTAGGTTGGCATCCGCGGATTATTACAGACAGCCGCCGGCAACACCTGACGAACTAGTGCTAACATCCCATCGTTCTACGAGATTCACAAGGACTCCCAAGCCTCATTTCTCTCTAACTCTTCGGAGGATTCGCCATGAAGAAGACCACTGTCCTGCTCGCTCTGCTCACCCTGACCGCTCTTCTCGTCATGCCCCTGGCCGCCGCCGGCACCAAGGGCTCCTGGACCGGCTGGATCACCGACACGAAGTGCGGCGCCAAGGGTGCCAACGCCGAGCACAAGGGGTGCTCCGAAAAGTGCGCCCACGAGGGCCAGAAGCTCGTGTTCTTCAACAACGCCGACAAGAAGCTCTACTCGCTGGACAACCAGGACGCCGCCAAGGCCAACCTCGGCTACGAAGTGAAGGTCACCGGCGAGGCCGACGGCAGCGCCATCAAGGTCGAATCGATCGCCAAGGCCGGCGCCTGAAGCGTTCCCTGGTATTCCCCACAGTCGAAGGGGCGCGGCCCGCCGCGCCCCTTCGATTCCTCCGCTTCGCAGAGTCCCCGCCTCAGATCTTCACCTTCCGGGTCATCACCACGACGTCGCCATCCTGAATGGTGATGACGTCCTTCGGCCGCGCCGCCAGCAGCGCCGCGGCGGTGGGCGGCAGCCCGTAGGAACGGTCGATCGCGTACCAGAAAGCCGGCTGCGTCGAGCCGAGCACGACCTCCAGCTCCGAGCCGCCGGGCGGCAGGGTCAGGTTCGAGAACAGCTTCCAGTCCTTGGCGCGGCTGAGCGGACCCGCCCGGCGCACCGTCGTGGGGAAGGCGTGACCGTCGATCTTGATCGACTCGATCATCGCCTCGGCGGGAACCGCGAAGCTCCCGACCTGGGCCCCGCGCGGCGAGGTCAGCCGCAGGCGGACGTGGCGCTTGCCCTCGACGGTCGAATCCTGCTCCACCGCCAGCTCCGGCCCGGGAGCGTCGAGCTTGGGAGCCGGAGCCATGAACGCCCTGGCCACCGGCGGCAGCCAGGGGAAGGGCACCTCGGGCTTGGTGGCGAACCCACCGGCCTGACGCAGGCTCGGCGGGAACGGCGGAGCGGCGAACGCCACCCAGCGGCTGACGCCGGTGCCGGCGTCCTGGTGAAACTGCAGGACGACGTTACGCGGCACCTCCGGCGAGCTCGGCGGCGTCACCATGGCCACGACCGCGCCGAGCACGCCCACCGCCGCCGCCGCCAGCGGCAGCCACCGCCGTCCCAATCCTCCGGCCGGCCCCGCCAGGGGAATCAGCGAGCTGTAGACGAAAGACAGCAGGACCGAGGTCACCAGCAGGCCGAACAGCCCGAGCCCCAGGTAGAGCGAGCCGAGGAGAGGAAACCAGAGCAGCCCCACCACCAGCACCGGGATGGTGCCGGCCGCCACGCGCCCGGCGGCCGAGCCGCCGGTTGAGAACACCGCGACGCCGAGCACGCCCGCTACCAGTGCCGGTGGCAGGAAGAGATAGCTCAAACCCGGCAGCGTGAGGCCGAGAACGACGCCGAGCAGCGACCAGCCGATCCAGACCCCGGCCCAGAGCCCCGTACCGCTGGATCGCCGGCCCAGCGCTCCACCCAGGGCCACGGTCACCGCGAGCGGTAGCAGCCAGAACGCCAGGAACGCGGGCAGCGGCTGGGCCACCCACTGCGAGGGGAAGGCGCTGGCGAGGAGCGTCTGCAAGGCGAAGGTCACCACCAGGGAGAGCAAGAAGGCGAGCAACGGCGACACCGCGCCCAGGGCGACGGCGCCCCAGGTGAGGAGGCCACGCCGCCGGGCGAGCCACGCGGCGGCCAGCATCAGGGCGAGGGCGACGAGGCCGAGCACCGGGCTCAGGGCCGACGCCCAGCGCACCACCACCAGATGCATCAGGTCGAAGTAGACGGCGCTGCCGGTGTGCGGACGGGAAAGGTCCGCCTCGGCTAGGCCGCGCACCGCCGCCAGGGCGTTGTCGCCGTGATGCTGGAGGCTCCCGGGCGAGGCCTCCGCCAGATTGTCCAGGGGGGTGTGATACCGGCTCGGATGCTCGATGAAGGCGAAGTTCATCCCCGGCACGCCGCGGCTCAGGAACACCGTCAGGTCGGTGTCGTTGGGCATGAAGCGGTAGATGGTGGAGAACAGCGAGCTGGTGAATGGCCGCGACGCCCGCGGAGCCCAGGCGTCGAGCAGCCAGGCGTCGTCGGGGCTGGTCTGGAACATCAGGCTGGGGCCGGCGGTGCCGCGGGCCTCCAGGTTCACCACCACACCCACCTCGTCCGCCGCCGGGCTGCTCTCGGCGAAGGTCTTGGCCCCCAGGAGGCCCTCCTCCTCGCCGTCGTCGATCAGGAAGAGGACGGTGTTGCGCGGCGCCGGCCCCGCCTTGAGTGCGCGGGCGACCTCCAGCACGGCGGCCGTCCCCGTCATGTCGTCGCTGGCCCCCGGGCCGGCGGGCACCGAGTCATAGTGGGAGACGAGCAGCACCGCCTTGCCCGCCTGGCTCCCCGGCAGCCGGGCCACCACGTTCAACACCTTGGCGCAGCCCCATCCGGCCTGGCAGGTGTTCCCTTCCTGCACCTCGGGCGAATAACCCAGAGAGCGGAGCTGCGCCAGGATCCGCTCGCGCACCAGGGCGTTGGCCGGCGAGCCCAGGGGATGCGGCGAGCCGTCGCCCAGGAGGTTCTTCAGCACCTCGCCGGCCCGGCCGGCCGAGAACTCCGCCGCTGGCGCGTCCTTGCCCTTGGGGGCCGGTGGCTTGCCCTGGGTGATCGCCAGCAGCAGGGCCAGCCCGAGCAGCACCAGGGCGACGATCAGCCCCACGCCGCTGCGCGGCTCCCCCGGTTTGACGACGACTCTCGTACCAGCCTGCTCGGCCATGGTCGGTCTCCCGCGGCATCGCGCCGCTGCTCAAAAGGCGGTTTTTCCAGCGCGGCGGATTCTAGCAGGAGGCGAGGCGCAGGATAGGGCGAGCGCTCCGTGACCTTACCACGCCACAAGTACCCGGCATGTGGTAAAAATCACGCCATGCCGAGAATCCAATCCCTCTCCGGTTCCGCGAAGCTCACGAAAGATACGACGTCCAAGATACCCAAGAAATCAACCCTCCGCCTCCAGGGCTGGCGCAGCACCGACGAGGAGGAGATCGAGCGCCGCCGGCAGCGGGCCGTCACCGAGCCCCTGACGATCGAGCCGATCGAATCCGCTCACCCCGTCTTCGGAAGCTTCCGGGTCTCCTCGGACGCCGGCAGCTCCTACGAGGTCGAGATCCGCTCCCTCAATCAGCCCGACAACTCCTGCGGCTGCCCGGACTTCCAGGTCAACGGCCTCGGCACCTGCAAGCACGTCGAAGCCGTTCTCGCCCGCGTGCGGACGCCCAAGATCGTGCGGGGAGGAGGACGGGGTGAGACGCGCATCGAGGTCTTCCTCCGCCGCGCCGGCGAGCGGCCGGAGGTGCGGGCGCAGTGGCCGGGAGGCCCCGTGGGCTTCCGCCGGACCGGGGCCTTCGCCCTCGTGGATCGCTTCTTCTTCCCCAGCGGCGTCCTGCGCGGCGATCCTCTGACCCTCCTCCCCGAGCTGGCGCGGGCCCTCACCGCTGCACCGCCCCGGGTGCGCGAGCGCATCCGCCTCTCCCGCCATCTCCTGCCCTGGGTGGAGGACGAGAGCCGCCGGGCCGCGCGGGGGACGGCCCGCGAGCGTTTTCTGGCCGAGGTCGAAGCCGGGCGCGAGACCCTGGATCTCGTCAAGCTCCCCCTCTTCCCCTACCAGCGGGAGGGCATGCTCCACCTGGCCTTCACCGAGCGCGCCCTGCTCGCCGACGAGATGGGCCTTGGCAAGACCGTCCAAGCCATTGCCGCCTGCGTCCTGCTGCGCAAGCTGCGAAACGTCGAGCGCGTCCTGGTAATCTCCCCGGCCTCCCTCAAGGCCGAATGGGAGGAGCAGATCGCCCGCTTCACCGACCTGCCGTCGCGGATCATCTTCGGCCCCCGCGCCCAGCGCCTGCGCCAGTACGGCCCCGGCACCTTCTTCTATCTCGCGAGCTACGAGCAGATGCTCCATGACGTGGGCGACCTCCAGCAGCGACTCGCGCCGGACGTCATCATTCTCGACGAGGCCCAGCGCATCAAGAACTGGCAGAGCCGCACCGCCCACGCCGTCAAGCGCCTGCGCAGCCCCTACGCCTTCGTCCTCACCGGCACGCCCATCGAAAACCGCATCGACGAGATCTACTCCATCCTCCAGTTCCTCGATCCCGCCCTGCTCGGCCCCCTCTTCCGCTTCAACCGCGACTTCTACCTGCTGGACGACCGCGGCCGGCCCGCCGGCTACAAGAACCTCGACAAGCTGCACCGCCGGCTCGCGCCTGTTCTTCTGCGCCGCCGCAAGCAGGAGGTCGAAGGCCAGCTCCCCGGCCGCACCGACAAGCACTACTTCGTGGGGATGGAAGAGGAGCAGATCAATCGCTACGAGGAGTACGAGAAGCTCGTGGGTAAACTCGCGGCCGTCGCCCAGCGCCGGCCGCTCACTCCCGACGAGCTCGACAAGCTCCAGAAGTGGCTCTCCTGCATGCGGATGATCTGCGACACCCCCTACATCCTCGACTCCGACTGCCGGGTCTGTCCCAAGCTCGGAGAGCTGAAGGAGATCCTCGCCGAGACCCTGGCCGACCCGGAGACCAAGATCCTGATTTTCTCCGAATGGGAGCGGATGCTCGAGCTGGTGCGCGACCTCGTCCAGGAGATGGAGACCGGCTACGCCTGGCACACCGGCTCCGTGCCGGTGATGCGCCGCCGGGGTGAGATCCGCCGCTTCAAGGACGACCCCGACTGCCGCCTCTTCCTCTCGACCGACTCCGGCAGCGTGGGCCTGAACCTCCAGGCTGCGAGCGTCGTCATCAACCTCGACCTGCCATGGAACCCGGCCAAGCTGGAGCAGCGCATCGCCCGAGCCTGGCGCAAGCACCAGACGCGCCCGGTCCGCGTGCTCCACCTCGTCACCGAGGGCAGCATCGAGCACCGGATGATCCCCCTCCTCGCCGGTAAGCAGGCCCTGGCGGACAGCGTCCTCGACGGCCACGCCGACTCCGGCGTCATTCCCCTCCCCTCCGGCCGCCGAGCCCTCGTGGAGAGATTGGAAGCCCTGACCGGGATCACGACAACTCCATCTGCACCTGAAACCCAACCCGCCGAGGCCGCCCCAACCGATCCCCTCGCCGCCGAGTTGCAACCCCTCCTCGGCGACCGCCTCCTGAGCCTCGAAGCCTGGACCGCGCCGGACGGCCGCGAGACCCTCTTCGCCGTCGTGGAAGATGCCGGAGCCGGGATCGACCGCTCCACCCTCGAAACCATCCTCCAATCCTCCCAGCACTCCACCGCCACCTTGGAGCTGATCGACCGTCCCGCCTTCGCGGCCATCGAGCGCCTGATCGAGCTGGGAGTCCTGCGCTACGCCGCCGAAGACCGCCGGCTCCTCCACCGCTCCCAGGCCCTGGGCTCGCCGGAAAGGGACGCCGAGCGAGCCCGCCGGCGCGCCGCCGCCCGCGACCTCCTCGCGCAATCCGAAAGGAAGATCCGCATGGCCGCCGTCCTCGCCGGAGGCGGCTTCCCCGTCGAATCCCTCCCCGCCCTGAGAGAAGGCGTCGAGCTCGCCCTGCGCTCCCGCGCCTCCATCGAGGGACAGGACCTCCCCGAAGCCGAAAAGCTCCCCAACGCCTGGGTCGAAACCCACCTCCCCGCACACTGGGCGCTCGTTCGCACCCTGCGGGGAGGCTCCGAGATCGTCCTGGGCGCCACGGCCGAACAGGTGACCGTCTGGATCGCCGAAACGGAGGCGCTCACCAGGGAGATTGGAGGGGCCCTCGACCACGGCACCGCGAGCCCGTAGGGCGGCGTTCCTGTAGCCCCGGGTGACAGCGGGGGAACCCCGTGAAAACCCGGGGGATGGGAGGCATTGGGCCGGAGATAGGGATCAACCCGTGGAGGCGCTCACCCAGGAGATTGGAAGGAAGTTGTAAGATGACAGCGATTTTTTCCGTTTATAGAGTGTATGACTACAACATTTCCCTCCGACCCTCCCGTCCCTCTCCTCGACGTCACCGACGACCCGACTCACCCCGCGCGTGCGGCGCTCGCGGAGACCTTCGGCTACGGGGAGTTCCGCCCCGGGCAGGAAGAGGTGATCGGGCACCTCCTGGCCGGGCGATCCGCCGCGGCCGTCTTCCCCACCGGCGGCGGCAAGTCCCTCTGCTACCAGATCCCGGCCCTCCTGCTGCCGGGCTTGACCCTGGTGGTCTCGCCCCTGATCGCCCTGATGAAGGACCAGATCGACCAGCTCACCCGGCGCGGAGTGGCCGCCGGGCGCCTCGACTCGACGCTCTCGTGGGACGAGGTGCGCACCCTCATGGACAATATCCGCCAGGGCGCCCTGCGCCTCCTCTACGTGGCGCCCGAGCGCTTCAACAACGAGCGCTTCCGGGAGGCGATCTCTCGGGTCCAGATATCGCTCTTCGCGGTGGACGAGGCGCACTGTGTCTCCGAATGGGGACACAACTTCCGCCCCGACTACCTGAAGCTCGCCGCCTTCGGGAAGCTCTGCGGCGCCGAGCGCACCCTGGCGCTCACGGCGACTGCCACCCCGAAAGTGCTCGACGACATCTGCAGCAGCTTCGACATCGCGCCCGACTGCGCCGTCCGCACCGGCTTCCACCGCGAAAACCTGACCCTCCGCTTCACCCCCGTCCAAGCCGCCGACCGCGACGCCCTGCTCCGCGAGCGGCTCACGTCCGGTCCTCCCGGGCCGACCATCGTCTACGTCACCCTGCAGAAGACGGCCGAGGACGTCGCCGAGGCCCTGATCCGCGCCGGGCTGCCGGCGCTCGCCTACCATGCCGGCCTGGAGGACGCCCAGAGGAGCCGGGTGCAGGACTGGTTCCTGGAGTCGAAGGACGCGGTGGTCGTCGCCACCATCGCCTTCGGCATGGGGATCGACAAGTCGGACATCCGCAAAGTGGTCCACTACAACCTGCCCAAGAGCCTGGAGAACCTGGCGCAGGAGATCGGCCGAGCCGGCCGGGACGGCCAGCCCGCACTCTGCGAGATCCTGACCTGCACCGACGATCTCCGCGCCCTCCAGAACTTCGCCTACGGCGACACGCCGGACCTGGAATCGGTGCGCAGCCTCCTCGCAGAGCTCGCGAGGTCGTCTGCAAGTCCGGACGCGATGGAGCTCTCCCTCTACGACCTCTCGACCCGCCACGACATCCGGCTGCTCGTGGTGCGGACACTCCTCACCTACCTGGAGCTGGACGGCTACCTGAAGGCCGGAACGCCCATCTACGCCGAGTACGAGCTCCGTCCGCTCGTGGCCTTCGACGAGATCTTGAACCGCTTCGCGGGAGAACGAAGGGAGTTCCTGAGAGGCATCTTCCAGCAGGCTAAGAAGGCCAAGATCTGGCACCGCCTCGACCTCGAAACCGCCTCGCAATTCCTCAAAGCACCCCGAGACCGCCTGGTCCGAGCCCTGGACTATCTCGCCGAGCAGGGACTCCTGGAGCTCAAAGCCGCCGGCCTGCGCCACCCCTACCGCTGGCTCCGCCAACCCGACGACCTGGACGCGATGGCACAGTCTCTCCACCACCGCACCCTCGAAAGAGAGACTCGAGAGATCGCCCGTCTCGAGCAAGTGCTGACCCTCGCCGCCCACGACGGCTGCCAGACCACCTTCCTCGCGGAGCACTTCGGAGAGCACCTCCCCCACCCCTGCGGCCACTGCTCCTGGTGCGAGAAGGGCCAAAAGCCCACGCCCCTCTTTCCACCCACCCCCGTCCACCTGGACGAAGTGAGCCTCCACCGGTCGGCAAGCCTGCGCCGGGAGATCAAGGACCTCTCCAGCCCAAGAGCCCTGGCCCGCTTCCTGACCGGCCTCCCCTCCCCGCGCCTGGCTCGCGGCAAGCTCAAGTCGCATCCGCTCTTCGGGGCGTTTGCGCATGTGCCGTTCGCAGAGGTGCTGCGACGGGTGGAGGGGAAAGAAGAGGGAGGTGGGGAGCGACGCTGAGCGGTGATCGCCACACGGGAAGGCCCTTATCGCCTCACCCTCTTGTCTTGACGTTCTCCCTCTTCTCCCGGTCGGGGGGAGGGCGATGGGAGAAGAGGGCCGGGGTGATGAGGGGGCCCGGCGAGCCTCATCCTCTCCTACCTACCTCCCCTTCTCCACCACCTCAGAATTCAGCATCCGGGTGAACGACCAGTGGCGAATCTGCTTCGGCTGGCGGGCCGGTGACGCTCACGGAGTCGAGATAGTGGATTACCCACTGAGAGGCGAGGAGATTCCTGAGACACTATCGAACATCCATCCTGGCGAGGTCCTGCTCGAGGTGTTCCTGAAGCCGCTCGGCATCAGCTAGAAAAGCTGGCCCGCGAGATCAAAGTGCCGCCTCGGAGGGTGAATGAGATCGTCCTCGGCAAGCGGTCCATCACCCGGACACCGCGCTCCGTCTGGCGAGATATTTCGGCACCTCTGAGAAATTCTGGCTGGGACTCCAGTTGGACTTCGACGTGGAGGAAGCCCGGCGGCTCCTGGCGGCGGTGATCGATCGGGAGGGTCTGCCGATGGCGCGGGCTGCGTAGGCCGCCCTCGGGCGAACGCTCCTCACCTACCTGGAGCTGGGCAGCTATCTGAGCGCTACCCCACTTGGATCTCGCTGCCGAAACCGCGTCCTATTCACTTCACCCCGCAGGGCCGCGTGTTCTGCCGGAATGTCGAGCATAATGCCGCAGAACTCTTCCAGTGTTCTTGCTTCGCCACCGATAAATGACAGAGCACTCACACAGTTTGACGGCACGATTCTCGCGCCGTCAAACTGCAGAGATCCGTCAGTCCTACTCTAGGGCCTTCTTGATGCCCTTCACAATTGGCGGAGCAATTGCTCCTGATACGGCACCCAGAGCCGCCCCAACGGCCATGCCGATCGGCCCTCCAGGAATTCCCATAGCACCCCCAACCGCTGCGCCTTTTGCTACACTCTTTGCGATTTCATCCTTATCATCCTTCTGGTCAGCCATATCGTAGCTCCTTGTCTTCATGCGGTTTGGCAAGCTTTAACAGCCGAACTCGTCAACTCTTAGGTCAAACGCTCTAGCCCATGAAATCCTCCCTTCTTACCTTCTCGTAGCGACAGAAACGCCGTTCCTGCCCATTCTTTCGCTGGCCTGCCTCGCTAGCTCCTTGATCCAACTCGTGCTTCCTCCAAAGAAAAATCAGCTACTCGGAGATCGATAGCATCTTTCCGTCCAATCGCAAGGCAGCACACTGTGCTGACCACCACGATAAACAGCGAAGCGCCAACAATCCACGCAGGGCTATCGATGATGTTTCCATAAACGAACAACGGAACCCCGACCACAAACGAAACCAAGATTCCCCAGAATACTCCTGTCTCGCTCATTCGCTTCTGGTACAAGCTAAGGACGGTTGGCATCATCACACACGCCGCTATCGTGTTGAAGATCCACCACAGTTGCTGCAGGCCGAAACCCGGGATGTATAAAACCCCCAGAGCTACCAAAAGTCCCAAAATCGTCATTCCGAGCATCGAACGTCGCGCGGACCGAACGGCCCCTTCGTCAGTCTCCGGCTTCGAAATGTCCGCAACCCAAAGTGAGCTCGCCGCTACCAAGCCCGCATCAAGCGCAGAGCTCAATGCCGCAAGGAGCATCAGCAAGAACAGGATCACAGCCCATTCTGGTAGCAGGTGCGCTATGGTCTGAACGCCGATCATGGAGACGTCTACGCCAGCAGGTAAATGAATATTGAGCGCCGGATTGGCGGCCAAAAAACCCAAAATGGAGAGCGAAATGGGCACGATTCCAAAGAGGAGCGATCCAAAGACGAAGGCCTTCACTAACTCCCCTTTCCGAACTGCGAAGGCACGCTGCCAGTTGGATTGATCCGATATCGAGCCAGCAATCAATCCGATCGACGTCACGATACCGAACGAAAATGCAACTCCGGGGTCAAACATATTCCGCACTCCCGATTGTCCACCAAAGCCTGCCGCGACGCTTGGATAGCCGCCACCAGCCTTCCATGCCAAGGGAATTATTATCAACCCCGCAACAAAGATCATGCTAAGCTGGACAAAGTCCGTTACTATCGAGGCTTCGAGACCTGAGATCAAGGTGTAGCCCGTCACAATTATGGCAAGAAGTACCATTACGAAGGGAACGGGTATGCCGGTCAAGAGAGAGACTAGATTGCTGCCTGCATATAGCTGCACAACAACTGCCATTAGTTGGTAGAAGAAAAACGGAAAAAGATAGACCTTATGCACTCGTTGCGTCCGGAACACACTTTTAATGTATTGAGGCAGCGTGTACCCTTGAGGCAGCCGGCTTCGTATTCTTGGCGCTAGAAAGGCGAAAATCGTCAAAGATAAAATGTTCGGTAAGGTGAACCAGAAAATTCCCGCAAGGCCCTTCTGGTATGAAATCTGCACAGAGACAAACAATGCAGGAGCCCAAATCCAGGACGCAGCGATGCTAAAGCCGCCTATAAGCCAACCGACATTGCGTCCTGCCACCAGGAAGCCTTCTTTGGTGCGCCAACGATCCCAACGCGCAAAGAAGTAGGTCACCGCCACCATACCAATGCCGAAGAATAAAAGTAACCAATAGCCGGTCGCCTGCGAAATGAAGTTCATGGTCTTCTCCTTGCGCCTACGTTTACTAAATGTACCGAAGAGACTCGCCACACACGAGGCGACTCTAAGAGTTTGGCATTAGGATTCTTCCAGCAAAGAAGCAATCACGGTTTCCCTCTTGCGAAGGACTTCTACTTCCTCCGGCCCCAGAGACCTTGCTACCCGGAAACCTACGTCCGGATTAGTGTTTCGGGGATAGAGCGGTGTCTCATAATCAAAGTTGAACGTACTCTCACCAAGATACCCAGTGGCCCCAAGGACCAGCCGCTGTGTCGGCTCGGAGCCTCCATCGCTCGAATACTCGGTTGTACTCGAGTCGCACCATTCGCGCACGTTCCCGATCAGGCCAGCTACGCCGAAGTCGTTAGGTTCATCGTGAAGCACGTCCCCTGACTGCTTGTAAGGGTCCACTAGAATCGCGCGCATCACCCTTTGGGCAGCCAGGTAACGCTGCCGCGATTGTTCATCTTTGACTTCTGGGCCTCCGGCAAGTACCTTGCCTCGGTCCTCGCTGGGGAGATAGTAAGGGTACAAATCCCACGCTCGATCAACGTCATCGTGTCCACCCCGTGCCGCCCAGGTCCACTGTTCCTTGGTTGGGAGTCGAAAGGTGCAATGCGTAACGTCATCATACGGCGAGGCGCTGTTGTTCGGCCCGAGAGCATTGCGGAGCACCGAGGAGTAGAAGCGAGGTAAGCCTTCGACGACCGAGAGCCAATCGCAGTATGCCGCGGCTGCGAACCAACTCACGTATGTGACGGGTTGGCCGAGGATCCGCGGAGGGGGTCGAAGCTCCGTTCTCAGATCTCCCTCTGGCAGCCAGAAGAACATATGATACTCATTCGAAAGGACACGGTTCGCGGACAACTCTCTGCCGCTACCGCCTGCGGCCACTGTCATCCTCTCCACAGCCCACTCACGCCCATTCACTGTCAAATCAGCGCCAGCTGGCGTGTCGCCACAGACGAAGGACAGGTACTCTTGATTGGTGACTTCATGTACTCCGAGGAGGAACGGGTCTTCCCCGTGTTTATACCCGACTGGAGGAACAATGGCGAATTGGTAGCCCGTCAAAGCTCGCGGAGGCCTCACGATCGCTGAAACTTCCGGCGACCATGGGTTAAGTTGTTCCGCGTAGGAAATGTCTATGGCCTGCATCGTGGCCAGATTGCTTGCGAGATGCTTGTACCAGGGCGAAAAGATCCGATAGTCTCCCCTCTGAGCGAGCAACCGGAGTAAGTTCGTTCCGCGATGTCGTATATCTGCAAGCGTCAGTCCTTTCTCGCTGAGCAGATCGCTGACCAGCGCGGCAACCGTCGGTCCAAAACGAATCCTGCCAAGATACCGGAGCCTAACTTCATCTGGCATCTCTCCCAAAGGGCCGCTCTCTGTCATTCGTTGTACGACATGTCGTGCGAGGAAATACGCCCAAGCGACCGCTACCTCTCCGGGCTCCTCGTAGCCCCAATCCTCGTCCCGAAGAGTGAACCGGACGAGGCTCTTCGTAGGAGTTGCCTCTCCGGTCGAGGAAAGTGGCGCTAGCTCCAGCACGGTCTGCGACCGCAAGTCGCGCTGAAGTGCGTCATCCTCAATTTGATAACTCAGGCGAATACGCGGCGGGAGGTTTGACAAATCCAAAGCATTCAGACGCCGCTCCGCCATGTACCAAGCGATATCTGCCAGAACTTCTTCTCGTCTCGGTGCCGACAGATCTACCCAAGTACCATTGGCCACCTGATAGTCTTCCCGCGTTCGACCTTCCACGATATTGAATTCAATAAGAATCGACTTTATCGCGTCCTCGACCAACCGCCGTGCATCGGTTACGCCAGTCAGGATCTTGTCTTTCATGCGTGCCAGCAGACCTGGATGCGTGGCACAGACCCATAAGGCATGCTGCAGCGGGGAACGGCCGCTGGCATCTCCTAGGAGACCCTCTAGAATCGGACGAATTTCGTGAGCTGACGCATCAATGTACGCCCACCTGTGGACATCGTCGTAAGGGAGGAGATCCAGGATCTCGAACGCTTGTCCAACCGTTGCTCCTGACCAAGACTCTGTGCTGAGAAGCGCCTCAAGCGACGTGAAATGACCCGGCCTACAACTCAGAATGAATCGAGTCTTTCTGGACAGCAGCATCAGCAACTCAGTCAACCTCGCGCGAACACGGGCATCTGTCGGCAGCAAATCCATCTCGTCGAATCCGTCGACGCAAACGACCGTGTGGCCGATGGCCATCAGCGCGCCGAGGCCGGAAATACCACCCAGACCAAGCTCAATGCGTCGATACCTGGTCAAGATATAATCTAGGAGCACAGGCGTAGCCGCGCTGGACTGCTCGAGAACGTTGACGAGCTCCCGCAACTTGATGAAGAAGGCCGGCCCAAAGCGCCAGGGATCGTCTCTATTGAGATCATAGGCTTCTCGTGCTAGCCGAAGCGACTGCCAGCTCTTGCCGAGACCCCGCTCGCCGAGGAGTAGCATGGGTGATACTCTTCGGTGAGCACCAAGCCACTCACGAAAATATTGGAGAATATTGACATCTTTATTGAGACCTGACTGCGGTACTCCTGCCAAGCTGCGAACGAGAGCACGCCGTTCCTGAAAAGTGTCTAGAAACTCGTCAGGGCGCTGAATCAACGCGATATCTCGGAGTCGCGCAGGGAAATCCGGAGGGAGCCGTAAGATGTGACTGAACAAATCCTTGGCGGTCCAAATGGATATTCCCTCTTGGTGGTGTTTCCCGAGTTCTTCAGCGCCATCAGGAACGACGCAGATCAGGTTGCAACTGCCCTCATGGGTCGCGAGCTTCCATGCGTAGCGGACGGCCTCTGGGCTCGGGCGCTCAGCAAAAAGCAGTAGGTTCTCACGCGTGGCAGGAGCCTCCAGAGGCCTCGTCTCCACCACATACCAGGCAAATAGCCCAGGGAAGGCCGCGCTTAGCTCACCCTGAGCGCTTGAAGGGAGCTTATGAATCGCTTGCCCGCCAAGAGACAACTCCGGCGCTTCTAGTAGGCGCCTTGCCACCGCAAAGTATCCTGCTGGGTGTTGAGCTGTAGACATTCAGTGCCCCGCTAATTCCAATGAGCGACCTGTAACGGATCGGTAAACGACCAGCGGCAGGCGACCTGCTTTTCGCAGAATAAGCGTTGGGTACCTGCGGAAGACGTACTGGGGTGACGCCGGGTCCCAGGGATCTCCGCCTAGCCAAGTAAGTCCGGACGCGACGAAGGCCTCGACCCTTGGGGACGCAGTTTGTAGCCCGCGCTCTCGCCTGCGTTGCGGCCCTGCCCAAGCTTCCTCAATGACCGTATCCGTAGCTTGCCCGTCACCAATAACCTCGCGCACGGCTTCCAGATGCCGTCGAATGAACTTCTCCAGATCACCCGTAAGAGCTTCTGGCCCACCGGCAAGGATCTTCTCGGCAGTGCTACAGGCGGCTTCAATCAACACCTTGCCACACAAAGGGGTATTTCCTGCACCACCACCTCCAGAGAAGTATTGAGCACAACTTAGAACTAATTTTACATACCACGGTGAGCCGCCGCTCCAGTCGATGAGAGCCTCAGCGATCTCTTCATCTTCTAACTCCTTCGAGACCATACCAAGAAGCTCGGATATCTCACCTACGCTAAGCGGCGGTATGGGCCAAAGCGACTTCGCTACCAAAGCCCTCCTAAACGCACTATGCCCATATGGAACTTCGGACCCAGCGACAATCAAACATACTTTGGGATATTTATCGAACGGCACGGCCGCTGAAGTGTTAGCAGCAAAGGCACCTAGGGCAGCCCAAAGGTCGATGGCTAGTTTCTTTTGGTCCGTGTCCGAGTGATGCGCGAAGAAGGATGCGAGCCTCGACCATGGCATGAACACGATTACGCAGTCGGCTGTGCTGGTCGCCTCCGCCAGATTTTGCACAGTACTGAAGAAATAATCCACGATTGGCTCGAGTTCCCCTTTGAACATTGCACCTGAGTTGATGAAGTAGTGATCGGCAAACCCCACTGGATCTTCTGCAAAGATATCCGGCACTACACGGTCGATGCCGGATGCGAAGTACTGGCGAAGGCTATGATAAGTCATATATACCAGGGTCGCGAACAGGCACTTGAGGTCGAATTGGTCGTGGTCGGTGCTCTGGCTATAGTTGATCGCAGCTTCGCGCTTCCTGGTTCTTGATTCGCGTATTTTGTTGTAAACATCGGAATCGAAATCGGCAGAGGAAAAGCAGTGATCGTGATTCTCTTCTAGCTCTTTGCGGAACTGATCCAGGAAGGTCGTAAGCCCCGATCCGACGCCGCCAACCGCAAAGACTATATCGCGGCGACGGGCGAAATCTTTGAATGGTTGAAAAAGGGCTCTGCGCTCAACCTGACCGCTGAAGGGATGAATGGATTGCAAGTCGACGATGGAACTTAGAGTATTGAGTCGCTTAATGATCAACGCGACGATATCTTCCGGTTTTCGATCTGAGGCGTCGATGTAACCGTCGATGGAAAAGATGCCAGGGACGTAAAAGACACCAGTGGAGTTGTTGTCGTCAATGCGAATGAGCATGATCGACGTATCCTGCTTCTTCTTGATGAGGTCCCGTATCGCGCGCCATTCGAGGCCAGGCCATTCTTTGCGCTCATAGTCAGCGCACAAGAATACAACCACTAGCTCGGAATCGTCGTGGTATAAAGCCTGCAAATGAGTATCTAGATTCGGACGCGCAAATTCCTCCTCGTGAAATTTGTCATACAAAATTCGATCCTGGGACAGTATAGGGGTGAGCAAGCCCGCGACCCTTGCAACAAAATCTCTCTGTTCGCCTGCGAATGAAAGCGCTACAAGGAATCTCTTATTCGACATGGATCACGAGAACCCTTCGGTTGCAGACCTCTTGATGGTTTTTACGTTGGATTGCCCCGCCTTAGCTGCCCGGAGTGCGGCGTCCAGACGCTGAAGAAAGGTTTGTTCCTTTTGTTCCTTATTGGGCTGCATTGCTCCACCTCTATGTTTGTTGTTACCATTGTTACCAGTTATTTCTGCCGCCTTAGCCTGACTTAGCCTTGCACATTCAGGATCACGCGACACGACACAGCGGCTGCCAATAGACACACATCTGCGTTCTTCGGAGCCGAAGCCTGCACACAACCTAACTTTGGAGCACAGCCTAGTCCTCGACTCACCGCGTGTCAACGAAATTGAGCCATAGCTATAGGTATCTCGCCCAAACCGCTGCCCCGTCACGCTTCTCGACAAGGAAGCTCGCGAGAACTAACTCCCGGGGAGGATCTCGCCCTTCGGCCCGACTCTCGCCACCCCATACTTTCCTCTCCGGTCCGATCACGGCCGATTCCAAGGGAAACTCCTACTACAACGTCCTGAAGCTCGACCGCCACCGACTATGGGACGTAGACGTCGTGAATTCGTGGCTGGTAAAGGTACTGTCGAACAATACGTTCCGCACTGCCACCTTCGCCTCATTGACCCACGGCGCGCCACAAGGGAAGGACCAATGCCCGGGCGTTTTCGACACCGCCGCCTTGCCCTGGCCGCCCAGCCCAAGCGCGGTACCGACGCCCGTGATCTGCGGCTCGCAGCGGCCAGGCCTCAACTCCGCCCCGGCCGTGGCGCCGAACGGCACGATCAACACGGTCTCCGGCGGTCACCTGTGGAGCCGGTCCGCCTATCTCGTGGCGGTCAACAACGACCTGACTCCCAAGTGGATCTCCTCGATGAGCGACCGGCTCCATGACGGTTGCGCTTCTGCCGCCCAACGGCCTGCCGGGCGGGTGCCGCCACCGGCGTCGATCCTGCCCAAAACCGGCCGGGCGCCGGCCGCGTCGTCAATGACCTCTCCTCCTCCCCGGTCGTCGCGCCCGACGGAGAGACCGCCCGCCCCTTCTTCCCGAGCACACCCGCATAGGTAGCCGCGCCTTCCTGCACGCTATGAGATGGAGGCCGAGACGCGAGAGACCGCCAAGAGTGACAGATTTCTGTCATGCGGACGACGCTACGGCTGGATGACGAGCTTTATCGACAAGCCAAAGCCCGAGCCGCGACGCTCGGCTGACGAAATTCCTGGAGGAGGCTGTCCGGGAGTCGAAGCTTTCACCGGATCTCCACCCTTCGCCGGTACGACGAAGCGCTCGGTGGCAGTCTGGAGATCTATGCGGGTCATCAAGGGCAGGCGGATCAAGCTCGCAGAGGGATAATCAGAGCCTGCCTGGCCCTCATTACCCGCCCTCCAGCCGGCGCCTCCCCCAGGGCCCTCATGGTCGACTAATGGCGAACGACCCCATCGGCGACGAGATCCATGCGATCGCACGCAGGCACGACTACAACCTGATGCTATCGTGGAGGCGCTCCAGAAGGCATCCGCGCAGAGAGACAGGCGTGTTGTCACGTTGCCACCGAGGCCGGTCGTGAGGCCTGAGAGAACTCGGAAAGCGAGCTAGACCCTGTACGGAGTTGACGGTTCCCGCAGGCCCTCATCACCCCGGCCCTTTTCTCTCTGCCGCTTGGCTTAGCCGCCGAGCCTAGGCTGTCGCTACCAGTATGGGAACGGGCTGCTCGCGCCGGCACGGCGCTGTCGGCCCCCGGAGCCACGAGTGCCGGGCATAGCCACGAGCCTTTTCCATCGCGACATAGAGTTATCTGCCGCAACGTAACCCTTAGGAATCGCGACGTCGAATTAGCTGTCGCAACGTAATTCTAACGGCCGCAAGCTAAAACCATCGGGCGCAACGGAGTACTACCCATCGCATCCTAATCTTATCTGGTGCAATGAAGTCTTATTTGCCGCAAGATAGACTTATCAAGCGCAACGGAGAATTTACTGTCGCGACCTCGCGCTATCTGTGGCGGCGGACGACCATTCGTCGCAACGTCAGATTAGTCACGACAACTCAATGCTATCTACGCTGCCGGATTCTTATCCGCCGCAAAATAGTCTTATCTGGCGCAACGCTATTCTATCGGGCGCAACATAGTTTTAGCTGTCGCACCGTAGAACTATCTGTGGCCACATAGTTCCATCTGTCGCAACGTAATCCTGGCAGTCGCAACGCAGAGTTATCTGGCGCATCCTGAGGCTGTCTGTCGCGACGTAGCACCAGCTATCGCAACGTAAGACTATTGGTCGCAACATAGTCTTAGGTACGCCTGCTTGGGAACGGTTGCGACGAGTTGGCCCAGGGTCCCTGGCCGGGATCAGGACGGAGGCGTCCTGAGGTAGACTCTCGTTGCAAAGTCTATCCACTGGGGACAGGGCGGCCGAGGGCTCGTTGCAATCTGGGGCGAGAGGCCAAAGACGGCGGTGGGCAAGGAGGAGACCGTGAGCTCAGAGCTATCCGTAGCGAAGGTGTTGGCGAACTTGGAGGCGCAGATCACGCTGCACAGGGAGAGCGAGGCCTATCACGCGCAACAGGAGATCTTCCATCGCGAGCAGCGCGCCCTTCATGCCGCCGGACTCGAGTCGGTCACGAAGCATTTCGAGGCGTTTCAGGCCGCGTCCGGCGGCGCGGCCGAGATCGCGGGTCGCGTGGAGGCCGCTTCCCAGTCGGCCGCCGAAGCCGCAGCGCAGGCCGCCGCCGCCCAAGCCGCGGAATCGGTTGAGCCCTGGACGCCAGGGAAGAGACCCCAGCCGGCCCCGCTGGTGATCCGGCTGATCGAGGAGCTGCAGGCCGGCCAAGTCTTTGGCCCCTCCTGGGTCACGGCCGAGGTGAACCGGCGATTCTCCCGGGCGCTGCCGAAGCCCCTGGACGTCCGCCTCGCCTCGGCGGTCCTGAGACGCCTTGTAGCCAGCGGCTGGGTGCGCGTCGTCAAGGAGGGCGGGCCTCATCATGAGGCGGGGTATACGCGGCGGTAGAAGGTGGCGGTGGTTGCGGCCTCGACGATAAGACCCCTCACTCCCCCGGCCCCTCTCTCCCATCGCCCTCCCGCCGGCCGGGAGAGAGGGGAGCGCCCAAAAAAGGGCGATAGGAGAAGAGGGTCGGGGTGATGAGGGGCTCGTGTTCTTCCTCTGGAAGGAATCACGTCGATCGGTATGAACTTTCTCTTTTCCCGCATCTTGGCAATCTGAACAACGAATCCGCGGCCTCTGCCGTACTTCGCTCACCTTTTGTGGTATCGCGAGGAAAAGTTGGCGAATTTTCGCCAATTTCTTGGCATTCCACCATTCCTGTGCTCGATTTGTTCGCATTGCTCTCGCCGAATCTCCTGCCTAGGATGCTCCCATGTTCAACGACAAACACCTCGGAAGGGCCGTGGCCTTGCGCAGGGAAGTCCGGGGCATGGACCAGGGCGAGCTCGCGAAGGCAATCGGGGTCCACAAGTCGACGATGAACGGCTATGAGAAAGGCACCCGAGGCATGGACCAGGCCACGATCGAAAAGATCGCAGTGGCTTTGGACTGCATGATCATCGATATCTGGGACGACGCTTACAACATTGCCCGCTACAATTACTTTCGCGAGCAGGCGGAAAAGGCCGGAGTCACGATCGACGAGCTGGTCGCCAAGATCCAATCGCGGCCGTCGGTCGAGCAGATTCAAGCCTCTTTCCAGGCGCTCTTCGATCATCTCTGGAAGCTCCTCGCCAACGTCCTGGCCTTCCAGCGGCCGGACCGCCCAGAAGGCCGGACCCAGATCCCAGGCTGGGGAGTCTTCGTCTCCTCCGAGACTCAAGGCAAGAGAAAGCGCGCGCTGGAGCTTCAGCGGGGGAAGACGAAGCCTCCGAAGCCTCCGAAGCGCAAAGAGCCCGCGAAGCGTTGACGCGCTGGTTTGAAGGCGATGACAAGCCGAAGACCGCCGCCGCTTCGCGGCGAGCCCTCACTCCCCCGGCCCCTCTCTCCCAGCCTCCCCCCCGCCGGCCGGGAGAGAGGGGAGAACAGCAAAACAGAGAGAAGGAACCGTTTCTGCTGTTTCAAAGCTAACCACTCCCTCTTCTCCCGGCGGACGGGGGGAGGCTGGGAGAAGAGGCCCGAGGTGATGAGGGCCTCTTTGCGCTAGACTCTTCCCGATTCGCCTACGAACTCCTGCCATGCCCGTCTCGGCTCCCAACTCGCAGATCGTCTACGACGCCCTCAAGGCTCTCGGCATCCGGCTGCTGTCGGTGCTGCCGGAGACTTGGCTGGTGCACCTCGTGACTCTCGCGGAGGAGGACCCGGAGATGATCCTCGTTCGCCTCGCGAAGGAAGAGGAAGGGGTGGGGATCTCGGCTGGGGCACACCTGGCGGGGGTCAAGTCGGCGCTCTTGATGCAGAACCATGGGTTGCTGGCGAGCATCAACGGCATCGTGTCGCTTGCCCAGCTCTACCGCATCCCTCTCCTCATGCTGGTCAGCCACCGCGGCGGCTTCGGGGAGGAGCACCCTTGGCAGACGGAGGGGGGCGGCGTCACGGAGCATGTCCTCGACGCGCTACGCATCCCTTATCTCTTCCTGGACTCGCCGGAGCATGTGGCGTCCCGGCTTCGCCAAGCCTCGGCTCTGGCTGAGGCCAGCCTCAAGCCCGTGGCATTGCTCCTTGGCCGCAGCCTGATGTGGGAGGACTAGACGATGCTTCGGGTCGATGCCATGCGCGCCATCTATCCCGAGCTTTCTCGGTGCATCGTGGTCACCAACATGGGCTTCGCCCCGGCCGAGCTGTTTTCGCTCGGCCATCAGCCGGGCTTCTTCTATGTCTGGCACTCGATGGGCCTCGCCTCGTCGGTCGGCCTCGGGATCGCCCTCAGCCGTCCGGAGCTGCAGGTGGTGGTGATCGACGGCGACGGCTCGCTGCTGATGAATCTCGGCAGCCTGACGACGCTCGCCCGCTACCAGCCCTCCAATCTCATCCACGTCGTGTTCGACAACGAGGTCCTGCTCTCGGTGGGCCGCAGCTTCACCACCGCCACGGCCACCGGCACCGATCTCGCCAGCATGGCCGCCGCCGCGGGGGTGCCTCGCACCGCGACGTGCCGCACGGAGGATGAGCTCGCCCACGCCTTCGTCGATGCCCTCGCGGCTCGCGAGCTCTCGACGCTGGTGGCCAAGGTCGAACCCGTGGCGCCTCTGAGCTATCTCATCGATCTTCATTACCTGGAGAGCCGTTTCCAGTTCCAGCGACATCTGCGGCACTTGCGCCAATCGAAGGCAGGAGAAGAAGGAGGTCCGGATTGAGCATTCTCGAGCAGCTCGTCGCCGAGCTCGACGCCGGGAGCATCCGCGTCGTCGATCTCACCCAGCCCCTCGGTCCCGAGACGCCGGTCATCGGCCTGCCGCCGATCTTCGCCTCGTCGCCCGGCGTGACGATCGAAAC
>Ga0134121_10000196_pt1 | contig 72184 bp, 58 predicted proteins | sample KB301_FD_96463 | JGI IMG/M metagenome (GOLD analysis project Ga0134121, IMG submission 96463) | Terrestrial soil microbial communities without Nitrogen fertilizer from Kellogg Biological Station, Michigan, USA - KB3-0-1 | ecosystem: Environmental > Terrestrial > Soil > Unclassified ...
ACCACCACCATCAACGCCACCGGGCTCGGCCGCAGCGCGGTGATCTTCGGCTCGGGCGGCACCGGCCGGGCCACGACAGATTTCTCGATCGACGGCTGCAAGATCACCGGCGGCACCGGCGAGTTGCGCAACGCCATCAGCTATTCCGGCGGCGGCGTATTCGTGTTCGGGGACGCCGTGGTCAGCAACAATCTCATCACCGGCAACGTGGTCACCGGATCGCAGCCGGAGTTCTTCGGGGGCGGCGTCTATGTGGCCACCGGGCTGGCGACCATCACCGGCAACACCATCACCCAGAACGTCGTGAACCCGACCCCCAGCGGCCACAACGACTCGTACGGCACCGGCGGCGGGATCTTCGCCCTTGGACCTCAGTCCGGGGTCACCACCCCCATCCTGATCGAAGCGAACCTGATCGCCGACAATCTGGCGCAAGGCACCATCGGCCAGGGAGGGGGCCTGTACATCGACAGCGCGCCCGGCACGATCGTCCGCCGCAACCTGATCATCGGCAACCGCGCGCTTCTGTCCGGCGGCGGATTCGCGGGTCGCAGCACGGTGACGGTCACCGACAACCTCATCTACGGGAACTCGGCCGACGTGTACGGTGGCGGTCTGTCGGTCTACCAGGTCACGGCGCAGATCACCAACAACACGATCGTCGGCAACAGCGCCACCGGCACGGTGATCCCGTCCGGGTACATCGCCTCGGCGTACGGTGCGGGCGTGGACGTCACCACGCTCAACACGCAAAACCCGCCGCAGGTGACCTTGAGCAACAACCTGATCGTCAAGAACGCGGTGACCTCGACCGGTCTGGGCGGAGGATTGCACAGCGACCGGACCACGCCGATCATCGGCACCACGAATCTCTGGGGCAACGTCAAGATCCCCTCGACCTCGAACAACGTCGGCGGGGATTTCACCGACGCTCAGGTCATCGGCCAGAACGGGAACGTCTCCGTGGATCCGCTGTTCGTGAACGCCCCGGTGTTCGGCGACGCGACGGTCGCGGCAGGCACGACGACCACGGTGCTCGTCCGCGACGTGACCCGCTACAACGTCGGCCAGAAGATCGAATACAACAACGATGGGGTGGTGCGGACGATCACGGTGATCAACACCACCACGAAAACCCTCACGTTCACGCCCGCCCTCGCGGCCGCCTCCGTCGCGTACAAGATGCTCGCCAACTGGGGAAGCGGCACCAACGTGACCGAGGACTTCCATCTGCTGGCCGGCTCGCCGGCGATCGACGCCGGCACCAACACCGGCGTCTCGCAGTTCGACCTCGACGGCCAGGCGCGCACGCAGGACGGCAATGGCGACTTCGTGGCCACGACCGACATGGGCGCCTACGAGTTCATGGTGCCGGACAGCGACGGCGACGGCGTGCCGAACAACCTGGACTGCGCCCCGACGGTGTCGTTCGTCCAGACGCCGCCCGGCGAGCTCGGTCCGTCGATTCGCGGCGCCGGAACGGCGAGCACCAATTTCTCCTGGCTGCGGATGCCGCAGGTCAACGCCTACAACGTCTACCGCGGCACGGTGACCGGCGGCACGGCGTTCTCCTACAACCAGACCTGCTTCGAGACCGCGTCGCCCGACCGCGCCAGCCCCGATCCCGGCATGCCGGCCGTCGGCACCGCCTACTTCTATTTCGTGTCCGGCGTGAACTCGTGCGGCGAGGGGCCTCTCGGCTTCAGCAACCCCGGCCTGGTCGGCTCTCCCGTGGCGCGTCCCAACCCGAATCCCTGCGGCCCCTCGAGCGCCGACACCGACAGCGACGGCGTGATGAACGTGAACGACAACTGCCCCACCGTCGCCAACCCGACGCAGACCGACACCGATCATGACGGCGCGGGCGACGTCTGCGACAACTGCGCGACCGCCAACCCGGACCAGGCCGATTCCGACGGCAACGGCGTCGGCGATCATTGCCAGGACAGCGACGGCGACGGCTCCTTTGCCGACGTCGACTGCAACGACGCGAACCCGGCCATCTACCCGGGCGCCGTCGAGACGTGCAACAACATCGACGACAACTGCAACGGCCAGGTCGACGAGGCCCTCGGCACCAGCACTTGCGGCGTCGGCGGCTGCCAGCGCACGGTCAACAACTGCGTCGCCGGCGTCCCCCAGACCTGCACCCCCGGCAGTCCGACCGCCGAGGTCTGCAACAACGTCGACGACAACTGCAACGGCCAGATTGACGACGGCCTTGCGCCGCTCACCTGCGGGACGGGCGCCTGCCTGCGCTCGGCGCCGGCCTGTGTCGGCGGCGTCCCGGGCACCTGCACGCCCGGCAGCCCGACGATCGAGGTCTGCAATAACATCGACGACAACTGCAACGGCCAGACCGACGAGGGTCTCGGCTCCACCACCTGCGGCACGGGTGCCTGCCAGGTCACCGTCAACAACTGCGTCGCCGGTGTCCCGCAGACCTGCACCCCGGGCTCCCCGACCACCGAGGTCTGCAACAACGTCGACGACAACTGCAACGACAAGACCGACGAGCATCTCGGCTCCACCACCTGCGGCACGGGCGCCTGCCAGGTCACCGTCAACAACTGCGTCGCCGGCGTCCCGCAGACCTGCACCCCGGGCTCCCCGACCACCGAGGTCTGCAACAACATCGACGACAACTGCAACGGCCAGATCGACGACGGCATCGCGCCGCTCACGTGCGGGACGGGCGCCTGCCTGCGCTCGGCGCCGGCCTGTGTCGGCGGCGTCCCGGGCACCTGCACGCCCGGCAGCCCGACCGGCGAATTGTGCAACGGGATCGACGACGACTGCGACGGCACGATCGACGACGGCACGACGCCAGGTGTCGTCACCGACACGCTGCTGGCCAAGGTCGCGGCGCCCGGGACCTACCAGTGGACCCTGGTCACGAGGCCGGACGTGCACGTCTACAACGTCTACCGTGGAACCGCCGGGCCCACGCTGGGTGGCAACTACGTCAGCACCTCGACCTGCCTGCAGCCGGACCAGCCGAGCAACTCCTTCACCGACGGCACCAACCCGCCGCTCAACCAGGCCTTCTACTACCTCATCACCGCGACCGACGCGTGCGGCGAAGGCAGCGCGGGGAACAGCTCGAACGGGCAGCCGCGCGTCCTGCCGTCGGCCTGCACCTCACCCAACCTCGACAACGATCTCGACGGCGTGCTGGACAAGAACGACAACTGTCCGCTGCTGAGCAACGCCGGGCAGGCCGACGTCGATCAGGACGGCCGCGGCGACGCGTGCGACAACTGCCCCGCGACGTTCAATCCCGACCAGGCGGACACCGACGGCAACGGCGTCGGCAACGCCTGCGGGCCCTGATTCGAAAATCCGCCCGGGAAAGCTACGGACCGCTGGGGGAAACCCCGAAGGTGCAGGAACGGCCGCACGAGCCGGCCGGCCCGCCCAGCGAGAGACAGCACTGCATGCAGGTCCAGATGTTCCGATCCCCGATGCAGCTCGCAAGATCGATCGGCCCGCCGCCCGCGCCGCTCGACGCCCCCGCCTGGCCGCCGGGAAACGACGACGACTGCCAGATGAACAGGAGCGCGGCATCCGCGCGGCCCTCATCCATTAAGAGACCCGGCTGCCGGGAGGTCGACTTGATCCCGAAGCCCGTCATGATCTCGGCGACCGTCCCCTCGGTCAAGCGCGCGTCGGGGTTCTGGATGGAGGGTGCGACCCCGCGCAGCGCCGCCACCGCCTGCTGCCGCGACAGCGCGCCCTTGTAGACCTTGACCGCGAAATCGGAGATGGTCTGGCCCTGCGCCGCTCCCGCCGCACCCGCACCGACAACCATCAGCGTCACGAGAGCTGACAGCAGCAGGCCAGCCACACTCCTGGTCGTCCTCATTCTCATCCTCCCATCACCCCCCGCCGTGCCGCAGTCGCGTACCCCCCTGCGAGGCGAATTGTCCTTGGCCAGCCGCTTTATAGAGGGTTCGGCCCCCGGGCGTCAACTGGGACTCTGAATCGGAACGCCCGCACGGCAGCGAACCCACCGCATCGACCGTCCACATCGACCGTCCGGATCGGCACCCGGCGCGCTGTGGTAACCTACGGCCCCATGAATCTGGACGTCATCCAGTCGAGTCTTCGCGAGCTGCAGATCCCGGCGTGGCTGCTCTACGACTTCCACGCCTGCAACCCGATCGCGCGCCACATCGCCGGTCTCGGTCCGGAGCGGTTCGCGACCCGGCGGTGGTTCGGTCTCCTGCCGCAAACGGGGGAGCCGGTCTGGCTGCATCACGCCATCGAGGCGCACCTGTTCGCCGACCTGCCGGGCCGCCGGATCCCGTTCGTCGCCTACCGCGAACTGAACGAGAAGCTGCGCGAGATCCTGAAGGGGATCGACAAGGTGGCGATGGAATACGCGCCCATGGGCGTCATCCCATATGTCTCCCGGGTCGACGCCGGGACCATCGAGATGGTCCGCGCCGCCGGGCCGCAGGTCGTGAGCAGCGCCGACCTCGTGCAGTACTGCGAGGCGCGCTGGAGCGCCGAGGGGCTCGCCTCGCATCGCCGCGCCGCCCAGGGACTGCGCGAGGTGCTGCAGGCCACCTTCAAGGAGGTCGCGACCGCCGTCGCCGCGGGCCGCGAGCCGAGCGAATACGCCATCCAGCAGTTCATGATGAGCCAGTACAAGGAGCGCGGGCTGTACGCCGACCCGCCCATCGTCGCCGTCAACGCGCACGCCGGCAATCCGCATTACGAGCCGCGCGAGCGCGACAGCGCGCCGATCCGCCGCGGCGATCTCCTGCTGCTCGATCTGTGGTGCCGCGAGGAGCCGGAGGGGTCGATCTGGGCCGACATCACCTGGATGGCCTATCTCGGCTCGAAGGTGCCCGACAAGCATCGCGAGATCTGGGACATCGTCGCCGGAGCCCGCGACGCCGCGGTCGCCTTCCTGCGCGAGTCGGTGGCCCGCGGCAAACGCGTGCGCGGCTCGGAGGTGGACGAGGTGTCGCGCGCGCACGTCCGTGCCCGCGGATACGCGGAACGTTTCCTGCACCGCACCGGTCACAGCATCGGATTCGAAGTGCACGGCAACGGCTGCAACATCGACTCGCTCGAGACCATCGACGAGCGCCAGCTGATCCCGCGCACCGGCTTCTCGATCGAGCCGGGGATCTACCTGCCCGAATTCGGCGTGCGCAGCGAGATCGACGTCTACCTCGACGAGCGCTCGGTCGAGGTCACGACCGCCGTGCAGGATCAGATCGTCCCGCTGCTCGCCTGATCCCCGCGCCCGGGCGGAATCCCCGGAATCCCCGCTCCATGCGCGTCATCACCCGGGCCAGCTGGTCCGCTCCGCGGTAGTCCAGGATCATCTGCCCGACCAGCTCCTCGCCCCACTCCGGATGGCGCTCCAGGACCGCCAGCCTCAGCGCGTCCTCTTCCGACACCCCGGGACGCGCGGCGCGCAGCTCCGCCAGACGGCGACGCAGGGCACGGACCCGCAACGCCTCGCCGCGCGCGATCGCCCTCCATCCCGCGAGACCCAAGAGCAGCGCTGCGGCCGTCAACGCCGCGGGCGGCGAGGCGCGCCACAGGAGCGCGAGCCCGGCGGCCAGAGACGACCATCGGGCCGCGGCGAGGAGCGGGTCGAACAGCCGATGTCGCGCGAATCCGGGACGGTCGTACCAGCGCGCCGCTCCGAAATGGGTCCCCAGGAGCCAGAGGAACAGGGACAGCACGACCAGCGCCAGGCCGAGGATCATCGCGGGACTCGTGTCGGCATGCGGGAGGTCCTCGGGACGCGGGAGAGGCGATGATAGCACCGCGCCGGGTCCCCTTGCGGTTTCGCCGGGGCGCTCTTATAGTCGTCGTTCCTTCGAGGAAAAACGCCATGTCCTCCAGTCGATCGCTGTTCATCGACGGCCGTGCGGTCACCACCGGCCGGACCTCCGCCGTCCGAAGTCCCTGGGACGGGGCGGAAGTCGCGACCGTGGCGCTCGGCGGCGCGGACGAGATGGAGGCCGCCACCGAGGCCGCGCTGCGCGGCTACGACGCGATGCGGCGTCTGTCGCGGCGGCAGCGTTCCGACATCCTGCACCGCACGGCGCAGGGCGTGGCGCGGCGCAAGGAGGAGATCGCCTCCACGATGACCGCCGAGATGGGCAAGCCGATCCAGTTCTCGCGCGCCGAAGTCGATCGATGCGTCTCCACCTTCACGATCGCGGCGGAGGAAGCGAAGCGCTGGGCCGGGGAGGTGGTGCCGGTCGACATCGAGGCGCACACGGCGGGGTTCCAGGCCTACACGGTGATGGTGCCCATCGGACCGGTGGCGGCGATCTCGCCGTTCAACTTTCCGCTGAATCTCGTGGCCCACAAGCTGGCGCCGTGCCTCGCGGTCGGCAGCTCCATGGTCCTGAAGCCGGCGCGCCAGACCCCTCTCGAGGCGCTCAGCCTGGCGGAGATCGTGAACGAAGCGGGAGCGCCGCCGGGCGCCTTCAACGTGGTCAATTGCGAGCCGTCGGTCGGCGAGCGGCTGGCCACCGACGATCGGTTCCCCTTCCTGACCTTCACCGGCAGCGGCCCGGTCGGGTGGCGGCTCAAGCAGCTGGCCTGGCGCAAGCGGGTGACCCTCGAGCTCGGTGGCAACGCCGCCTGCATCGTCCACGAGGACGCCGATCTCGACTACGCGGTGCAGAGGTCGATGCTCGGCGGGTTCGGACAGGCCGGCCAGTCGTGCATCTCGGTGCAGCGCATCCTGGTCCACGAGTCGATCTACAAGTCGTTCGAAGAGCGCTTCATCGAGGGCGTGCGCCGGCTGAAGGCGGGCGACCCGCGCGACCCGGAGACCGTCGTCGGCCCGGTGATCGATTCGGGGAACGCGGATCGGATCATGGCCTGGATCGCCGAGGCGCAGGCGGGCGGCGCGAGGCTCCTGGCGGGCGGCCGCCGCGAGGGCAACCTGGTCCAGCCGACCGTCCTCGCCGACGCCGCCCGCGACCTGAAGGTCTCCTGCCAGGAGGTGTTCGGGCCGGTCGTCACCCTGGCGCGCTACCGCGACTTCGAGGAGGCGGTGCGGGTCGCCGACGACTCTGCCTTCGGGCTGCAGGGCGGTCTGTTCACCCACGACGTCCGGCGCATCCAGTACGCGGTCGAGAACCTCCACGTCGGCGGTCTGGTGGTCAATGACGCCCCGAACACCCGAATCGACAACATGCCGTACGGCGGGGTGCGCGATTCCGGCATCGGGCGCGAGGGTCCGCGTTACACCATGCACGAGATGTCCGAGCCCCGGCTCGTCCTCCTGAACCTCAACCACTGACGGGCCGGGTGCGCTCTTCCGGAGGCCTGAGCGGGCTGGCCGGGTCGTCATCCGTCCCACTTTTCCCGGAACCGGGATCGGGCCGGGCCGGTACTATCCAGTCGGACCGGTAAGACCCCCGATGGCTGCCGAGCCCACCGATCTCGAGCTGGTCCAGCAGGTCCTGGAAGGACGGACCGAGATGTTCGAGCTCCTGGTCCGCCGCTACCAGCGGCTGGTGGCGACCGCGGCGCTACGCATGGGGGTCCCCCGGCAGGAGGTCGAGGACGTGGCGAGCGAGGTGTTCTACAAGGTGTACCGGAGCCTGAGCCGATACGAGCCGTCACACGCCCTCTCCACCTGGCTCTACCGGATCACGGTCAACGCCGCCCTCGACCACAGGCGGAGCCGCCGCCACGACGCCCGCTCCGAGGAGATCCCGGAGAGCCTTGCCGACGGTGGTCCGTCGCAGGCCGATCTGGCCGGGGAGCAGGAGCGCTCCGCCACGCTTCTCGAAGCGCTGGGACGGCTGCCGGACCATTACCGGACGCCCCTCGTCCTGACCCATGTCGAAGGTCTCTCCCTCGACGAGGTGGCGCGGGCCCTGAACCTGCCGGAAGGAACGGTCAAGTCGCGGCTCTTCCGCGCCCGCGCCATGCTCAAGGAGATCATCCGCCGCCACTACCCCGGGCTCGCCCCGGAAGGGGCGTTCGAGGCCGCCCGATGAGAATGATCTTCCCGCAACGCCGGCCACGGACCGGGGACCCGGGGGCCGTGTGGGCGGATCGGGCGATGGCGCCCTTGCGCGGGCGCACGGCCGATGTCGACGTCACGTCGCGTGTCATGCGCCGGATCGCCGCCGCCGCGCCGGCTCCCGCGCCCGCCCCCCTGTCGGAGCGCTGGGCGGGGCTGTCGTGGGCCGCCAGCATCGCCGGCGGGGTCGCCGCGCTTTCCCTGCTGATGGTCACGGCCCTGGCTCTGGCGTTCAGCGGCGACTCGTCCGTGCATGCCCTCTGGACGCTCGTCGCGACCACGGTCCGTCTCGCCGCCCACGGATACGGTCAGGCGGGCCAGTTCGCCGCCGCGCTCCTGAATGCGGCGCGCGCCGTGCTGTATGCCGGCTGGCGTCTGGCCGACGCGGCCGCCCCGCTGGCGCGCGGCGCCGGTCTCCTGGCGGCGCTCTCCGGACTGATCTCGATCGGCATCAGCGTCGTCGTCGTTTCCCGGGCGTCGAAAACCGCGCCCGTCGCAAGCCTTCCCGCCCGACACACCGCCAACGGAGGATTGTCATGAGATCCCTTCGCCTGATCGCGGCCGGCCTCGCGGGCCTGCTCGCGATCGGTTCCGCAGCACTCTTTGCAGCTCCCCTTCCGGTCGTGGGGGCCCCGCAGGTCACGGTGAACACGTCGCCGGTCTCGGTCGGGGTCGACCAGTACGTCCCCGCGGGGACGGTTCACGAGGGCGACCTGGTGACCGTGATGGGCAAGGCGCGCGTCGACGGCGAGGTCACCGGCGAGATCGTCGTCGTGCTCGGCGATCTCGAGATGAGCGGCACCGCCCACGGCGAGGTGGTCGCCGTGATGTCCAGCGTCCACCTGACCGAGACGGCGCGCGTCGAGGGCCAGATGGTCAGCGTCGGGTGGGCCCCGGCGCTCGACGCCGGGAGCCGCGTGGAGGGCGAATCCGTCAACATCGCCTTCATGAACCTCCTGCCGTTCATGGGGCACGGCGGAGGGCTCTCGGGCCTGATCCGATTGTTCCTGATCCTCAAGCTGATCTCCCTGGCCTTCCTGTTCGTCATCCTCCTGCTCATCAGCGCGCTCGTTCCCAGGCGCGTGGCGAACATCGCCGCAGCCTTCCCGACACGCTGGGGTTCGGCGCTCGGGGTCGGCGTCCTCGCCTACGCGGTCCTGATCGTCGGCTCGCTGCTCCTGATCGTGACGCTGATCGGCATCCCGGTCGCGATGCTCCTGATCTTCATCGGAGCCGTGACCAAGTGGCTCGGGCTGGCGGGTCTGCTGTATCTCATCGGCCGCACCCTCGGACGCAACGTGCTCTCCCGGGAGCTGCCGCATCTCGCGGCGGTGCTGGCCGGATTCATCGTCTTCGCCGTGCTCCGTCTGGTGCCGATCCTGGGGCTGGCCTTCGGACTGGTGGTGAGCGTGCTGGCGATGGGCGCCGCCCTGGTCACCCGGTTCGGCGCGGAGCCCGCGGCCCGGGCGGTGCCTCCGGCCTCTCCGGCCGTCGATCCGACCGCGGCGACCGGGCCCGCCTCCGGCGCCGCCCCGGGCATCGCCTCTAACGCGCCGCCGATCAATTCCTGAGCGCCCGGCGGGCTCCCGATCAGGCCGCCGTGAGCGCGGCCGCCTCGTTCTCCGCGGCGCGCCGGCGCTGCCGTCGTCCGAGCCAGAGGCAGACGCCGATCCAGACCGCGATCATCGGGCCGCTGGCCAGGGCGACACGCATCGCCGGCTCGCCCCCGGCGATCACCCCCTGGTAGACCCAGGCGCCGACGGCGTCACCCCCGCGATAGACAAAGGTGTCGATGAAGCTCTTGGCCTTGTACTTCTCCTCGCGATCGAGGACGGTGTAGAGGACCTCGCGCGCCGGCTTGGCGACGCCGTAGTCGGTGCCGCGCCGCAGGACCTGGAAGATGACGCACATGCTCAGCACGGGCCAGGCGACGAGCGAGGCGAACCCCGCGAGGTGGACCAGCGGCAGGATGACGAGGGCGGGTCCGACCCCGAGACCGCGGACGATCCGGCCCGCCAGCAGGGCCTGCAGCAGCAGCGACAGGATGTTCACCAGGAGATCGATGCGCGCGAAGATCGCCGTGCGCGCCTCGGGGCTCGCCGACGCCGCCGCCACCAGACGCGCCTGCTCGAGATAGGTGAAGGTCGAGGCGGTGGTGAACAGGAGCATGTAAAGGCAGATCATCAGAAGATAGGCGGAGCCGAGCACGAGAGTCAGGCCGCCCCAGGCGCCGGTGCGCGTCATCACGGCGGTTTCGGTCGTCCCCGCGAGCGGCAGACGATCGAGCCGCCGGAACGCGAGCACCGCGATCTGCACGAACGCCGCCGCCACGAGCAGGAGCTGGGTTGTTCCCATGACGCGCACCGCCGCGGTGGTCAGCCCCGAGCCGGCGATCGCCCCGAGAGTCCCGCCGGCGGCGATGAATCCGAACAGCCGCTTCCCCTGCTCGCTGCGGAACAGATCGGCCATGTAGCCCCAGAAGACCGCGACGACGAACAGGTTGAAGACGCTCGTCCAGACGAAGAAGGCGCGCGCCGCCGCCACCTTCGCGTCCCCCTCGAGCGTGCGGAACAGCACGAAGAAGAGGACCAGGTTGGCGGTGAAGAAGTGGTAGGCGTACGGAATGAACCGGCGCCGGCTGTAGCGCGACACCAGCATCGAGAAAAGGGGGCTGACGGCGAGGGTCGCGGCCAGCGTGCCGGTGAACATCCAGGGGAGGTTCCTGACCCCGCCGGCGACTCCCATCTCCTCGCGCAGCGGGCGCAGGACGTAGAACGAGGCGAGCACGGCGAACGAGTAGCCGCAGGACCAGAGGAGGGCCCCGACCTCCTCGTCCCGGACCTCGACCACCCGGCGCAGCAGCGCCCGGCCGGGTGAGCTCACCCCTTCGGCTGCTGACGGGCGTGCCAGGCGGCCAGGACCTCCGTCTCACGCTCCGGCGTGACGCCGGACTTCAGCTTCGCCTGGCGGTCCGCGGGCAGCGTCTTGAACCAGTCGAGCGTGGCGCGGCAGGTGTCCTCGATCGGCCGGAAGGCGAGTCCCTTGCCGATGGCCCGGCCGATCGCGACCTGGGCGGCGCCGGCGTCGTCACCCTCCGCGGGCACCCAGACCGGCATGTCGGACCAGGCCTCGACCTTCTGCTCCGCGAGGAAGGCCGCGTCGGCCCAGGTGAACTTCGCCTTGCCGCCACCGACCGAGACGTTGCAGGCGTCGAGCAGCCGGCCGATGCCGGTCCGTTCGGCCGGACCGACGGCATTGAAGACCCCGACGGTGCGATCCTCGATCACCTTCACGATCCACGCGCCGAGGTCGCGGACGTCGATGAACTGCACCGGATCGGCCGGGCCCCCGGGGGCCAGGATCTCTCCTCCCCGCGCCACGCGCACGGGCCAGTAGGTGAACCGATCGGTCGGATCGTCCGGGCCGACGATGAGACCCGGGCGGATGTTCGCAACCTTCCCCGGCATCGCCTTCTCGGCCGCCTGCTCGCAGAGCGCCTTGAGCGCGCCGTAGGTATCGTTGTCGACCTTCTCCGTCGCCGGGTCGGCGATGGTGGCGACCGCCGCGCTCTCGTCCGAACCGGGCTTCAGCCCGGGGGCGTAGACCGAGATGGTGGAGATGAACAGATAGTGCGGAGTGGTCTTGCCGAGCAGCGTCGCGGAGTCGCGCACGATGCGCGGCACGTAGCCCGAGGTGTCGACCACCGCGTCCCAGGTCCGTCCCTCGAGCGACTTGAGGTTGCCGTTGCGGTCCCCGAGCAGGGTCTCGACGTCGGGGAAAAGACCGGGATTCGTCTTGCCGCGGTTGAACAGGGTGATGGAGTGGCCGCGCTTGCGGGCGGCTTCGACCACCGCGGGGCCGAGGAACCGCGTGCCGCCGAGGATCAGGATCTTCCTGCCGGCTCCGCCCTCCTTCGGCTTGCCGGCCGCCTCGCCCGCCGGCTTGTCCTTCTGCTTCTCCTTCGGCGCCGCCAAGAGGCCGCGGCCGCCGAGCCCGGCGATCGCCGCGACCCAGGCGGTGGAGCGAAGGAATTCCCTGCGGCCCTGTGGCCGTGCCTTGCGGCCGTTTCCCGACTCTTCCATGGGACCCTCCACCGGCCCGATGCGACGCGGGGCCGGAGACGGGCATTCTAACGGACCGGGTCGGCGAAAGGTTCAGGAGGAACCGCGGAATCCGCGGCCGCGCGGCTCAGTCGAGCCGGACGTACTCGAACCCGAGCGGCTGGTTGTTGATGCCCTTGCTCGGTGGCGCGATCCAGCCGGCCATCTTCCCCGGCTCGTACACCGGGCGCATCAGGCTGCGGACGAAATCGCGGTCGGATTCCGAGGGCAGCCACTCGTCGCGGCGTCTGGTCCACTCCTCCCGCGAGAGCAGGGTCCCGTCCGGCGTGCAGTGGAGGCTGGCGTACAGTCCGATGCGGCGGTTGAAGCCGCGGAACGGGAGCGTCAGCCGGCCCTCGTGCCCGGCCTCGGCGAGTGTCTTGTTCCACATGTCGACGCCGCGCTGGTTGTCGTCGACGTACGCGTCGCGCAGCACCTCGTTCATCGCGTTTCTCAGAGGCACCGCCTGGTGCACGAGACGCCCCCCCTCCGGCACCTGCATGTCGTAGGCCCCTTCGAGCGCGACGTGATCGGCCGCCTTGCGCTCGTTGGCGCGCCCCTTCAGGCCGTTGGCGAAGTACTCGGCGGCGTTGGACGAGATCTCGCCGCCGAACAGATCGAGCGACAGCGAATACCAGTCGTTGATGTACTTCTGCAGGGTGGCGAGATCGATCCCGCCGGCCCTCCGCACGTCTCCGCCGGGAGCGTCCTTCATCAGCTCCGAGGTGCGCTGGACGATCCGCCGGATGCCGGTCTCGCCGACGAACATGTGGTGCGCCTCTTCGGTGAGCATGAAGCGCGTGGTGCGCGACAGCGGATCGAAGCCGCTCTCCGCCAGCGCCAGCAGCTGGTACTTGCCGTCGCGGTCGGTGAACATGGTGAACATGAAGAACGACAGCCAGTCGTCGATCGGCGCGTTGAAGGCGCCCAGGATGCGGGGGCGGTCCGCGTCGCCCGAGCGGCGCGCCAGGAGCGCCTCGGCCTCCTCGCGACCGTCGCGTCCGAAGTAGGCGTGCAGCAGATAGACCATCGCCCAGAGATGCCGCCCCTCCTCCACGTTCACCTGGAAGAGATTGCGCAGGTCGTAGAGGCTCGGGCAGGTCTCACCCAGCCGGCGCTGCTGCTCGACCGAGGCCGGCTCGGTGTCGGCCTGCGTCACGATGAGACGCCGCAGGGCGTTGCGGTGCTCACCCGGGACCTCCTGCCAGACCGGCTGGCCGGCATGATCGCCGAAGCCGATGACTCGATCTTTCTCGGGCGCCGCCAGGAAGATCCCCCAGCGGTAATCGGGCATACGGACGTAGTCGAAGTTCGCCCAGCCGGCCGAATCGACCGAGATCGCGGTGCGCAGGTAGACGTCGTTCTCCTGATAACGCGCCGGGCCCATGTCCTTCCACCAGCCGAGGAACGACGGCTGCCAGTGCTCGAGCGCGCGCTGCAGGCGCTTGTCGTTCGACAGGTTGACGTTGTTGGGGATCTTCTCGGACAGGTCGACGTTCATCGCCGCGGTCTCCTCTTCACCTTCATCGTGCCGGATCTTCTGCGTGCTAGGTCCGCTTCCAGTCGAACGCCGGGCGCTCCGGCTTGCCGTAGCACTTCAGGGCCCCCTGATCGCCGACGGCGTTGGGTCGCTGGAAGATCCAGTTCTGCCAGGCCGAGAGGCGTCCGAAAACCTTGGTCTCCATCGTCTCGGCGCCGGGGAACCGGAGCGAGGCCTCCATCCCGGTCAGCGCGTCGGGTGACAGGGACGCCCGCTCCTCGATGGCGACGCGGACCTCGTCCTCGTAATCGATCTCGTCGGCCGCGACGGTGACGAGTCCGGCCTCGAGCGCCGCCGCCGCGTCGAAGCGCGGCGCGCCGCCGGCCGCCGCCTTCGCCTGCATCTCCGAGAGACGGGCGGGATCGCCCAGAAAGCGCGCCTGGAGCCGGGTCAGCCCGTGACCCATCGGCAGCGCCCCGAAGTTCAGCCCGGTGAGCATCAGGGTCACCGGGCGCTTCGGATCGTCGAGGGCGTAGATGCGGTCGGCCGCCAGCGCCGTCTCCAGGATCGAGCCCGCGAAACAGGAGCCCGGCTCGACCAGCGCGAAGAGGGATCGCGCCGTCACCTCCAGCCGCCGCAGCGTCCGCGCCAGGTGGAGGATCACCTCGCGCGCGAACCAGTCGGAGCGCGCCAGAGCGGAGATCGCCGCGTCGTGGCGCGCCACGCGATCCGGATCGCCGATCGACTTGATGAGAACGACCCCGATCTCCTCCTCGTTGAAGCGCAGACGCAGCAGCGCGTCGGACAGCTCGCGCGACAGCCGCAGCATCCAGAGCCCGGCGCCCTGCGCGCGCGCCGCGGCGGCGTCGGCCGGCGGCTCGTCGGCGGGTCCGCGCAAGGTGAGGGTGGCCGTGCGGCCTTTGCGATCGAGACCGACGGCGACCGTCGAGTAGGTCCAGAGGTCGCGGCCGATGTCGGTCTTCAGCGGCGTCAGACGGACGCCCGGACCGGTCCTCGCCGGTCCGGCCGCGGCCAGCCGCGCGGCGCGCTCGGCGACCGCCGCCTCGAACCGGCTGCGCGGGGCGATGGAGTCCACCAGGCGCCAGTCGGCGGCGCGCTGGCCCTTCACCCCCTCGGCGAGGGTGCAGAAGACGTCGGCGTGATCGCGGCGCACGCGGCGCTTGTCGACCAGACGCGTCAAGCCGCCCGTCCCCGGGAGCACCCCGAGGAGCGGCACCTCCGGCAGGCTGACGGCCGAATTGCCGTCGTCCACCAGGAGGATCTCGTCGCAGGCGAGCGCCAGCTCGTAACCGCCGCCCGCGGCGATGCCGTTGCACGCCGCCAGGTACTTCTGTCCCGAGTGGGCCGAGGCGTCCTCGATCGCAAGACGCGTCTCGTTGGTGTACTTGCAGAAGTTGACCTTGAAGCCGTGCTGCGACGACGCCAGCATGTGGATGTTGGCGCCGGCCGAGAAGACCCGCTCCTTGCCGGACCGGACGACGACGGCGCGCACCTCCGGATGCTCGAACCGCAGACGCTCGACCGCGTCGGCCAGCTCGATGTCGACCCCGAGGTCGTACGAGTTCAGCTTCAGGGCGTAGCCCGGACGCAGCGGCTGCGACTCCTGCACGTCCCAGGTGAGCGTGGCGACGTCGCCCTGGGTCTCAAGCTTCCAGTGTCGATAGCGGGCCGGTTCGGTCTCGAAGGTGAGCGGCGCCTGGTTCGCGTCGGTTGGGGTCAATTCAATCCTCCACGGCATCCACGCCGGGATGCACTATATTGCACTTTCATATTCAGTTTCCGATGTGACCTGCACTATACTACGCATTCCATGCCGCGCAGAGCCCGAATCTCGTCGACGCCGCATCCGCGCGCGAGCGGCCCATCGGACCTCCTGCGCCGCGTCGGCCGCGCGCTGCGCGAAGAGCGCCGGGCCCGCGGCCACACCCGCCGCGCCCTCGCCGCCCTGTCCGGGGTCTCCGAGCGCTTCCTGGCGCAGATCGAATCGGGGCACGGCAACGTGTCCCTGCGGCGCCTCGACGATCTGGCGCGCGCGCTCGATGTCCCCTTTCTCCGGCTGCTCGCCTCCCCCGTCGGCGCCGGCGGCCCGCGCATCGCCCTGATCGGCCTGCGCGGCGCCGGCAAGAGCACCATCGGCGCCCGGCTGGCGCGCGCCCTCAAGGTGCCGTTCCTCGAGCTCGACGCATTGATTGAGGAGGCCGCCGGACTGCCGTTGGCGCAGATCTTCGAGATGCACGGCGAGCGGTATTTCCGCCGTCTCGAGCGCGAGGTGCTGTCGCGCTTCGCCTCCGGCGCGGGACCCGCCGTCCTCGCCACCGGTGGCGGTCTGGTCACCGATCCGGAGACCTACGCCGTTCTGCGGGCCTCGTGCACGACGATCTGGCTCTCCGCCACGCCGCGTGATCACTATCGGCGCGTGCAGGCGCAGGGGGATCGCCGTCCGATGGCGGGCAATCCCGACGCCATGGCCGAGCTCGAGGCGCTCCTCGCCGCCCGCCGGCCGCTCTATGCGATGGCCGACCTCACCATCGACACGTCGACGGTGCCGGTCGCCGAGGTGGTCCGGCAGATTGCGACCGCGACGCACCGCGGCGCCTGATCGATACGTCGAGACCCCCGGGCCGGCTCAGGGGGCCGGGGCGGCCTGATCGCGCTGGTCCTGGAGGGCCTTGAGCAGCGCGCGCGACAGCTCGTGCTCGCACGGCGAGCGCGCATTGCCGTACGCCCGGTTTACGGCGTCGAGGCTGACCGGTTCGCCGCCGTCCGCTCCCCCGGTGAACACCCTGCGGCACTCCAGGGCGGCCCGCGCCGGCTTCGCCGCGAGATCCTCCAGCACGCCGACCGAGGCGTCGCTCGCGTACCCGGCTCCGAGAATCTCCAGCGCGACCTGACGGTTGAGCCCGTTGGAATCGCGGTGCAGGACGAGCAGGCACCCCTTCTCGACGAAATCCGGGCAGCGCCGCTTCCCCACTTCGCTCATGAACGATCCCTGATCGCACAGGTCGAAGATCCGCATCAGCACGTGCAGCCGGACGATCGACTGGCGGGAATCCAGACCCTTGTCGATGAGCCATGAGTAGGCGGCCGCCTCGGTCGCGCCGACGTCCTCCCTCCCGGCCCTGCGATCCTCTTCACGCAGCACCGTCGCCTGGGTGATGGCGCCCGCGACCGCCTGCTCGGCGGCGCAGATCTGCTGCGTGGCGGCCGCCGCCCCCGCGTCGCAGGCGACCCAGTCGCGGCGGCCGGCCTGCGCGTAGGCTCTGGCGCTCTCGATGACTGCATCGGCCAGCCTCCGGCCGATCCGTTCGTCCTCCGGGATGGGTGGCGCGGCCACGACGCTCCGCACGACGGGCGCCAGACAGGACAATATGAGGATGAGGCGGCACGGGATCGGAAGGACGGATCGGAGGCGCCGCGGAGCCGGAGGACGCAGGCGGCACCGCATGCGGATCGGCTAGCTCCCGTCGCTCGCCCGGCGCATGAACGGGATGGCGTGTGCCAGGAGCCCGCCGTTGGTCGCGAGCAGGGTGTAGTGGCTGCGCTTGAGCCAGTGCAGCGTCGGGCGATCCCAGGCGTTCCAGAGGCGGCGCACCGACTGCGGCAGCATGATCCGATCGTAGCGGCCGGCGACGAGCAGGATGCGATCCTTCGGCACGCGCGGGCGGAAGGCGGCGGGCGAGATGATCCGCCAGGCGCGCGTCAGCTTGTCGCGGTCGAGCATGCCGCAGGCCTGCAGATCCTCGCGGATGTTCTTGCCCAGCGGCGTGTCGAGGATCGGCGAGACGGCGCCGTCGCCGGTGCCACCCAGGACGGCGAAGGTCCAGTCGCCGCGCACCGCCGCCATGATGCCGGCCAGGTAGCCGCCGAGCGAGTACCCCATGACCCCGACGCGGCGGTGGCCGCGCGAGCGAAGCCAGTCGGCGGTTCCGATGAGATCGACCACCCCCTGACGGAACGCCTCGACGGTCAGGTGGACGTCGGCGCTGACGACCAGCTCGCCGCTGTACGAGCCGCGCGGTGTCCGCTCCATGTGGAACGGGTGGATGACGAAGGCGACCGAGAAACCGGCCTTGAGGAACGGCCGCACGTAGAGGTGCTCGATCGTCTTGAGCGTCTTGTGCGCCCAGCCGTGGCTGATCAGCACCACCGGGGCGTCGGGCTGCAGGGTGGCGCGATAGAGGCGGCCGACGGCGACGTTGGTCTCCTCGAACGGCGACGGGCAGAGGGTCGGGAAGGTGAACCGGGTGACCTGCGCGTACGGGATCCGCCCGGCCGGCGTCTCGGTCACCTCGGGCATCGCCTGCGTGCCGCGGTAGAACAACCCCGGCTCCTCGAAGTAGGCCGGCGTGTCGTGCGTCTCCCACGTGTCGCCGCGGGTCGCCAGGATGCGGCCCCGGTTCCAGGTGACCTTCGACCAGATGCGGAAGTGATCGAGGTTGATCTGCAGCGCGCGCAGCAGCCGCTCCGGCGGTCGTCGGGCCGAACGATCCAGAGGTCGTCCATCGTCGCGCCCGGGCCGCGCACCGGTCGTCGGCATCAGACCCTCCCGCTGTAGAACGCCTCGACCGGCACGCCCGGTCCGACGAGGCGCCGGACCTCGGCGGCCAGCGCGTCGACCTCGGCGTCGTCGAGCGGGGTGACCTTCGCCTCCGCCGGCTTGCGGGCCACCGTGTAGACCTGGATGAGGCTGACCCGTCCGCCGTCGTCGAGGATGTCGCGCACGCGGGCCCCGTAGGCCGCGATCTCCGCAGCCGCCGGACCGGTTCCGTCGATCTTCATGAACAGGCTCTGCAGCACGACCGGTCGCACGCGCGCCGCCTCGAGGATGTTGCGCAGCACCTTGGCGAAGGGGATCGTGGTGCGCTCGACGAGCTGGTAGTAGGGCTCGGTGCCGGCGTCGAGCTTGAGCCAGAACTCGCCGTGATCCACGTCCATCAGACGCATCGCCTCCCGGACCTTCGGCCGATCGATCAGGGTGGCGTTGGTCAACAGGATGACCTTGAGTCCGGCGAACCCCTCCTCGTGCTTGATCCGCAGCGTCTCCCGCACCACGCCCACGAAGTTGGGGTACGAGGGCGGCTCGCCGTCGCCGGCGAAGGTGATGTCGCGGGCGACGCGCTGCGAGAGCGGCACCTCGCGGAACTCCGGGCGGGCGAACAGGGACCCGTCGCGCGCCGCCCGCAGCGCCGTGCGCAGCTCCTCGTAGAGGCGCGCCTCGTCGACCTCCTTCACCCGGGGCGGGTTGACGCGGTCGACCTGGCAGTAGATGCAGTCGAAGTTGCACACCGTATCGGGGTTCAGGTTGATGCCGATGGAGATGCCGCGCGCCCGGCGTGACAGCACCGGATAGACGTACAGGTACTCGCGGTAGACGCGCGCGTGCCGGGTGACGCTCAGCGGCGGCATTCCTGCGGGCGGATTTGTCCCGGGCATGCGGCCATTATAATCGGCGCCGTGCGCCCCGCTGTGGTGTCCGAAGCGCTCGTCGTCTGGTTCCGCCGGCATCGCCGCGACCTGCCCTGGAGGCGCCGCCGCGACCCGTACCGCGTCTGGGTGTCGGAGATCATGCTGCAGCAGACGACGGTCAAGGCCGTGGTCCCCCACTTCGAGCGCTTCGTCAGGACCTTTCCGAGCCTGCGGCGGCTGGCGGCCGCCAGCGAGACGCAGGTGCTGGCGGCCTGGTCCGGCCTCGGGTACTACCGGCGCGCCCGTCATCTGCATGCCGCGGCGCGCCGCATCGCCGCGGAGCACGGCGGCCGCGTGCCCTCCGGGCGAGAGGCGCTTCTGGCGCTGCCGGGGATCGGGCGCTACACCGCCGGCGCGATCCTGAGCATCGCCTACGGCCGGCCGGAGCCGATCCTGGACGGCAACGTCACGCGCGTCCTCTGCCGCCTCGCTGGCGAGAGGCGCGATCCGCGGCGCCGCGAGGTCGGGGCGCGTCTGTGGGCCGACGCGCGGCGCCTGGTCGAGGCCGCCGGGGCGCCGGGCGACCTGAACGAGGCTCTCATGGAGCTGGGCGCGACCGTCTGCCTTCCCGGCACACCCGACTGCGCCGCCTGTCCCGTGACCCGCGCCTGCGTGGCGCGCGCGGCCGGCCGCCAGGAGGAGATCCCTCCGCCGCGAGCGCCGGGCCGAATCGTGCGGCTGCGCCAGCGCGCGGCCTTGATCCATCGCGACGGCCGGGTGTTGCTGCGCCGCCGCGCGACGTCGGGCCTCATGGACGGACTCTGGGAGGTGCCGCTGATCGAGCCGGCCGGGAAGGGGGGCCGCCCCGCCGGCGCGCGGCGCGGGAACGCGGCGGGGCGCGCCGCGCCGGACGGCGCTCGACTCAGCGAGGGGGGACCGCGCGTCCGCCTCGGTGCCCGGGTCGGGTCGGTGCGCCATACGGTGACCTATCGCCGCATCGAGATCGAGATCCGCGCCGCGGCGCTTCTCGCCGAGCCGCGGGGCGCCCGCTATCGCTGGGTCGACGAGAAAGCTCTCGCGGGCCTGCCGGTCTCGTCGCTGGTCGGCAAGATCCTGGCGCGCGCCGCGGCCCTGCGCTGACCGCGGGACGCGCTGTTTGACGCGCCTGGGCCGCTATGTTACGGTTCCCGCTTCCATGTTCACCGTCACGCAGGTCCTCGAATTCTGCTATGGGCATCGTCTCCTCGACTACCAGGGGAAGTGCGCCCACATCCACGGACACAACGGACGCGTCGAGGTGGTGGTCGGATCGAAGACGCTCGACGGACAGTCGATGGTCGCCGATTTCTCCGAGGTCGAGCGGATCGTGCGAGGCTTCGTCGACCAGAACCTCGATCACAAGCTGCTGCTCCGGCGCGACGACCCGCTGGTCGAGCCGCTCCGGCGTCTCGACGAGCCGCTCTTCCTGATGGACCAGGACCCCACGGCCGAGTCGATCGCGCGGCTGATCTGCGATCGGGCGCGCGCGGCCGGCCTCGACGTCTCCGAGGTGCGGCTCTGGGAGACCCCCGCGTCCGTCGCCTCCTACGTCCACGGGCGCTGAGCCGTCCGGTCGGCCGCGGCGGGCCCCGTTGAGCCTTCTCGGGCGGAGCTTCGCCGGCATCAACCCGCGCTTCCACCTCGTCGGCATCTACACGCTGCTCGACCTGCTGGTGCGCATCGTCACCGCGCAGGCCGACGATTCCGCCGAGTGGCCCTTCCTGTTCGTCTTCGTCTCGGTGATCGCGGTCGCCTGCACCTTCGCCATCCAGGGCGTCATCTTCTCGGCGGCCGCGGGGCGGCCGTCCGGCGCGCAGCGCTTCCTCGAAGCCGCGGCGATCCTCTTCCTTCCCCTCTTCTGGCTGCAGATCAAGATCTCGTTCCTGGTCTGGATTCCGGTCGCGCTCGGCACCGTCGGCTGGCATGCGCTGTTCGCCGCGGACCAGCCGATCGAGACGTGGGCGAAGGGGATCGTCTGGTGGATCGCCCCCGGGGTCGACGGCGCCGCCCTGCTGCTGACGGTCTACTGCACGCCGGTCGCCATCCGGTACCGCGAGCGCAACGCCTGGGGACGGCCGGTCCGGGACGGGCTGGGGTTGTTCCGGCGCCGCACGCGCGGGGCGATGGAGATCCTGGTGCTGGTGCTTCTGATCGTCGGCGTGACCGCCGCGATGCACTACATGGAAGAGCCGGGGAAGGATCCGCCGGTCCCCGGCGTCGCGCAGGGGCTGGCTCTTCTGGCGACGTCCTGGATGACGCTGGCGGCGCTGTTCGGCACCAGCCTGCTCGTGCTTCAGCCGACGACCGACCCGATGGCGATGCCGCGGCCGGGCGAAGACGGGCGGCGCGAGGACGCACGGCGCGAGGACGCGGGCCGCGACGACGAGGTGCGTCCGGACGACGATGCGGCCGCACCCGGTCCTCCGGCGTAGGGGGTCCGGTCGGCCACCCCCGCCAGCAGAAAAGCATCGATCCTCTCCTTGCACTTGCAGCAGTCGCCGCAGTGCAGGCCCCGGCGCGGGCTGATGCAGGAAAAGGTCAGATGGAGCGGCAGATCGCGTCCCATGCGGATGACGCGATCCTTGGCCATGCGCCGGAACGGCGTCTCGATCCGGAAGCGCGCCCCCAGCCCGCGGCCCAGCGCGCGCTCCATGGCGCGGAGGAACGCGGGGCTGCCGTCGGGGAACGGGTTGGAGTCGAGGATCCCCGACACCAGGATCGGAATGCCGCGCAGGGCGCAGAAGGTCGCCGCCTTGGCGAACAGAGAGATGTTGCGACCCGGAATGTAGACCGAGGCGTCGCCATCGTCGTAGCCGGGCGCGCCGCGGCCGGAGGTGCTCCAGTGACCGCGATAGAGATCGGTCATCGGCACTTCGATGGTCCGCAGCGGCAGGAGACGCGGCGACGCGAGCCGGCGCAGCAGGCGGCGAAGACGCGCGCGCTCGAGACCCTCCCAGCGCAGCCCGGCGCGGACGTAGAGAGGCTGCACGGCGCGATGACGGCGCAGGGACTCGCGCAGGAGGACGATCGAGTCGAGACCGCCGGACACCAGCACGCAAGCGCGGGCCCGGACGCGCCGCGCGCCGTGCGCGCCGCCGGAGGCTCGTCTGTGACTAGGAGGAGCGGAGCTTGTTCCCCGGCTTGCGCGGCGGGTCATTGGCCGGCCTCGGCGGCACCGGGGTGTTCTGCTTGAAGGTGGGGGTCAGATCCTTGTTGATGACCGCCCACTCGGGAGACTCTTCCTCGGTCTCGACGATCGCTTCGATCGGGCACTCGGGAAGGCAGGCCCCGCAGTCGATGCACTCTTCCGGATCGATGATCAGGAAGACTTCCCCCTTGTATTCGCCGGGATGCATGCAATCGACGGGGCAGACAGCCACGCAGGTCGCGTAACGCTCCCCGAGGCACTTTTCAGTGATGACGTAGGACACGTGAATGCCTCCTCTGCCTTTCAATCCAATGCGACAGGAGGGCAAATGCTAGCACACGGCGGTCGGGCCTGTCATCGTCGCGCGGCGCGCCCCGGACCCCTCCCGCCACCCTATAATGCCCGCCCGTGGCGCCGTCCGTCGACGTCGCGACCACGACCGGAGGACCTCATGCCGCCCGCGCCGTCCCCAGCCCGCTCGCCGCGACGCGCCAGGTCGATGGCCGCCGCCGGCCTGCTGCTCGCCGCGGCCGCGGCGGCGGCCGCCACGCCCGCCGACGCGCCGAAGATGCGCGAGCCGGTCCTCAAGCAGATCCGGCTGCCGCATTCCTACTACTACCGCGAGATGTATCTCCCGCAGGCGACCAGCGGCCCGGCGTCGGCCGACTGGTCTCCCGACGGCCGCGACCTGGTCCTGGCGATGCAGGGTTCGCTCTGGATCCATCGCCTCGGCTCGGGCGAGACGCGCCAGGTGACCAACGGCCCGGGATACGACTCGCAGCCGGACTGGTCGCCCGACGGCCGCTTCGTCGTCTACGCCTCGTACCGCGACGACGCCGTCGACCTGTTCACCCTGGAGGTGGCCAGCGGCGAGACACGGCCGCTGGTGAGAAACGGCGCCGTCAACGTCGAGCCCCGCTTCTCCCCCGACGGCCGGCGCGTCGCGTTCGTTTCGACGGAGCACGAGGGCCGCTTCCACATCGAGACGGTGGGATTCGAGGCCGGGCGCGGCGGCGAGCCCGAGCGGCTGACCGACGATCACGACAGTGGCCTGCCGCGCTACTACTACAGCGTCCTCGACCACTACATCTCCCCCGCCTGGTCGCCCGACGGCAGCGAGATCCTGTTCGTCTCCAATCGCGGCCACGTCTGGGGGACCGGCGGGTTCTGGCGCATGGCGGCGCGTCCGGGCTCGGGCGTGGTCGCCGCTTCGGAAGCGCGCGAGATCCGCTACGAGGAGACGACCTGGAAGGCGCGCCCAGACTGGTCGCCCGACGGCCGGCGCGTGGTCTACGCCTCCTATCTCGGCCGGTCATGGCACAGCCTCTGGCTGATGACCTCTGAGGGCGGCGATCCGTTCCCGCTGACCTATGGTGATTACGACGCCACGGCGCCCCGCTGGTCGCCCGACGCGCGGCGCATCGTCTACGTCGCCAACGAGCACGGCGACACCGAGCTGCGGATCATCGAAATCCCGGGAGGCAAGATCTCGACGGTCGACCTCGGCGCGCGGCGGAGACTGGGAGCCTGGGGGACGCTGCGGATCAGGGTGGCGGACGCCGCCGGCAAGCCGATGGCGGCGCGCGTGTCGGTTATGGGGCCGGACGGCCGTTTCTTCGGGCCGGACGACGCCTGGCGGCACGCGGACGACGCGTTCGTCCGGGGGGGGAGCGCGTTCGAGTACGGCTACTTCCACGCCCGCGGGACGGCCGTCGTCCCGGTGCCGGCGGGACGCTGCCGCGTCGAGGTGAGCCGCGGACCCGAATACGCGGTGCATCGCGCCGAGGTGGAGATCGCGGCGGGGGCCGCCGCCACGCATCCGGTGACGCTGCGGCGCCTGCTCGACATGCCGGCGCGCGGCTGGAGGGGCGGCGACCTGCACGTGCACATGAACTACGGCGGGTTCTACCGCGACGATTCGAAGCGGCTGGCGTTCATGGCGGAGGCCGAAGGGTTGAACCTGGTCGAGGACCTTGTGGTCAACAAGGAGCAGCGGATCCCCGACATCGCCTCGTTCTCGACGCACCCCGACCCGGTCTCGACCGCGAACCTGCTCGTCCTGCACGGCCAGGAGTACCACACCTCGTGGTGGGGTCATACATCGCTGCTCGGACTCCAGGATCACTTCCTGCTGCCGGCCTACGCGTCGTACGTCAACACGCCGGCCGCCAGCCCCTACCCGGACAACGGCGCCATCTTCGACCTGGCGCACGCGCAGGGGGCGGTGACGGGATACGTGCACCCCTTCGACACGCGCCCCGATCCCTCCGACGCCAAGGAGCCGCTGACCTACGAGCTGCCCGCCGACGTGGCGCTCGGCAAGGTCGACTTCCTCGAGGTGATGGGGTTCAGCGATCACCTCATCACCTCGGAGATCTGGTACCGCCTCCTGAACTGCGGATTCCGGCTGCCGGCGGGCGCCGGCACCGACGCGATGGGAAACTACGCCTCGCTGCGCGGGCCGGTCGGCCTGGTCCGCGTCTACGTCAGGACCGGACCGCGCTTCGATCACGCCACGTTTCTCGCCGGGCTCAAGGCGGGGCGCACCTTCGTCACCAACGCGCCGCTCCTGGAGCTGACGATCGCGGGCAAGGGACCGGGCGAGGAGGTTCGCCTGGCGCCGGGCTCGCACGCCCTGGACGCGAAGGTGACGATGCGCTCACCCGTGCCGATCGACCACCTCGAGATCGTGGCCAATGGCTCGGTGGCTCGCGAGGTGACGCTCGCGGCCGATCGGATGTCGGCCGACGCGACCGTGCGGCTGGAGACCGACGCCGGGGGCTGGGTCCTGCTGCGCGCCCGCTCCGACGCGCCGGTCTGGCCAATCCTCGACTTGTACCCGTTCGGATCGACCAGCCCGATCTACGTGACGACCGGCGACGCGCCGACGCGCTCTCCGGCCGACGCCGCCTTCTTCGCGACCTGGATCGATCGGCTGACGCAGGCGGCCACGGCGCGGGACGACTGGAACATGCCGTCCGAGAAGAGCGAGGTCCTCAAACGGCTCGCGGCGGCGCGCAAGGTGTTCGCCGCGATGCAGGCCCCGGTCAGCGATCCCAGGCCATGACCCGGCCGATCCACTCGATCGTCCTGGGAGCCGACTGGATCTTCAGGTGCTGGTGGAAGAAGGCCTCGGCGCGGCTCCTCTGCGCGGCGCTCTCGGGGACGGCGCCCGGATAGAGCATCGTGGCGAGGGTCAGGTCGGCGGCCGTCGGAGCGTCGCCGACCAGCCAGCCTCCCGGCTTGAGGGTCTCCTCGGCCCTGGAGGCCGCCTTGTTGATCAGGGCGTTCGCCTGCTTCACCTTCTCCGGGTCGGGCGCCGGCGCCGACATCTGTCCGAACATCATCGAAACGCCCGGGCCGGCCTCGGTCCGGCTGAACATCTCCCACTGCTCGATCGACTTGATCGTCGCGCGATCGGCGCTGTAGAGCCGCGGGGTGTCCGGAAAATTGGCGTCCAGATAGCGCAGGATGGCGTACGAGTCGAACACGATGGTGTCGCCGTGCTTGAGCACCGGCGTCAGCGGCTGGCCGGACAGCTTGATGACCGGCTCGCGGTTGGCGGAGTCGACGGCGATCTTCTCGTGCGGGATCTTCTTGTACGCCAGCGCCGTCCTCGCCTTGATGCTGTTGGGAGAGACGAGCAGGTGATAGAGCGTCACGGCCTTGTTCATGGATGACTCCCTTCAGGATGAGGCGGTGATCCTAGCACGCGGTCGGCCGGGGCGCCGCCTCCGCGGCCGGAGACGACGCGCGCCCGGCGCCCCCCGCTCAGCGGGCCGCGGCGCCGTCCGTCCCGAGGACCTTCTCCACGAACGCCATCGCCCCCGCGGCAATCGAATCGTAGTCGCCGCCGAAGTGATGCCCGCCGCCGAGCAGGATGACCTCGCGCGACGGGTGGCCGGTGAGCGGACGGCAGATCGACTGCTTGTCCTCCTCGCCGTAGAGGCAGAGCACCGGGAGGGCGCCGAGCGCCTCGACCTGATCGAAGACCTTGTCCGGCGATTCTTTCTCCTTGGTGCGCAGCCAGTCGAGCGGGCTGACCTCCCAGGTGGCGTAGGGCCCGGGACCGACCAGGATCATGCCCGCGAACACGCCGTTCTTCATCTCCTGGCGCGCCACCATGAACGGAACCACCTCGGCGCCGAACGAGTAGCCGCCGGCGAAGATCGGCGCGCCGTCGTCCTTCAGGAGCTCGTAGAGACGGCGCAGATCGGCGGCGGCGGTCGCCGGCTCCTTCTTGTTCCAGAAATACTTGAGCGTGTTGACGGCGACCGTCGCGACGCCCCCCTTGGCGAGCCGGTCGACCAGCACCTGGTCGAGCTTCGACCATCCGCCGTCGCCCGACACGAAGAGAAGCCAGGCGCGCGGTCGCGGCAGCAGCTTGAGCTGGAGAGGCAGACCGAGCTTCCCGAAGGCGTCGGCGTCGGGAGCGGGCGGGCGGGAGACGTGCTCCACGGTTCCTTCGGCCGGCGCCGCCGTGTCGGCGGCCCCGGGCTTCGAGGCGTCGTCCTCCGCGTCGGCGAACGCCTGCGCGGCCGCCGACACGTCGCGCAGCCCCTCGTCGAAGGCGGCGCCCCAGCGCCGCTCGTTGCCGTACCCGTGCCCGACCCCGTCGAGCATCGCCACGCGCGCGCCCCGGATGCCGTTGACGAACGTCTCGGTGGCCTGCGGATCGCAGACCTTGTCGACCGTTCCCTGCAGGGCCACCCAGGGGCGCGGCATCTCGGCGACGGCCGGCAGGTCGGTGCTCCGTTTCTTCGCGTCGTAGTCGGGTCGCCAGCCGGGATGCCTGCACAGAGCCGGGATCTGCTCCATGTCGGGGCAGAAGCCGAGGCTGAGACCGCCGGCGAAGGTCTCGGGCGGCGCGCTCGCGATCGCCGCGTAGACCAGCGTGGCGCCGCTCGAGTAGCCGACCAGGATCGGCGGGGCGTATTCCTTGAAGCCGGCCTGCTTCTCGACGGCCTTGCCGATTTCCTCGAGGTCGCAGGCGGGACACCAGCAGGGGACGTTCTCCGTGCCGGCCGCCTTCGCCAGCGCCGGATACGACAGACCGGCCACGAGCGCGCCCGTGACCCGCACGGTCCGGCGCGCCATGTCGACGACGCCCTTGTTCCAGCCGCCGTCGCCGCTCAGGAAGAGGACCGCCTCGCTCGGTCTTCCTTCCGGCGAGTAGATCGTCGCGCGTCCGGCGAACGGCACGCGCAGGGTCGACTCCTTAAGCGGCGGCGGCTTCTGCGCGGCATGCGCCGGCGCGGAGGGAGGCGCATCCGCGACCGCGACGGCGGCCAGGGAGAACAGGGCGATCAGGGTCGGTGGAATCATGCGTCCGCCTTTCCAGGCCGGAGGAGCGAGCGCCACCCACCGGCGATCAGAACCGAAACCTGCACGGCCGCGAACGGCCACTCCCACGACTCCGGGTAGGCCATGTAACGCGGCACCCAGCGAGGCTGGAATTTCGCCTTGTAGGCGCGCAGGCCCTGGAAATTGTACAGACCTTCGCCGTGCCGGAACAGAAGATGCGCGAGCCGTTCCCAGACCGGCGCGCCACTGAGCTCGCCGACGGCCGCCAGCGGCGCCATCCCCAGGTTGAACGTCCGGAACCCCTGGGTCCGGCCCCACTCGAACAGCCGCACGAAAAGATAGTCCATCACCTGGTCCGGCGCCCGTTCCGTGTGGCGCATGAGGTCGATCGAGAGCTCCTGGCGGCCGGGACCGCACAGCATGTTGGCGAACGCCACGATGCCGCCGTGCGCGTCCTGCACCACCGCGCAGGGGAAGCGCTGCAGATAGGTCTCGCTGAAGGAGCCGATCGAGAACTGCTTCTCACGCGCCTCCTTGCCGCGCAGCCACTCGTCCGAGACCCGGCGCAGATCCGCCATCCGCGTCCCGACCTCCTCGGGGGCCAGCACCGCGAAGCTGAATCCTTCCTGCTCCTCGACGCGGCGCACCGCCTGGCGGAACGGCTTCCAGCGCGCCCCGGACAGGGTGAGGTCGTCGAGATCGACGATCGCCTCCTCGCCCAGCTTGAAGAAGAAGAACCCGTGGTCGTGCAGGAGCGGCAGCCAGGACGCGGCGACCTGGTAGAAGATGAGCCGGCGGTCGAGGTTGTCGGCGTGCGCGGTGAGCGACTCGAGGAAGGCCGGCTCCTCCCCCGCCGGCACCGAGGGATCGCTGAACACCACCAGGTAGGACCCGACGACGCGGTAGGTGCAGAAGGCGCGCTCGCCTTCGAAGAAGATCACCTTGTCGCCGCTCGCGACCATCATGGCGGACGTGCCGTGCCCGGTCGCCTCGTGCATCGCCAGGGCGCGATCGATCTCGCCGGCGTCCGGCTCGTGGAAGGCGGCCGGCGCGCGCAGCCCGACGTGCAGGAGGAAGGCGGTCGCGGCCACCGACAGGACCGCGAGGGTGCGCAGGAAGCGCGCCACCTGGAAGGCGTGACCGAAGCCGACCGTCCACCAGAGCGCCTCGTCGTAGGGCGTCGCGGCGTAGGAGCGGAACCCGACGACGGAGAAGATGCCGACCGCCAGCACCGTCAGCCCGAGCGCAGTCCAGCCGACCCAGGGGGCGCGCCCGGTGCGGCGGAACTGCGCCGACTGCGACACGGTGACCGCCGCCAGGACGAGCAGGATGAACGCCTCCTCGTAGTCGACGCCCTTGAACACGGCGGCGATCGCTCCCGCGATCAGCAGCGCGACCGTGAGCCGGTGCGCCTCGCGGTAGCCGCGCGCCATGCCGCGCGCCAGGAGCAGGAGACCGAGCCCGACGAGCGCGCCGACCAGGTGCGACAGCTCGACGACCCCGACCGGCACCCATTTCTTCAGCGTCAACAGCCGGCGCTCGATGTCGGGCGACGCGGTGCTGATCAGGAGGATGGCGCCGGCCCCGCCCACCAGCAGCGCCAGGACGACCGGGACCGGGTTCAGCCAGCGCGCGCCGGCACGCGCCCCGCGCCACAACAGCACCAGACAGGCCAGCAGCCACGGCCCGAGGTAATAGATGGTGCGGTAGGCGACCAGGGCGGCGCCCGCCTCGACGGTGTCGATCGGCAGACGCAGGAGCCAGAAGGTGTCGGCGCTGCCGAGACCGCCCGGCAGCAGGGAGATCATCCCGAGCGCCTGACCGGCGAGGAAGGTCCTGATCACCTCCGGTCCGGCGATCGTCTGCCCGGTCGCCCGCAGCACCGCCATGAAGACCGTGGCCGCGAGGAACCAGTCGAGCAGCGCCACCATGAACAGCGCCGCCCAGATCTTCGTGCCGCGCCTGAGCCAGGCGGGCATCCGCTCGGCCTTCTCGAGCCGGCCGAGGAGAAACGCCGCGACCAGCAGCACGCCGGCCGCGGCCGGGGCGATCAGGGCCGGCGGCATCAGATGGGCCGCGAGGAGGCTGGCGCCGAGCGCCGCCGCGAACGCCACCATCCCGGCGACGATCGCCCCGCGCAGCGCCGCCGCGCTCACCTGGTAGGGGCGGTAGAGCCAGAAACGGATCGCCGGACCGGCGATCGGTCCCAGAGTGAAGAAGTTGCTCCAGGCGAAGGCCAGCATCCCCGATCCCCAGCGCGCGGAGGGCGGCACCGCCGTGCCGCGCAGGGTCAGGAGGTCGTAGCAGCCCAGGAGCGCCAGGTTCAGGACGGTCAGTCCGGCCGCCACCGCGAGCCAGCGGCCGTGCAGGGCGTGCAGCGCGCCCCGGATCGCGTTCAGGTCGATACCGCGCAGGTCGTGCCAGCCGAAGAACAGCAGCGCCCCGAGCAGCAGCACCGGCCACCACAGACGCAGGCTGGCGAGCAGGCGGAGGGCGAGCCGCGGCTGCGGCGCGGGCGTGGACCTGGCGTTCATGGCTCCCCTTCCCTGACCCGGACGGACCCCCGGCTCAGCGCGCCCCGTCGCACGCGCCGGCCGTCAATACAGCCAGACCGCCCCGAAGAAGATCTGCGAATCGGGGGCGGCGGCGCTCAACGGGAGCGCGACCGCGCCTCTGAAGCCGAGACCGGGCGCCGGGGGCGACCACTGCATCCCGAGCGTCAGACGCGCGTCCGACCCGGCTCCGTCGAGCCTCTCGCTCTCGTAGGTCGCCTCGATCACGACGGTGGCGCGCGGGCCGGTCGGGATCAGGAGCCCGCCACCGAGCAGGACCGAGGCCTGGGAGTCGGGGAGCGGCGCGTCGGTCGTTCCGTTGTAACGCACCCCCGCGTTGGCGGTGGCCGACGCCGCCTTCAGATCGGCGCGGCAGGCGCCGAACACCTCCAGGTCGGCCGAGCCGGTGCCGAGGCCCTTGTCCTCGTCCGCGGTCGGCGCCTTCACGAGCCCCCCGATGGCGCAATGGCCGGCGCCGCCGTGGAACCTGTACTTTCCGTAGAGGTCGATGTCGTCGAGTCCCGATCCGTCCGGGTCGTCGCCGGCGTCGAGATTCGCCCAGCCGAGACGCAGACCGGCCTCCGCCTGGTCGGTCAGCCGGAAGGCGAGCTGCGCGCCGAGGAACTGATGCGCGCCGCTGTCGGAGAGGTTGGTGTAGACGAACTGTCCCTCCGCCCACCCCGCGGGGACGATCGCCGCGTCCTCGGCGAAGCGCTGGAACAGCCGGCGCGAGTCGCGGCTGCTCGGGCGCGCGGCGGCCGGCGCCGGTTGCACGACGGTGTCGTCGGGGGCCTGCGCCCGGGCCGGAGGCGCGGTCGCGGCGATCACGAGGACCAGCGCGCCGGCCTGCAGAACGGTCAACTTGAGATGATTCACTCCGCTCGCACCTCCGCGCGGCTTCTACCTTACCTGACACGGTATTGACAAGTCCCGCCGACCCGGGGAGCATCGCGCCGGAGGGCGATCATGGCGAGGACCAGGCGCGAGTTCCTGATCGGTTCGGCGGTCGCGGCCGGCACGGCGGCGACCGGAATGACGGGGCTGGGGGTCGGCGGAGCCCGCGCCGCCGCCGGGCGGAGCGGGATCGACGCCGCCGCCGCGACGGCGGCCGGCGATCGCGGTTCGGCCGCGCTCCTGCGCGGCTCCCCCGACCATCCGAAGCCGGCGACGTCCGACCGGCTCGACGAGCCCTGGCACAGGGCGCGCGTCCGCCTGCTGCAGCAGAAGCTGGCCGACGAAGGGCTCGGCGGCGCGCTGCTGGGTGATCGCTGGAACCTCATTTACTTCACCGGCCTCTGGTTCACCTCCACCGAGCGGCCGTTCATGGTCTACGTGCCGGCCGCCGGCGACATGCCGACGCTGTTCCATCCCGGTCTCGACCGCGATCTGGTCGCGACCTGGTGGATCACCGACCACGAGTCGTACTTCGACTTCAAGCACGGCGAGGGGGCGTTCCCGAACCTCGGCAAGGTGCAGATGGGGGCGACCGTCGATCTGCAGCGCTGGATCCTCAAGGGGCTGCGGCAGCGCGGCGCCGCCGGCAAGCCGCTCGGCGTCGACGGTCCGATCACCGCCGATCTCACCACCGCGACCGACGAGATCCTCCCCGGCACGGCGCTGCGCAAGGCCGGCGAGATCTGCGAGCGCATGCGGATGCGCAAGACGCCCGAGGAGATCGCCCTGACGCAGCGGGCGATGGATTCCTTCAGCCGGGTGCACGCCTTCGCGCGCGACTACGTCCTGGCGCGGGGCACCGACGCCACCGATCACGAGGTGCAGTGCGAGACCCAGCGTTACGCAGCCGACCTGGTGATGAATGACGTGCGCCGCGACGGCAAGCCGCACACCGCGGTCGGCGTCCAGTTCGACATCGAGGTGCGCACGGGGATCGGCACCGCGTACCCGCATCCGAACCAGTTCCATCACAACCGCATCCGCAAAGGGGACGCGCTCCAGATCGCGGGCGTGCTCACCATCGGCGGGTGCGGGGGAGAGCTGTACCGCGCCTATCAGATCGAGCCGTGGGACGCGGCGCGGGAGAAGGTCTGGCAGGTGCACACCGACTGCTGCCGCATCCAGGCCGAGGAGTCTGCGGCCGGAGTGACCTGCTCGTACGTCGCCAAGAAGGTCCACGACCACCAGGTGGCGAACGGCCTGGAGAAATACATCTATCACCGGCCGGCCCACGGCCAGGGTTGGGAGGGGCACCAGCCGCCCTACATCGCCCTCGGCGACCACACCATGCTCGAGGAAGGGATGATGTTCAGCAACGAGCCGGGACTCTATGCGCCCGATCTCGGATGCGGCTACAACCACTCCGACGTCGTCCTGGTCGGCCCGAAGCGCGGCCAGCAGATGTCGAGCGTTCCGTTCACGAAGGAGTGGTGCACGCTCAAGCTCTGACGCCCCGGTCGGCCTGCCGCTGGCCAATCCCCGCCCTGGTGCCTAGATTGATTGCGGACCGGACCGTCCGCGGCCGGCGCGGGAGCGCCCGATTTCGAAACCGTCATCCGACGGCCGCTGCGACGCTTCGGAAGCGGAGCGCGCGGGATGTCACAGAGCTTCTTCGACAGGACGCTGATCACCGAGCGCTCCGGCGTCGACAGCCAGCGGCTGCATCGCAATCACGCCACGCTGGTCGTGCTCCAGGGCCCCGAGATCGGCCGCGACTTCCGCCTGCGGCGCGGCATCATGACCATCGGCCGCGGGCTGGACGCCGACATCCGCGTCCCCGACGACCTCGCCTCGCGGCGCCACGCGCGCATCGAGTTCAACTGGGACGCCGCGAGGGAGAACGGCTCCTTCATCCTCGTCGACCTCAAGTCCACCAACCACACGTTCGTGAACTCGCGGCCGATCGACCGGATCGAGCTCAAGGACGGCGACAAGATCCAGATCGGCGACACGGTGCTCAAGTTCGTGCTCCTCGACGACATCGAGATGAAGTTCCACGCCGAGGTGCGCAACCGGATCTCCTTCGATCAATTGACCGGCCTGCTGACCAAGGAGTCGCTGTACGTCGCCCTGGAGGTCGAGCTGAAGCGCTGCCTGCGCTACACGGTGCCGCTCGCCGTGCTGATGATGGACCTCGACCTGTTCAAGCAGGTGAACGACACCCGCGGCCACCTGATGGGCAGCCACGTCCTGGCGGAGGTGGGGGGCATCATCGCGCGCTCCACGCGCGGCGCCGACGTCGCGGCCCGCTATGGCGGAGAGGAGTTCGTCGCCTACCTGCCGGAGACCGACGGCGCGGGCGCCATCCAGGTCGCCGATCGCATCCGGAGCAACGTCGAGGAGGCCACCTTCACCCTCGATGGCCAGTCGGTGGGCATCACCATCAGCATCGGGGTGGCGCTCTTCCCCGCGCACGGGCGCGACCTGCTGACCCTGGTCGGACGCGCCGACCAGGCCCTGTACCGCGCCAAGGAGGAAGGGCGCAACCGCGTCTGCCTGGTGGGCGACGCCCCCTGAATGGGACCGCTAGCGGGACGGCCCGACGAGAGCGAGGATCTCGCGCTCCTCGAGCACCCGGTCGCTCTTCTTCGCCGCGTCGTAGACGCGGCTGACGGTCTCTTCGCGCGGCTCGATGCCGCGCTGCTCCAGCCACCAGACGACGTTCGACCTTCCCGACAGCGGCCCGATGACGATGCTCTGGGTCCGCCCGACCTCCGACGCCGGCACGCCGGAATAGACCCGGTCGGCGAGCCAGAGGTCGCTCTTGCGCAGCGCCTTGATCACGGCGGAGGCGTGCACGCCGGTGCCGGTCTCGAAGGCGTCGTGACCGACGACGGGGTAGTTGCGCGGGATCGGGGTCCCGCACCCTTCGGAGACCAGGCGGCAATACTCGGGCAGGCCGGCGAGGTCCTGGTCGCTCCAGCCGAGGAGCATCAGGTTGACGAGGATCAGCTCAATGGCCGCGTTGCCGGCGCGCTCGCCGATCCCGAGACCGCAGCCGTGCACCCGATCGGCGCCGGCGCGGATGGCGGCCAGGACGTTCGGGATGTCGAGACCGCGGTCGCGGTGGCCGTGCCAGTCGATCCCCACGCCCCCGCCCTGCTCCTCGACGATCGAGCGGACGAACCGGATCACCGAGGTGACGCCCTCGGGCGTCGCGTGTCCCACCGTGTCGGTCACGCAGACCCGACGCGCGCCGCAGCTCATGGCGGTGGTATAAAGCCGCCGCAGCGTCTCCGGCCGGGCGCGGGTGGTGTCCTCGGTGACGTACATCACCGGCAGCCCTTCCTTGACGGCGAACCCGACGGCCTCCTCGGTGCGGCGCAGGAGCACGTCGATCGTCCAGTCCTCGGCGTACTGGCGGATGGCGGAGGAACCGATGAACAGGCAGGCCTCGATAGGAATCCCGACGGAGGATGAGATGGCGACGATCGGCTCGATGTCCTTGATCACCGTTCGCGCGGCGCAGTTCGGCCGAATCCGCAGGCGGCTTGCGGCGATGTCGTGGCACAGCGCGGTGACGTCGGCGACGGCGCGCGGGCCGGCCCCCGGCAGACCGACGTCGGCGGTGTCGATCCCCAGCCGGTCCATCGCCCGCAGGATCGCGATCTTGGTCTCGATGGGAGGGTCGACGACGCTCGGTCCCTGCAGCCCGTCGCGCAGCGTCTCGTCGTCGAGCATGACGCGGAACGGCGGCTTCGGCGGCGCGTCGTGCAGGTTCCAGTCGTGGATCAGATCGTCGGGTCGGCCGTTGTCATGGGGCATGAAAGCCATGATAGGAGCGGCCCTCCGGGCCTGTCAACGCCGGGAGACGGCGGCGTTCGCGCTGGCTTTGGCGTTCGTCCTGGCGCCGGGCGGCGCCCGGCCGGCCTGGGCCCTCGCCGACTGGTTCGGGGTGGAGGCCACCGCCTTCGACAACACGCTCACCGGGACCGGCGCCGTCGACGACAACGGCGTGCCCGGCACCGAATTCGATTTCAAGGACACGCTGGGCCTCGACGACCACGACACCTCGGCCATGGCGCGATTCTGGTTCCGCTGGGGCAAGAAGAACCGGCTCTTCTTCGACTACACGGCGACGAGCCATTCCGGCAGCGCCGTGCTGAGCCAGCCGCTCGATTTCAACGGCACCTCGTACGCGGCCGGCGAGCGCTTCGACAGCGACGTGAAGCTCGATCTCTACCAGGCGCGTTACCGCTACTCGTTCCTCAACCTCAAGGTGGTGGAGTTCGGGCTGGGGCTCGGCCTCAACGAGGGGCATTTCAAGATGGACGTGGTGGGCTCCACGACCGGGCCGGAGTCGGTCGACCGGAGCCTGCCGTTCCCGACCCTCGCCGCCGGCGTGGTGATCAAGCCGCTGCCGGGGTTCCACATCCGCCTCGAAGGGGACGGGGTTTCGGCCACCGTCTCCGGAGATCACGTCCGCTTCGTCGACTGGCGCGCCCAGATCGAGTGGTACTTCCTCCACTTCTTCGGCGTGGTGGCGGGGTACCGCAGCATCGACGCCGACGTCAGGACGGAGGAGGACGGCGAGGTCGACATCCAGTACAAGGGACCGTATGCCGGCCTGGGCGTGAAATTCTGAACGCGCGCGGCCGGCCGAGGCGGGTCCTGCTCCTGCCCGCGGGCGAGGCGGCGGCGCGCTCCGCCGTCGACTGGATCGCCACCCATCAGGATCGCTGCGACATCATCGCACCGGAGCGCACCGCGGAGATGCGGCCGATCGGCCGGCTGGCGCATCCTCCGTTCCGGGTCCCGGCTCCAGAGGATGTGTCGATCGCCGCGACCGCCGCGAGGCTGCTGTCGGCGGGATCGAACGGCCGGGGCACGGGGGTGGTCGGGAGTCGCCGGGGCGCCCCCGACGCAGGGTCTCCGGGCCGGACGCTCGAGGCGGCGGTGTTCGCGGTGCTCCTCGACGCGCCGCTGGTGGTCGCCACGGTCGAGCCGTTCCGGGATCTCGTCCGCGTCTCGGCCTGGTCGATGAACGCCCCGGGCCGCCCGCCCGACGGCGTCCTGGCGCGGCACCTGGGGATCGCGGAGCGCGCCACGGACGGCTTTCGGCCGCTCGCCGCCTCGGCGCTCGACGCGCTCCTCGCGGGCGACGGGCCGGCGGTCGCCGCCAGCCTGCGGGCGCGCCGTCGCGCGGCGAAGGCCGATGGTCCGCCGCGCTTCAAGCTCCTGGCCGCGAAAAGCGCCGGCCTGCGGCCGCTGGTGCTCTACGTCGATCTGCTGCCCGCCCTCGCGGCCGGCGGAGAGAAAGCCTCCGCGTGGCTGGGGACCCTCGAGCGCGGGCAGGCCGAGGCGCTTCTGGGGATCTCGATCGCCCTGTTCATCTGAGCGCGAAGACGCCGGAGGGTCCGCGGGACGTCCGGACCGGGAGCGGTCGTCCGGCAAGAGAAAGCCCGGCGCCGCGTCTCGCGGCGCCGGGCGGATCGTGCCCGGGCGGGATCGTTGAAGCGGGCACGAGTGACGCGCGGGGCCGTGCCTCGGCCCCGGCAGGTCCTAGTCGCCGCCGGTTCCGCCCGTCGACGGCATTCCCATCCGGATGCGACGGGCTTCCTCCACGGCGCGCTTGATGTCCTCGCGCTCCTGGTCGGGGGCGGGCTTGTTCTCCACCGAGTCGTCGCCGGCCGGCTCGCTCTCCGCGTCGTCCTGCATCTGGCGCAACGTGCCGGTGGCCCGCTCCGCCGCCTGACGCGCCGCCTCGCGCGCCTGGCGGAGGGCCTCCTGGATCTGGCGCTGCACCTCGGGACTCTGGGCAGCGGCCTGCGCCGCGGCCATCTGCGCCTCGCGGATGTGGGCCTGGATGGTCTCCTGGTCGGCCGGCGCCCAGCTGAATCCCGAGCCCTTCCGGGACGACTTGTCGGAGGACCGGTGCGGCGCCGGCGGCACGGTGACCGTCTGCTCGCGCCGATCGCGCACGATCGTCAGGCGGACGTCCTTGTCGCGGCGATCGCGCAGCGCCATGTGGAGATCGGAGACGTCCCCGATCGACTCGTCGTCCACTTTCACGATCACGTCGCCCGCCTTGAGTCCCGCGGTGGCGCCCGGGCTGTCCTTCGTCACGGAGGTCACCAGCACGCCGTGGCCCTGCTTGATCCCGAAGTACTCGGCGAGCTGCTGGCCGACGTTGTCGACGTTCACGCCGAGACGCGGCCGGCCGCCCATCATCCCGGGCACGTTGATGAGGTTCGGGAGATCGTCGAGGCTCTCCACGTCGACGTTGGGCGTGTCGCCGTCCTCCGACTGGTGCCACATCTTCGCGAACCCGTGCGGACCGCCCATGACCTCGATGTGCTTCTCCATGTCCGCGTCGTGCTCGTGATCGCGCTCGCCGACCTTGACCTGGACGGTCCGCGGCGCGCCGTCGCGCACGAATTTCACCGCGGCGTTGCGTCCGGCGGGGGTCTCGCGGACGAGCCGGGTGAGCTGCGTCACCCCCTCGATCCGGGTCCCCTGGTACTCGGTGATGACGTCGCCTTCCTTGAGCCCGGCTTCCTCGGCCGGGCTGCCCGGGGAGACCGACTGGACCTCGGCCCCCATCTCCTCCTTGAGCCCCAGCTCCTTGGCGCGGGAGGCGTCGACGTCGGCGATCTGGACCCCGAGCCACGAGCCCCCGGAGCGGAAGATCACCACCTTGTGGACTTCCTTGCCGTTCTTGTCCGCCTCCGGAGTGTCGCCGGCGCGCGCCACGGTGAGCGCCGCCGTCCCGGCGGCCAGCGCCACGATCCCGACCGCCACGAGCCATTCTCTGCGAGCCATCGTCAATCCTCCCCTACCCGCCTCAGTATTGAACCGGTTCGACCTGCTTCGACACCTGTCCGTCCTTGATCTTGACGATCCTGATCCGACCGTTCAACGTCCGCAGCTTCACCACCGGACCGCCGCCGCCGATGCGGGCCTCGCCCACCTCGAGCGGCCGGCCGGCCTCCGCCAGCTCCCGCAGGACCTGGAGCGGGAAGTCGCTCTGGATCGGATGACCGACCGGGTTGTCGACCAGCGCCCGGATGGTCATCGGCACCCCTTCCGGCAGCGACACGACGACGTCCCCCTGCCGGGTCTGGAGGTCGGAATCTCCGCCCAGCGCCAGGCCGGCGAGACGCACCCGGATGGTTCCGGCCGATGACATCGCCCGGACCGCGCCCCCGACGCCTTCCAGCAGGATCGGTCCCGCGGCCGTCTCGCACCGCACCCCGCCGCCCGCCCGGCCGACACGGATGCCGCCGCCCGCGGTGGCCGCGGTGACGGCGCCGGAGGCGTCGGAAACTTCGATGTCGCCGCCGCTCGTGGCCACCTGGACCGCCCCGTCGGCCTTGTCGATCACGACGCTGCCGCCGCCGGTCTCGACGCGGACGTCGGCGCCGACCTGGCCGATCCGCACGTCGCCGCCCGAGGAGCGGACCACGAGCGGCCCGCGCGTGGATGCGACGGCGACGTCGCCGCCGGCGGTGATCAGCGTGGCCGACGCCCCGAGCGTGGCGACGTCGATCCGCCCGCCACGTGTCTCGGCGGTGAGCGGCCCCGGCAGGTCGCGGGCGGTGATCGTTCCGCCCTGGGTCACGAGTCCGACGATGCCGGGCGCGCCGGACGCCTCGATGTCGCCGGCGCCGGTGGTCGCGTCGACCGCGCGGACGCCGGCCGGAAGCGCGATCTCGAAGCGCGCGTCGATGCCGCGCGAGGCGGCTGCGATGGAAGGCAGCGTCCCGGTGAACTGCACCCGATCGCCCGCGCGGCTGGCGCTGACCACCATCCGATCGAGACGGCTGCGGGTCTCGGGGACGTCGGGGCCGGCGGCGCGCAGGACGATGCGATAGCCGAGGTCCGGTCCCTGCGCCGCGCCCAGGAGCACCGAGCCGAGATGGGTGTCGACCCGGACGCGGGTGACGAGCGCGGGGATCGTGCCGTTGATCTCGTGGACCAGGAATCGCCCTTCGGTGTAGTACCGCGATCCCTCCGGTCTCGCCGCCGCGGCCGGAGCGCGGCCGGACGGCGGCGCGGGAGCCGGGGTCACCGACAATCCCGGAGGAGTCGCGAGGAGCATCGCGGCACCGGCCGCGAGGGCCGCGGCGAGAACCGGACGCGCGGCGGCCCGGCGGGTCATCGTGGATTCCTTGCCTGCATGGCGTCGACGAACGCTCCCGAGCGCATCCGGACGTAGGTGTCGGGCGCCTCGCGCGACAATCGCTCCATCGCCGGCAGGATCTGAGGGTCGCGCGCCCGCGACAGGGCGTCGATGGCGCTCACCCGCACGCCCGCGTTCGTGTCGCCCTCCAGCGCGTCGAGGATGCCGCGGCGCACTTCGGGATCGGCGGCGACGCGGTCGTGCAGCGCGTCGATCGCCTTGAGCCGCGCGCCGGTGTTCTCATCGCCGCGCAGCGTGTCGAGGAGGGCGCGACGCACGACGCTCTCGTCGGTGTGGCGCCGCAGCGCGTCGATCGCCTCGAGGCGGAGCCCGGCGTTCAGGCTGTCGCGCAGCGTTCGCACCAGCATCTCGCGAATGGCGGGATCGTCGGCCGATCCTTCCAGGGAGCCGCGCTGCAGGGTGTCGTAGCTGAGGCGGACATGATCCCGATCGGGGGCCGACTCGAGCGTCATCAGGTTCGCGAGAGGCGCCCCGGAAACGGTGCCGCCGGTCGCCGCGGGCGCGCGGCGCCGCGCGGCGTCGCGCTCCCCGCCCCGGAGGGTCGCGCCGCCCACCAGGAACCCGGCGACCAAAAGCGCCACACCCCAGGCCGGTGAGAGCCGCGCCGTGCCCCAGAAGGCGGCCAGGCGCGACACCCAGGGTCGCGGCGGCCGCGGCTCGGCGTCGAGGGCGGAAGACAGCTCGCGCCGGCAGCGATCCAGGAGCTCGTCTCCCGGCTCTTCCGCGATCCGCTCGGAGAGGATCGATTGCAGGCGCCGTTCCCCCGCCGCCGCCAGCCGGCATTCTTCGCAGGTCAGGAGGTGGGCCTCGAGGGCGCCGCGCTCCCCCGTCCCGATCTCGCCGTAGAGGTCGAGGAGCAGGGTCCGGTGCGCCGCGTGGCAATCCATGTCAGGCCTCCTGCCGGCGGGCGCCGGCGCCGCGGAACCGGCCGATATCGCCGAGCGTCCCGCGCAGTTGCTGGTGCGCCCGGAACAGGCAGTTCTTCACGGTCTCCTCCGTGGTACCGATGACCTCGCCGATCTGACGCAGGCGCATCCCTTCGTAGTGCCGCATCTCGAAGACCAGGCGCTCGCGCGGCGCCAGCTGCAGGAGGGCGGCATCGATGCGGTGGCGCATCTCCCGGCGCGCCAGGGCGCGCTCGGGATCCTGGTCGGGCCTTTCGTCCATCGGCTCGGCGACGCCGGCCGGCGGAACGCCGCTCTCCGCCATGCGGGCCGGCGCGGGACCTTCGGGTCGCGCCGCGCGGCGGCGCAGGTGATCGAGGCAGACGTTGCTGGCGATGCGCAGGATCCAGGTCTCCAGGCTGCACTCGTGCCGGAAACGGCCGAGCGTGCGGTAGAGCCTGAGAAAGGTCTCCTGGTAGATGTCACGCGCCTCATCCTCCGAGCGGACCGAGCGGAGCGCCACCCGCAGGACGCTCCGGTCATGGCGGCGGACGAGCTCCTCGAACGCCGACCTGTCGCCGCCCTGGGCCTCTCCGATCAGCCTCGATTCGTCGCTGGGCTGCACTCTTTGCCGCTCCGGGTTGGCCCCAAGGCCGCCCTGACAAGAGGATGGACGGACGGCCCGGGGAAAGGTGAGCAGGGGGTGCTGAAAAAAACGTCCCTGCCGGAGATCGAGCGGGGTGGGCGCCTGGGCGTGGCCGCGGCGGGGCCCCGGCCTCCCCTAGCCGCGGATGAGGGTCCGGCTCTGCTCGCGCATGAACTGCGCGACGTAGTAGGGGCCGCCGGAGGCCTTCCCCGACGAGCCGCTCCCTTTCCAGCCGCCGAACGGGTTGATCCCCGGCCAGGCGCCGGTCGTCGCGCCGGCCCGGCGGTTGACATAGACCACGCCCGCCTCGATGCGATCGAAGAAGGTGCGGATGTCCCCCTCGTCCTTGCTGAACAGTCCCGCGGTGAGTCCGAACTCGGTGCGGTTCGCGAGGGTGAGCGCTTCGTCGAGCGACTCGACCTCCCACGCGCAGGTGATCGGCAGGAACATCTCCTCGCGCGACAACAGGTGATCTTTGGCGAGGCCGGCGATGATGGTCGGCTGCACGAAATATCCGTTCGCGTACGGCTCGTCCTTCAGCTGCCGGCCGCCGGACAGGATCCTTCCGTCCTTCCGCCCGATCTCCGCATAGCGCGCGTAGCCTTCGTATCCCGACTTGTTGGCCACCGGGCCGAGCCAGTTCTCCTTGCGGGAGGGATCACCGATGGCGATCTTGCCGGTCTTCTCGACCAGGGCGTCGAGGAACTCCTTCGCCACCTTGTGATGGACGTAGACCCGCGAGCAGGCGCTGCATTTCTGGCCCTGCAGCCCGAACGCGGACTTGAGGACGCCGTCGCTGGCCTCGTCGAGGTCGGCGCTCGGCATGATGATCGCCGGGTTCTTGCCGCCCATCTCGGCGATACACGGTTTCGGGTAGCGGCTGGCGAACTTGCGGTAGATGTCGAAGCCGACGTCCTTCGAGCCGGTGAACAGGATGCCGTCCACCTGCTCGTTCGTGACCAGCTCTTCGCCGACGGTCGAGCCCGGACCGGTCACGAAGTTGAAGACCCCGTCCGGGAGCCCCGCCTCGCGCACGCATTCGGTCAGGGCCCATCCGGTCATCGGCGTGTCGGTGGCCGGCTTGAAGACCACGGTATTGCCGCCGAGCAGCGCGCCGCTCGTCGGGCCGCCCGCCAGCGCCATCGGGAAATTGAACGGGGAGATGATCACCCAGACGCCGTACGGCCGCAGGACGTCACGGTTGGTCTCGCGCTCGGAGAGCGACCCCATCGGCACCTCGTATCCCTGGTGCTTCTCGACCTGGTCGCAGTAATAGGTCATCAGGTCGGCGGTCTCCTGGGCGTCGCCCATTGCCTCGAGCCGGTTCTTGCCGACCTCGAGACTCATCACGGCGGCGATCTCGAACCGCCGGCGCTCGATGGCCGCCGCGATCTTGCGCACGTACGCCACCCGCTCTTTCCACCCGAGACCGCGCCAGACGCTCTCGTAGGCGCGCTTCGCGGCCACAATCGCCGCCCGCGCGTCGTCACGCGTGCCACGCGCGAACTGGCCGAGGACGACGCGCGTGTCGCTCGGGCTGGTGTCGCCGAACGTTTCCTTGCCGGCCACCTCGCGACCACCGTAGAACATCGGGTAGGTCCGGCCGAACCGCTTGCGAACCGCGTCGAGCGCGTCGTCGAACGCCTTGTGGAACTCCGGCGTCTGTCCGGCGGCCAGCGTGGCATAGGTCACTTTGGGTGCGGCGGGGGTGGTCATGCACGGCCTCCTGTGGCTGAGGAGGTGATTCTACCCCAAGCGCCGCGCGCCACGGATGGCCCCGATCGAGGCTAACGGAGCAGTTCGGCGAACGCGGCCCAGAGCGTCGGCGCCGTGCGCGGTCCGGGCGACGTCTCCTCGCCGCGCGGGGCCGCGGCCAGCCCGTATGCGAAGGGCGGTTTCTCGTCCCACTCGGAGATCGGAATGATGTCACCGAGGTCGTCGCCGCACGCCCCCGCCACGAATCGGACCGGGGCGCGAAGCATCGAGCGCAGCGCGCGCTCGGCCGGCTCGCCGCGGCGGTCGGCGGCCGGGTCCTGCGGCTCCTGGATGCCTCCGTCCACCAGCTCCGGATAGGCCTCGCCCGGGACACAGGCGAGGTCGAAGAGGGGTGAGCCGCCGGTCGTCACGCTGAGGATCGCCACCGAGCTCTCGAGCGCGCCGGACGGCGCCAGACGGGCGCGCCGCCGGCCCGCCGCGATCGCCTCGCGCAGGGCGGTGTTGTCAACCGCGATCTCGACCACGCGCGACCGCAGGCGCAGCGCGCCGCGAGTCGCGTCGGGCGCCACCGCCTCGGGGCCGTCGCGTCGCCCCGACCAGGCGACGACGAGGGCGCGCGCCACGGCTTCGCCGTACGACGGCGCCTGCGCCGCGACGCCCGGTGGCGCGCCGCCGCCGGCGGGCGGAGCCGCGGGGGCCACCGGCATCATCGATCCTCCGGAGGGGCCGACCAGGAAGATCCCGACCCCGCCGAATGCGTCCTCCAGCGCGCGGCGGACGGCGCCGGGATAGTCGGCCGAGATCCTGCGCTCGGCGCGGCCGAGCGTCTCCGGGCTGGCGGCGAACACCGCCAGCGCCGCGATACCGATATGACCGGCCGCGCTCTCGACGCGCAGGAGCCAGGCGTGGTCGTCGATGCGGGTGGGCCGGCGTCCATCGCTGAGCAGACGCGGCAGACGGGCCGAGGCGAACGACAGCCGCGCCGGCTGACGGATCCTCCAGGCCTCCTCGACCGCATCCGCCGCCGCCCCCGTCACGCGCGCGAGCCAGGCCGGGTCGACGCCCGCTCCGGGTCCGGAAAACTGCCCCGTCGCGTCGGGCGCGGCATGCGTCCGGGTGCAGGCGATCAGCACGCCCGCGGTGGCGGCGCCGGGGACGCGTGCCCTGATCGCCTCCTCCATCCTCACGACGTCGCTGCGCGCCAGGCCGTAAAGGTCGAGCGCCACCAGCGTGACGGCGCCGCCACCCGCCTCGAGAACCAGCGCGCGGGCTTCGAGGTCGTCGAGGATCCCGAGAGCGAGCCGCGCTTCGGAGAAACCGGCCAGACCGACCGGCGACGCGGCGCCTCCGACTTCGGGGGTGATCGTGCGGGAGGCCGCGCCCGCCAGGACGACCGCGTCGGCGTTCGCCGCGGCGGGAGCGGACCTCGGCGTGGGGGCCGAGGACACGGCGGGAGCGGAGGAGGTGCCGGGCTGAGTCCCGGGCGGCGCCCCGAGCGGCGCCCCGAGCGCCGCGCCGAGCCCCGCCGCGGCCAGAGCGCAGACCAGAACCGCCGGAGGCGCCGCGCGGAACGGCGGACTCACATCTTCTCCAGGAGCTGCCGGGCGGCGCTGCGCACGGCCGGGTCGTTCTCGTGACGGAGGTGATCCTCGATCACCGGCCGGGCGGCGGCGCCGGCGATCGCGGCCAGGCCCCCGAGCGCGGCCTCGCGGACGGAGGGATCCTCGTCCGCCAGAGCCTCCCGCAGTGGCGCAAGCCCGGCCGCGAGGCCGAGCGCGGTGAGGGCCGCGACCGCGGCCGCCCGCCCCTCATCGCTCCGCCCGTGAAGCAGGGCCGCGAGCGGATCGACGGCCCGGTCGTCGCCGACCCGGCCGAGCGCCGCGGCGGCGCCCAAAGCGGCGGACCCGGGCCGGCGGCTGCCCGCGGCGGCGGTCACCGCGCGCCCCAGCGGATCGATCGCCGCCGGGCCGAACGCGTCGAGGCCGGCGGACGCCGCGTCGCGGACCTCGTGGTCGCGGTCGCCGAGGCGCTCGATGATCCCGGGGATCGCCTCCGCCACCCGCAGGCGGGCCAGACCCTCGATGGCCGCGCGCCGGACCGTGGCGTCGCGGTCGTCGAGCGCCGCCCGCAGTCCGGAGCGGGCGCGCGGGTCGTCCACGAAGCCGAGGTCCCAGGCGGCGTCGGCGCGCATGTCCGCCTCGCGATCCTCCAGATCGCGCAGCAGGGTCTCGAGCTGGTCGCGCGGCGTGAAGTACCCCTGGATGGAGCGCACCATGAGGTCGGTCCGTAAGACGCGCACCCGCACACGCCGCCATCCCCGCTCGTCGACCTTGGGATCGATGTCGTAGCCGAAGTAGTACTGGCTGAGGAACTCCTCCCCCAGCCGCGCGAACACGCGCGCCAGATCCCCGCCGGTGTAGAGCAGATTCCCGCCGCTCTGGGTCACGAAATCCTCGAACGGGGTCCAGGAGGAGGGCATGCCGGGCCGGATCCCGTAGACCGTCGTCTGGGTGCGGAAGCAGAGCCGGAGAAGGTCCTGAAGGTAGACCGATTGCAGGACCGGCTCGCTGCGCTCGAAGTCGTTGTCCAGCCCGTCGCTCACCACCAGGATCACCTTGCGCCCGGGGCGCCCGCGCAGGTCCTTGAGCGTCTTCTCGATGGAGCGGAAGATCGCCGTGCCGCCGACGGCGCGGCCGATCCGGCGCAGGCTGCGGTCCAGATCGCGCGGGTCGCCGGTGAACGGCTGCAGGACGGTGAGCTGATCGTTGAATTTCGCCACCATGATCTCGTCGCCGGTCCGCAGCCCGGACAGCAGCGCGCGGGCCGCCTTTTCGACGTCCTTGATCTGACTCCCCATGCTGCCCGACAGATCGAGCAGGACGACGACCGAGAGCGGCCGGTCGGAGCGCCCCTCTTCCGGTCCGAAGTCGGACAGGTCGATCGGCTTGTCGTTCTCCGTGACGACGAAATCGTCCCGGTCGAGACCCGTGACCGGCCTGCCGGCCCGATCGGTGACCGTGGCGGTCAGGCCGACCCTGATCCAGCCGCGATCGACGACCCGCACCTGCTCGACCGGCGGCCCGGCAGCCGCGGCCGGCGCGGCGCCGCGGGCCGCTCCGCCGAGCCACGCGGCGGCGAGCGCCGACGCGGCCGCAATCCGGAAGGCGAGCATCGAGTCCCTATCATAGGACGGCGCCCGCTCGGTTAGAATTCCGCCCGTAGGCCGACGCCGACGGATGCGCGGGCCGTCCCCCGCGTGCGGCTCCGGCGCCCGGGGACCGGATGATCGCATTCCTGCTCGCGTTGATGATTGACTCGCAAGCCGGCGGCCCCGCCGCCCGGCCGCCCAAGCCGCCACCCGCCGCGGCGTCGCCCAAGCCCGTCGCGCAGGCTCCCGCGCCGGCCCCGGCGCCGGCCGGGCCGGCGCTCGCGAGCCCCTGGCGCTCTCTCGAGACGGGATTGGACCTCGGCGAGTTCAGCTCGACGCTCGCGGCCGGCGGCGACGGCCTCATCCACGTGTTGCGGATCGATCCCGGGCGCTGGCGACTCCGGCTCCTCAACGCCTCGGCGCAGGAGGACGGCAAGCCGCGGACGGCGCGCGCCTGGGCGAAGCAGGAGGGACTGGCGGCGGCGATCAACGCCAGCATGTACCAATCCGATTTCAGGACGAGCGTGTCGCTGATGCGCGCGCCCGGACATGTGAACAATCCGCGGCTCAGCAAGGACAAGGCGGTTCTGGCGTTCGATCCGGACGATCCCTCGCTGCCGCCGGTGCAGATCATCGACCGCGAGTGCCAGACCCTCGAAACGCTCGGTGCCCGCTACGGCAGCCTGGTGCAGAGCATCCGGATGGTCTCCTGCGCCGGCCGCAACGTCTGGTCGCCGCAGGAGAGGGCCTGGAGCACCGCGGCGATCGGCGTCGATCGCCAGGGCCGGGTGCTGTTCATCCATGCCCGGGCGCCCTACACGACCCACAATTTCATCGAGGCGCTGCTGGCGCTTCCGGTCGATCTCAAGAACGCCATGTACGCCGAGGGCGGTCACGAGGCCCAGATGTTCGTGAACGCCGGCGGACGCCAGTTCGAGTACCTCGGCGGGGCCGACGACGGCAGCGACGACGGGCTGGCGGGCCTGGCGTGGCCGATCCCGAACGTCATCGGGATCGTGCCGATCGGCGCTTCGCGCTAGTTCAGCGCCTCGCGCCGGGGAAGATCTCCTTCCCGTCGAGCCAGGTGGCGAGCACCTTCAGCGGACCGGCGCCCGTGGACGGCGCGGCCAGCGGATCGCGCGACAGGATCACGAAGTCGGCGCGGGAGCCCTCCCGGAGGATCCCGATCTCGTCCAGCCGTCGCGCCGCGCGCGCCGGATTGATGGTGAGCAGCCGGAGCGCCAGGTGGCGCCCCAGGTCCTCGGGCGCTCCGCGCTCCCGCGGCCAGGCGCCGGCGATCATCTCCAGGGTCGCGATCGGCGACCACGCCCCGCCGGGACCCTCGCCCGCGAGCGCGAGCTCGATGCCGGCGCCGAGCGCCTGGGCGAGCGGTGCGACGGCGGTCTCGGCCGCCGGCGACGGGAGGATCAGCATGCCGTCCGGCCCCAGGTCGTGGAGGTCCGCCGGGTCGAACGGCCCTTCGAGATCGAGGCGCTCGACGGGCCGCGGCGACGCGGCCTGGCCGAAGTCGCCGCGTGTCGCAGCCAGGGCCGCCAGTGCGTCACGCGCCGCCTGCGAGCCGCGCGCGGCGATCGCCACACCGAGCCCGCGCGCCCGCGCCCGCCGCAGCATCGCTTCGAGATCGGCCCGGCCACCCTCGGGCGGCGCGTCGAACATCAGGGCCGCGATGTCGAGCCGGCCGTTTCCCAGGCCGATCTCGGGCCCGCCGGTCAACAACGCCTCCGCGGCCGCCGAGGGCGCCGGAACGAGCAACGAGACCCGCAGCGGCAGGCGGCCCCTGCCCGCCAGGTCGCGCCACGGTCCCAGGACATCCTCCGGCGGGGCGCTCCGATCCTCGATCCCCAGCCGCCCGCCGGTCGCGATCACCGAGGCCACCGTCACCCCGAGGGCGGCGTCCCCCTTCAACCCCTGGAGGATGGCGGCCTCCCGATCCTCGAGCGACGGCCGGGGAACGTGCCTGAGCACCAGCTCGGCGGCGCGTCCCCACAGGACACCGGTGGGCGCGCCGCCGATCCGCTCGCGCGCGATCCGGCCGCCTGGAGGGTCGGGCGTGCGCCCGTCGATCCCGGCGGCGTCCAGCGCCTTGGCGTTCACCCAGACCGGGTCGCCGTCCGCGTGCACCAGGAGCGCCGGGTTGGAGCCGACGATGTCGGACAGCAGCCGCTTGTCGGGAGGGTGCGCCGCGACCCAGCGCGACTCGTTCCAGCCCGCGCCCAGGATCCACTCCCCCGGACCTGTCACGCGCGATCGGGCGCGGACTCTCTGGACGATGTCCTCCTCGCTCTGCGCGTCCCCCAGGTCGAGAAAGCTGGCGCCGCCGGCGGCGTCGTTGAGGAGGGTCTCACCCAGGACGATCGGGCGGGCGCGCGCGTCCCCCAGGCCGGGGATCACGACGGCACCGGCCAGATCGATGAGGCGCGTGGCGGGACCCCGATGACGAAGGACCGACCCCTCGTCGCCGATCGACAGCACCCGTCCGCCGCGGATCGCGAGGGCGCCCGCGGGCGGCTCATCCGGGTGCGGCCGGATGGCGCCGCCCGTCAGGATGATCTCGGCCGCCTCGGGCGGAGTCGATCGGCACGCGCTCGAGGCGGACAGCGCCGCGGCGACGGCGGCGGCCAGGAGCGCCGTGGCCACCGAGGCGTGCGCAGCAGGACGGACGCTGCGGCGGGTCGGGACGAAGGCTGGCATGGACCTGGGAGCCTCTTCTAGTCGAGCAGAGGGGTCGGGATCAGGCGGCGACCCAGGTGGATGGCCACAAGATCGCTCAACATGCCGTAGGCGGTGTGCTCCACTCCCGGGTCGACGCCGGCGACCCGCAGCGTGCCCGCCATCTCGGTCTCGATTTCGATCCCGAGCGATCCGCCCGCGAGCGACGCGAGAAATGATCCGGCCGGGAAGCTGAGCGGCCCGACGCGCGCGGCGCCGCCCGACTCCCCCGACGCGGCCAGCCGCACCGTGCTCCCCGCGCGCTCCTCGGCGCGCACCCAGCCGGGGTCGACCGCGTCGAGCGGCGTGCGCTCGACGTCCGCGGGGCGCAGATCCTGCCCGAACAGGACGTTGCTCAGGATCACCGCCTTCACCGTCTGATCCCATCCGTCGAGATCGTGGGAGGGCTCGGCTTCGGCGATGCCGCGCGCCTGCGCGTCCTTCACGGCCTCCGCCATCGGCACGCCGCGCGTCATGGCCTGCAGCACCAGGTTGCTGGTGCTGTTGAGCACGCCGCGGTAGGCCGTGACCCGGCCGGCCGGGACCGCCACCTCGCAGAGATCGAAGATCGGCAGGCAGTCCGCGACCGCCGACTCGAAGCGGAACCCCGCGCCCCGCGCGCGGGCGAGACGGAGCAGGTCGCGCGCCGCGAAGGCCAGTGGCCCCTTGTTGGCGCTGACCACCGACACGCCGCGCTCCAGCGCGGCCCGCACGTGATCGGTCGCCGGCTGGCCGGTGCGCGGGTCGAGCGTCGTGCCTTCGAACAGCAGGTCGATGGGCGCCTCGCGCACCGCGGCGAGGGTCTCCGGGCCGCCGCGCCAGGCGCCCTCCGCCGCCGCGGCGGCGTCGATCCCGCCGGCGTCGACGATGGAGCCGAGCCGGCGCGTGGCGATCATCGTGACGCGGAAGCGCAGCCCGTGCCGGGCCCGCAGCTCCTCGCGGCGGCTCTCCAGCATCCGGAACAGTGCCCGGTTGACGTTGCCGAACCCGGCGAAACCGATCCGCCACTCGTTCATGCGCGCGACTCTCGCCGAGCCGGTCCGGCCTGTCAAGTGCGCCCGCGACGACCCGCGCACGCCGCCCGAGCCCGGAGGGCACGGGGTCATTGCTATTTCCCGGGCAGGCTCCTAGCATGGCGCCTTCGTGACGGCATTTCATCCACTCGACCGATGAGGTGACAGCGATGGCGAAGAAATTCTCGATTCGTTTCGGGGAAGCGATGGGCGCGGGCAGCGAGGACTGGCTCTGGACCGAGCCCGAGATCGCGATCGGGCCGATCGACGGACCGGTCGGGCAGTCGATCGCCAGCCTGATGGGACAGTCGGCCGGCTTCTCCCGCTTTTTCTGCCTCGTGGACGGCGGCAAGATGGTCAAGCCCGCCACGCTGATGGTCCCCAAGGTGCAGCTCAAGAAGATGATGGACGTCCAGGTCTACGGAGGACCGGTGCAGGCCGGGATCGCCGACGGCGTGCTCGACGCGGTCGAGGCGGGTCTGATCCCGAAGGCCGGCGTCGAGGACTGGGCGATCATCGCCATGGTCTGGGTCGATCCGCGCCTGGCGGGGATGAAGGACGCCAACTGGGACGAGCTGTACATGAACAACCGGACCGCCATGAAGGAGGCGATCGAGAAGGCGCTGAAGGGGAAGCCGACGATCAAGGACCTCCTCAAGGAGGACCGCCGCAAGCCGCGTCACATGTACTACAACGCCGCCAAGGGAAAGTGGGAGCTCTGATGCCGGAAAAGCTGCCGGTCCTCGACGACGCCGTCATCCAGCAGCGCCTGCCGCGCGAGCTGCCGGGATGGACCCTCGAGAATGGATGGCTGCGCCGCAAGATCAGCACCGACGGCTGGCCGACCACGCTCATGCTGATCAACGCCATCGGCTTCCTGAGCGAGGCGGCGTATCACCATCCGGATCTCGAGGTCACCTGGGGCAAGATCTGGGTGAAGCTGAAGACGCACTCCTCGGGCGGCGTCACCGAGCGCGATTTCGCGCTCGCCGGGGAGATCGAGCGGCTGGCGCTGTGGCGGCCCGCCCCCGGATCGGTCCTGGAGGGGACGCCGAACAAGTGGGTGCAGGCCAAGAAGGAGTAGCCGCCTACAGCGACGCGGGCAGGTCGAGCGTGCCGAGCTGGCTCATGAGGAACGACTCCAGCACGCCGCGCTCGGCCTCGGGCAGCGAATCGAACTGGACCCCCATGCCGTTTCCCGCCCCCTGATCGCCGGGACCGACGCGGATCACCTTCCCCCCGACCTTCAGGCTGCGGGATCCGCTCCCGACACAGAACACCAGCTCGATCTTCATCCCCACCTGGAACGGCGCCTGGCACTCGATGAAGCAGCCGCCGAGCGACAGCGACCGGATGGTGTCGTAGTTGTACTGATCGCCCGTGTAGATCCCCGGCTCGCGATAGGCGACCGCCAGCTCGGTGCGGATGCGGAGCTCGCGGCGCGACGCCAGGTCGAACATCTCGTGGATGCGCAGGTAGAGATCGTTCAGCCGCAACGGGCTCCCTGCGAGGATCGGCACCTGCCCGAGCACGGCGCGCACCTCGACCGCTTCCTTCTCGTCGGCGACGCAGGCGAGCACCGGCATGCCGCGATCGCGGAATCGCTTCTTGACCAGGTCCAGGCATTTTCGCCGCGCCTCGGGCTCCGCCGGCGGCCGCACGATCACCAGGGCCGGGCCGACGCGCTCCGCGCGCTCCAGCTCGCCCGGCTCCGGGTAGGCGGTGACGATCTGGTAGCCGAACTTGAGGACCGCTTGAGCCAGTCCGAGCAGCGTGCCCGACTGGCGCGCGACGATGAGGACGGGAGGCCTCATGGGGTGTGACGTTACGGCCCACTCCCCCGGCTGTCAAGTCGCGCCGGGGGGGCTTGCTCCGGGCGGCACACAGATGATTCACTTCGGGCCTTCGAATCGGGTCGTCCGCCGGGAGGAGCTCGCATGCGTATCGTCGTTCCCGTCATCGCCACCATCCTGTCGCTCGCAGGGCCGCAACAGGTGCTGCGGGCCGATCCGGCCCACCCGTTCGCGGCCCGCGACCTGGTCACGATGGAGCGGCTGGCCGATCCCGAGCCATCCCCCGACGGCCGGACGATCGTCTTCGCGCGGCGCGTCTACGACTGGGACGCGAACGCGGTCAGCGTCAATCTCTGGCTGGTGGCGCGGGAGGGAGGCGCTCCGCGGCGGCTGACGTCGGCGAAGGCGCACGACACCGGGCCGCGCTGGTCGCCGGACGGGACGACGATCGCCTTCCTGTCCGATCGGAGCGGCTCGTCGCAGGTCTGGACCATCGACCCGGCGGGCGGCGAGGCCGCGCCGCTGACCAGGCTCCCCGTCGACGTGGACAACCTGCGTTTCGCGCCGGACGGCAAACGGATCTCCTTTTCCGCCGAGGTCTACGCCGACTGTCCCGACCTGAAATGCACCGCCGATCGGGACGCCGCGAAGGCGGCCGACCCCGCGAAGGGGATGGTCTTCGACCGCCTGCCGATCCGTCACTGGGACGCCTGGCAGACGGGCAAGCGCCGCCACATCTTCGTGCTCAAGGTCCCCGCGCCAGGCGAGTCGCCGGGCGCGCCGATCGATCTCATGAAGGGCGCCGACTTCGACAGCCCGACGCGGCCGTTCGGCGGCATCGAGGAGTATTCCTGGTCGCCCGACGGGCGCTCGATCGCGTTCACCGCGCAACGCAGCGCCGGTCTCGCCTGGTCGACCAACCTCGACATCTTCCTGGCGGCGGCCGACGGCTCGGGCTTTCGTTGCCTGAGCGAATCGAACCCGGCGACCGACACGCAGCCGGTCTTCTCCCCCGACGGAAAGACGCTCGCCTGGCTGGCGATGACGCGTCCGACGTACGAAGCCGATCGACGCCGCGTGGTCCTCCACGACCTCGCCGGCGGAAAGTCCCGGACTCTCACCGAGGCCTGGGACCGCTCGCCCGATTCCCTGGCCTGGACCGGCGACGGGCGGCGCCTCGTGGTCACGGCCGAGGACGGCGCGCGCCTGAAGATTTTCGCCATCGACGCGGCGGGTGGCGGCTCGGGCGGAGGGGACGGCCGGGTCACCCCTCTGGTTCAGGACGGACACAACACCTCCGTGGAGATCACGACCGGGGGGAACCTGGTCTTCCTGCACGACACGCTGACCAGCCCCGCGGAGATCTGGACCGCGCGGGCCGACGGCGCCGGCGCGCATGCCCTGACCCGCATCGCCGCCGACCGGATGGCGGCGGTGCAGCTCGGCCAGCCGCAGGAGTTCCATTTCAAGGGCGCCGGCGGAGACACGGTGCAGGGCTTCATCGTCAAGCCTGCCGGATTCGAGCCGGGGCGCCGGTATCCGGTGGCGTTCCTGATCCATGGCGGGCCGCAGGGCGCCTGGATGGATCAGTTCCACTACCGCTGGAACATGGAGATCTTCGCGGCCGCGGGATACGTCGCCGTGGCGATCAACTTCCACGGCAGCACCGGATTCGGCCAGGAGTTCACCGACGCCATCCGCCGCAACTGGGGTGGAAAGCCCTACGAGGATCTGATGAAGGGGCTCGATTACGTCGAGACCTCCTACGATTTCGTCGACGCGGATCGGGTCTGCGCCCTGGGCGCCTCGTACGGCGGCTACATGATCAACTGGATCGCCGGGCACACCGATCGCTTCCGCTGCCTGGTCACGCACGACGGAGAGCTCAGCCTGGTGTCGAGCTACTACTCGACCGAGGAGCTCTGGTTCCCCGAATGGGAGATGGGCGGGCCGCCGTGGGAGTCGCGCGACGCCTACGAGGCCTGGTCGCCGGAGCGATCGGTCGCCAACTGGAAAACACCGACGCTGGTGATCCACGGCGCGCGGGACTTCCGGCTCCCTGAGACCGAGGGGTTCTCGGTGTTCACGGCGCTGCAGCGCCGCGGCGTGCCGTCGCGGCTGCTCTACTTTCCCGACGAGAACCACTGGGTCCAGAAGCCGCGCAACAGCGTGCAGTGGCACGAGACCGTGCTGGGCTGGCTGGACCGCTGGCTGCGCAAGCCCTGAGCCCTGGCGGGACCGGCGGGGCCCGTCAACCGCCGCGGCGCGGCCGCTCAGCGCTTCGAACGGACCCGACGCTTCGGCCGGGCCACCTCTTCAACCCACGACAGCGCCGCCATCATGGCCGGGAAACCGATGGTGGTCGTCGCCAGCAGGACGACGTGACGGCACTCGTCGAGCGTCGCGCCCGCCTCGATCGATCGCCGCGTGTGGGAGTGGACCGCGCCCTCCTGGCGCGAGCCGATCGCGATCGCCAGCTTGACGAGCGCCGCGGTCCGGGCGTCCAGCGGCCCCGCCCGACGGCAGGCCTCCCCGAGGCGCTCGTAGGCCTTGATCACCTCGGGATGGCGCTTGCGCTGCTCGATATACCAACCGGGCACCTTCGCCACGCCTGCCTCCACGTTCCGGGATCCGGACGGCGCCGGTCGCGCGTCCGGACCGCGTCGGTGGGATTCTACCCCCGTGCTACGATCGCGAGCCGGAGGCCCTCCGATTGATCTATCTCGATCACGCCGCGACGTCGTTTCCGAAACCCGAGCAGGTCTACCGCGGCATGGACGCCTTCGTGCGCTCCGCGGGCGCCAATCCGGGAAGGGCCGGGCACCGTCTCGCCGTCGAGGCCGAGGCGATGATCGCCGAGACCCGCGGCCTCCTGGCGCGGCTGTTCGGGTGCCCGCGCCACGAGCAGGTGGTGTTCTGCCTGAACGCCTCCGACGCCCTCAACATGGCGATCAAGGGAACGCTGCGCCCCGGCGATCACGCCATCACGTCGGTCCTCGAGCACAACTCGATCTCGCGTCCCCTGAACCGGATGGAGCGCGACGGGACGATCACGCTGACGCGGCTTCCGGCCACGGCCGATCACCTGATCGATCCGGACGCCGTGGCGCGGGCGATGACATCGAAGACCCGGCTGGTCGCGCTGACGCACGCCTCGAACGTCACCGGCACGATCCAGCCGGTGGCGGAGATCGGCCGGCTGGTCCGGAAGCGCGACGCCCTGTTCCTGGTCGACGCGGCGCAGAGCGCCGGCGTCGTGCCGATCGACGTCGAACGCGACGCGATCGACCTGCTGGCCTTCACCGGGCACAAGGGGCTCCTGGGACCGACCGGCACCGGCGGCCTGGTGGTCGGGGATCGCGCCACGGTGCGCGCCTGGCGCGAGGGCGGCACCGGCGGCGATTCGACCAATCCGGTCCAGCCCGAGGAGCTGCCGCACCGACTCGAGGGAGGCACGCCGAACGTGTTCGGGATCGCCGGACTGCGTGAAGGGGTGCGCTGGGTGCTGGCACGCGGACCGGAGTCGATCGCGGCGCACGAGCGCGGCCTCCTGAAGATCTTTCTGGAGGAGGTGGGGGATCTGGGCCGCTTCCGCTGGTATGGCGCCGAGCGGACGTTCACCGAGCGCGACGGCGCGGGACGGGTCGGCCTGATTGCCTTCAACCTGCCCGCGATGACGTCGAGCGACCTGGCGTCCACGCTCGACACCCGGCACGGCGTGGCGGTGCGCGCCGGGCTGCACTGCGCGCCCTACGCCCATCGCCACCTCGGCACCTTCCCCCAGGGCGCCGCGCGGGTCAGCGTCGGGGCCCTCACCTCCCCGGACGAGGTGCGCCAGGCCGCGCGGGCGCTCCAGGAGATCGCCCGCCAGTAGGCGGTTCCACCCGGTGGACCGCTGCTTGACACCCTCCCGGGGGCGGATGGTAGGTTGGTTCGACCTTCGAAGGTCCCTGCCATGCGAAATCCGAGTATCAGTGTTCTGGCGCGGGGCGCGACGTTCGGCGTGCCTCATACGAACGAGTGCCCTCACCTGACGACCTACCCTCGCAAGATCAAGCACTTACACGACGACACGTAGCGGGGTTTGAGCGCCGGCTCCCCCGGTCGGGGGCGACGCAGTTCATGTCCGCGCCCGTGGTGTCTTCAGGGCCGGGCGCCCTCCGACCCCCCGCGGTGCACGTCGTCGTGATTTGAAAGGAGAACGTCATGTCCCAGGTTCAGACCCCAGGAAAGACCCAGTCGATCGCCGAAATCCAGGAGCAGGCCCGCCGCCAGGTCGATGCGTGGTCGGAGAAGACACCCGCCTCGCGCGCCGCGTGGCTCAAGGCGCGCCGGCACGTCCCCGGAGGAGTGTCCGGGAACTTCCGATTCATGGATCCGAACCCGATGTTCGCGGCGCGCGCCAAGGGAAGCCGCCTCTGGGACCTGGATGGGAACGAGTACGTCGACTTCATGCTCAACATGGGGAGCCAGTTCGTCGGTCACGCCCATCCGGTCGTCGTGCGCGCGATCGGCGAGCAGGCGGAGCGTGGCACGCTCTTCTGCATGCCGCACCTCTGGGAGGCGGAGGTGGCGCAGCAGCTCGCCACCCGCTTCGGCCTCGGGCAGTGGCGCTACGTGAACTCCGGCACCGAGGCGACCATGACGGCGATCCGGATCGCCCGCGGCTACACCGGCAAGAAGTACATCGTGAAGTTCGAGGGCCACTATCACGGACACAACGATCAGACCCTGGTGACCACCAACGCCCTTCTGCGGCAGCTCGGCCGGGAGGATCGCGGCGTCCGTGTGCCCGCCTCGCAGGGGATCCCGGAGGAGACCTACCAGCTGACGCTGATGGCGATCTTCAACAACCTCGACTCGGTGCGCAGCCTGTTCGAGACGCACGGCGGGGAGATCGCCGCGGTCATCGCCGAGCCGGTGATGATGGACTGCGGCTGCATCGAGCCCGAGCCGGGTTTCTTCCAGGCGGTGCGCGATCTCTGCCATGCCAACGGGGCGCTGCTCATCTTCGACGAGGTGAAGACCGGCTGCAAGATCGCGCCCGGCGGCGCCACCGAGCACTACGGTGTCAGGCCGGACATCGTCTGCGTCGCCAAGGCGCTGGCGGGGGGCCTGCCGCTCGGGGCGATCGGCGCCGACGAGGAAATCATGCAGGTGGTGGCGAACGGCAGCGTGATCCACGTCGGCACCTTCGGCGCCAATCCGCTGGTGCTGCACGTCTCCAACGTGGTGCTGCGGGAGCTGCTGACCGCCGACGCCTACCGCCACACCTTCGAGCTGAACGCCCTGCTGGCCGACGGCTATCGCGCCATCGTGCGCGAGCACCACCTGAACGCGCAGGTCAACTCGGTCGGTCCGTGCGGCATGATCACCTTCACCGAGCGGCCGCTCCGGTCGTACCGCGAATTTATGACCGCCGACGAGGATCGCTTCCGCCTCTGGTGGTTCGGCATGATGAACCAGGGAATCCTGCCGGCGCACCACTTCGGCGGCGACGTCTGGACGCTGTCGATCGCGCACACGAAGGACGACGTCCAGGCGAACCTGGCCGCCTTCGATCGGTTAGCACCCCTGCTTCGCTGATTCGGGGCCGGCGCGACGACGCGCCCCGTGCCCCGTGCGCCGTGCGCCGTGCGCCGGTGGCGTATCAGCCGATGCGCTTCAGCTCGACCCTGCGGTTCTTGGCGCGACCTTCCGCGGTGGCGTTGTCGGCCACCGGATGGGCGGGGCCGTATCCCTTCGTCTCGAGGCGCGAGCCCGCGACGCCCTTGGACACCAGGTAGTCGCGCACCGACGCGGCCCGGCGCTTCGAAAGGTCGATGTTGTAGGCCTGCTTGCCGGCCGAGTCGGTGTGCCCCGCCACCTCGACCCGCACGCTGGGATTGGCCTGCAGCGACTCGGCCACGCGGTCGAGGACCTGGGACGACTCGGGCTTAAGCTTGGCGCTGTTGGTCTCGAAGTTCACGCCTTCGAGCACCAGGCTCTGTCCCTGGGTCATCGGGATCGCGACGGGCGCCAGTGTGGGAGCCGTGCCCACGGGGCAGCCGGTGGAGTCGACCTTCACGCCGATCGGCGTGTCCGGGCACTTGTCGATGCCGTCGAACACCCCGTCACGGTCGAGATCGAGCGGGCAGCCGTCCCCTCCGACCTTGACGCCCTGCGGGGTCTCCGGGCACTCGTCGAGACCGTCCGCAACGCCGTCGCGATCGGAATCCTTCGGGCAGCCCTTCTCGTCCACCTTGGCGCCCTTCGGCGTGTCGGGGCATTGATCCGGACCGTCGAACACACCATCCCTGTCGGAATCCTTCGGGCAGCCGTCGGCGTCGACCTTGAGGCCCTTCGGGGTGTCGGGGCACTTGTCGATGCCGTCGGCGACGCCGTCGCCGTCCGCGTCCCTGGGGCAACCCTTGTCGTCGACCTTGGCGCCGTGCGGCGTGTTGGGGCACTTGTCACGCGTGTCCGGCACGCCGTCGCCGTCGGCATCGCGCGCCGGCTGGTGCGACAGGAGCTGCGTCATGGTCTCCCAGTTGAGCGTGCCGTTCGGCTCCAGCGTGTGGCTGTCCTGGAAGGCGACCAGCGCCCGTGTGGTCGGCTCGTCGAGGGTGCCGGCCTTGTAGCCCGGCTTGAGGTGCCCGAGGCTGACGAGGATCGACTGCGCGTCGGTGATGTCCTTCACCGCGCCGTAGAAGAAGGGCTCGGTCTCGGTCCCCGACACGGGGCGCGGAATGCAGAAAAAGATCACTGCGATCGCGCTCGCCACGAGAACCGACGCCCACCAGGAACGGTTCTGGGTCATGGGACCTCCTCCTCGATTCGCTGGATGAACTGATTCGCGGGCGTCCGATCGCCCATCATCTGGGTTCCATGCTCGTGCAAGGAGCCGGAGTATAAGCGATCTGGACTGCGTGGGTGCCTACCGGCGGTTGATGGGGACCACGACCGAGGCGACGGCGGTGGCCGAGTTTCCCGAGCGATCGGTGACCTGGTAGGTCGCGGTGTAGGTCCGCCCGTCGCCGGCTCCGTAGCGTGTCGCCCGCACCTGGAAGATCCTGTCGTCGGTGCCGACGTCGGCCCCCGCGATGTCGGCCGAGGGATCGCCCGGTTTCTTGTCGGTGATGCCGACCCCGGTCAGCACGACGATCGGGTTCGGATCGCAGAGATCGCGCGCCGACAGGAGGACGGACACGGCGACCATGCGCCCGTTGTGGGGCCAGATCACCGCCGGAGCCGCCGCGGCGGAGACCGCCGGCGCGACGGAGTCGCGCACCAGGACGTCGACCGTGGTCGTCGCAGAGGCGCCTTGTTCGTCGCTCGCCGTGAGGTTGATCGTCGTGGTTCCGAACGGCAGGCTCACGATGGGCCGTGGTCCGGTGACCGTCCCGAACGGCCCCGACCACTCGAGCGTGACCGGTCCGCCTTCCGGATCGAACGAGGAGCTGCCATCCAGGGTGACCGCGGCCCCCTCGGGTCCGGAGCATTCGACCACTCGAGGCGTGTCCGATCGCGCCACGGACGACTGGTTGACGTTCAGATCGAACAGGATGATCTCCTGGGGATTGTTCGTGGTCCCGGTCGTCCATGCGACGAGATGGTCGCCGTCCGAAGCCAGGCGATCGGTCGTGACGTGGGTCGTCATCGCCGGCGCGGGCGGCCGCCGGACGTTCGGAGACGGCCGGATGGGTCGCGACGGCGGAGGCGGCGGATCGGGATACAGGTACGGCCTGGGAAGGTAGCTCCCGCCGTCGGGCGAGGGCAGGCCCGCGCCCGCCAGAATCGTCGTCTGGAACGCGCCGGCCTGATGGGCTCCCGGGATCGCGTGCCCGGGCGAAAACGGAGTCGGCGCCGGCCGGCTCGCGACGAGTGTCGGACCGGCGACTTCGTGGACGAGGCGATCGTTTCCGGCGACCGCCAGGTGCGGCACGACCGCATGGACCGCTCCGGCGACGGGGAGCTGATCGCCCGGACCCGTGACCCGCACGGTCGGCGCGCCCGGTTCCTGGAGATAGGTCGCCGCGTCCACGGTCGAACCGGGGCCTCCGGGCGCGGGTGTCTGGAACGCCAGCCGCCCGGTCGCGTCCCCATCCAGGATCTGGGGAACGAACGGTCCGAGCTGACCGCCCTCGACAAAGTCTCTCTCACCGATCACCCTGGCGGCGGAGCCGAATCCTCCTTCGCGCAGCGGAGCCCGGTACAGCGCCTGGCCGCCCGACTCGGTGATCGCGCCGAAGGTCACTCCGCCCGCATCGTCGAGCAGGGGCGGAAGCAGCCTTCCCGTCACGCCGGTGATGATCGACTGGATCGCGCCGTCCCCGGGGATGACGTCCCCCGGCCCGGCGACATGGACGAGCCGTGTGCCGTCCCAGCCGGCCAGGGTCACCGTCCCATCCGACAGGAAAAGAGGGATCGCCACCGATCCGTCGGCGCCGACGCGCGACGGCGGCTGGAATCCTGAAACGAGCGCCGTGGAGCCCGGTACCGCATCGCCGGATCCGACGAGACGGGTCAGCGGTCCGGCCGCCGGTCCGTACGCCAGGAAGAGGCTCGAGCCGGTCGGACCGTCCGGGGCCGCCGCGATGAACGCGACCGCGCCGGCGTCGTTCATCGAGTGATAGGAGAAGTATCGTCCGTCGAAATGCCCGCCGCCGGGGGCCGGGTCGCCATCGAGGGCCAGCGCGGCGATTCCGCCGCCGGGTTCGCGCAGGAAGAGGCCCCGGCCGCCGCCCGTGACGCCGGCATCGAAGACCATTCTTCCCGCGGGCGACAGGTACGGCCCGCCGCCCAGGTTCGGCAGCAGCGCATTGAGGATCGGCGCCGGCGGGCGCGGATTCCCGATGCCCCCGATCGGACCGCTTCCCCCGAAGCCTGGTCCGATGAACGGGCCCGCGCCACCCTGGAAGAAAACGAACCGGGCGGGTCCGGCGACCGGATCGCCGGCGCGCACCTCCCGATGGATCGTCCCCCTGAAGGCGAACAGTCCGGCCACTCCGGAACCGTCGTAGCTCGAAAACAGCAGCGTGCCGTCGCTGGCGAGCGCTGGAGCCGTGGAGAGATCGATGCCCCCGATGACCGTGCCGTCATCCGCGACGTCGCCCGCCGCGACGATCGCCTGCGTCGCGTCGGTGAAGCGGTAGATGCCGACGGATGGAGCATCCAGCTTGTAACCCCCGAACACGATCCCGCCCGACGCATCGATGCTGGGCGCCGAGCAGCAGATCGCCGTGAACACGCCGCCACCCGGGGCAGGCGACCCCGACGCCACGATGGTGCGCGAGTCGCCGCCCGAAAACCGCTCCAGGTTCTGACCGCCGGCGTCGCCGACCCAGTAGTAGGCCACGACGCCGGCGTCGTTGATGGCCGGAGTCGTCCCGTAGAGCGGGCCGCCCACCGTGGGTGGATGGGGCGGAAGCGTCCGCAGCACCACGGGCGGCGACCCGGGCGTCAAGGTCGCGACGACCTGGGCGCCGCTCGCCAGCTGGGCGCTGAACGCGATCTTCCCGGAAGGGCTCACGCCCGGGGTCGCCAGAAGGCTCTGGATGGTCTCACCGCCGAGCGGATCGCCGTTGCGCAGCAGGATCTCGGCGGGGCCCGACGGCGGAATGCGAATCATCGCCGACCCGGAGGGGTAGAGGAACAAATTGAGGATGACGCGGCCGACGCCGTCGATCGCCACCCGGTCGACCCAGAACGACGCCCCAAAATAGACGCCGCCGGGGTCCGCGAGGGACAGCGCCTGTTCGGCGCTGAGCAGGACCGACGGCGCTCCTCCTCCCGGCGGCACACGCAGCAGCGCCTGCCCGCCCGCCGTCAGCCAGGCCAGCAGCAGGACCGATCCGTCCGGTGACGCCCCGACCGGCACGATCGCTCCGATCGTGCCCCCGGGGAACTGCTCGCCGGTGAAGGCGAGCACGGTGGTCGAGCCCGCATCCCGGAGGTAGACCGCGGCGCCCCCGAAGTCCCGGAACACCATCCCACCGGCGCCGGTCACCACGATAGGGCCGCCGATCTGCGACGGCACGCGCGCCTGGGCCGGAGCCGGATCCCCGGTCCGGACCAAGACCGTTGCGGCGGCGGGCGACGCGCTGCGACTCCGCGTCGCGCTCGCTGAGCGCGCGGGTGTGGACGCGATGGCGAGAGCGAGGACGAAAGCGATGGCGTTGAGGGCCCGAAGCGCCCGGACAGATGAACCCCGCGCTTTGCGATACCACGGCAGTCGCGCGAGCCGCATTGCGGGCACCATCCGGGGGCCTCGCCTCAAGGTGATGGTAGAGCCGTATTGTATTCGACCTTCCCGGCATTCCGGGCGGGTATTTTCGCGCCCTCGAAGCGGCGGCTCCGACCATCCCGCGACCCGGTTACAGGACTGCAATCGCTCCCGCCTTGATGCTCCCGGGACGGTGCGCGCGATCACGAACATCGGCGTTGATCCGCAGCCGGATCAGCGTACCTAGGGAGGACTCTCTTCCAAAGGAGACCGGATGGACGTCAGAAGCATCGGCCGGACGATCGACGAACTGGCGCGGCTCACGGGGGCGCCCGCCCCGCTGGTCGAGGAGATCCGCGACCTCTTCGTTCGCCACGGGATCGCGCTCGAGGCCGACGCGCTGCCGTACGTCGAGATTCTGGAGGAGACCTTCACGCGCGTGGTGCTCCTGGAGCGGGACGGCAGCGCCGCGCGCGACGCTCTGGCGCGCTCCGAGGAGAACAGCCGGAGGTTCGCCGACGCGTGCCAGGAGCTGTACGGACAACTGCAGTCGATGGAGGACTTCCTGTCCAGCGCGGTGCGGCTGTCGTCTCCGGAGGCGGCCCGTCGCCGCCGTCTGGCTCGCCAGCGCGCGGCGGCGCGGCGCGTGGCGGCGAAGAAGGAGCGCCCCTTCTTCGTGATCCTCACCCCTTCCGAGCCCGAGTAGCCGGCCGCCCTCAGCGGAACGCGGCGCGTATCGCCGGACCGGCGGCGGGATTCCAGTCGCGCGGATCGAGCCCCAGGAGCACGAGAATCGTCGCCGCCACGTCGGATTGGTGGACGGTGGCCGTCGCCATCGCCTCGCCCTGCCGCGGCGCGTCGGGGCCGATGACGGCGCACCAGATCTCCTCCGACCCGGCGGTCTTCTCGCCGTGGTCGACCCAGTCGCGCGCCGTCCGGCCGCGCCCGTGGTCGGTCGTGATGACGATCGACGTGCGTCCCCGGTATCCGTCCATCGAGTCAATCGCCTCCCAGAGACGCTTCAGGTAGCCGTCGTAGACCTGCAGGAGGTCCAGGAGCCTGTCGTAGCGCCGCGCGTGGGCCCAGTCGTCCGACTCGTCGAGTGCTATCCAGAGCAGCCGCGGGCGCACGGTGGTGAGGTAATCGAGGGCGATGCCCATGGTCACGGCGTCGCTGCGCCCCTCCTCCCAGAGGGCCATGATGTCGTTCTGCGCGTCGCTGAGAACCCGCATGCGCGGCGTGGCCAGGTCGGCCGGCACGTTTTCGTATCCGGCATTGATGAAGAAGGGATCGACCCGGCGCGACGCCGCGTTGTGCAGCTCGCCCCACGAGCCGACCACCGCCACCTCGAGGGGGCCGAGCCCGAGCCGGCGCTGCGCGAACTCCAGGAAGGTCTCGGCCGGCGAGTGGATCCCCGTGAACGACGTGAGGCCCCGCTGGTACTGGCCGGTCAGGATCTCGGCGTAGCCGGGCTCCGAGTAGAGCAGCGGGTTGTTCGGCGTCATCCGGCTCCCCTTCGCGGAATTGCCGAGCACGATCCCCTGCGGCGCGAGCGTTCCCCAGAAAAACGGCATCAGGGCCGCGCGGCGCTCCTCCGGAGTGCCGCGCCAGTAGCGCTCGCGCGCCCGCTTCTGATCGTAGATGCCGGACTGCTTAGGGTTGCCGCTGACGACCGGGTCCATGCCGCCGAACAGCTCCTGGATGCGCAGTCCGTCGAGCGTGATGAAGACGACGTTGCGCGTCTCGGGCACGCGTGGCGGAGCCTCGGCGCGCGCCGTGGCTCCCGCGAGAGCGAGGCCGGCCATCGCAGCGACGGAGAGCCCCGCCGCCACGCGCCGCCATCCCGGCACGATCTCAGAGATCGGACGCACGTTCCAGATCGATCCCGGCATTGAGGTTGAGGAGGATCAGATCGTCCTCCCAGGGCAGCTCCAGGACCCGCTCAGGCCGGCGGCGGACCACAGCCTTGAGCCCCTCGGTCGCTTCGCCGATCGCCAGGAGCTCCGGCAGCAGGCCGCCCTGGAACAGCGGCGGGTGCCCGCGCCGGCCGCGGAAAGCGGGGATCAGAATCGTGCGCCCGCCGGCACCGCTCCACTCGCGGCCCGCCGCGTCGAGCAGCGCGTCGAGCAGATGCGCCGCGAGCGGCTGGTCGACCGAGACGATGGCGACCGCCGCGGGCGGCGAGGCCAGCGCGGCGAGACCCGCGAGAATCGAGGAGCACCGTCCCTCGGCGTGCCTGGGGTTGACGATGGTTCGCATCGTCCGCCTCGATCCCGCCGCCGACGGCACCAGGGGCTCGAGCGTCCCGGCATCACGCCCGAGAACCACGACGCAATCGTCGACACGGCTGTCGCGAATCCGTTCGACCTGGTGCGTCAGGAGCGGCCGCCCGCGCCATTCGACGAGCGCCTTCGGAGACCCCATCCGCGTGGAATCTCCGGCGGCCAGCAGGATGGCCGCGGTGCGGGACATCGACGGCACCTCTGACGACATCGCACCCCCCGCGAACTCGCGCCAGTCTTGCACAAGGGTGGGCGGGCCACAAGAAGACCGCCGGCCGCGCAGCCCCGGTCGAGGCGCGGACGACAGGCCGGCGTGGGACGGGTCCGGCGACGCTGCGCGTCGCCTCCCCTCGCCTCGCTGCGCGCCCACCCAACGCGCCAAGAGCCGGCGCGTCGGGGCCCGGGGCGCTCCGTCTCGGACGCCCACGCCGGCCTGTCGTCCGCGCCTCAGCTCGCGGCTACGTCCACGGTCCGCATGGCAACCGCACCCCCTCGCCAGCTCCTGAGCGACCGTTGTTCAGCGTGGAGGTGTTTTCGAACCCGTTCGGCGAGGACGCGACGCTCGCTCGGCGGGGCGTCCGAGACGGAGCACGCCGGGTCCCATCGCGCCGGGCTGTGGCGCGATGGGTGCGCGCGCAGCGAGGCCGAGGGGAGGCGACGCGCAGCGTCGCCGGACCCGTCCCCGCCGGGCGAGCGTCGCGCCCGCAGCCTGGCGGATTCGATCTAAGGCCGGTTGTCGATCGCGACCCACGCCCGATCCGGCGGCCCGATGTACTCCTCGAGAGGCCGGATGAGCCGGTTGTCGACGTGCTGCTCGATGACGTGGGCGATCCAGCCGGGGGCGCGGCTGCAGGCGAAGATCGGGGTGAAGAGATCCATGTCGAATCCGAGCATGTAGTAGGTCGACGCGGCGTAGAAGTCGACGTTCGGGTTCAGGTTCTTCACTTCCTTGCAGGTCGCCTCGACGACCATCGACATGCGGTACCACTTCTCCTGTCCCGTCGCCTTCGCCAGCTGCGCCGAGAGCTCCTTGAGGACGGGCGCGCGGGGATCCATCGTGCGGTAGACGCGATGACCGAAGCCGGGGATTTTCTTCTTCTGCGCCAGCTGGGCGCGCACGTGCTCCGCCGCCTTGTCGACCTCGCCGATGGTGCGCAGCAGGACCATGACGTCGTGATTGGCTCCGCCGTGCAGCGGCCCCTTGAGCGTGCCGATCGCCGAGGTGACGGCGGCGTGCAGGTCGGCCATGGTCCCCGCGGTGACGCGGGCCGCGAACGTCGAGGCGTTGAGACCGTGGTCGAGCTGCAGGATCATGGCGACGTCGAGAGCCCGCGCCTCCAGCTCGGTCGGCTTGCGCGCGTTGAGCATCCACAGGAAGTTCGCGGCGTGCCCGAGCGCCGGATCGGGTCGGACCGGCTCGAACCCCTTGCGGATGCGCTCGTGCGCGCAGACGATGGTCGGCATGCCCGCGGTGAGACGCGCGCCCTTCCTGAGGTTCGCCTCGCGGGTCGATTCGTGCAGGTCGGGATCGCCGATCGCCATGGCCGAGACCGCGGTGCGCAGCAGGTCCATCGGCGTGGCATCGCGAGCGTGACGCTGGACGAGCTCGGCGATGCCCGGCGACAGGGCGCGCTGCGCCGCCAGGCCGCGGCGCGTTTCGTCGAGTTGGGCACGGTTCGGGAGCTCGCCGTACCAGAGCAGGTGGACCGCCTCCTCGAACGAGGCGTGGGCCGCCAGGTCCTGGATGGCGTAGCCGCGGTAGCCGAGAAACCCTTTCTCCCCGTCGATGCGGCTCAGTCCCGTGCGCGCCGCGACGACCCCTTCGAGCCCTTCTTTCGCGAACATGGTGGCGATCCCCTGTGAAGGCGACGGTCCCGGTGCTCCCCCCTGACGGCGCATCATTATAATGATGCGCGGCACGGGGCGGGAGGTGGACGTGGGGTTCCTCGAAGACGGGCTCGGACCGGGCGACCTGCGGGAGGCCCGCCCGCGCGTGGCACGCGGGGCGCGACAGACGCCGCTCCTGCCGTCGGACGCCCTGTCCCGCCGCTTCGGGCATCGCGTCGCCCTCAAATGCGAGAACCTGCAGGCCGGAGGCGCCTTCAAGATCCGGGGAGCCACCCATTTCGTGTCGCGGCTCGGCGACGCCGAGCGCGCCCGCGGCCTGATCACCTACTCCTCCGGCAATCACGCCATCGCGGTGTCGCTGGCGGCGCAGCGCGCCTCCTGCCCGGCGGTCGTGGTGATGCCGGAGACCGCCCCGGCCCTCAAGCGCGAGCGCGTCCGCGAGCTCGGAGGGGAGATCCACGTCGCGGGCACCACCTCGCTCGAGCGCAAGGATCGCGCCGAGCGAATCCAGGCCGAGCGCGGGCTGGCCATGGTCCCTCCCTTCGATCACCCCTGGATCATCCAGGGGCAGTCGACGTGCGGGGTCGAGATCCTCGAGCAGATGCCGGAGACCGGGCGGATTCTGGTGCCGGTCGGCGGAGGAGGACTCCTGGCGGGGATCGCGCTGGCCTGCTCCTATCACCGGCCGTCGGTGCGGGTGATCGGGGTCGAGCCGCAGGGGGCGGCCAAGATGTCCTCCTCGCTGCGGGCGAACGCGGCCGTGACCCTGCCGGCGGTCGCCTCGATCGCCGACGGGCTCCTGCCGAGCCGCCCGGGAGACCTCACCTTCGCGATCGCCCGGCAGCTCGTCGAGGACGTGGTCACCGTGCCGGACGACGCCATCGCCGAGGCCGCGCTCCTGCTCCTGCGCGACGAGCACCTCCTGGTGGAGTGGAGCGGCGCCGTCGGGCTGGCCGCTCTCCTGGCCGGCGCCGTGCCGTCCGCCGGGACCGCGACGGTCCTGGTGTTGAGCGGCGGCAACGTCGAGCCGCGCGATCTTCTCGAGCGCCGGCCGCCTTCCCCTGCCGCCGGGTAGACGGAACCCGCCCCGGGCCCGTACTAAAGGTCATCATGCTAGACTCACCGCCACCTCGGAGGAACCGGTCGATGCGGCACCAGGGGGATTCGGAACGACGGGCGCGGGGCGAGCGAGGGTTCACCCTCATTGAGCTGCTGATCGTCGTGACGATCATCGGCATCATCGCGGCGCTGGCCATCCCGAGCCTCAAGAACGCCATGGATCGCGCCAAGCAGAAGGCGACCTTGAGCGACATGCGCGCCCTCGGGAACGCCCTCGAGATGTACTCGGTCGATCACAACACCTATCCCCACGGCCTGAACGACGCGGGGTCCGTGGCGCTGGCCGGGCTGCTGTCACCCCTCTACATGCGGACCGTCCCACCGGGGGATGGCTGGAACAACCCCTGGCACGTCGACACCAACGCGACCGGCAGCCAGTACACGATCACCAGCTACGGCCGCGACGGCGCGCCCGGCAGCAACACCGGCGGCCCGACCAGCGACATCAACTGCGACATCATCTACAGCAACAGCGCCTTCTATCAGTGGCCGGCCGGGGCGCAGCAGTAGAACCGCCCGCGACACGCGCATCCCTGTTTACCTCCGCCCCGCCCTTCGGCTAAAATCGCACCGTCTCACGACAGCCATGCGTTTCCAGTCCGCGCCAGATGGTTCGCGCGCGGATTCGCGGGGTGACGGTGTCCGTCCGCGTCAAGGGTGGTGAACAGGCCGAGGACTCGGTGCTGCCGCCCGGCCAGAGGGATGGATCGGGATTCTGGCTGCCGCAGGGTCACGAGAACGCCCGCAGCCTGGTCCGGCGCCGCCGCTCACGCGGCGCGGCCGACACCCGGCGTCAGGAGCCGGACAGCATGGACGAGGTGTCGGCCACCTGATGGCGCGCCCCGGGTTCGCGGTTCACCCGAGGGACGAAACACCACCGGCCGAGGTGGAGCGCCTCGCCGCCGCCATCGAAGCGGACGGCGGGGCCGCTCTGGCGGCCTACCGCGACCCGGTGGGCGGTCACTGGCAGCTCTTCGCGCTCCTGCCCCTCGCCAAGGTCCAGCCGACCCCCTACCAGCGCGATCTCTCGAAAGCCCACGCCGAGCGGCTCCTCAAGGTCGTCAGGAAGATCGATCGCTTCGTCGACCCGGTCGTCGCCGTGCGCTCCGGGGACGGCTATTGGACGCCGAACGGCAACCACCGGCGCCACGTCCTCGAGAAGCTGAAGGCCGATTTCGTGCCCGCGATCGTCGTTCCCGAGCCCGAGGTCGCCTTCCAGATTCTGGCCTTGAACACCGAGAAGGCTCACAACCTCAAGGAGAAATCGCTCGAGGTCATCCGCATGTACCGCGGCCTGATCGGGGACGGCACGCGGAAGGACGAGGACGCCTTCTCCTTTCAGTTCGAGGAGCCGCACTTCATCACGCTCGGCCTGCTCTACGAGAAGAACGCCCGCTTCGCCGGCGGCGCCTACGCCCCGTTCCTGCGGCGGGTGGACAAGTTCCTGAAGGAGCCGCTCAAGACGGCCTATGTCATCCGCGAGAAGCGGGCCGGCCGGGTCGAGGAAGCCGACGGTCTTCTGAAGAAGGCGGTCGACGCGCTGAAGCGCCGCGGGCTCAATCACCCCTTCATGAAGAACTACGTCCTGGCGCGCTGCAATCCGCTCACCCGCGCCCGCAAGACCGTGCCGCGGTTCGAGCACGCGATCGGCCTCCTGATCGACAACCTGTCGGCCTTCGACCCCCAGAGGGTCCGGCAGGAGGACATCGCCCGCTCGGCGGTCCTGTCGATCCCCGCCGCCTCGTAGGCCCGGGGACTCTTGGCAGGCCGGCAACCCGGCCTGCTCCCTTGCCGAGAAGCCGCCATTCACAGACCGCCTCCCAGAGCGCGCACCGGCGCCGCCTTCCAGCAATCGGGCGGCTGAAAAGAAAAACCCCGGTCCGCGCATGCGCGGACCGGGGCAGGTGTTTCCGGAATCAGGCTGCGATCAGGGGGCCGGGGCCCCAAGAGCGCAGGTGAGCCCGAGGAAGTCGGCGAAGCCGGTCGTGCCATCGGTCGTGATGGCGAACATCTTCGAGCCGGCCGACGTGAAGTCGAGGATCCCGCCGAGCGTCAGTCCCTCGGCGCAGAACGGCGGAGTGAAGTTCTGGGCCGAATCCTTCACTCCCTTGATGGTCTGGCTCGCCGCCGAAGACGCCTTGACGATGTCGTCGTTCGTGGAGATCGAGGCGCTGCACATCACGCCCTTCTTGGTGTCGGAGGGGATGACGTCGTCGATGTGGAAGACGAATCCGGTCTGACCGGGCGAGCACTGGCTGTTGTCGATGCCCATGGTCGCCTTGAGCGTCAGATCGGTGCAGGTGGCGTAGACGAGGCAGTCCGGAGCGTCCTTCCCCTCGGGGCTGAAGCAGCCCTTCAGGTCCTCCAGCTTGCCGTTGTAGCCGTCGTTGCCCCGGTCGATGGCGATCACGACGTTGGTGTCGTTCAGGAAGAGATTCGTCTTGACCGTGTTGTCCGTGGCCGGATCGTCCGAGAAGGTCATCGTCGGATCCATGTCCTGACGGGCGCACAGGATGAGCGAATCGCTCGCGTGGATGTTCAGCGGGATGATTCCGTTGCAGGTGTCGCGCAGCGCCTGCAGCGCGAACTGGGTGCAGTCGCCGCCGGAGAATCCGACGCAGGCCGCCTTCTTGATCGGCGTGGAGCCCAGCGTCGAGCAATCGACGCCGCGGATGGCGTGACAGACCCCCTGGATGAGCGGGTCCACCACCGCCGCCCCCGCCGCCGGAGCGATGGTCAGCGTGTCGCAGCCCTTGGTCGTCCCGACATCGGGCGGGAGGATCTTGTCGATGGTCAGGGCGTCGGCGTTGGTGCAGAAGCCCTTGATGTCGCCCGCCGTCTTCATCGAAGAGAAGACCTGGTTGAAGACGTCGTCGGCGAGCAGGATCGAGACCTCGTCCGTCGCCGAGATGAGCTGCGGGATGCTGGGCACCGAAGCCGGCGTGACCGCCGTCCCGGGGGTGGTCGGCTGCGACGGATCGACGCTCTGCGACTCGAAGGAGGCCGGGAAGTCGATACGCAGCGCCCCGTCCTCGATGGTGACGTTGATGTCGCCCGGCGTCAGTTTCGAGTGCCCGAACGAGGAGATCTTGTTCGGGTCAATCTGCGCCGCGTCGAGATCCATCGGATCGGGCTTGTCCGCCGACAGATCGTCGAGGAACCCGCTCTCGAAGTTGAAGTCGAAGTCGATGACGCCGACGATGTCGAACCCGTCCGCGAACCCGAGGGTGAAGATCTCGATCAGGACGGCGCCGATGAACTGGAACACGGAGCAGATGTCCGCGCCCCAGCACTCGATGCCGCTGCCGTTGTGGGTGACGGCGTTGAACTGGCCGGCCCCGTCCCCGGTGTTCTTGACGGCGCCGGTGCAGGTGCCGGTCACCACGCCGGTGCAGGTGCCGCCGTTGCAGCCGTTGTCGGCCGAGCACTCCTTGCCGGGCGAGCTGCCGCCGGTGCAGATCCCGCCGCCCTTGCAGCTGTCATCCCCGAAGCAGGCCTTGCCGGTCTTCGGGCCGGACGTGCAGGTCCCGACCGACGAGAAGAGCGGGTCGCCGTCGCTGTCCTTGACCGTCCAGGTGAAGTTCTGCTGGTCGGAGGGCGGCTTCGTCTTGTTCTGGATGTTGTCGGCCGTGATCACGAAGTCGAACTTGAGGGCGTCGACGAAGATGACCGCCGTCATGTCGATCGTGGTGCGCGCCAGGCACTCTCCGAAAATACCGTGATCGGTGCACGAGTCGTGCGCGCCGATCTGGATGCGCGTGTCGGGCAGGTTCACCGTGACGCCGATCTTCCCGGTGCTGAAATCGACCTTGCACAACGGGCTGGCCGACGACGGGGTGAAGTCGACGCTGTCGAGCTTGATCGGCACGTTGTGCAGATCGCACGAGCAGCCGGGCTCGGCGTCGAGCGTGCCGAACGTCCTGTCGGCCAGGTTGGCGTGCATCTGCGTCGTGAACTGGTCGATCGCCGTGCCGCACTTCTCGTTGAAGAAGTCCTGCGCGGCTGATTCCTTCAGGCCGATGACGAACGCCGGGTCGATGGTGCCGAGCGTTCCGTTCATGGCGTTGCCGAACGCCTGCTGCACGGCCGACTGGATCCCGACGTGGGCGTGGGACGAGAACGCCGTCGCGGGCGCCGTGACCTGTCCGAGCCCGAAGATCGTGCCGGTGTTGAAGGTCTGGACACCCGACACGTCGCGGGCCTCCGCGATGACGCGGTTCGAGCCCGGGTGGAAGGTGCCGCCCGGCGACGTCCCCAGGATAGCCAGGTGGAGGTCAGTCTGGCTGATCGACTCGTTGATCGGCGCGATGCACTGCGGGGCGATGGTGGTGCCGTTCCCCGGCGTGCAGGTCTGGTGCGCCGGCGGCGTCACGTCGACGTCCTTGCCGTTGATGCTCAGGGTCGAGACCTGATTGCCGCCGCACACCTTCCCCTGCACCAGGACCGGGGCCGAGGCGATGACCTGCTGGTCGGCCGGCGAGGTGATCTCGATGCCGAACGCCGAGGCGGTGCCGGTGTCCTTCAGGTCGTCCTTGTCGCACTGCGCCGACAGCGTCTTCGGCAACGGCAGCGGGCTGCCGGTGACGTAGAAGATGTGGCCGCCGGGCGGCAGGCCGCTCACCGTGAACGAGAAGGTGTTGACCTGGTTCGGGAGTCCCACGCCGTCGCGGGCCGTGCCGGTGGCCAGCCCTTCGACGCGCAGGTTGAGGATCTCGACGTCCACCTTGCCGGCGTCGCCGCAGCCGGCGTCGACCTGGAACTTGCACGAGCCGGGCGCCGTGCACATCTCGGCGCCGGTCGGGAAGGCGGTGGCCGGGTTGATCCCCGCCTTCGCCAGGATGTCGACCCCGTCGAGCTGGAGACCCAGGGTGTGGACATTGACCAGCGGCACGAAGCCGCTGACGTCGAGCTTGCTGGTCTCGGACAACGAGATGGTGACGTTGTTCGGCTGGGTGACGTCGAGGTACGGCAGGATGCCGCAGTAGGCGACGTCGGTGTTGGAACCCTTGGTCCCGGTGACCCGGAGGATCGGCATCGGCGCGTAGACCGTGTGCTTGTTCCCCTTCGGGTTCAGCAGGGTCGCCACCCGGAAGGCGCTCGGATCGAGCCGGCTCGCCAGGTGGGCCTGATCGTTGAACTTCACGTTCTCGATGATCCCCGCGACCGAGCCGTCGGTCGCGAGAGCCAGGAGGTCCGCCTTCAGCGTGACGCCGTCGGCCGTCGCTCCGAACTTCACGTACTGCCACCCTTCGCAGTCGTCGCCCGGCTTGCCGTTGGTGTAGGGCAGCGAGCAGGTGACTCCGAGATCGGCCACCGACGCCGCGCAGTCCGGATCGGCGCCGTCGGTCAGGCCGTCGCAGTCGTTGTCGATGCTGTCGCCGCACGTGGCCTCATGCGCCTCGGGGGCAGCGCCCGCCGTCGCGCCGCACTCCACTCCAAGGCGATCGGCTGTGCAGACGATCGAACCCACCGTCGCGCAGGCTCCCACACCGGCGGAGCAGGGCAGTCCGACTTGCGGGTACCCCTCGTCGATGACGCCGTCGCCGTCGTCGTCGATGCCGTTGCCGCACAGCTCGGGCGCGCCGAAGCCCGCGCAATCGGGATCGGCGGCGTCGGTCAGGCCGTCGCAGTCGT
>Ga0134121_10000197_pt1 | contig 72100 bp, 63 predicted proteins | sample KB301_FD_96463 | JGI IMG/M metagenome (GOLD analysis project Ga0134121, IMG submission 96463) | Terrestrial soil microbial communities without Nitrogen fertilizer from Kellogg Biological Station, Michigan, USA - KB3-0-1 | ecosystem: Environmental > Terrestrial > Soil > Unclassified ...
CGTTCGAGGACCCGGTCTCGGGCGTCGAGTGGTCTCCCGACGGGAAGTGGCTGGCGCTGCTGGTGGCGCCCGGAGGCGGCCTCAATCAGCAGGTCTATCTCATGCACCCGGATGGCTCGGGGGTGCAGCGGATCACCGGCGGCGGCAAGGAGAACAACACCCTGGCCGGCTGGAGCGGCAAGTGGCTGCGCTACAGCTCGAGCCACGACAACCCGGGCTCGCTGGAGCCCTGGATCTACGACTCGGAGACCGGCAAGAGCCGCAAGGTGGCTTCCGGCGGCGGGGTCTCGACGCTCACCGACGTCAGCCGCAACGGCAAGTTTGCGGTGGTCTCCCGACTGGTCAGCCGGGGGGACAACAATCTCTACCTGATCGATCTCGCGACGGGCAAGGAAACGCTGCTGACGCTGCACGATCCTCCCGGCTCGTTCGGCGGCGGCAAGCTCAATCCCAACGCTTCGGCGATCTATCTTTCGTCCAACCGGGATTCGGACAAGACCTACTTCGCCAAGGTGATGCTCGGGCCCGGCGGCCTGCCGCTGTCGAACCAGAAGCTCGGCACGCGCGACGACGCCGAGGTGGACGAATTCGCTCTCTCTCCCGACGGCGACAACGCCTTCGTGGTCTTCAACGTCGGAGGGCGCGACGATCTGGCGTTCATCAATCTGAAGAAGCAGCAGCGCATCGAGCTTCAGCCGCTGCGCCTGGCGGGTGACATCCTCGGCGGCCTGAGCTACTCGGAGAACGGCAAGCGGCTGGCGTTGACGGTGGGTGGGGCCAACCTCCCCACGGACGTCTGGGTGATCGGGGTGGAGGGGCACAGCGTCCGCCAGCTCACCTGGAGCCCCCACGAGGGGGTGGACCTGGAGAAGCTGAAGGTGCCGGAGCTGGTGCATTTCAAGGCCCATGACGACCTCGATCTCTCGGGCTGGCTCTACCGTCCGCGAGGCGATGACCCGGGCCCGGTGGTGATCAGCTTCCATGGCGGTCCGGAGGGGCAGGAGCGGCCGAGCTTCAACTCCACCTATCAGGCGCTGGCGTCGCGCGGCATCGGCGTCTTCGCGCCCAACGTGCGGGGCTCGTCGGGCTTCGGCAAGAAGTTCGTCAACCTGGACAACGGGGCGCTACGGGTGGAGGGCGTGAAGGACATCAAGGACTGCGTCGACTACCTGGTGAAGGCGCGGGTCGCCGATCCGAAGCGTATCGGCATCATGGGCGGCTCCTACGGCGGCTACATGACGCTCGCCGGCCTCACCGAGTTCCCCGACCTCTTCGCCGCCGGGGCCGACCTCTTCGGCATCGTGAATTTCGAGACTTTCTTCGCCCAGACCGAGCCCTGGATGGCCGCCATCTCCACCAAGGAGTACGGCGATCCGGCGACGGAGAAGGACCTGCTCTACCAGCTCTCCCCGATCCACAAGCTCGACAAGGTGAAGGCGCCGCTCCTGGTGCTGCACGGCGCCAACGACACCAACGTCCCCCTGGTGGAGGCGAAGCAGGTGGCGGAGGAGCTGAAGAAGCGGGGAGTGCCGGTGGAGTCCGTGATCTTCCCGGACGAAGGGCACGGCTTTCGCAAGACGCCGAACCGTGTGCGGTCGACGGTGGAAATCGTCAAGTGGTTCGAGAAGTATCTGAAGCCATGATCCGACAATCGAGGACGATGCAACAGCGCAAGCGATTTTTTCCCCTCTCTCTCGGGCTCTCTCTCGCTCTTCTCGGCGGCGCGCCGGGCTTGGCGCAGACACCGCAGGCACCGCAGACGCCTCTCAGCCTGGCGGTGCAGGCCGAGGTGACGCATGCGCAACGAGAGGCGGCGGCCGTGGGCGTCAACATCGTGCAGCTCGACACGGGCGAGGCAGTGTTCTCCTACAACCCTCAGCAGCCGCGGGTGATCGCTTCGAACAGCAAGCTGTTCACCACCTCGACGGCGCTGGACACCCTGGGGCAGGGCTTCGTGTTCGAGACCCGCTTCCTGATGCGCGGTACGGTGGCGGACGGCGTGCTGCATGGCGACCTGGGAGTGGTGGGCGCGGGCGATCCGCAGATCTCCGGCCGTGAATATGAGGGCGATCCGTTCGGCGCCTTCCGGCCCTGGGCCGCGGCGCTGCGGGAGCGGGGCGTGCGGCGGATCGTGGGGGATCTCTATCTGGCACATGGGCTGTTCGAGGCCATGCAGATCCACCCCGACTGGCCGCGCGACCAGCTCGCCGAATGGTACGAAGCGCCGGTGGCCGCGTTGTCGTTCAGCGACAACTGCATTCTGGTCCGGGTCTCTCCGGGCAAGGCGGGGCAGCCGGCCATCGTCGAGACGGTGCCTCCGGTCTCCGTTTTCCGGGTGGACAACAGCACCTTGACGCGAGCGGCCCGGCGGGGCACGAAGCTCTTCGTGGGGCGGACAGGCGACCTGCTGACGGTGCGGGGCACGATCGACGCACGGTCCGGACCTTTCGAGACCTGGGTGACGGTGCCCGATCCGATCGCCTACTTCGGCGGCGCGTTGCGGGCGGCGCTGGCGCAGGAGGGGATCGCGATGGACGGCGGCCTGCGGTCCGTGGATCAGCTTCCGGGGCCGCTCTGGCAGCGGGTAGCGGTACACCGCAGCGATCTGGTGACGGCGATCCGCACGACCAACAAGCGGAGCCAGAACTTCTACGCCGAGAGCCTGGTCAAGCAGGTGGGCGCGAAGCGTTGCGGCCATGGAAGCTGGAGTGACGGCGTGAAGGTCATCGCCGAGCTGATGGCCTCGATCGGCGTCCTGCCCGGGGAGCTTCACCTGGTCGACGGCTCGGGGATGAGCCGTGAGAACCAGGCGTCGCCGCGGGCGATCACGACCCTGCTGCGCCACATGTTCTACCACCCGGCGGGGCCGGAGCTCGTGAAGTCCCTTCCCTTCTCAGGAGAAGACAACAAGTCGTGGAAGCGGCGCCTGGCGGCCCCTCCCTATTTCGGCAACGTCTTCGCCAAGACGGGCACCCTCGCCGGCGTCTCCGCTCTGTCCGGCTACGCCCGGGGCGTCTCCGGGAAGTCCTACGCCTTTTCAATTTTGCTCAACGGCACGCGTGGAGACCCGCACGGCGATCAGGACCGGATTCTTAAGGCGCTGATCGATCACGGCTAGAACGGTGGGTGATCTCAGGGTCTCAGAGCCCCCGGCAGCCAGCGCGCCCGCCGTAGCAGATCGCGCAGGGCGAAGGCGAAGAGCACCAGCAACGGCACCGAGGCCTGGAGCAGGAAGCGGTTCCAGGTCGTCATCACGACGAAGTCCGGCTTCAGGCTGATCGTGGCGTAGAGCCAGCCCACGCCGAGCGGCGCCGCGGCGGCGAGGAGCAGGGGAAAGGCGGGGCGTCTCTTCAGGCCTCGCCAGCCGGCAATCAGCACCAGAGGCGCCGCCGACCAGAAGATGCCCCAGTCGAGGAAGCTCACCATCTGGCCGCGCGCGTCCCAGGCGAGGCGGGGGATGCGCGTGAAGAGCCCCGGCCAGAGCAGGGACCAGGAGGTGGCCTGCTCGAAGCTCTCGAAGCTTTCGGGAACGACAGCCCGCCAGGAGAGCAGCAGGACCACTCCGAGCGCCGCCGGCAGGGCCGCGAGGGCGAGCGCTCGCCTGCGGCGGCCCCAAAGGCGGCGCCACACCATCGTCCGGCGTCCCGGAATCCAGGGGTATGCGACCGCCAGCCCCAAGGCCACGGGCGCCAGGATCTCGCCTTCCGCCTTGGTGAGCACCGCGGCCCCCAGCAGGATCCCCGCCGCCAGCCCCGCGGAAAGCCGCGGGCGGGGAGTGAGCAGCAAAAGCAGGCCAGCGCCGAAGAAGCATGCGAGCGGCAGATCGCTGTAGGCGGACGCCGCGCCACCCGACCCCGCGAAGGCCGGAAAGGAGAGGAGGGAGGCGCAGAGGGCCGTCCACCCCGCCGCGGTGCGCCCTGCCAGGGCCACGGCCCAGCCGTGGATCAGCAGCAGCCAGACGGGGAAAAAGACGGCGTACATCGGGCGGAAGGCATGGTGGTCCGGCTCCGCATGCGTCACTTCGAGCACGGCCACCTGGGCCACCGGCATCAGCAGCGGATACCAGGGGTGGGAGACGTACCACCCGGCTTGAGTCAGCGCGGCCGGGTGGACCGTCCCCTCGCCGCGCACGTAGCGCGCCTGGGCGCTCCAGGTCATGCGCCCGTCCCAGTCCGTCAGCGGGTTGTCCAGGGCGTCGCAGACGAGGGCCAGGGAGATCAGCGCGCCGGCCGCCAGCGCGATGCGGCCCGCGAGGCGACCGCGCTCCCGGGAAGGCTGAGGGGGCCGAACGATCTTTCGTCGCCGGAGCCAGGAGACGCCTCCCGCCAGCACGGGCACGGCGGCCGCCCCCAGGATGGCCGGCGTCCGCAGCGGCACGGCGAGCCAGTGGGAGAGGGCGTAGAGCCAGCCCGCCGTCCAGGCGACGCCGAGGAGCCAGGCGTAGGCCAGCCGGCGGCCCGTGGGCATCTCGCGGATCCCCGGCAGGATCTCGGCGAGGCCGGCCCCCGGCGCGGCGAAGAGGGCCACCCCGCCGAGGCCCGCGAGCGCCTCAGAGGGAACCATGGTTCGCGTCCATGCGGCGCAGCAGCTCGCCGCGGTCGATCAGAACCGCCGGATCGTGGGGTAAGGCGACGACCACCCAGCGCGGTCCATCCGGCCGGCTCAGAGCCTGCCGCAGCTCCCGCAACGGACCGGTCTGCCCCGACATCTCGCTCAGCCGGCCCACGTACCGGGCCCGGCGCGGCGCCAGCTCGAAGCGCACCCAGTAGGTCGCGCCCTGGAGCTCCTCGCCGCCGTCGAGGAGGAGATAGTCCCCCCCGGGCGGAATCGCGCGGCGGATCGAGTCCAGGGCTTCCATGGCGGCGGCTCCCAGCATGCGGACGTGGGCGCCCCGGGCGGTCTCTCCCGCCAGCGGCACCACCTCGACGAGCCGCCGTCCCACCCGCAGCGCCGCCAGGGGGAGGGCCGCCAGCAGCGACACCGCGAGCAGCGCGAGCGCCACGGTGCGGAGGACGGAGCCGGCAAAGGTGAGCACGGTGGCATTGTGTATCAAAAAGGAAAAAAGCGAGCCGGTGAGAGGTCGCCGTTCCCGGGAGTACAATGCGCTGCCAATATGCCGCATCGTGGCCGCATAGTGACAAAGCACGGTAGTATCTCGGACCAACGTAACCGCGGAGCAGGTTTTTGCCCTATACGATCGGCATCGACGCCCGAAAGATCCAGGACTTCGGAATCGGCACCTATGTCCGGAACCTCATCCGGTCGCTGGCCGCCATCGATTCGGAGAACCGCTACGTGCTGCTGGCCAAGCCCGGCGACCGCGAGGGGCTCCTCGACCTGCCGGACAACTTCCAGGTGGCCCTGGAGAGCTCGCCGGTCTACTCCCTGCGCGAGCTCATCGCCCTCTCCTGGCATCTCTACCGGCGCAAGCTCGACCTCTACCACTCGACCCACTACGTGCTGCCGGCCTGGGTGGGCTCGAAGGTCGTGGTGACCATCCACGACATCATCCACCTGCTCTATCCGGAGTTCCTGCCCAGCAACCTGGCCTTTCTCTATGCCCAGAGGATGATCCGCCGCAGCCTCGTGCGCGGCGACCGCGTCATCGCCGTGTCGCAGAACACCAAGAACGACCTGGAGCACCACTTCAAGCTCGGCGGCGACAAAATCGAGGTCATCCACAACGGCGTCGAGGACATTTTCCGCAAACGCCTGACGGTGGAGGACCAGCACCGCTGGCTGCGCGACCTGGGCGTCGCTCAGCCCTACCTGCTGTTCGTGGGCAATCCGGCCAAGCCGCACAAGAACCTGGACACCGTGGTGCAGGCCTACGCCCGCGCCCGCCGCATGGCCCAGTTCGACGCTCCCCTGATCTGCGTCGGCAGCCGCGAGGGCTCCGAGTTCAAGATCCGCCAGCGCGCCAACTACCTGGGGATCGGCGACAAGGTCCGGCTGCTGGGCCACGTGGCGCACGAGGCGCTGCCGGCGATCTACCAGGGAGCGGCGCTGTTCCTCTACCCAACCCTCTACGAGGGATTCGGGTTGCCGGTGATCGAGGCCATGGCCTCGGGCGTGCCGGTGATCACCTCCAACACCTCGGCGCTCAAGGAGATCGCCGAAGGATACGCGCACGTCGTCGATCCCCTGGACCTCGACGGCATCGCCAAGGCGATCGCCCATCTCATGGGCAATCCTGAGGCGCGCGCCCAACTGACCGCTCTCGGCGAGCGCCGGGCGGAGGATTTCCGCTGGGACCACACGGCGCGGCGGACGCTCGACGTCTATCTCTCCGTCATCGAGGGCAGGGACGCCGAGGGCAAGGCGACCGAAGGCCGGCGCGGAGGCCGGGCCTGATGCCGGGGACGGCGTTCAGCTTCCCACCGCCCTTGCAGCCGCCGGGGCCGCCCCTGCCGCGGGTGGCGCTGGTGCACGACTGGCTGACCGGCATGCGCGGCGGCGAGAAGGTGATCGAGGTCCTGGGCGGGCTTTACCCCGAAGCACCTCTCTATACCCTCTTTCACTTTCCCGGCAGCGTCAGCCCAGCCATCGAGTCGCATACCATCCGTACCAGCTTCCTGCAGAAGGCGCCGGGCCTGCGCGGCCACTACCGCAACTATCTGCCGCTGTTTCCGGCCGCCATCGAGGAGCTCGACCTTTCGGGCTTCGACGTCGTCTTGAGCTCCAGCCACTGCGTGGCCAAGGGGGTCATCGCGCCGCCCGACGCCTTCCATCTCTGCTACTGCCACACCCCCATGCGCTACGCCTGGGACCAGGAGCACGCCTACTTCCCCAAGCGCCACGGCGCGGGGCCGCGGCTGCGGTCGCTGGCGCTCACCGCCCTGCGCGCCTGGGACGTTTCCTCCGCGGCGCGCGTAAACCTCTTTGTAGCCAACTCGCGCTTCGTGGCGCGGCGGATCGAGACGTACTACGGCCGTTCCGCCGAGGTGGTGCATCCTCCCGTGGACGTGGACTTCTTCACGCCGGGCCGCGGGCGCGACGCGCCGGATTATTGCCTCATGGTCTCCGCCCTGGCCCCCTACAAACGCGTCGAGCTCGCCATGGCGGCCTGCGAGAAGCTGGGGCTGGAACTCCGGATCGTCGGCGAGGGGCCGGAGCGGAAACGCCTGGCCGGCATCGCGGCTTCCAACGTCCGCTTCCTCGGCAAGGTCGGCCCGGAGAAATTGCGCGACCTCTATCGCGGCGCTTCGCTCTTCCTCCAGCCCGGGGTGGAGGACTTCGGAATCGCCTCGGTGGAGGCCCTCGCCTGCGGTACGCCGGTGGTGGCGGCGGCCCGCGGCGGCATCCTCGACGTGGTGGAGGACGGCCGGCACGGCGTGCTCTACCCGGATTGGGAGGGACCCTCGGCTTTGGCCGCCGCGATTGACAAAGCTCGCCGGATCGGATTCAATGGTTTGGACTTGCGCGACCGGGCGGAGTCGTTTGCCGTTCAGCGATTCACCGATCGCATCCGTACTCTTCTATCTCGTCGGATTTCCAGTTGAGGGCGCCTTTCCTTTGATCCAAGAACGACACAGGAAAACGGCCGGGCTCTACCTCTTCACCGATCTCGCGGCTACCGTAGCCGCCTTCTTCGCCGCCTGGCTCCTGCGTTTCGAGCTGGCGGTCATCCCGGTCACCAAGAACGTCCCCGACTTCGGCCCCTATCTACAACTGGTGCCGTTCGTGGTGATTTTGTGGCCGGTGGTCTTCTACTTCCACGGCCTCTACCAGAGCCGCCGGGGCCGGAGCCGGGTGGACGAGGTGCTCACCATCGTCCTCGCCGTGCTGCTGGCGACCGTTCTGCTATCGGTGGTCATCGCCTGGTATCGGCCGCCGGCGTGGCCCGGCAGCCGCGAGTACTTCACCTACAGCCGCGCCTTCCTCGGCCTGTTCGCGGTGGTCGACCTCGCCTTCGTGGCCTCGTCCCGCATGCTGGTGCGCTCGGGGTTGCGGCGCCTGCGCAGCTCCGGCCACAACCTGCAGCGCATCCTGGTGGTGGGCGGGGGGCAGCTCGGGCGCGAGATCACCACCAAGATCCTCGCGCACCGCGAGATGGGTTTCGAGGTCGTGGGCTTCCTCGACGACGATCCCGGCAAGCTGGGGACGACGATCTGCGGCGTGCCCGTGCTCGGCGCGCTGCGCCAGGCCGAAGAGGTCGTCGAGACCCAGCGCATCGATCAGGTTTTCGTCACCCTGCCGCTGGAGGCCCACAAGAAGGTGCTGCAGCTCATCGAGGTGATGGCCCGCGAGTGCGTGGAGATCAAGCTCGTGCCGGACATCCTCCAGTACGCCACCTTGAAGGCGGCGCTCGAGGACGTCGACGGCACGCCGGTGATCAACCTCTCGCAGGTGCCGCTCCAGGGTTGGAACAGCATGGTCAAGCGCCTCATGGACGTCGCCATCGCCTCGGCGGCGACGGTCGTGATGTTGCCGCTGCTGCCCATCATCGCGTTCGCCATCTGGATCGAGGACCGCGGCCCCATCTTCTACCGCCAGGAGCGCATGGGCCTCGACGGCCGTTCGTTCATGATCCTCAAGTTCCGTTCGATGCGCGTCGACGCCGAAGAAACGAGCGGCCCGGTGTGGGCGATCAAGGACGATCCGCGCCGCACGCGCGTCGGCGGCCTGCTGCGCCAGTGGTCTTTCGACGAGCTGCCGCAGATCTGGAACGTCCTCACCGGCGACATGTCGATCATCGGTCCGCGCCCCGAGCGGCCGACGTTCGTCCGTGAGTTCAAGCACAAGATCCCGCGCTACATGCTGCGCCACCGCGTGAAGTCGGGCATCACCGGCTGGGCTCAAGTGCACGGTTGGCGCGGCAACACCTCGATCAAGAAGCGCATTCAGTACGATCTCTACTACATCCAGAACTGGTCGCTGTCGCTCGACTTCAAGATCCTCTGGATGACGCTGCGCTACGCGTTGCGCCTCAACGCGTACTGACCACCTCTCCGCAAACCCTTATCCAATAGGCTTTTGACGGCGCATCGCGAAAGCGTGCGCCGCCCGGGGAGAGGAGCGTTCGCGCCGCGTGCTCGGCGCTGCGAGCTCGGGTCTCGCGCCGGACATCCTCATGCCCACTAAGGGTAGAGGCGTAAAACCCCTTGACGCCCAAGATGTAGTGGGCGTAACCTAAACGCATCATGCCCGTCACGGGGCGCCAATCACAAAGGAGAAATCAGATGGCCACGACGACCAAGCCCGCGAAGAAGACTGCCGCAAAGAAGGCTACCAAGGCTCCGGCGAAGGCCGCTGCCGCTGCGAAGCCGGCGGCGAAGAAGCCCGCAGCCAAGAAGACCGCAGCCAAGAAGTCGGCCCGCACCGCGACTGCGGCCAAGAAGCCCGCCGCCAAGGCCACCGCCGCGAAGAAGGTCACGGCTCCGAAAAAGGCTGCTGCCAAGAAGCCGGCAGCGAAGCCCGCCGCCAAGAAGGCCAAGTAAGGCGGTTTCAGAGAGGTTCAAGCGAGGCGACGTTCTGGTATTTTCCGGGGCTCTGTTACTTTGCCGGTCTCTCTTGTTTTCGTCACCAGCGTCGCCTGAAGCACGGCGTCACCGTCTCTGCCCCGAGGCGTTAAGCGTCGTGCCGGTCCCAAGAGTGAAGTCCTTTTTTCAGGCGGCCGTTGCAAGCAGGCGCGCCGCCGCTCGATCCACCAGCCACAACCGATTGCCTTCCACGATCTGCGCCGGATAGCGCGAGGGATCGCGTGCGCCTTCGAGCACCGCGCGCAAGGGCTCGGCCTTGTCGTCGCCGGCGGTGAGGAAGACGACGAGGCGCGCGCCGTTGAGCACCGGCGGCGTCAGCGTGATGCGGAAGGTGTTCTGCGCCTCGACCCACGGCGCCACCACCATGCGCTCGCGCTCGTGCACGGCCTCGCCGCTCGGAAACAGCGACGCGGTGTGCGCGTCTTTGCCGAGGCCGAGCAGGATGAGATCGAAGCGCGGCCACTCCCCAATCGGCAGGTGGAAAAACTCGCGAAGCTCCGTTTCATAAGCCTTTGCGGCCACCTCGGCGTCGGGCTCCTCGGCGTGGATGCGGTGGATGTTCGCAGCCGGCAGCGGCACCGCGTCGAGCATCGCTTCGCGCGCCATGCGGAAGTTGCTGTCCGGATCCTCGGGCGGCACGTGACGCTCGTCGCCCCAGAAGACGTGGATGTCGCTCCATGGCAATCGATCGCGGTAGAGCGGGCCTGAAAGCAGCCTGTAGAGATCGCGCGGCGTCGAGCCGCCGGAGAGGGCCCAGGCGAAACAACCGCGATCGCGCACGGCTTGCGCGGCGCCGCGCACCACCTCTTCGGCCGCGGCTTGCATGAGCTCGGGGAGAGTGTCGAAGACTCGGATGTCGATCGTCCCGCTCATCCCCGCCATTTGCGCCCATCCTTCTGGATCAGCTCGTCGGCCTCTTTCGGTCCCCACGTGTTGGCCGCGTAGTTGGGGAAATTGCGCGGCGAGAGGGCCTTCCAAACGTCGAGGATGGGCGTCACCACGCGCCATCCCGTCTCCACCATGTCGGTGCGATGGAAGAGCGTGGTGTCGCCGAGCATGCAGTCGTAGAGCAGGGTTTCGTAGCCGGTGTGCGGCTGCGCGCCGAAGTAGTCGGCGTACTCGAAGTGCATCCTCACCGTGCCCAGGTGCATCTGCGGACCGGGCACCTTGCCTTCGAAGCGCAGCGAGATCCCTTCGTCCGGCTGGATGTGCAGCACCAGCAGGTTGGGGTTGAGGCGCTCCACCGGCGTGTCGCGGAAAAGCATGAGCGGCGCGCGTTTGAACTGGATGGCGACCTCGGTGACGCGCTTCGGCAGGCGCTTGCCCGTGCGCAGATAGAAGGGCACGTCGGCCCAGCGCCAGTTGTCGACGAACATTTGCAGCGCCGCGAAGGTCTCCGTATTGGAGCCCGGTGCGACGGATTTCTCGGCGCGATAGGCGGGTACGCGCTCGCCGTTCACGCCCCCTTCGCCATACTGTCCGCGCACTGTGTAGCGCAGCACGTCCTCGTCGCTGAACGGGCGGATCGCCGAGAGCACCTTCACCCGTTCATCGCGCACCACGTCGGCGGCGAACGACACGGGCGGCTCCATGGCGGTGAGCGCGAGGAGCTGGAACATGTGGTTCTGCACCATGTCGCGCAAGGCTCCGGCCTCTTCGTAATAGGTGCCCCGGCCCTCGACGCCCACGGTCTCGGCGACGGTGATCTGCACGTGATCGACGTAGCGGCGGTTCCAGATCGGCTCGAAGATGCCGTTGCCGAAGCGGAACGCCATGATGTTCTGCACGGTCTCCTTGCCGAGATAGTGATCGATGCGGAAGATCTGCTTCTCGGCGAGGACCTCGCGGATGTCGTGGTTCAGCTTCTGGGCGGAGTCGAGGTCGTGGCCGAACGGCTTCTCGATGATCACCCGCCGCCACTTGCCTTCCTCCTCGCGGGTGAGGCCCGCCGCGCTCAGGCGTTGGATGTAATCGGAGAACAGGCTCGGCGGCACGGCGAGGTAATAGAGATAGTTGCCCGCCGTGCCGAGCTCCGCGTCCACCTTCGCCAGTGTCTCGCCGAGCCGGTGGAACGTGGCCACGTCCGTGAGGTCACCCGCCACGTAGCGCATGCGCCGCAGCAGCCACTCCAGCTTGGCCTCGTCGACCTCGACGGTCGCGAACTCCCGCAGATCCGTTGTCATGTGCTGCCGGAACTCATCCTCCGACAGCGGCGAGCGGCCGATGCCGACGATCGCGAACTCGTCCGGCAGGAGCCCGTCGTTGACCAGGTTGTAGAGCGCCGGAATGAGCTTGCGCTTCGTCAGGTCGCCCGTGGCGCCGAAGATGACCATGGCGCAGGGTGGCGCCGGCCTCGCCTTCTCCTCGTCCACTTTCTCCAAGGTTTCGTTCGCTGGCGGAGCGGTCATGGCAACATGTCCTTTCGATCCTCTTGGGTCAGCCCTTGGCCGGGTGCTCGACGTGGCCGCCGAACTTGTTGCGCATGGCGGAGAGCATCTTGTCGCCGAAGGTGTGCTCCTGGCGCGAGCGGAAGCGGTCGAAGAGCGAGGCGGCGAGAACGTTGACGGGAACGGCTTCCTCGATCGCGGCCTGCACGGTCCATCGCCCTTCGCCGGAATCTTCCACGGCGCCGGTGAACTCCGCGAGCTCGGGACTCTCGGCGAGAGCGCTCGCCGTCAGGTCGAGCAGCCACGAGGAGACGACGCTGCCGCGCCGCCACAGCTCGGCGATGTCGGCGAGGTCGAGCTCGAAGCGATGGCCGTCGGGCAGGGCTTTCGAGGTGGCGTTCTTGAAGATGTCGAAACCTTCGGCGTAGGCCTGCATGAGGCCGTACTCAATGCCGTTGTGCACCATCTTCACGAAATGGCCGGCGCCCACCGGGCCGCAATGCAGCCAGCCATCCTCGGCGGTGCTCTTCTTGCCTTCGCGGCCGGGGGCCGGCGGAATGCTGCCGCGGCCGGGTGCCAGCGTCTGCCAGATGGGCGCCAGCCGCTGGACCGCCTCGGCCTTGCCGCCGATCATCAGGCAGTAGCCGCGGTCGAGGCCCCACACGCCGCCGCTGGTGCCGGCGTCGACGTAGAAGATGCCTTTCTCCGCCAGCGTGCGTGCGCGCCGCACGTCGTCCTTGTAGTAGGTGTTGCCGCCGTCGACGATGGCATCCCCTTTCTCCATCCTTTCGCCCAGCGCCTTCACCATGCCTTCCGTCGGATCGCCCGCGGGCACCATCACCCAAGCTGTGCGCGGCGGCTTCAGCCGCGCGACGAACTCGTCCAGAGTCCCGGAGCCCGATCCGCCCTCGGCTACCAACTCCGCCACCGCGGTCGGGTTCAGGTCATAGACGACGCATTCGTGCCCGCCACGGAGCAGGCGGCGCACCATGTTGCCGCCCATGCGTCCGAGGCCGATCATGCCGATCTGCATTGGAGTCCTCTCTTTCTCAACGACGATAAGACCCCTCCTCTCTGCGAGCGGGAGGGAGCGGGGGAAAGTCTACACCGCCGGACGGTCCCGGCTTTGCAAGAGCCTCACGGTCGAGGAGGAAGAGAGAATGGGCAAGCGAAAGATCGCAAGATGCGCGCAGACGGCGGGAGCCGCTCTGTTGCTGATGACGATGGCCTGGCCGGCGCGAGGCGAGGTGGCCGTCACCGCCAAGGGCGGCACCCTGGGCGGCGGCGTCGAGCTGACGGTGGGGATCAGCCCGCTGTGGAACGTTCGCCTGGGAGGCAACGCCTTCAACTATACGGACGATCGCCGAGAGGTGAGCGGAATTTTCTACGATGCCAAGGCGCGTCTGCGCACGGCGTCGGCACTGCTCGACCTCCATCCGGGGGGCGGTGGATTCCGCCTGTCGGCCGGTGCGATTTACAACGACACGAAGATCGACGGCAACAGCCTGGTGCCGGCGTCGGGGTTCTATGACATTGGAGGCGTGCAGGTTCCGGCCGCCCTGGTGGGCACCCTGAACGGCCAGATCAAGTTCGATCCGGTCGTGCCCTACGTGGGCCTGGGTTGGGGAAATGCCGTAGGACCGGGTGGGCGGGTACGTTTCGCCGCCGACATCGGCGCGATGTTCCAGGGCAAGGGAACCGTAAAGCTGACGCCGCAGATCCCCGCCGGCAGCCCCCTCAACAACCCGACGGCCCGCGCCGCCCTCCAGGTCCTCCTCGATCGCGAGGAGCGGGACATCGAGGACGACGTGGCCGATTACACCGTCTACCCCGTGGTGTCGATCGGGGTGTCGTATAGGTTCTGAGAGGAGAACAATGAGGTAGAATGGGGCATGTCCCTTCCCTTGAAACGAATCGACCTGCTCCTCGACGAGGATCTGATCAAGAGACTCGAAGAGGAGTCCCGGCTCCGGCAGGCGAGCGTGTCGGACGTGGTTAGCAATCTTCTGGCTCGCGATCTTGGAATGACCCGGGCGACTCACGGCTTCGTGGAGAGGGTCAGAAGGCTCCGGGAGACCGTGGGCTCGATTTCGCCTGACGGCACCGAGATCATCCGCGAATCGCGAGATCGCGGATGGTGAAGAGGGTCCTCGATACCAGCGTCGTCGTCAAGTGGTTTTTTGCTGAAGAAGGCACCGAGCGGGCGGAGCTCTTCCTCAGGGAACTGGAGGAGGAAGCCGCGAGAGCAATCGTTCCCTTCTCCCTCTACTACGAGTTCTGTAACGTACTCTGGGTGAAAAGGCGTAAGGGGCTCGACGAAGCCAAAGCGTCGGCAATCTGGCAGGAGTTGATTCGGTTGCCGCTCGAGGTCGTCGATGGGACTAGCCTCTTGCCGCAGGCCCTGATCTTCAGCTTCCGCCACGAGATCTCGCCCTATGATGCCGTGTTCGTCGTCCTGGCTCAGGATCAGGAATGCGACTTCATCACCGCCGATGACCCCCTCTGGCTGAAGCTCCGCGGAGCCTGTCGCTGGGTCAAGCGGTTGTGAGGCTATGACCTCATCGGCGCCAACCAGCGCCCGCCTCAGAGAACGCGTCGGGTAAGCCGAACGTCCTCAATGCCCGCAGCCCAGTCCAGGCGTGGAATAGAACACCTCCGAACCCGGTCTATCAGGCAGACGGCGCCAGGGTGTACGATAGGGCGCTGATTCGAGGCATCGCCCCCTATGCATTCCCCAATCCTACGCAGCATGGCTGCGGCGCTCCTTCTGGTCGCGCTCGTCGCCACCGATGCCCTGCCGGTCTCTCCGGCTTCGCGGGGGCGATGCGACATGGTCTGCTGCCGGATGCCGGCGGCGATGGGGCATGGCGAGGCCTGTCAGCTCCGGCCTGCAGGACAGCCGCGATGCACCGTCGGCATGTCCGGTGGTCTTCCAGTCTCGTTTCAGAACCAGCGGGAGAGGGTGGCCCGTCCGGGTCTGCGGGACTCCCGGCCGGGCGAGGTGATCCTCGCTCCCGCCGGCTGGGTCGCCGAGACGAAAACGATCCCTCCTCCTCCTCCTCCTCCGTTCGAGCCTCCGGTTCCCCCTCCGCGATCTCTCCGTTTCGCCTGAGCGTCGCCCCCGACGGACTCGCCCTTCATGGGCCGGTCCGTGGATTCACGCTGGAAACGAAAATGGAGACTTCGACCGATGATTTTCTTTTTGCGTCACCGCGGGTCCGCCCTCGCCAGGGTGGCAGCCTTCGCGGGTCTGATTCTGATGTCCTCAATGCCCGCCCATGCCTGCTCGATGTGTCGCTGCGGCGACCCGACGTTCAACGCCCTGGGCACCGACGTCTACAAAGATGGAGCCTTCCGCGTCGCCCTGGACTGGGAGCGGTTCGCCAAGGAGCAGGGAATCCTTCCCGGGGAGGAAGAGGCGGCATCCCTGAAACATACCTCCTCTGAGTTGGGCCGCGAGTCCGTGGTGGAAAACCGCTTCACCACAGCCCTTTCCTACACCTTCCACGAACGCGTCGTGGCCGTCGCCCGCGTGCCCTTCACCTCTCGCGACACGACGGAGCCGGAAGGCCGTGCGTCGCAGGACGGGCTGTCCGACCCTGAGCTCTACGCCCTCGTGCGACTGTGGTCCTCGGAGTTCGCGCCGGGCCTGGGCCGCCGAGCCTGGATCTCGGTTCTGGGGGGCGTCAAGACAGCCTGGGGACAGAACGACGTCGCTCGAGGGGGCGAGCGACTCGACGAGCATCTGCAGCCGGGTACGGGTTCGACCGATTGGTTTGGCGGCCTCTCCGGCGTCTACCTTGTCGATTCGAGCTCGTCGTTTTTCGGCTCCACGCAATACCGGAAAACGGGGACCAACAGCGCCGGCTACAAGTATGGCAATATTGCGATGGCGAACGCCGGTTATGAGCACAAGCTCGGCAAGCGCTACGACGGTGCACTGGAGCTCAACTTTCGCGATGCGGGCCGCGACGTGCTGGACGGCAGCGGTGCCGTCGATCCGAACACCGGCGGCACTCTGCTGTACCTCTCGCCGAAGCTGATCGTCGACTTGAGCAAAGGGCTGGTGGGCCGGCTCGCCGTCCAGATCCCGGTGGCGGACGGCCTGAACGGCGAGCAGAAGGAGAAGGTGGTGGCGAACTTCGGGTTTACGTATCTGTTCTAAGGACGAGCTTCTCGTTTACCGAACCTGGATCGTCAGCGTCGTGAAGTCGCTCTCCCACTCCAGGGAAGGTTTGGTGGAGCGGCGTAGGTCTGTGCCGCGCAACAGCCAGCGGCCGGCTCGGTCGAGACGGAAGGTTGCGCGGCCCTCCGCGTCCGTGCGCAGGACGGTGTCATGCGGGTCTCCCTCCCGGACGAGGCCCACCGGAAACGATGGAAAAGGTTTCCCCTGCCGGAGCACCCGCACCGGCAGCTCGTCGCCGGAATGCAGCGCCGTGGGATCTTTCTCGGGAACGATTTCCAGGGTCATGCCGGCCGGCTCCGCCCACGAGCGGTCCGCCGAAGGCTGACCGACGCGCACGAAGGTCTTCGCGTGCTTGGTGTACTCCTCGCGCCAGTGGCGCGGTTGCGCCGCGGTCTCCCAAGCCTGCCGGATCTCGGCGGAAGCGGCGATCTCGTCGAGGTACTCCTTCACCTTGGGAGGCGTCAATTCAAGCATTTTGGGAGCGAGCTCCACACAGATCGTCGCGATCCCCGGTTCAGGCAGAGGAGCGGAGAAGCGGAGGGAATGGGCAGCGGACTTCCGAGTCTTGACCGGCGAGGTCTTTCCAGCCAGCCGCACGGAAGCCCGGGCGACACGGTTGGCCTTGATCGCGTAGTCGAGCGCCGGAAAGGCCATGCCGCTGGTGAGATCGAGGGTTGCGGACGCGCCGGGCTGGACCTCGGAGCGTTGCGCCAGCAACCAGGTATCGTGTGCGAACACCGCGGCCGGCGATGCTACGCATAGCACCAGCAAGACTGGGAGGGACCGCCGGAAATACCTTTTGATTCTGGACTCCTGCCGCATGCCGATCTCCTCTCGCGAATCGGTTCAATCTGGAAGCGAGCGGAGAGTAGCAGGAATCCTCATCGCCCCTATACTCCGGGGATGCGCCGCCCCTTCCGCTTCGGCCCCGTCTCCCTGGCCCGTCCCTCGTTTTCGGCGGCGGACCTCGTCATCGTCGCGGGCCTGGGGGCGGTGCTGGCGCTGGCCATCCGGCTGGCGTGGCGTTCTCCCGCGGTCGTGGCCGGGCCCACGATCAGCCTCGCGTGGTCCGCTCTGCCCTGGTATGCCCTGCTTTCCACCTCGCGCATGGCGGCGGCCTACGTGCTGTCGCTCGGCTTCAGCCTGGCCTACGGCTATTTCGCGGCGCGCAGCTCGAGAGCGCGCAAAGTGCTGATGCCGCTGCTGGACATCCTCCAGAGCGTTCCCATCCTCTCGTTCCTGCCGGTCGTGCTGCTGGGCCTCAGCGCCCTGCTGCCGCAGGGTATCGCCACGGAGCTCGCGGCGATCATCCTGATCTTCACCTCCCAGGCCTGGAACATGACGTACAGCTTCTACCAATCCGTGACCACGGTGCCGCAGGAGATGCGGGAGGCCGCAGCCATCTTCCGCCTTTCTCCCTGGCTGCGGTTCCGCGTGCTGGACCTGCCGTTCGCGGCTGTGGGCCTGATTTGGAACAGCATGATGAGCTGGGCCGGCGGCTGGTTCTTCCTGATGGCCGCCGAGATCTTCCGGGTGGGGAGCCGCGACTTCCGCCTGGCGGGCTTGGGGGCCTATCTGCAGACGGCGGCCGACGCCAACGATCTGAAGGCCGTGGCTGGCGGCGTGATCACCTTGATCCTCACCATCGTGCTGCTCGATCAGATCCTCTGGCGGCCGGTGCTCGCCTGGGCGGATAAGTTCAAGGTGGAGATGGTTTCCAGCGACGCGCCGCCGCCGCGGTCGTGGTTCTTCGACGTCCTCCGTCACTCGCATCTGATCGGCTGGCTTCGCCACCGCTTCTGGTCGCCCGCCACCGAACGTTTGGACCTCCGGGCGAATCTCCCTGCCGAGAGCGATGAAACGAAAGGACGAGGATTCTGGCGGCGTCTGAGCGTGGCGGTTCTCGCTGTTCTCGGGGCCGCAGCGGCAGCGGCTCTTCTTTTTGGTTTCTATCGCGCCGTCGTGACTCTCGCCAGTCTACCCATTGCCGGCTGGGCGGCGCTAGGAAAAGGCGTGCTCGCGACCTTCGGACGGGTCGTCGCCTCTTTGATCCTGGCCCTGCTGTGGACGGTTCCCGTTGGCGTGGCCATCGGCACCAACCGGCGGCTGGCGGGCGTGCTTCAGCCGGTGGTGCAGGTGGTGGCGTCGATCCCCGCGACGGCGCTGTTTCCCGTGCTGGTGCTGGCATTGCTGCGCGTGCCGGGAGGGCTCAACCTGGCGGCTGTGGTATTGATGCTGGCCGGCACCCAGTGGTACCTGCTGTTCAACGTCATCGCCGGCACGGCGGCCATTCCTCAGGATCTGCGCGACTCGGCCGACCTGCTGCGCCTGTCGCGCTGGCAGCGCTGGAAGACGTTGACGCTACCGGCTCTCTTTCCGTTCCTCGTCACGGGCGCCATTACGGCAGGCGGTGGCGCCTGGAACGCCAGTATCGTGGCCGAATATGTGACTTTCGGCGGCAAGACCCACAGCACGGTAGGCATCGGCTCGCTCATCGCTCACGCCACGGCGGCTTCCGACTACCGGCTGCTCCTGGCCTCCACGCTGACGATGATCCTGGCGGTCGTGGGGCTCAACCGCACCTGGTGGCGGTGGCTTTACCAGCAGGCCGAGGTCCGGTTCAAACTCGAATGAGGTGGCCTTAAGATGACGATCGCGACGACTACGGCCCTGGCAGGCACCGATCTGCTGACGGTGCACGGCGTCACCAAGTCCTACGGCACGGGTGACAAGGTTTTCACCGCCGTCAAGAACATCGATCTGCGCATCGCGGAGGGCGAGTTCGTTTGCCTGCTCGGCCCCTCGGGTTGTGGGAAATCCACCTTGCTGCGCATCATCGCCGGATTGATGCCGGCGACCTCCGGTGAGGTGCTCTACTGCGGCCGGCACATCAAGGGCGTCAATCCGTACGCCACCATCGTCTTTCAGACCTTCGCTCTTTTTCCCTGGCTGACGGTGGAGCAGAACGTCACCGTGGCTTTGAAAGCCCGGGGAGTCGATCCGCCGACGCGCCATTCGACCGCGCTGCGGCTGATCGATACCGTAGGCCTCGACGGTTTCGAAAAGGCCTATCCCCGCGAGCTTTCCGGAGGCATGCGCCAGAAGGTGGGCTTCGCCCGCGCCATGGCGGTGGAGCCCGAGCTGCTGTGTCTCGACGAGCCGTTCTCCGCCCTCGACGTGCTCTCCGCCGAAGCCCTGCGCGGTGAATTGATGGAGCTGTGGCTGGGCAAAAAGCTCCCCACCCGCGCCATTCTCATGGTCACCCACAACATCGAAGAGGCGGTGTTGATGGCGGACCTCATCGTGGTGATGGGCAAGAACCCGGGTCATGTGGTGACGGAGATCTCCGTCGGTCTGCGCCACCCCCGGGCGCGCAAGGACACGGCCTTCCAGGGCCTCGTCGACCGGGTCTACGCCGTGGTCGCCGGCCACACTCCCCCGGAGGCCGAGGCCCTGGGCACCGCGCCCGGCCAGCCCGGCCACACGCACCGGTTGCCGGCTGCCCGCATCAACGCCCTCAGCGGACTCATGGAACGGCTCAACGAAGAAGGGGGACGTAGCGATCTCTACCGGTTGGGTGCCGACCTTCAGCTCGAGCTGGACGATCTGCTGCCCGTGCTCGAAGCCGCCCAGATTCTGGCCTTCGCCCAGGTGATGGAAGGGGACGCGGTGCTCACCCCGCTGGGCAAGGCGTTCGCCGAAGCGACCATCCTCACCCGCAAGCAGCTCGTGGCCGCCCGCATCCTGCGCCAGCCCACCATCCTGTGGATTTTTGAAACCCTGCGGCAGGACGACAACCAGCGAGTGGCGCGCGCCTACTTCCTCGACAAGCTGCGTCCCGATTTCGGCGAGGCGGCCTCCTCGCAGCTCGACCTCGCGGTCAAGTGGGGCCGCTACGCCGAGCTTTACGATTTCGACGACGATCGCGACGAGCTGTATCTGGAGGCGCCGCCAGAGTAGCGCGGAGTCGAGAGGCTCTCCCTCAGACGCGCACGAACTCGCCGACGCTCATCATCGGCCGGCGGTGGGCATTGCCGTTACCGGGCGCGTGGGGGAGGGCCATGGGCCGGCGCAGTTGCTCCTGGCCGAAGAGGCGCTTGAGGAACTTCATCGCCTCCTCCTCGACGAGCTCCGAGGTGACCTCGGAAAGGGACAGCTTGTCCGAGAGCAGGCTGAAGCCGATCCCCTCGTGGGTGATTTTTACCATCTGGGCGGCGTCGTCGCCGAAGAAGAGGAGCGAGCGCTCATAGTCCTCGAAACGGTCCAGCTTGACCTTCAGGCCGGCCGCCGTGGAACGGTGGAAGATCGACGCCGACTCCACCTTGCCCACCATCACGTCCTTGATTCCCTCCAGGATGGGCACGATCACCGAGCGGGCCACATGGTTGAACTGCTCCCGGAAGGGATCGTTCTGCCGCACGACTCCCTCCGGCCGGGACCTCTTTTCTTCCAGCAGGTCTTCATGACCTTTGAGCAGGGTCCGGAGGCGTTCGAGATTGGCGGTGTTCATGGAGCGATCCTTTCTTTTTCTGCCGGAGCTTCGGCGAGATTCGTTGAAGGAGATCTGCGAATAGCGTGCCAATCGCGGGAGCCCCCGGAGGGGAGACTGTCGTGTACACTTCCGCCCCGCCATGCCCAGACGGTCCGATCTCCGCTCCATCCTCGTTCTCGGCTCAGGGCCGATCGTCATCGGTCAGGCCTGTGAGTTCGACTACTCGGGAACCCAGGCCTGCCGCGTCCTCAAGCGCGAGGGCTTCCGCGTCGTCCTCGTCAACTCGAACCCGGCGACGATCATGACCGACCCGGAGTTCTCCGACGCCACCTACGTCGAGCCCCTGGTGCCGGAGGTGGTGGAGAAGATCCTGGAAAAGGAGCGGCCGGACGCTCTCCTCCCGACCGTCGGCGGCCAGACGGGGATCAACCTCGCCATCGCCCTCGAAGAGCGGGGAGCGCTGGCGCGCTACGGCGTCGAGGTGCTGGGCGCCAGCATCGACGCCCTGCGCCTGGGGGAGGACCGCCTCCTCTTCAAGCAGGCCATGGAAGAGGTGGGGCTCAAGGTTCCCAAGAGCGGCTACGCCGGCAGTCTGGAGGAGGCGCGGGAGATCACCCACGACGTTGGCTACCCGGTGATCATCCGCCCCAGCTTCACCCTCGGCGGCGAGGGAGGCGGCGTCGCCTACAACCGCGACGAGTTGGAGGAGGTGGTGGCCTCGGCCCTCCAGGCGAGCCCCGCCCACCGCGTGCTCATCGAGCAGTCCGTCCTCGGCTGGAAGGAGTTCGAGCTGGAGGTCATGCGCGACGTGGCGGACAACGCCATCATCGTCTGCTCCGTCGAGAACTTCGACGCCATGGGCGTGCACACCGGCGATTCGATCACCGTGGCGCCGCAGCAGACCCTCTCGGACCGCGAGTACCAGGACATGCGGGACGACGCCTTCACGGTGATCCGCCGCGTCGGTGTCGCGACCGGAGGCTCGAACATCCAGTTCGCCGTCGATCCCAGGACCGGCGAGCGGGTGGTGATCGAGATGAACCCCCGCGTCTCCCGAAGCTCCGCCCTGGCCTCCAAGGCGACGGGCTTTCCCATCGCCAAGATCGCGGCCCTTCTCGCCGTCGGCTATACGCTGGACGAGATCCCCAACGACATCACGGGCAAGACCTTCGCCGCCTTCGAGCCCAGCCTCGACTACACGGTGGTGAAGATCCCCCGTTGGGCTTTCGAAAAGTTTCCTGACACGCCGACGACGCTCGGCACTTCGATGAAGTCCGTGGGCGAAGTGATGGCCATGGGCTCGACCTTCAAAGAGGCGCTGATGAAGGGGCTCTCCGCCCTGGAGCTCGACGGCAGCGCCGCCGCTCGGGAGCGCAAGATGTCCGATCCCGTGCGGCTGCGCCGGCGGCTCGCGACGCCGAACTGGGAACGCCTCTTCGCCGTCTTCGCGGCGCTGCGCCAGGGCTGGACGCCCGAGGAGGTCTCCGAGGCCTCGCACATCGATCAGTGGTTCCTGCGCGAGATCGCCGAGATCGTGGAGCTGGAGGCCGAGCTGGCCTGCTGGGATCTCGCCTCGGCGCCGCGCACGCTGCTGCGCCAGGCCAAATCCTTCGGCTTGACGGACGCGCGCATCGCGAGCCTCTTCAACTGCGCCGAGAAGGATCTCGCCGCCGGCCGAGCGCGGATGGGCCTGGAGCGCGTTTATAAAAGGGTGGACACCTGCGCCGCCGAGTTCCCCGCCACCACGCCCTACCTCTACTCGACCTGGGGAGACGAGGACGAGAGCGAGCCGGACGACCGGCGAAAAGTGGTCATCCTCGGCTCCGGCCCCAACCGCATCGGCCAGGGGATCGAGTTCGACTATTGCTGCGTCCATGCCGCGTTCGCCCTGCGCGAGCTGGGTTTCGAGACGATCATGGTCAACTGCAATCCCGAGACGGTGTCGACCGACTACGACACCTCGGACCGCCTCTACTTCGAGCCGCTGACGCTGGAGCACGTGCTGGCGGTGATCGCCAAGGAGAAGCCGGACGGCGTGATCGTTCAGCTCGGCGGCCAGACGCCGCTGAAGCTCGCCCGCGGCCTCGCGGCGGCCGGCGTGCCCATCTGGGGCACCTCGCCGGACGCCATCGATCTCGCCGAGGACCGTCGCCGCTTCGGGGATCTGCTGGCGGAGGAGGGCATTCTTCAGCCCGAGAACGGCAGCGCCACCTCGTTCGAGGAGGCCCTGGAAGTCTCGGGGCGCATCGGCTTTCCCGTGGTCGTGCGGCCGAGCTACGTGCTGGGCGGCCGGGCCATGGCGATTTGCTACGACGAGTCCACGCTCGACCGCTACATGCACGCGGCGGCGGCCATCTCGGAAGGCCATCCGGTGCTCATCGACCGTTTCCTGAAGGACGCTTTCGAGGTCGATCTCGACCTGATCTGCGATGGTCGGCAGGCTGTGGTGGCCGGCATCCTCCAGCACATCGAAGAGGCGGGCATCCACTCCGGCGACTCGGTCGCCGTGCTGCCACCCTACAAGGTGTCGCACGACGATCAGGACCGCATGCGCGATATCGCCCGCCGTCTGGCGCTCCGCCTCGGCGTGGTGGGGCTGATGAACGTGCAGTTCGCCTTGAAGGACGGCAAGATCTACGTCCTGGAGGTGAACCCGCGGGCCTCGCGCACCGTGCCGTTCATCGCCAAGGCGGTGGGCATTCCCCTGGTGAAGATCGCGGCCGCCGCGATGGCGGGCAAGACTTTGGAAGAGCTGGGCTTCACCGAGGAGCCGAAGGTGCCGGGAGTCTTCGTCAAGGCGCCCGTCTTCCCCTTCCGTCGCTTCCCGGGCGTCGATCCGGTCTTGGGGCCGGAGATGAAGTCCACGGGCGAGGTGATGGGCGAGAGCCTGACCTTCGGCCTCGCCTTCGCCAAGGCCTGGCTGGCGGCCGGGCACGTCCTGCCGCTCGAAGGCACGGCGTTCCTCTCGGTGCACGACCGCGACAAGCCGGGAGTGCTGCCGGTCGCGAGACGCCTCGCCGAGCTGGGCTTCGAGCTGGCGGCCACGGCGGGAACGGCGGACTACTTGAAAGGCCACGGCCTCGCCGTCCGCACCATGCTGAAGGTCCACGAAGCCCGGCCCCACGTCGTCGATCACCTGATCAACCGCGAGATCGTGCTGGTGGTGAACACACCTCTGGGCCGCGCCTCTCACGAGGATGACGGCGCCATCCGCCGCACTGCCCTGAAGTTCGACATCCCCTGCATCACCACCCTCTCCGGAGCCATGGCCGCCGCGGAAGGCATCGCGGCCATGAAGCAGGAGGGCCTGAGCGTGCGGTCGTTGCAGGAGATGCGGGTGGTGTAGGGTCGGGGGTACGTCCAGAAGGACCATGCTAGAATCCATTCTGCCATGGACGCCTTCATTTCCTATTTGGCAGCCGACCGGAAGTGGGCCGAGAAGCTGAATCAAGCTCTGACCGCGAGCGGGATCTCCACCTGGCTGGACAGGGAAAGGGCCTTCCCGGGCGCTACCTGGAGGCCCGCGATCGAGGAGGCGATCCAGGACGCGGACAACATCATCGTCCTCATCGGCCCCAGCCAGAAGCCGAGCCTGCTGGAGCGGCATGAGTGGCAGGCCGCCTTGGAGGCAGTCTGGGCGAACGCAGGGAAGCGCCTGATCCCCTTGCTTCTCGAAAATGCCAAGCTGCCGGTTTTCGTGAGGAGCACGGCCTCTGCCGACGAGCCCATCGCTGCCATCCGAGTTAAGAGTCCCCGCCGCGACTGGAACCGCGCTGTCTCCGATCTCGTCCAGGTGCTGAAGGGAGAGGTCGACTTGAGAGACAGGGGAGAGCTGATCTCCACCATCAAGGAAGATCGTTCCAAGCAGCGGGAGCGGCGCGCCTACATTCGCAAAGTGGCGCACAGCTTCCCCTTCTAAGACCTTCTCGGAACCACGAGCTCTCTTGAAGATCGCTCCCGAGAAGTCGGTCTTCATCAACTGTCCGTTCGACGCGGCATTCGCCCCTCTCTTCGACGCGATCGTCTTCGCGACGGTCTGCTGTGGATTCGTGCCCAGGAGCTCTCTGGAGTCGGGTACCGTGGCCGAGCCCCGGATGGAGCGTGTCACCAGCGCTCTGTTTGCGTCGAAGTATTCGATTCACGATCTGTCTCGCGGCAAGGGAGAAGGAGAGGAGGGATGGGCGCGGTTCAATATGCCGCTGGAGCTCGGAATCGCCATGGCGCGCCGCTACATGACCCGCAAGCTCAAGGGCCGGCGACACGACTGGCTTCTGCTGGTCTCCAACGACCGCAAGTACATGCGTTTCGTCTCCGATTTGGCGGGCTTCGACCCCGCCATGTACGAAGGCACTGTGGAGACCCTGGTTCCCAGGATCGTCTCCTGGCTGATCAGCAGGCCCGATGCAATCCGTACTCTGACACCCAAGGCGGTGCTGGAAGCCTTACCCGCTTTCCAGGCACGCAGGCATGCGCTCGGCATCGAGTGGGTGGGGGAGGTCCCCTGGAGCCACGTGCTCGTGGCAGCAGAGGAAAACATTCCTGAGTTCTGAGCAATGATCGGGCGTCTGAGATTGGGCCTCTGGGCGGCGGCCCTCCTCCTCGCAGGCTCGGCACCTCACCGAGCTCCCGTTCAACAGCAGCTTTCCCCGGCTCGCTTCGCGGAGGCTGCGAAGGAGCTGCAGCAGAGCGTCCTCCAATCGGGCCCGCACTTGAAGAAGCCCACACCGGCGCAGGGGAAGGTATTGCGCGGAGCTATTGAGACGACGCGGAGATTCCTGAACGGGACGCATCCCGTTCAGAAAATGAACGCAGCCCGTCAGGTTCTCTGTCTCTCCCGCGCCTACTTTCCGGAGGATCTTCCGGGGCTGGAGGACGCGCTACGAGTGGGCGGGGGCGTCCGCGCCCCCCAGCTCATCGGCGAGCGGGTCCAGCGGTTTCCACCCCAGGCACGGAAGGTGGGCATTCAGGGCACGGTGATCCTGGAGGCCGTCATCGACCAGGAAGGCTGCGTGCGGCATCCCAGGGTCCTGAAGGGAGTGCCCAGCCTTGATGGCGCCGCCCTGGCCGCGGTCCGGAGCTGGACCTTCCGGCCGGCCACTCTGAACGACAAGGTGGTCGCCGTCTACTACGTGCTGAGCGTGCCGTTCAAGCTGAGCGATCCGGATTGACTGGAACCTTCCTACCTCCGGTCCCGTATTTGTAGAAGCTCCTTTCGGAGGGCGTTGCCATGCTCACGATCCTCTCATCCGTCCGCTCCCTGTTCCGGGGCTTCCGCTCCAGTCCGGGGTTCCTGGTGGTCGTCCTGTTCACTCTCGCGGTGGGTATCGGCGCCACGGCGGCGATTTTCACGGTGGTCAACGCCGTGCTCATCCGCCCGCTGCCGTATCCGGAGCCGGAACGGCTGGTGGAGGTGTGGAACCGCGCGCCTGGAATGCACCTCGATCAGTTCGAGCACTCGGGGGCAGCTATCTCGTCTATCGCCGGCACAACCACGTGCTGGAGAACCTGGGGATCTACGGTCAAGGTTCCGTCACCCTGACCGGCGGCGACCGGCCGGAGCGGGTGGAGGCGGCCGGGATGACAGCCAGCATCTTCTCCGTGCTGCGGGTCCGTCCTCTGCTCGGACGCTCGTTCCAGGAGGCCGACGATCTGCCGGGTTCCGAGCCGGTGGCCGTGCTCTCCCACGAGCTTTGGCAACGGCGCTACGGCGGCCGGCGCGACGTGCTCGGCCAGGTGTTGCAGCTCGACGGCGTGTCGACCCGGGTGGTGGGCGTCATGCCCGCGGACTTCCGTTTTCCCACGGTTCAGACCAAGCTGTGGCAGCCGCTGGTCATCGATCCCGCGATGCCCGTGGTGGGGAACTTCAGCTACAACGCCGTGGGACGCCTCAAGCCTGGAATCACGCGGCAGCGAGCGGCCCGCGAGCTGTCGAGCCTCGTCTATCGGATCGCCGAGGATTACGGAGAGAGGGACGTCAGCCGCGGCATGATCGCCAGCGTCAAGCTTTCCGTCCTCGTCCACTCGCTTCGCGACGACCTGGTGGGAGATGTTGAAAGGGTTTTGTGGCTGCTTCTCGGCAGCGTCGGCATCATCCTGGTGATCGCCTGCGCCAACGTGGCGAATCTCTTTCTGGTGCGGGCGGAAGGACGCCAGCGGGAGGTGGCCCTGCGCACCGCTCTGGGCGCTTCGCGCCGCGACGTCGCCCGCCTTTTCCTGAGCGAGAGCATCGCCCTCGCCCTGATGGCGGGCGCTTTGGGTCTGGGCCTCGCGGCGGCGGGTGTCCGTCTCCTGGTCCACCTGGAGCCCGGAGGCATTCCGCGGCTGGACGAGATCGGTATCGATGGCTACGTGCTGGCGTTCACCGCCGCGGTTTCCATCGCGGCGGGCCTCGTCTGCGGCGGCTTGGCGCTGTTGCGCTTCGGCCGGCCGGAGATGGTGCCCGCCCTCAAGGAGGGCGGCCGTGGCGGCTCGGCGGGCCGCGAGCGGCTGTGGACGCGCGCCGTCCTGGTCGTCGTGCAGATGGCCCTGGCGCTGGTGCTGCTGGTGGGCTCGGGCCTGATGGCCAAGAGCTTCTGGCGGCTGCGCGACGTGAACCCGGGGTTCAATCCCCAGGGCGTCCTTTCGTTGTACCTGTACCTGCCCAAGGCACGGTATCCGGATGCCCCGTCCGCGGCCCGTTTCAATCAGCAGCTCCTGGAGAAGATGAGGGCCCTGCCGGGCGTCGTCGAAGCGGGCACCATTTCGACCCTTCCGCTCTCGGGAAATAATTCGAACAGCGGCTACACCTTCGAGGACTTTCCCCTTCAGAAGGACACCGTGCCGCCCCTCCTGGGCACCCGCTTCACCAGCCCCGGTTACTTCGAGACGATGCGCATTCCATTGATCGCCGGCCACACGTTGGACCGTCGCGAATCCGGCCGGCGCTCCGGTGACATCGTGGTGAGCCAGGCTCTGGCCGAGCGCTTCTGGCCGGGCAGGAGCGCCCTCGGCAAGCGGCTGACGAACGGCATCAGCAAAGAGAAGCACCCCTGGTACACCATCGTCGGCGTCGTCGGCAGCGTTCGTGATCTCGGCCTGGACAAGAAGCCCCTGGAGACGGTCTATCTGCCGGTGCTGGGTCAGGGGCGGACGCCGGATGACAAGAATCCGGAGTATGTGGAGCGGAGCGTGTTTCTGGTGATTCGCGGGCGAGGTGCGCCCGTGTCCCTGGTGGCGCCGGTGCGCCAGGCCGTCTGGTCGCTCGACCCCAATCTGGCCCTCGCCGACATACGGCCGATGCAGGACGTCGTGGCCCGTTCCATGGCGCGCACCTCCTTCACGATGCTGCTGTTGCTGATCGCCGCCGCCGTCGCGGTGGTGCTGGGAACGGTGGGGATCTACGGCGTCATCTCCTACGTGGTCAGCCAGCGGACGCGGGAGATCGGGGTCCGCATGGCGCTGGGCGCGGCGCGGGGAGACATCGCCCGCATGGTCCTGCGCGAGGGGTTGTTCATCAGCCTCGCGGGAATCGTCCTCGGCCTTCTCGGCGCCTTCGCGGTGACCCGGCTGCTCATCGCCCTGTTGTTCGATACCAGCCCGCTCGATCCTGGAGTCTTCGCCGCCGTGCCCGTGCTGCTGGCCGCCGTGGCCCTGCTGGCAAGCTGGCTCCCCGCCGAGCGCGCCGCCTCGGTGGAGCCGCTGGAGGCGATCCGGTACGAGTAGCGGGGAGAGGGCTCTACGGCCTCGCGCCGAGCGGCACGGGGAGGATTGCAAGGGCTGAGAGGGCGGCGACCAGCAGGACGTATTGCAGGATCGCCGTGCGGTCGCCTTCGGCCGGAGCCTCGCGGCCGAAGGCGCGGAAGGCCGCCGTCAGGGCCAGGATGACGAGCAGCCCCTCCCGCGTGAAGAACCAGGCCGCGCCGAGTGCCACGGCGGCGAGGATCCGTTGCGGGCGGGAGAGGGCGTGGAAGGCCCGGCCGCCGTCGAGCTGCCAGACGGGGAGAAGGTTGAACAGGTTGATCCAGGCTCCCCAGCGGGCCACGGCGGCCAGCACGGGCAGGCCCGTCGCCAGATAGGCCCCCCACGCGACCACGGCGGCGCCCAGTCCCCAGAGGGGGCCGGCGAGCCCCACCCGCGCGTCCTCGGCGGCGTTGGCCAGCCGCTGGCGTAGAAGGATCAGAGCCCCCAAACCGGGGATGAACATGGGCAGCGAGCCCCGGATGCCGAAGCGGCGCAGGGCCGCGACGTGGCCCATCTCATGGACGTAGAGGGAGAGGATCAGCCCGAGCGCCAGCTTCCAGCCGAAGGCCGTCCAATAGATTCCCAGGGAGAGGAGCATCGACGCGAGGGTCCCCGCGTTCCCGAGCCCCAGGAAGAGGAGCTTGCCCTCGCCGAGCACGAGGGCGAGGATCGCCTTCAGCTTCCAGACGAGAAGGCCGAGACCGGTCAACGCGCCCCCCTTTTTCCAGGCCTGGCCACCCTTGGCGGCCGGTGCGGGGAGATTGGGAGAGGAGTCCACCCGGCGGGAAAGATCGTCCACCTTGGCGGCTAGGGTCTGAAACTGCCGGGTTGCCGGCGGGAGAAGATCGAGGGCTTGTCGCCAGGCGGCAAGCTCGCCGCGCAGGTCGCCGGCCTGGGACGCCTCGTCCGCCTTCCGTGCCAGATCCTTCAGCTCGGAGGCGTGGATCAGGGCGTTGCAGGACGGGCAGCTCCGGCGCGAGTCGGGCACCTCGGTGGCGCACTGGGGGCAGAGCATTCCGCCGCGTTCCCCTCTAGGCCGGTCCAGGCGTGGCGGCGGGCCTGTCGCGGATCTCGAAGGGGCCGGCGATCGTCAGATCGGGCCGCTGGTTGATCTTCCACGCCTGCCAGACGCCGATCGCGATGATGACGATCCCGAGGATGTTCTGCACGCCACCCAGGAATGGGATGATGGCTGCAAATCCCAGGATCATGAGGCAGCCCAGGACGACCTTGCCCAGTCTTATGGGCAGGTTGTCGGAAGGTTTCGCCGGTGCCGCCGTCCCCGCGGGCGCGGCGGTTGCCGAGGGATGGGCCGGCGCCGCCACCGCCGAGGATTTGGCGGACTGTTTCTCGAACTGCTGGAAGATCAGGGGAATATAGGACGAGACGATCGACAGGTAGGTGAGGACGACCGCCAGGACCTGATAAGCCCGGCCGCCTCTCCCTCCCGTTCCCCAGCGTACGCCTTTGCCCACCAGCCAGCCCACGACGATGGCGATGAGACTGAGCTCGTAGCCGGTGGTGGCCCGCACGACATAGTAGATGACGGCTCCCAGCACTCCGGCGCCGAGGCCCGCGGCCAGTGCCTTGAAGAAGCCCCTGGGGCCCGGCTTGGCGCTCAGAGCGCTCTGCAATCGTAGATGGCAGCCATCGCACAGGCTTTTGCCGTTGGCGTCGTAATACTGGTGGACGAGAGGATTGCCGCACATGGCGCAGCTCCACTCCGACGTCCCCGCCGTAGGCTCGGCACGGTCGAACTGCAGCGTGTCCTCGACCGGCGTGCCGGTGATCTGCTCGTCGCTCATGAGTCCTCTCCTCGAATGGCTCTGCCCACTTTGTCACGTTTCAGGCTGATTGTTGGAGAGTGATTCTCGCGGCGGTTCTATTTCGCGTCCCCGCCTCTCTGGGAGTACACTTCGCGTTTTCCCGGGCACCCGGGGATTGTCTCGAGGACCCTTATGCGAATCCTGGTAGCCCTGGGCGGTAACGCCCTGTTGCGGCGCGGCGAGGAGATGACCGCCGAGAATCAGCGGCGGAACGTCCGCATCGCGGCCGAGGCCCTGGCGCCTCTGGGCCGGGAGCATCAGCTCGTCATCTCCCATGGCAACGGCCCGCAGGTGGGGCTCCTCGCCCTTCAAGGCGCGGCTTACGAGAAGGTCGGGGCATATCCCCTGGACGTGCTGGGCGCCCAGACGGAGGGGATGATCGGCTACATGATCGAGCAGGAACTGGGCAACATCCTGCCTTTCGAGCAGCCCTTCGCCACCATTCTTTCCATGGTCGAGGTCGATCCCGACGATCCGGCCTTCCAGCATCCCACGAAGCCCATCGGCCCGGTGTACGGCGAGGAGGAGGCCCGCCTGCTGGCGGCGGAGAAGGGGTGGACCCTGGCGCCGGACGGCAACGGCTTTCGCCGTGTCGTGGCCTCGCCGATGCCGAAGCGCATCTTTCAGATTCGGCCCGTGAAATGGCTGCTGGACAAAGGCTGTATCGTCATCTGCGCCGGCGGTGGCGGCATTCCCACGATGTATGGCCCCAACCGCACGCTCCACGGCGCCGAGTGCGTGGTGGATAAGGACCGCGCGAGCGCCCTGCTGGCGCGGGAGCTGGAGGCGGACCTCTTCGTCATGGCGACGGACGCCGACGCCGTCTACCTCGACTGGGGCCTCCCCACCCAGAAGGCCATTCGCCGCGTGTCCCCCGAAGCGCTCACCGGCTACGGTTTCGCGGCGGGTTCCATGGGGCCGAAGGTGGAGGCGGCGGTCGAGTTCGCCACCCGCACCGGTAAGACCGCCGCCATCGGTGCCCTCGCCGACATCGTCCGCATCACCCGCGGCGAAGCCGGAACGCTGGTGACTTCGCAAGCGGAGAGCGTCGAGCTCTACTCCTGAGGAACTTCCAGAAATGAAAACAGGCCGGCGTCGCCGCCGGCCCGTTTCAACCCACCGCTGGAGCCCGCGGCTCAGTGCGGGAACATCTGGAGGCGGAGGTTGGTCCAGGTCCAGCCGAGGCTGGGGACCTCGCAACCCGCCTGCTTGAGAAGATTTCCCATCTCCAGCATCAGGCCCGTGGCCGGCACGGAAAGGAGGTGGTTCTGCGCCGTGGCGTTCATGTCGAGGTGACCCACGTCGTGACCGCCCTCCTGGGCGATGACGTGGACCTTCTTGTTCACGGCGTCGAACACGTAGTTGATGTGGTAGGTCGTGCCCTGGACGTAATGGAGGCCGATCCGGCCATTGGTGTTGACGCCGGCGGGCTGATCGATGTTCTGATTGTTCTTCAGCCAGTTCCGCTTCGGTCCGAAGGCGTTGAGGTTGCTGAACGTATTGCTGCGGAATTTCCCACGGTGGAAGAAGGCGATGTTGTGGGCGCACTCGGGCTTCTTGGCGTTCCACGGGCCGACGGTGATGTCGAGGTCCCACACCAGCCGGTCGAGCTGGAGCGCCTTGGTGACGGGAACCGCCAGCTTGAGCTTGGGAACGGCCGTGGTGGCCGTGTGGATCTGCCCCGGGCGCTCGAAGATGATGGGTGTCAGGTCGTCCGCGACCGTCGCCGCCGCCTCGGCGATCTTGCTCGCGGGGGAGAGGAAGGAAACGCGGCCATTGCGCGGGTTGTTCTCCACGGCGAAGGCGAAGAACGGCTGGTCGCAGGTGGCGCTGACGCTGACGTCCTCTTTGATCTGCCGCAGGCCGAGGGCGTCGTCATACAGACCGAGCGACACGGCCGGCACCGTCACCTGGGCGTTGCCGCCGGCCAGGGAGCCGTCCGCGCGGACGAAGTCCACGGAGCAGACCGCCGAATCGGCGCCGAGGTTCACCAGGGCGAGTTGGGCCGTGTTGACCCGCGAGACGCCGTTGACGAACGCCGCGGTGCCCGCCTCGAAGCGGTTCGCGTCGGAGATGACCGGCACGCCGCCCATGTAGGTCTGGCGGCCATGGTGGGTTTCGACCCAGGCGTCCACCTGAATTTCAGAGTCCGCCTCAATGGCGAGAAGCCCGGTCCGGCCGCTTTCGGCCGCATCGTCCATCACTTGAACACGGTCCACAGCCACCTTCTGCGGAGCGGACTCGGTGATGCCCTTGAAAGCCGCACCGTCGACACCCACAGGCAGGAAGGAGCTGCGGTAGGAGATGTCCTGGGTCCCGAGGTTCGAGATCCAGAGATGGGTGGGGAGACGATGGCCATTCGATGCGGACGGCTGGACGACGGGAACATACACCGTGCCCGCTCCGGCCGCGGTCACCACTCCCAAGGCCAGGACGCTGACGCTGAGCAAAACCTTTCTCATGCTTGTGACCCCTAAAAACGACGGACGTTTAAAGCCAAACGTGCTGGTACGACAGACACCGTGCAGGACAAACTTTTGGACATTCTACACGAGATTGCAGATGATGCAATCCCATATCGGAGCTCCGGATTCCCTACGGGCTGACCCCGAAGACCAGGGTGCGTCCCACGTGGCCGTCGCGGGCCGTCCACAGCGGCGCGAGCCCGGGTGGCGGCGAGGTCAGGAACGGCTGGAGGAACGGGCGCACGACCGTCACCTCCGTCTCGTCCACCACCACGTGAGTGGCGCCGTGGCGGCGGCCATAGGCGAGGAACCGGTCGATCGGCGCCCGCGGCGAGAAGACGTAGCCGCGGTCGGCGTAGACGGAGATGGCCGTGTCCTGCGTCATGATCCTCGCGTCCGGCGCGCTGTGGACCTTGAGCCACAACCCCGCCTCCTCGTGGCCGAAATCCGAGGTGGCGATGCCGTGCCGCGCGATCTCCACGTCGGCCCAAAGGATGTAGCCGGCGAGCGCCAAAACCCCGGCGGCGGCTGTCGCCAGCCGGAAGCGCCCCGCGGGCAATCTCCGGAAGAAATCCTGAAGCCCCGCCGCCGTCCAGATCAGCAATCCAGGAAAAGCCGGTGCGAAGAACCGTTGCTGAACGTGGAAAGCGAGGAAGGAGGCCACGGGGGCGACGGCCGCCGCAATCAGGATCTCCACCTCCAAACGCTGCCGGCTCCACGGTCCTCGAAGCAGCCACCACGCCGCGGGCACCAGCAGCAAGGCGGAGAAGATCTCCGAGGTGAGGCTGCTTTTCAGTACGTGCCCAAGATTGCGCAGGAAGCGGCCGGAAGCCTCCGCGGGCTGTACCGCGCCCGCGCCCGCATCGCCGCGCTGATAGCGAGCGTCGGAGGCGGCGCGAATCTCGCCGTCGGCGTCCAGCGTATTGACGATCTCGTCGTAGAGCACCGGGTCCGCCGTTTCAACCGCGCGACCGATTTCGTATGTAATACCGACCTTGCCGGAAATCATCCACCGCCCCGTGTGGCGGCGAAGGAAGAGGAGCTGAGGCGCCGCGACCGCCAGGAAGACGAGCGGCAGCACCGCCAACGCCGCGAGCGTCCGGCGCTCTTTCAAGCGTCCCCGCAGGGCCCACACCAGGAAAGCGGCACCTTCGAGGGAGGCCATCCACAGAACGCCCTCCGGCCGAGCCAGGAAGGCGAGGCCCGTCAAGGCTCCCGCAAGACTGAAAAGCATCGGGCTTTCGCGGTCCAGCCCTTTCGCCACGACGTACGCCGCCGTGTAAAGAAGGCACAGGAACAGAGGCTCGATCATCGTGCCCCAGTAGAGAACGGCCGTGGTGAGAGCGGGGAAGAAGGCCACCAGAGCCGCCGCCAGCATCGCGCCGCCCTGTCCGGTGAGCCGGCGGGCGAGGCCGTAGACCGGGAGGGTCAGCAAGGCACCCAGGAGGACGTACCAAAAGTCGCTGGCCGCTTCGGGGCGGCCCAGGAGCTTCAGCGTGGCGCCCGCCAGCAGGGGAAACAGCGGCGAGTGATGGAGCTCGGGGTGGCCGCTGAAGGAGAAGCCCAGGCCGCTCCAGAGGTTGCGGCCCAACAGCAGATAGACCGGCTCGTCCCAGCGCATCACCCGCGGCAGCAGCAGAAGGGCGAAGCGGAAGGTGAAGGCGGTGGCGGTGAGCGCCAGCAGAGCCTTCCGCTCTCGCGGGTCCGTGGGGTCGGCTACCAAAGTCGATGCCTACCGCGCCTGCATGTAATCCACGGTCAACCGGCTCAGGGCGCGGACTCCGAGCTTCAGGCCCGACTCGTCGATGCGGAAGCGCGGCGAGTGATTGGACGCGAAGAGCCCCGGCTCCGCTCCCGGCGTGGCGATACCCAGCCAGATGAACATGCCGGGAATCTCCTTCTGGTAATACGAGAAATCCTCGCCGCCCAGCGACGGCTGCGCCTCGCGGATGTTGGCGTCCCCCGCCGTGCGCCGCAGGCTCGGCAGCATTTTCGCGGTCAGCGCCGGATCGTTGAACGTCAGGGCCACGCGCTCCTCGATCGTCACCTCGGCCTTGGCGCCCGCGCTTTCGGCGATGCTCGTCGCCGTGCGCTTGATGCGGTCCCGAACGTCCTTTTGCATCCCGGGGCCGAGATAGCGGAACGTCCCCAGCATCACCACGTCGTCGGGGATGATGTTCTCGCGCACGCCGCCCTCGATCTTGCCGATGGTGATGAGGGCCGGCGCCTCCGTGACGTCGATCTGCCGGCTGGCGATCGTCTGTAGACCGAGCACGATCTGCGAAGCGATGACGATGGGGTCCATCCCCTTCCACGGGTAAGCGGCGTGGGTCTGCCGGCCGTGGACGACGATGCGGAGACCGTCCCCGCCGGCCAGCATGCCGCCGCTACGCCAGCCGATCTGGCCCACGTCGAAGTTTGGGGTCACGTGCAATCCAAAGATGGCCTCCGGCTTCGGATCGTGGAAGACGCCCTCCTTGATCATCAACCGCGCACCGCCCTCTTCGCCGGCCGGCGCGCCCTCCTCGGCGGGCTGGAAGAGGAACTCGACCGTGCCCGGAAGATCCGCCTTGAGCTTCGACAGCACGGAGGCCACTCCCAGCAGGATGGCGACGTGGGCGTCGTGCCCACAGGCATGCATCACGCCTACCTCCTTGCCATCGTAGGTGGAGCGCACCTTCGAGGCGAAGGGGACGTCGACCTCCTCGGTGACGGGCAGCGCGTCCATGTCCGCCCGCAGGGCCACGACCGGCCCCGGCTTGCCGCCCTTGAGAACGCCGACGACACCGGTATGGGCCACGCCGGTCTTAACCGCGATGCCCAGCTTGCCGAGGCGCTCGGCCACCAGCTTGCCCGTCTCCACCTCGCGGTTCGAAAGCTCCGGATGCTCATGAATCTGGCGCCGGCACGCGATGACCTCCGGCTCCACCTGAGCCGCCAGGCGGTCGATCTCCTGATCCAGCCGGTCGCCGGCCGGAGGCGTCGCGGCGCCCGAGGACATCGGGCCCAGGGCGAAAATCGTCAGAACGACGGCGAAGGACGTGCGCACCATGGGGCACCTCGTGAGAGAAGGGGAACCGGTCCGGCGGGGATTGTACAGGAGGGGCATCCTTGACGACTCCCCAGACCCCGGAGGATCATCGCTCCGCGATTCCACCGATTCCCAAAGGAGGACTCTCCGATGAGCCGTCGAACCTTGTCCCGTATCTTCGGTCTGCTGGTCCTGCTCGGGCTGTGCGCCGGAGTCGTCGTCTCCGGCACATCCGCCGCCACGGTGGTGTCTGTGGCGGCCTGCCCGGCCGTCTCGTGCCTCACCGAGACCGGCTACTACCAGTGCGTCGGCGTGGCCGGCTGCACCTGCGATCCGCGCACCGATAGGTGCGTGGCCCTCCCGCAGCCCACGCCCACGCCGATTCCCGCCTGCCCGGCCGTCTCCTGCCTGACCCAGGGGGGCTATGACGAATGCAAACAGGCCGGCTGCGGCTGCGATCCGAAGACCGACGCGTGCGTGGGGACGAAGGTCGTGGTGGAGTAGGAAAACCGAAGGGGGGAGCCTCTCCCCCAGTGGGGGAGAGACTTTCCCGAGTGGGGAAAGCCCCTCCCGAGTCGGGAAGAGGCTTTTTCGAGTGGGGAGAGGCCTTTCCCGAGTGGGGAAACGTCTCCCCGAGTGGGGAGGAGCCCTTCCCGAGTGGGGGAACGCCTCCCCAAGTGGGGAAAAGCCTTCCCCATGTGGGGAGAGGCTTTCCCTGCTCGTTTGAACGTTCCCCTTCAGTCGGCTCCGGGAACCTGAATACCGGACTGATAACATCCGGAGATGATCCCGACACGCCCGCTGAGGACGAGCCGGCCTGTACGCTTCCGGCTCTTGCGCCGTCTCGTGCTCACGGCCAGCCTCCTCGTCGCCCTGTGTTTCCTCGCGTCTTTCGCTCTGACGGTCTGGAAGGCATCCGTCGACCGGCAACTCGGCGCCACCTGGCGCCGGTCGCTGGGAGGCGCTTCGTTTCTCGAGCGCTACCCGGCGACCCAGGACAACGCAACCGTTCTGGACCTGGAGACACTGGGCGCGGCGATGGGACTCGACATGGCGCCCGCCGACACGCCGGGGCGTGTCCACCCGACACCGGAGGCCGTGAAGCGCTTCGAGGCGATCAGGAAATCGCTGACGGATTTCTTCAACGCGAGCTAGATCTCGACAGGAGGACCGCTGGCGCCGCTCCCCCCCGAGCTGGCGGCCTTTCTGGAGTCGGTCCGGCCGACACTCGACGCCATCAGGGTTCGGCTGGCACAGGGGCCGGCGCCGGTCTGGGCGCGCAATCTCGAAGCCGGATTCGATTCCAGGATTCCTAACGTCCTCGGCATTCTGACCCTCCAGAAGCTCCTTCTTCTCGACGCGCGCGAGCAGCTCCGAACTGGCCGCGAGGCGCAGGCCCTTGAGATCCTGGAAACCTCATGGCGGCTCAACCAGGCGTTGGTAGACAACAACCCGATAGTGATTATCCAGCTCATCGCTCAGGGCGTAATCCGAGTGCAGCAGCCTATCCTGCGGAGCTTTACCCGAACCCCAGCCGGCTGGTCCGAGCGGCTCCTGCATCTCGATCAACAGTCCCGCATCCTCCGGGCGATGCGGGCCGAAGCCTTCTCCGCACATCTCACCTCTACCTTCGACCGGCCAATCAAAGAGGCGACGCTGGGAGCGAAACCGCAGGCTTTTGCCCGTTGGATGATCTGGGACTATGCGAGGCGATTCTCGGCGATCCTGGACGAGCTGCCGCAGTACGACGTGCGAAGCTTCGATCCCAAGGCTTTCGATCGGGAGCAGCAGGCGAAGATCCCGCGCTGGCAGGTCCTGGCCCGCACCCTGCTCCCCAACTTCTGGGACGCTTGGCCGCGCAGCGCCCACGTCGAGCTCGAAGCCGAGCTGACCGCGCTTGTCCTGGCGGAGCGCGAGCGCCTCGCCGCCGGAGGGCCGCCGCGAACGACGGATCGGCGGCCGTCGCGGGTCAAGGGACTGTCGTGGATTTATGAGGACAGCCCGGAGGGCACGACCATACACATTGACGGGGAGCTACGCTCGAAGGAGGAGAAACCGGTGCCTTTGCGGTTTACGGTGCGGCGGGTGGGGTTGTGATCTCGGAGGGAACACCTTGGGTAGCCGGGGATTTCAATCCCGGGCGGGGGTGGAGCGCGCTATGCTTATCTCGGAGAACCGAATATGACGAAAGATCTGGAAGGCGAGAGTCGCGATCGCGGTGAGATCGAGGCACTGTGGCTCGAAGAGGCGGACCGCCGGGATGCCCCGAAGGGGTAAAGGCATGTAGCCCGGGGCTGGCGCTGTTTGCCAGCCCCGGGTCAACGAAATAACAAGATCAATAGCCCCGAAGGGGCGACGGCAGATCGTTCTCGATGAGAGTACGGAATCGCAAGGTGCGAAGAGTGAACACCGCGAGAGCGCCTGTCATCTGGCGGCCCAAACTGCCGTCGCCCCTTTGGGGCTTTGGGATTTTTGGGGATTCACGCATACCCGGGGCTGGCAAAAAGCGCCAGCCCCGGGCTACATGCCTGAGCCCCTTCGGGGCAAAGACATCGAGAGTCCCCGTTGGACTTGGAACGCTGGACAACCGAGGTTGAACCATGGCCGGTGATTTCAACTACGACGTCTTCCTCAGCCACAGCGCGAAGGACAAGGCGGTCGTGCGCGACATTGCCGAGCGTTTGCTGGTAGATGGCCTACGAGTTTGGCTCGGCGACTGGGAAATCCGCGCCGGTGAGCATGTTCCGGTGAAGATCGAGGAAGGTCTAGAGCACTCCCGCGTGCTCGTGCTCTGCATGTCGGCGGATGCCTTCGGCTCCGAGTGGGCGCAGTTGGAAGCTGGCACGTTCCGTTTTCGCGATCCGTTGAACAAGGAGCGCCGCTTCATTCCCTTGCGGCTCGACGAGGCGCCCATTAAAGGCTCACTGGCGCAATTCCTATACATTAATTGGCTCCCGGAGGACCGCGAGAAGTCATACACTGAGCTCCTCGAAGCCTGCCGGCCACCAGTGAAGTCACTGGCTGCAGCCGCAATGCACGGGCAGTTCGTGAAAAACACCATCCAACTCCGCTCAATGGGCGGAGTTAAAGCCTATGCATTCAGTCACGATGGAAAGCATGCCCTCACTGGCGCTTACGACCACACCGTGCGACTCTGGAACTTGGAACCGGTGAGCTGCCTGCGCGTGTTCGATAGCCACATGCGTCCGGTCCGGAGCTTAGCGTGGAGCCTAGATGAACGCTTTGCACTATCTGGTTCCGAAGATCGGACTGTCCGGCTCTGGGACGTGGAGACAGGGCGTTGCCTGAAAATCCTCGAAGGCCATACGGGCACCGTCCTAAGCTTGGCATGGAACGCGAACCACCTCCAGGCGCTCTCCGGTTCCAATGACAATACTATGCGGCTGTGGGACGTGCAGACAGGGCGCTGTCTTTTCACCTTTAAAGGCCACACCCAAGGAGTCCGGAGCATAGTATGGAACGCCGACCAGCGCCACGCCCTCTCTTGCTCCGATGACGATACTGTGCGGCTTTGGGACGTGAAGGCGGGGCAAGCCCTACGCGTCTTCCAAGGCCATACAGGCGGTGTTAAAAGGGTAGTGTGGAGTACCGATCAACGTCGCGCCCTCTCGGGCTCCGATGACAATACCGTACGGCTTTGGGACGTGGAGACGGGGCGCTGTTTGCGCGTACTGGAGGGACACAAGGGCACAATACGGAGCTTGGCGTGGAGCCCGGATGGCCACCTTGCCCTCTCAGGTTCCAATGACACGACTGCACGGTTGTGGGATATGGAGACAGGAAATTGCCTTCGAGTGTTCGAAAGCCACACAAATGAACTCGTTGGTGTAGCCTGGAGCACCGACCCACGTCGCGCCTTCTCCGGCGACATCACGGGGGGAATCCGGGTATGGGATCTGTCGGAATTTGTTGCTGATGCGCTAACACCTGGAGCCCCCAGGCCATCCTCGCTTTCCGCCACGGACCAGGTCCAATATACCAACGCCAAAGTCCTCCTCGTCGGCGAAAGCGGCGTGGGCAAAACGGGGCTTTCTAAGCGACTTGCTTTGAATGACTGGCAGCCCAGCGACTCGACTGTTGGTGCGTGGGCGACGCAGTGGAAGCTGCCTGCGGCTTCAGGAGATGATGTCGAGCGGGAAATCTGGCTCTGGGACTTCGGGGGCCAGGCGGATCAACGGTTGATTCATCAGCTCTACATGGATGAGACCGCGCTGGCGGTGCTGGTTTTCGACGGTCAGAAGGAAGACCTCTTCGAAACGCTGGGTCAATGGGATCGCGATCTCACCCGAGCTTCTCGCCGGGAGTTCGCCAAGCTGTTGGTCGCCGGGCGTGTGGATACCGGCGGCCTGCGCGTCAGCCGGGCTCAGATTGAGGCTTTCAGGAAGGAACGCGGCTACCTGCAATTGCTGGAAACCAGCGCCAAGACCAACCTCGGCTGCCAGGAGCTTGAGCAGGCCATTCTCGACGGCATCCGCTGGGAGAACATTCCGTGGCGTTCGTCGCCACTGCTTTTCAAGCGGCTCAAGGAGGAGATCGTTCGTCTCAAGGACGCCGGCCGGGTGCTATTGCGCTTCAACGAGTTGCGGGAAATGCTGCAACTACGATTGTCCGGCGAATTCGCGCGATTCGCCGACGATGAGTTACGCGCGGTAGTGAGCCTGCTGGCTGGCCCCGGCGTGGTGTGGGAGTTGAAGTTCGGCAGTTGGGTTCTGCTCCAGCCGGAGTGCATCAATGCCTACGCCCAAGCCGTGATCCAGACGATGCGCGAGGATGAGTACGAGCGCGGCTGCCTGCCAGAAGAGCGAGTCTTGAACGGTGATCTCACGTATCACTCCTCCATGGCACGCCTCGAAGCCGACGAGGAACGGTTCGTCCTGCTGGCGATGCACCAGACGTTGGTGGAACGCGGCCTCTGCCTGCGCGAACACACTGACAAAGGCGCGCAGCTGGTCTTCCCAAGTTACTACCGACGCGAACGCCAAGAGCTGTTAGGTCATCCGGCGGTGCTGGTGAGCTATAGATTCAACGGCTTCCTCGACGACATTTATGCCACGCTGGTGGTACGGCTGCATCACATGGAGTCATTTGATAGCGATGAGTTGTGGCGCTACGCCGCCGACTTCAAGACGCTTACCGGGAAGCAGCTTGGTGTGAAGCTGACCCGCCGACCAGAAGGTGCGGGTGAGCTAGAGGTATATTTCGATCCCGCGATTCCAGTTGAGGAGAAGATCATCTTCAGCAAGTACGTTCACGAACACCTGCTCCAGAACGCCAGGGACGTAGAACGGCTGAGGTATTACGTCTGCCCATATTGCGGCACACCGGTTGGCAACCGAGAGGTGGCGATGAGGCGGCTGGATGGATGGATGAACAACCGTCCGGCAGAGACGGGCTTGTCTGGCTGGCTCAGTGCTCGATTGGGTAAGACCGACGCCCCGACGATTGTCTGTTCGGAATGTGAGAAGCGCGTGCCTCTATGGGACGATATGGAGCAGAGTTTTGCAAGCCCGGAAATCCAGCAACGAGTGCGTGATCTCCAGGAGCAATCCGCCATAATCCTGGACAACGAGAGCAAGGAGCGCGCGCTGGTTGGCGAGGTAATCTCCACCGTGGCGCTCGCAGGTCAAATCTGCCGGGAGAAAAACGTCAGCGACCATGGCATCGACATAGAGATTGAGTTCAAGGACGACCATAACGAGGCGACGGGCGAGATGTTGTTCCTGCAACTGAAGTCGGGCGACTCCTATCTGCGCGGGCGGAAGAGCGACGTAACGGAGATATTCACGATCAAGGACGAGCGTCACGCCCGGTACTGGATGGCGCAGAAGTTCCCCGTGCTACTCGTGATCCGGAATTCGGATGGTGAGGTCCGCTGGATGGAGGTGAGGGACTGGCTGAGGCGGGCCAGCGACGACGGCAAGAAACCCGTGAGGCAGATTGTCTTCGAGGGGGAGCGCTTCGATGTGATGAGCGTGCGCCGGTGGCGGGATCGGGTGTTGGGGCAGGGTTTGGGATAGATCGGGAAGAGCGCCAGGTCGCGTCCGCGGGGCTGAGTTGGACTGCGGTTGACATCGCCGCACTCCGAGACGCCCCACGGGGTAGCTCGCGCTACCCTGTGGGCGTCTCTACATTGGCTGGAACCGTTGCGTGATTTGCGAGGGTAGCGCCCGTAGTAGGTTTTGGATGCTGTGAACACGAGGCGCTATCGGTCTCAACGATTGGGAAAGGCGCCATCGGTCCGAAGTCCTCCGCCGGTACGTCCCCAATGTAGAGACGCCCAAAGGGTAGCGCAAGCTACCCCGTGGGGCGTCTCCGGATCGGGAATGCCGGTGGGGATGAGGGTCCAAAGGGCTACTGCCCATACCCCAGCGCCCGCAAGCGCTTCATGGCCTCGGGATCGAGGGGCACCCGCTCGCGTTGGAGCCCCATCTCCTTGCGGGCGCGATTGCTTTCCGCGTCCATGCGATCGAGGAGCAGCCCGCCTTCCTTGACCTTGCGTGGAGTGGACGCGGCGAGGTCCGTGGTCTCCGCGGGATCGTGGTCCATGTCGTACAGCTCCTGCCGGCCGCTCCTCTCCCAACGGATGAGCTTGAAGCCATCGAAGAGGACCGCTTCCTGCTCCTCGATCCGCTGCAGGCCCGTGCTCAGCAGCGGGGAGGGGAGGGCGGTCTCGCCTCGGAGCCAGGGGGAGAGGGAGGGGGCGGCGGGGTAGCGGGGAGGCAGGGGCTTGCCGGCGATCTCCAGGATCGTGGCGGCGAGGCTCGCGGTCGAAACCGGCGTGGTCACGTCGCCCCGCCGATGTCCTCCGGGGTCTCCGGGGAGCTTCACCAGAAAGGGGACGCGGAGGAGCTCGTCGTAGAGGGTGTGGCCGTGCCCGACCCGGCCGTGCTCCCAGAATTCGTCGCCGTGGTCGGAGAGAAGGACGATCAGCGTGTCCTCGTAATGCCCGGACCGTTTCATCTCCGCGATCAGCGAGCCGACGGCGGCATCCACCCAGCGGACCTCGGCCCGGTAGAGCTGGCGGATCCACTCCCGCTCGGCCGTCCCCGGATCGCGCTGGCGCAGGCGGATCGCCAACTGCTCCTCGACCGTGAGGTCCCGCCGCATTCCGGGCGGCGGCTCTTTCCCCTGGAGATAGACGGCCGGCGGCTCGTAGGGAGTGTGGGGATCGTAGAAGTGGACCCAGAGGAAGAGCTTCTCCTTGTCCTTCCCTCGCAGCCACCGGGACGCGAGGCCGGCGAGCTGTTCCGGATCGGCCGGCTTCGCCCCTGGGTCTCCCGGGAACGCCGTGTACTCCTGGAAACCCTGGTCGAGATGAGCGGCCCGGCTGAGCAGCGGGCTCGACACGAGGGCCGCCGTCCGGTACCCGACTCGCCGCAGAGCCTCGGCGACCGTCGTCAACCGATCGGGCGCCCGGTCCCCGAACCCCGTGGCGAGATGTACCTGGGGAGACACGCCGGTCATCGCCGAGGTCATGGCGGGCAGCGTCCACGGCGCGGCGGAGCGGGCCTGGCGGAAGACCACGGAGTCGCCGGCCAGCGCATCGAGAGCGGGCGTCCCCGGCGTCTGCGGCCGGTAGCAGGAGAGAGCGTCCGCGCGTAGCGTGTCGATGGTGATGAGGAGAATGCGGCGCGGGGGAGCCGGCGGCTTCGCGGCCCCGGTGAACAGGATCAGAAGGACGGCGAGGAGGACCCTCATCACCCCGGCTCTCATCTCCCAGCCTCCCCCCCGTCCGCCGCTACCGGCAATATCCCCGGCCTCCTTCGGGAGGAGTGCATTCGCTGATCTGACCGGCATCCTTGAGATCCTTCAAGCACATGTTGGCCTGACTGACGGTGATCGAGATCAGCGCAGCCAGTTGGGCTGATGTGATGCAGCCCTCGGTACACTCGGGGATGTCCTGGAAGACCTCGTCGCAGACGGAGGCCATCAGCGGCACTGCGATGAAAAGAAGAGCCACGAGCACGAAAATCTTGCGTCGGTCCATAGGTTCCGTTCTCCTTGAGTACCCCGGAGCTCCAGGCGCCGGAGGGAATCTGGATTGATAGTAATGCGAGCCCTTGAGTTCCAGCTCCGAGCGGCCGCCGCGCAGCCTCACTGCGGTCCCGCTCCCACCGCACCCCGGGTTGCCCCGCGTCACCCGTGCCCGGCTACTACGCCTTCCCCTCGAACATCGCCTCCGTCGGCAGCGTCTCCGGCCCCTTCTCCGTGCACACCGCATAGTGCGATGCATACATTGAGACGCCCGCGTACTCTCCCCGCTTGTTCAGGATGTAGAACTGGAGATCGAAGGCCGGCCGTCCGCGATCGTTGAGCAGGCGCTTCTCGACGGTGTTCGCGACGACGCGCTTGAGCGCCTCCATGCCCGCGTCCTTGGGATGGGCGCCGCGGCGCAGGGCTTCGACGATGAGGAAGGAGGAGAGATTGTAGAGGTTGGCCTCGCCCCGGCCGGTGGAGCCGGCGGCGCCGATCTCCCCGTCCACGTAGAGGCCGGCGCCGAGGATCGGCGAATCGCCCACGCGGCCCGGGATCTTCCAGGAGAGGCCGCTGGTCGTCGTCACGCCGCAGATCTCCCCCTTGGCGTTGACGCCGTCGCAGTTGATCGTCCCCCACAGATGCTCGCTGCGGATGAGCCCCTCGCGGACCATCTGCAGCGCCGCCTGATGCCCCGCCTCGGCGCGCTTGTGCGGATCGAGATAGTGGCCCGGGTCCACCCGGCGCTTCCAGTCGAGCCACAGCCTCCGGGAGTTCTCGGTGTTGAGGTCGTCCTCGATCTTGAATCCCAGATGGCGGGCGAAGTCCTGCGCGCCCTTGCCCACCAGGAGGTGATGATCCGTCTGCTCCAGCACCGCCTTGGCGACGAGCGACGGCGTGCGCACACCTTCGAGCGCCGCCACGGCCCCCGCCTGCCGCCGCGGCCCGTGCATGCAAGAAGAATCGAGCTGCACGACGCCCTCGGCGTTCGGCAGCCCGCCATAGCCGACGCTGTCCTCCTCCGGATCGAGCTCCAGGATGTTCACCCCGGCGACCAGGGCGTCGAGCACGTCGGACCCCTGGACGATCATCCCGAACGCCTTCTGGACCCCGGTCACGTCGCCGCCGTTCTTGAAGACGTTGCCGTTGGCCGAGGAGATGACGACCGGCCTGGCGCTCTTCGAAGGGATTACGGCCGGGGCCTGCCCCAGCAATACCCGGGGAGCGGCAGCCGTCAATCCGGCGGCGGCCCCCGCGAGGATGAAGTCGCGACGGTTCAGCTTCTCGATCATCGGCAATCTCCCAGGTCGGTGTTGATGGCCCGGGCATTGTAGCCCCGAAGGGCCGGCCGGAGTCGCCCATCGGAAGAATCCAACGCTCCATTGGAAGATCCCAACGCTCCGCCGGAGACTCCGATGACCCGCTGGAAGAATCCGATGTGACGTCGGAGGCTCCGATGACCCATTGGAAAAATCCAGGGCTCCGTTGGAAAGATCCAACCCCTTGGCGGAGTCTCCGATGTCCTGTTGGAAGAATCCAACGCGCCGCCGGAAACTTCGATGACCCGTTGTCAGCATCCAACAGCTCCTTGGAAAGATCCAACGTCCGTCGGAGACTCCGATGGACCCTTGGGAGAATTCAACGCTCCATTGGAAGGATCCAACGTCTCGGCGGAGTCTCCGATGACCCGTTGGAAGAATCCAACGCTCCGCCGGAAACTCCGATGATCCGTTGGAAAGTTCCACGTCACGTTGGAAGAAGACGACGGAGCCTTGTCAGGGGAAGAGGACTCGCCGTTTCGCCGGCTTTGGCTCCGCGGCGACAAAAAAAGAGGGGCGTGCCAGAAGCACGCCCCTCGAATCGGACAGGACAGAAGCCGCCAACCTTGGCGGCGGCTCGGGGGCCTACGGGGTTGGAGTGGGGATTTCCGGTGTCTCCGGGGCCTTGACCTTGCGGCCGCGGAACGGCTGCAGGTCGAACTCGGCGAGCTTCTCCGAGCGGGTGCCGTAGTGGATCTGGACCATCCGACGCATGCCGTTGCCCAACCGCTGCCCCTCGACGATGATCGTCCGGATCTCCTTGGACGCCTGCTGCTTGCTGGCCCTCATGGCGCCCTGCTCCTTGCTGAGCTCCTCGAACCGGGCGAGCATCGCCCGGAGCTGAGCCCGGGGCGCCTCCAAGTGGGGAAGGTCTGCGCTGTTCGCTTCCAACTTGCCCTCCAACTTCTGCAAACTGCCCACCACTCCCGCGTCAGTCGTCTCTCTCTTCGTAGCCATTGTCGTACTCCTCCTGAGCCTCTCGGCTCGTAATCCGGCACCGAAAGTGGCGCCGGAAACTTCATTCTCTCCGGATTCACTGGGTGATTCTCTCCTGCCATGCAGCGCATAATACTGCTATGGACTGCCTGAGAATCGCCTGGTCTTCGTTCTTCAAACGGCTTGACGGGAAGATCGTGCATGATCCGAAGCCGGCTGTCAAGGGGTCTCTTGACAAAGTTTCCAACTTTCTGCCGTAATCCATGCATGGCAACTATGCGAGAGATCCGAGAGAAGCGCCGGGAGGCCCTGGCGAACATCGTCATGGACAACCGGTCGATCCGTAGTCAGACGACGCTCCAGGAGCTACTGCGGGAACGGGGGATTGAGGCGACGCAGTCGAGTATCAGCCGCGACCTGCGGGATCTGAGCATCCACCGGGTGAAGGGGCGCTACGTCCTGAAGGCCTGGCAGCCGGTGAAGGACGGCACCTTCCCGGACATCGCCGGCTTCGTGCAGAGAGTGCGTCCCTCCGGCACCAACCTCCTGGTCATCGTAACCAGCCCCGGCGCCGCCCGAGTGGTGGCCTTCGCCATCGACAGCGCCAACATGCCCGAAGTCGTAGGCACGATCTCCGGCGAGGACACCCTCTTCGTGGCGACCCGGGGAGAGGAGGATCAGCAGAAGCTGATGGGGGTTTTTGCTCAATTTTTGGGGTGGGAGTAGGGGGGTGGGAGAACCGGCTGTTACCCGCTGACGATGAACTCGGGGGGCCTCGTCCGACTCGCGGGCCGCCGCTTACGCCCGCCCACCCAAAAGGAGCGCGTGGAGAACTCAGGCAGTCCCTGGCTGATCCAGCAAGAGCGTAAAGTGTTTTCCCCGTGAGGAGCGGAACACAGAAAAGCCGCGCCGATCGAGAGTCAGGAGCTCGAAGACACTCAGGCGCTCGGCCAAGAGCACCAGTGTGGCATCAGCGTAGTCCATCGGTGTGTCGGCGTACTTCTCCATTCTGCGAGCGGCCTCGGCAAGCTCGCCGGCGCCGCTGAAATCCAAGACTTGAAGCCCACTTTGGGCCACGAATTCGGCCAGAAGTGTTGGACCCCTCCGGGCCTCGGCCACGAAGTACATTGCCTCGGTGATCACGGCACTGGTTGTGAAAAGCTGGCCCGAGAAGGCGTCGAGGCGGGCTGTGACCGCGAGATGATCTTTTTCCGACGCAACGAGGTAGGAAACGATCGGGCCGGTGTCCAGAAGCCACGTTCTCAAGGCCGCCAGTTACGCTCCCGAATCTGCTGACGCCACCGATCCGGGGTGTCTGACGGGAGATCGAGCTGCCCGCGCAAGTGCCCGGTTCGTAAAGACATAGGGCGCTCCTCAAGGGCTTCGTTCAGGATCTCGCGGGCCAGCTCGGAGACGGTCTTACCCTGGGTCGCCGCCCGTTTCCGGAGCGCCGCGCGAAGTTTCTCGTCGGCTCGTATCGTCAAGGTCGCACGCATGGGTAGAGTGTACTACAGCAATCGGTCGCGCCACTTCGGGAGATCGACCCCCTTCACGAGGAGCCACAGGCAGAGTCCCAATTCCGCGGGGAAGGCGGGCAGCATGAGCCAGGGGAACAGGAACCTTCCCGCGAAGGCCGGTGTCAGCATCTGCGCCAAGCTGAAGGCGACATAGCCCCAAACCCCGATGACCAGCAGGACTCCAAGGGTCCTGGGCAAGTATCCCGATCTGTAGATCAGGTAACCGAACAGGATGCAGCAGAAGCCGAAGAACAGCAGGCTGGCTCCGTAGCCGAGGCTGTGCACTCGGAGCGACAGGTACGCCAGGTCGTGCAGTTGCGGAGGCGTGAAGGCTTTCAGGATGCCGGTGCCCCCCAGCGCCACCAGGGCCGCGATTTCGAAGAGCTTGGCGACGCTGTAGACCGCCACGAACGTCAGCCTGAAAAACGCCGGCATCGATCTCCACGCTTCGTCCCGGTATTTGTTACGCCGGCGGCTCGGTGCCCCCGGACACCTGTCCGCCTCCCCCCGGACACCTGTCAACCTGCCTTAGCCGCGGACAGTCGTCCAATCATCCTAATCCCTTGATATCCAACGGTTTATTCCGATGGGTACCCGTGGCACACCGGTTGCTCTCCAGGACCGTCACCATGATTCAAGAGACCGATTCGATGGACCAGATCATAACCAAGGGGCCCGGGATCTCCCGGAAGGCCCTGATGTGGCTTGCGGCGGCCGGGGTGCTGGTCGTCGCCGTGGGGCTGCTTTGGCCCGCCGTCCAGCGGTGGGCGCGGGCGGAGCAGTCGGTGGACTTTTCGCGGTTGCAGATCGCGACCGTGGTGCGCGGCGACCTGGAGCGGGACGTCGCTGCTCAGGGACGTGTGGTCGCCGCCAATCATCCCAAGCTGTACAGCCCGACGCAGGGGATCGTCAGCCTGGCCGTCAAGCCCGGCGAGACGGTGAAGGCAGGGCAGGTGCTCGCCACGCTCGCCAGCCCGGATCTCGAAAGCTCCCTCAAGCAGGAACGGTCGCGTCTGGAGTCGCTGGAGTCCGAGCTGTCGCGGACGGACCTCTCGACTCGGCAGCAGAACCAGGGCGACGAGCAGACGCTGAAGCTCCGGCGCGTGCGTCTGGATTCCACCCACCGCGATCTCGACCGGGCCGAGAAGCTTCGCGCCGACGGCCTCCTCAACCAGGTGGACTACGAGCGCGCCAGGGACGCCGTGCGGGTAGCCGAGGTGGAGCTCGAGCAGGCGGAGGGCGGCGGCAAGCTCAGCCGCGAGGCGCGGGATTTCGAGGTTCAGGACCGCCGGCGACAGATCGACCGCCAGCGCCTGGTCGTGGCCGATCTCGATCGCCGGGTGGGGGAACTCTCCCTGCGGGCGCCGTTCGACGGCATGGTCGCCACCATCGACGTCCAGAACCGCGATGCCGTGGCCCTCAACGTCTCCATCCTCTCCGTCGTGGACCTCTCGCAGTTCGAGGTGGAGGCGCAGATCCCCGAGACCTACGCCGAGGAGTCGACGCCCGGCACGCCCGCCGTGGTGAGCTACGGCGGCAAGGATTATCCGGCCGAGCTGACGGCGGTGTCGCCCGAGGTGCAGGCCGGCCAGGTGCAGGGGCGGATCAAGTTCAAGGGCGGCACGCCCGAGGGGTTGCGGCAGAGCCTGCGTGTCGCCGTCCGGCTCGTCTTTGAAAAGCGTCCCAACGTCCTCAAGGTGCCCCGCGGTCCGTTCCTGGAGGGCGGCGGGGGCCGGCAAGTCTACGTGCTGGCGGACGACCTGGCCTCCTTGCAGCCGATCAAGGTCGGAGCGACGAGCGTGTCCGAGGTGGAGATCGTCGAGGGTTTGAAGGAGGGAGACCAGGTGCTCCTCTCCCAAATGGATCAGTTCAACGGCGCTAAAACAGTATTGGTACGAAAATAAGTGGTTCGAAAATAGGAGACCGTCATGCTGAAAATGGAAAACGTCACCAAGATCTATCGCACGGGAATGGTGGAGACCCGGGCGCTGCGAGATTTCACGCTGCAGGTGGAGGAGGGGGAGTTCGTCACCCTCACCGGTCCCTCAGGCTCGGGCAAAACGACGTTCCTCAACGTTTCCGGCCTGCTGGACGGCTTCGAGCAGGGGAAATACTGGCTGGACGGCCTCGACGTGTCGCGGCTTTCGGATCGCGAGATGTCCCGCATCCGCAATGAAAAGATCGGTTTCATCTTCCAGAGCTTCAACCTGATCCCCGATCTCGACGTGTTCGACAACGTGGACGTTCCACTGCGCTATCGGGGTCTGAAAGCGAAGGAGAGGAAGGAGCGCATCGAGCGCGCGGTCGGCCAGGTCGGGCTTTCATCGCGCCTGCATCATCTGCCGTCCCAGCTTTCGGGCGGCCAGCAGCAGCGTGTGGCCATCGCCCGGGTGCTGGCGGGCGATCCCAAGCTGATCCTGGCGGACGAGCCCACGGGCAACCTGGACTCAGGGATGGCGCGGGAAATCATGGACATTCTCGATCAGGTCAACGAGGCGGGCACCACGATCATCATGGTGACCCACAACCCCGAGCACGCGGCGCGGGCGCACCGCCAACTCCACATCGCCGACGGGCGGATGGTGGACCTGGAGCGCATCGCGCCTTTCCCCTTGAACCGTCCCCAGCCGGCGCCAGCCCGGGCCGCGGTCTAAAAGCGAGCGGGAGTGCGAGCTGATGGGGCTGGCCGGTGGCCTTCTCGGAGTGCTGCTGTCGCTGGCCGGCCTCGCCGTGCTCAACCGCGTCTATGGCGACGGCCCGGGCGGCGTGGCCTTCTTCCGGCTCGACCTGCCCATGGTCCTCGCCGCGGTAGGGCTGGCGCTCGTCGCCGGGGCCATCGCCGGCGTCTACCCCGCTTGGCGGATCTGCGCCATCCCGCCCGCCCGTCATCTCAAGACCCAGTAGCTGCTTTGGAGAACCGCCATGCAATTCGGACCGATCTTTCGTTCTCTCCTGCGCAACCGGGCGCGGGTCGTCCTCATCGTAGCCGAGGTGGCCTTGACCCTCGCTATCGTGGCCAACTGCCTGAGCCTCATCCTGGACACGCGCGCCAAGCTCGCGCGCCCCTCCGGCTTCGACGACGAGCACATCGCCGTGCTCCAGGCCAACCCGTTCGACGATCACCTGCGCCAGCAGACCGTGCTCGATCAACTGGTGGATCAGGATCGCCGTGCCCTGCGCGCGGTCCCCGGCGTGCGCGCCGTAGCCCATACCTCCTTGCGGCCCTGGCAGAGGAGCGGCAGCATCACCTCCATGCGTGTGCCCGGCACCCGCGGGGAGCCGGTGAGCACGCAGATCTGTAGCGTGGACCCACGGCATCTTCGAGACGCTGGGAGTCTCGATCTCCGAGGGGAGAGGGTTCACCGAGGCCGAGTACGATCGCGGCGCCAACGCGCCCCCGACGGAGGTCCAGCCGATCGTCGTGAGCCGCGCGCTCGCCGATCGTTTCTATCCCGGCGGCGCCGCCGTGGGCAAGCAGATCGGCGACGCCGACGAGTCCCAGCGCTACCTGATCGTGGGGGTCATCGACCGTTACTACAACCCTTTCGGCGGCACCGACGAACGGGTCGTGTTCCAGCCCTCCCGGTCGGTGGCCTTCGACCGGGGCTCGCTCTACCTGGTGCGCACCCAGGGAGATCCCGGGCGCTTGCTGCCCCAGCTCGAGAAGGCGCTGCTCGGAGTGGAGAAGGGACGCCTCGTCCGGGCGCGGACCCTGGTCGAAGACCGCACTCAGTACCACGGCCGCGACCGCATCCTGGTGGCATCGCTCAACGCCGTCATGGTCCTGCTGGTGCTGGTCACGGCCCTGGGGATCGTGGGGCTGACCTCCTTCTCCGTGGGCGAGCGCCGGAAACAGATCGGCACCCGCCGCGCCCTGGGAGCGATCGGGCGGCGATCGTCCGTCACTTCCTGCTGGAGAATTGGATGGTGACGAGCCTCGGCATCGTCCTGGGAGCGGGCCTCGCCTACGCCCTCAACTTTGGGATGGTCACCTGGGTGGCCGGAGCGCGCCTGAGCCCCGCCGTGGTGGCGGCCGGGGCCCTGGGCCTCTGGATCATCGGCATCTGCGCGGCGCTGGGACCCGCCCTGCGCGGAGCGCAGGTGCCACCGGCGATCGCGACGCGGAACGTGTAGGCGTTGAGAGCCCTTACAACTTCGCCTCAATCTCCGAAATATCCTTCTCCAACTCCCCGATACGCCCGCGTTTCGTGGCGACGCGGGCGTCGACTTCGGCGATCTTGCCGTCGAGCTCGGCCCGGGTCTCGTCGGCGTGCGGGCCGGGGCGTAGACCTTCGAGACGGGAGCGCCAGCGGGTGAGGTTCTCTTCGTCGCGGCCGATCGACTCCCGCAGGCGTTCGAGCTGCTCCTGCTTGTAGGTCCGCGTCTCCTGGAGGCGCTCCTTGAATTCGTTCTTGCGCTGCTCGCGGTCCTTCTCGCGCTCCTCGTACCACGCGGTGCGGCGCGCGAAGAACTGGTCCATCGAACCCCGGAAGCGCTTCCAGAGGGCCTCGGACTTCTGCTTCGGCACCGGTCCGACGGCCTTCCACTCGGACTGCAGGGCCTTCAGGGCCTCGCCCGTCTCCTTGAAGCTCGTGGACGTGCAGAGCTCCTCGGCTCGCCGGCAGAGATCCTCCTTCTTGCGAATGTTCTCCTTGCTCTCCTTCTCCACCTGCTCGTAGTGGACCTGGCGGCTCTCGAAGAACTGGTCGTTGGCCTTGCGGAAGCGTTGCCAGATGGGCTCGGCCTGGTCGCGGGGGACGGGACCGATCTCCTTCCACTGCGCCTGGAGGGCCTTGATGGCCTCGCCGGTCGTCTTCCACTCCGTCGAAGTGCAGATCTCCTCGGCCTGGACGCAGAGGGCCTCCTTCTTCCGGAGGTTCTCCTCCAGCTCCCGCTGGCGGTCCTGGAAGTGGGCCTGGCGGCGCTCGAAGAAGTGGTTGCCGGCCTTGCGGAAGCGCTCCCAGAGCTCGGTCGACCGCTCCTTCGACACCGGGCCGACCGTCTTCCATTCGGCCTGGAGGGCCTTGATGGCGCCGGCGGTGGCCTTCCACTCCTCGGATTCGCTGAGCGCCTCGGCCCGGACGCACAGCTCTTCCTTGCGCGCCAGGTTAGCTTCGAGCTGCTCGGGGCTGACCTTGGGCGCTCCGGCGGGCCGGTCGTCCTTCTCGGGGGTCTCGGTGACGGCCATCCGCTCGGCGAGGTGAGCGTCGAGGTGGATCTCGTCGCCGAGGTTCACCTCCTCGCCCAGGTTGACCTCCTCGCCGGGAGTGACCTCTTCGCCCTGGGAGACCTCTTCGCCGGGGGAGACGACCGCTTCACCGGGAAGGACCACCTCGACGGGCTCTTCGGTGGGCAGGGAAGGCGCCGTCTCCTCAGGAGGGGCGAGCATTTCTTCGGTCTCGGGGATGCCGGGGGTGTGCGGGGGCACCGCTGTGGGCGGGACCCCCGCGCTCTGAGGGGTTTCGGAGTTGGGTTCGTTGATGTCTGCCATGTTGGTCCTCGGAGGGAGAGAATACTCTTTCGTCCGGACTCTGCAAGAGGCCCGTCTCTATTATCCTCTAAGACATGAGGGCGATGATCCTGCGCGCGCTCGGCCCGATCGGGCAGGACGGGACCCCGCTGGAGGCGGCGGATCTGCCGGACCCGGTGCCGGGTCCCGGGCAAATACGCCTCCGGGTGGCGGTCTGCGGTGTCTGCCACACGGAACTGGACGAGATCGAGGGGCGCACTCCGCCGCCCCGGCTCCCCATCGTCCTGGGGCACCAGGCGGTCGGCCGGGTCGACGCCCTGGGGCCGGGAGTGACCTCACCGCGCGTCGGGGACCGGGTGGGAGTCGCCTGGATCGGCTCGACCGATGGCATCTGTAAATTCTGCCGCGAGGGAAACGAGAACCTCTGCATCGCCTTCCAGGCCACGGGCCGGGATCTCGACGGCGGCTACGCCGAGCTGATGATCGCCCGGGCGGACTATGTACACCCGATCCCGGAGGTCTTCTCCGACGTCGAGGCTGCGCCCCTCCTATGTGCCGGGGCCATCGGCTACCGCTCGATGCGGCTCTCGGGTCTGCGGGACGGCGAGCCCCTGGGCCTCACCGGCTTCGGCGCCTCGGCCCACTTGGTGCTCAAGATGGTGCGCCACAGCTATCCCAGCTCCCGTGTCCACGTCTTCGCCCGAAGCGAAAAGGAGCGCGCCTTCGCCCGCGAGTTGGGCGCCGTCTGGGCCGGGGAGGCCACAGACGAGCCGCCGGAGAAGCTCGCCGCCATCATCGACACGACTCCCACCTGGGGACCGGTCGTCGAGGCGCTGAAGAACCTGGAGCTGAAGGGGCGGCTGGTGATCAACGCCATCCGCAAGGAAGAGGGGGACAAAGATGCCCTCCTGCGCCTCGACTATCCGCGGGACCTTTGGATGGAGAAGGAGATCAAGAGCGTCGCCAACGTCGCCCGCAGCGACGTGAGGGAGTTCCTGGCCCTGGCGGCGGAGATTCCCATCCGCCCGGAGACCCAGGAATACCCCCTGGAAGATGCGAACCGGGCGCTGCGAGAGTTGAAGGCGAGACAGATCCGGGGGGCGAAGGTGCTGCGGATCGGGTGAGGGTGGGGACCTGCCTGTCTCGGATAGGGACCGCACAGGCACCGTCTTGTTTGAACCTAAAGACAAGGAGGAATCCGACATGCGCCACTCATCCGACACCCCATCATCCGCACCGCGCCGTGGATCCCGAATCCTGCTGCTGACCCTCCTCTGCGGAGCGCTGGCCCTGACCCAGAGCCTCGCCCAGGCGCCGAAGGTGCCCGCGCCGCACGCCACCGCGAGTTGCACCAGCAGCGACCAGTGCCCCAGGGGGCAGCTCTGCTGCCCCGCCTGTGGTCAGCCCGACTGTGGCCTGGCCTGCTTCAAGCCTTTTCGGGGCGGCTGCCCGCCATTCGTGTAATCGCCGCGGCCTTCCCGCCGGCGGCTTGAAAGGAGATCCCCGATGAAGAAGAAGACGCTCAAGCTCACCCTCCACCGCGAGACCCTGGCCCACCTGTCCAACCACCGCCTGGAGAGCGTCGCGGGAGGAGGCGTGCCCTACACCTACGACAAATCGTGCTACCTCTCCTGCTACGCCGGATGCAGCGACATCGGGTGCACGGATACGTGCCCGCCGTCGATTGTCCGGACGGGTTGCTGCGGGTGAAGAAGGGGGCGGGGAGGGCCGCGAGTTATTGCGGCCTTCCTCTCTAGACATGACTTGCAGTAAACACTCGCCTTCCTGTCGGCGGCTTGAAAGGAACTCCCAGATGAGAAGAAGACGCTGAAGCTCATCCTCCACCGCGAGACCCCCTGCTCCTCCTGCTACGCTGGTTGCAGCGACATCGGGTGCACGGAAACTTGTCCTCCGACGATGCAAGCGTTGGCAAAGTAAGGACTTTCGACCAGAACAGCTGTTCGAGAATTCGGCTTCGGCTGTTGAGACGCTCATACACTTCCAACCTAAACTAAAACGCCTTAGCGATCGCCCCGGCGGGATTTACGACTCCCCACCCCAGGACGAAGTCATGATTATCGTCGTGCCGTCGTGCCGTCGCCCGGAGCAATCCCCTAAGGTAAGACGGCGGATATTTGTTCTGCACCGGATCATATGGGAGGCGAGTTCGAAGTGCCGCAACCACGCCAGCGACCACAGGGGCAGATGTCGAAGTTCCAGGGTCTCGGGAGGAAAGCCCAGAGCCTTCGAAATGGGAAAAACCGCAGAGGTCAGGCTTTAAAGGAGCTAGGAAGCCGGGTCCTATAGAGCTATAGCCTAGCGGTTGCCCAGTGACGTCTACAGCACCGACACAAAGAGCCTGAGGATGCGAATTGGCACCATAGATCGTTGCGCCGGACGCTCGGCAACTAGGGAAAGGACAGGCTTGGCCGCAATTGCCCGCCGCGAACACCTGATCGACTCCAACTGCATCGAGAGTGGAGACCATTCTGTTGACTATGTGTTGTGGATTGCTGCTGAAGTTTCCCGGATTATTGGGAGGTAGATCTTCAGCGGGATCCGACATTGCCCAGCTATTGGAGGCAACCAAGGAAAATGGTTGACCATTCTGGCGTGCCATCATAGCCAAGGTGTATAACCCCTTGTAGCCCCACAGCACATTCCTGAGGTGGTTTTGGAATGTGCCAGGGAGAGTGACCGCCACGTCGAGCAAAGTGGCACGCGGCGCGGCAATAAGAGCGTCATAAGCAGTCATCGTACCATGGCCGAGGGCTGCAGGAGTTAGAGGGACACGTCCAGGTGGAAGAATATCGGGGCGGATTGAGATACTATGGGCTGAATCGAAGGTGTGGCGCGTTTTCCCATGCTGGTGCAGGTAATCTTGATTCGAACCTGTGTCCACTAAAGCAAGGAAGACTCCTTCTCCGTCGAGTCCTTTCTGGGCCATCTGATCGACCGCCAATAGGTTTACTACATCGGCTTCGCGTCCAGCGGCTGGGGAATTGGGACAAATTAACGCAAGCTCGATGGATGGATCAGCCCAAAGGCCGATTACTTCGGGATGATTTGCAGCCTCGGCGTGGCACCGATCGAGGTCAGCCCAAGCGATTTCGGCACACGCTACCCACGTGGCTCCAGAAGGAGGTGCTGTGAGCGTTCTATCAGCCCGTAAGGGTTCTGTTGCGCCCACAGCACCTGGTATGGCGATTAGTGGATAGGACCTATCCCAAGTGATGCCGGGTAGAGAGGGGAATAGGCCCTCGTCAAATTCCGTGGCGATCTCATTAGCTCGAAGACTCTCCTCCGCTTCGGGAGTCTGCAATTCTATCATCAATCTTAGAGTGTCAGCCATTGAGTGAGCCTTTCGTTCGGCGAGTAGTTAGTTATCATTTTTTCAAATAATCTAGAGCTTTGTCGATATTGAAACTGAGGCCGATGACATTTTTATAACTTGTACCATGAACCACTGTGCCATCTGCTGCCATCTTGTCTTCTTGTGAGCGGATTCGGCCAACAAAAACTGAAAAGGTGTCGAGTTCAAGATTTCCAAGAAGTTTAATGGAGCGTAGCCGATAACCGAGTCCGAAGCCAAGTGAGTTGCGGGGTGTTGACGATGCTTCAGCCATAAGCTTTGGAGTTAGTCCTCCCCACCAAGTCGAATTCGAGTCGTCAAACAAATCGCCTAGCATATAGTCAATTCCAATCAAGAAATTGGAAGGCTTCTCTTTCGGTTCAATCTTGCCTGTCATCTCGTTGAATTTTAGCTCTGAAATTTTGTTGACCGGTAGATCAACTGATAAGAACCAGTGTTCGCGAGGACCGGTGACTAGGTCCGCTGTTAAGGCGGAGTTCTCGTCCGGAGCGGCAGGTGCCCGCATGCCTGAGGAGGGATTTGGCGGGTGGATGGCACCGGCAGGAGGAGAATCAGTAAGGGGGTTCGGGTTGGACGCTGGTCTAGCCGGAGGAACCTGCTCTCTTGGAGCGGTAGCGACCACCGGTTCAGTCTCGGTGGGGGGAGTTACTTTAACCGTTAGATTCGCTCGTGTCTTGGTGAGGGTATAGTCGAATCTCGAGATTTTAAGATTGGTCGAGTCGGCCGCGATAGCAATGCTTTGTATAACCTTAAGAAGGGTGCCGAGGTCTGCCGTAATCTGACTGTTTCTATGTTTTTCATCAATCTTTAAGTCAAACTTCTCGGCGCCCGCGTCCTGGACGACATAGCCAACGAGAAGATCGCCCTGATGACTGACCCAGCGATCTGAGCCGCTGCCTGCTTGCCGCCCGATCTGGTCTAGAATAGTCTCCGCGTTGCACGGCTCAATCTTCCCGCAATCGATGGCAAGTTTCGCCATGACGTCAGAGATGGTCATATCACCGATTAGTGTGTCTGCTGGGAACGAGAAGACGCGATTCGCCTCCGTTTTGGTTTTGATCGGATCGACCTGAGTGCGTAGATCGAAAATTAGCACGTGGCCAGCCACCGTGCTAAGAGGAGCTTTCTTCGGGGTTGATCCGTTACTGGCAGCTGCCCATAGGCCACACGGAACGGAGAGAAGGAGAATTAGGGATAAGAATCTGGGGAGTGTCTTTTTTAGCATTGTCTGTCCTTTCCGAAGAATGTCTGGCAGGCTTAGACGGACACTCCTGCGGAATTCCGCTGTGGTGTGCCAGAATGGGGCGCAGCCTGTCACGCACTCGCAGTTATGGCCTGCCTTCTGGAAGGGTGGAAAAGATTGGCTACTTCCTGCGACGTGCTCCGCATCGCGCTCCTCCTCTTATATGATCTCCACCGCAAACGAAGCCTGTCCAAAGGGGAGCCCCGATGATCCGCCGCCCATCCGCGTCCGTTCTCTGTTTCTCCATCTGTCTCCTGACCCTCCCAGGCCTCGTCCGCGCCGCGGCCAAACCGGCCGCACCGCCCGCTCCCAAGGCCGGCCCCAACAAGCAGGCCGCCGTCGCCTCCGTCGAACGCCAGCGGTCCCAACTCGTGGATCTGGCGAACCAGGTTTGGGGGTTTGCGGAGACGGCCCTCAAGGAGAAGAGGTCCTCCAAGGTGCTGGCGGACTATGCGGAGGCTCAGGGGTTCAAGGTGGAGCGCGGGGTGGCGGGGATGCCGACGGCTTTCGTGGCGAGCTATGGCTCGGGCAAGCCGGTCATCGTCGTACTTGGGGAGTACGACGCTCTGCCGGGGATCTCCCAGAAGGCTCAGCCGACCAAGGAGCCGGTGACGGCGGGGGCTCCGGGGCATGGGTGCGGGCACAATCTGTTCGGGGCGGCGAGCCTGGGGGCGGCGGTGGCCGTCAAGGAGCTCATCGCGGCCGGCAAGCTTCAGGGCACGGTGCGCTTCTATGGCACTCCGGCGGAGGAGGCGGTGGGCGGCAAGCTCTACATGGTGCGGGAGGGGCTGTTCAAGGATGTGGACGTGGTCCTCGCCTGGCATCCGTCCGACGAGACGAAGGCCGATACCCAGAGCACGCAGGCGATGGTGGACTTCGTCGTCGAGTTCCACGGCAGGACGGCGCATGCCGCCTTCGATCCGTGGAACGGCCGCAGCGCGCTCGACGGCCTGGAGATCTTCACCCACTCGCTCAACATGATGCGCGAGCACGTGCGGCCCACCGTCCGCATGCACTACGTCATCGCCGACGGCGGCGACGTGCCGAACGTCGTGCCGGACCACGCCAAGGTCTGGGTCTGGGTGCGGGACAACAAGCACGCCTCGGTCGACGAGCTGATGGAGCGGGTGCGCAAGATGGTGCAGGGGGCCGGCCTCTCCGCCGACGTCGAGGCCAGGCTGCGCGTCCAGTCCGGGGATTACGAGATGTTGGTCAACCAGGCCGGCGAGCGCCTCCTGCAGGCCAACATGGATTGGGTGGGGCCAATTACCTACACGGCGGAGGAGCAGGAGTTCGCGAAGACGATCCAGCGCGAGACCCACATCGCGGAGAAGGGCCTGAGCGGCGCCGTCCTCCCCTTGAAGGTGCCGCCGGGCGATCCGGAGGGGGGCTCGACGGACATCGCCGACGTGAGCTGGAACGTGCCGGTGCTCCACGTCTCGGTGGTCACGGCGCCGCTCAACTCGCCCTGGCACGCTTGGCCGGTGGCGGCGAGCGGCGGCATGTCCATCGGCCACAAGGGGATGACGTACGCCTCCAAGGTGCTCGCGGCCACCATGGTCGACCTCTTCGAGCAGCCGGCGAAGCGTGCGGAGATCCGCAGCGAGTTCGAGGCCAGCACCAAGGGCGTGGTCTACAAGGGCTACATCCCCGACGGTCCGCCGCCGCTGCCGAAGGATTGAGGCGCGGCTTCCTTCGGCCGGAGCACCCTTGTCTCTGAAAGCCTCAAGAACGAGGCTCTTCCACTCCAGGGAGGTCTGACATGAGGAAGATGCGGCTGGTCTTTTTGTTGCTCGGGTTGGCGTTCAGCTTCGGATTGACGGCTCAGAAGGTCCAGGCGACCTGCGGCTCGTACGGCAACTGCGAGCTCTCCTGCCTGCCTCGCGAGGAGAACTGCGAAGCCGGGTTGAATCACCCCGAGTGCGGCGGCGACTCCACCTGCTGCTACAACGCCTTGCACGCCTGCTGGGCCTGTTGCATCTGGTACTGAGATCGCGAAATCCGGGAGATTCGCCATGGCGGGTCTCCCGGCTCTCCGGAAGAGCCATGCGGTAGAATCCGCCGCCATGGTTCCTGAGATCCGCCGCGCCTACAACGCCGAGTTCACCCCGGAACGCTATGCGGGCCTGCTTCGCGACCTGGAGGCCGGCGGCGGGTGCCCGGCGGACTTCCGGATCAGCGAGACGCCCATCTTCCTCTCCGAGGCCCTCACCCGCGAGCTGGTGACGGCTTCGTCCGAGATCCTGGAGGCCGTCTCCACTCCGGCCTACCTTCAAGAGGCCGTCCGGGCTGTGCCACCTCACCTCTTCGTTCCCGGCGACGAGGGGCACTGGGTCTTCCTTCAGATCGACTTTGCCCTGGCTCAAGGAGAGGACGGCCAGGTGACGCCGCGGCTCATCGAGCTCCAGGGCTTCCCCTCGCTCTACGGTTTTCAGTGGCTGCTGGAGAAGGGGTTCCGGGCCAACTTTCCCGCCATCCCCGCGGACTGGGCTCCCTACTTCGGTGGCCTGACCTCCGAAACCTACCCAGACGCCCTGCGCGACGTCATCGTGGCCGATTGCGATCCGGAGAACGTCGTGCTGCTGGAGATCGAGCCGGAGCAGCAGAAGACGCGCATCGACTTCCACGTCACCGACCGGATGCTGGGGATCAGGACGGTCTGTGCCACGAAGGTGATCGAGCGTGGCGGCCGGCTGTTCTACACCGAGGGTGGTCGCGAGGTGCCCATCCGGCGGATCTACAACCGGGTGATCTTCGACGAGGTCGAACGAAAGGGCCTCGATCTCTCTCACATCTTTGGCCGGGGGGGCCGCGAGTTGGACGTTACCTGGGTGGGGCATCCGAACTGGTATCTCAAGATCAGCAAGTTCTCTCTGCCGTTCATCCACAGCCGCTACTGCCCGCCGACCTCGTTCGTGAGCGATCTCAAGGAGCTGCCGGCGGACCTGGAGAACTACGTTCTGAAGCCGCTGTACTCTTTCGCCGGCCTGGGAGTCGAGATCGGGCCGAGCGCGGAGCGGCTGCGGTCCATCCAGGCGGGGTCGAATCCCCAGGACTTCATCCTGCAACGCAAGGTGGATTACGCTCCGGTGATCGAGACACTGGACGATCCCGCGAAGGCGGAGATCCGCATGATGTTCGTGTGGAAGGATCGCCCCCGCCTCATCAACAACCTTGTGCGCCTGAGCAAGGGGAAGATGATGGGCGTCGACTTCAACAAGCAGCGCACCTGGGTCGGGGCGAGCACGGCGTATCACCCGCCGGTCGGTTGAATGCCTTTGACATAGAGATCGAACCAGGCGACGATCCGCCGCCATGAATCCAGGACCTGCTTCTCTTCCCGCAGGCCGTGGCCGGCGCGGGGGTAGAGCACGAAATCGCTCGGAACTCCCAATCTTTTGAGAGCCCGGTAGAGCGGCTGCGCCTGGCTCACGGGGTCGATCACGTCGTTCTCGCCCTGGAGGATCAACGTCGGCGTCTTTGCCTTTTGAATCCAGGTCATGGGCGAGCTCGCCTGGAACTTCTCCCGGCTCTCCCAGGGCAGGCCGTAGAACCACTCGTCGTAGGCGGAGTCGATCTCGGTGCCGAACTCGGTGGCGAGGTCGGACATGCCCGCCCCCACGACGGAGGCCTTGAAGCGGTCGGTCTGCGTGATGGCCCAGGCGGACATGTAGCCGCCGTAGGACCAGCCGCCGATGCCGAGCTTGCCCGGATCGGCGAGACCGGTCTGGATCAGGTGGTCGACGCCGGCCATGACGTCCTTGAAATCCCCGCCTCCCCAGTCCGCCCGGTTCACCTCGACGAACTTGTGACCGTAGCCGGTGGAGCCGCGCACGTTCGGCATCAGCACGGCGTAGCCGCGGCTGGCGAGGAGCTGGCTCCAGGGGTTGAAGGCGTCGCTCCACCGTCCGGTGGGGCCGCCGTGGACGAGCACGACGAGCGGTACCCGGGTGCCGGCGGCGAGGCCCGACGGTCGGAGGACGGCCGCCTCGATCTCGGCACCGTCGAAGGATCGGTACTTGAGGAGCTCGGGCGCGATCAAGGGAACGTCCTTCCAGGCCGCGTTGAAGGTCGTCACGGGCTGCGGCTTGGAGCCGGGTGCCGCCAGCCAGACCTCAGGTGCCGCAGTAGTCTTCTGTCCCACGAAAGCGAGAGCGCCGGTCGAGGAGAGAGCGAAATCTCCCGGGTGTGCTGGAAAGGAAGCCTGAGGCACGGCCTTGCCGTCGAGTGTGACCTCGTAGAGCTTGCTGCCGAAGCCGGCTTCCGCCTCGACGATCAGCGAGCCGTTCGATTTCCAGGCATAGGTCTGGATGGGGAGGTCGATCGAGGCACCAGTCAGGTTGCGGGGCGCCGAGCCGTCGACGGGCTGCACGATCAGGTCGTGGGGAGTGGGGCCATCCGCGCGAGAGCCCACATAGGCGAGCCACTTGCCGTCCGGCGACACGCGAAGCTCGCCGAAAGGGCCCTTGGGGGCGGCGAGAGGGTAGACGGCGCCGTCGGCGAGGCTCACCGCGCAGAGGCGGTCGAGCCAGCGGTCCGATCCCGGCTTGTCGGTGGCGATCGCATAGAGGCGGCTGCCGTCCGGCGCCCAGTGGGCCTCCTGCACCTGCCAGGGCGCGGAGGTCACCTGGCGCGCCTCGCCCGAGGTGGAGTCGGCCACCCAGAGGCGGGTGCGCTTGTCGTCCTTGTCGACGACGCGGGCGTCGTCCTTGTCCTTCTCCCGCTTCTCCTCGGCCTCGCTTTTCGGCTCGGTGGCGAGGAAGGAGATCTGGCGACCGTCCGGCGACCAGTTGAACGACTCGACGGCCATCTTCCCCTTGGTGAGCGCCACAGCCTCGCCGCCGTCGACGGGCATGACGTAGATCTGCGTCTTGTCCTCGCGGTTCGAGAGGAAGGCGAGGCGCTTGCCGTCCGGTGACCAGTTAGGAGAGCGGTCCCCCTTGGGCGACGTGGCGAACCGCCGGACCTCCTTCGTCCGCAGGTCGAGCATCCAGATGTCCGTGTTGCGGGTGTCGCCTTTGGGCGGCTCCGAGACCGTGAAGGCCAGCCGGTTACCGTCGGGAGAGAGGCGGAGATCCGAGATCCCCCGCCGGTCGAGAGCCCGCTCGGGAGTGAGCTGGGCCTGCGCGGTGGCGGTGAGGGTCAGGAGCAGGGCGAGGCAGAGCAGAGAACGCTTGAGCGGGATCATCGAGACTCCTTGGGGACTATTCATACGCGGCGATACATGAACCGCAGCGCCGCCGGCAGTCGGCGGCGCCAACTGCTTTCGCTGTGAGTTCCCCGGGGGTCGGCGCGCCACATGAGGCGGTCGGAGTCGTAGCCGCGCCCCACGAGGTGCTCGGCCATGGTCTTGACGGCTTCGACCACCCGGCCCCTGTCCTCCCGGGCGCCGGCGTCGAGGTAGAGGCGGGAGACGTCGGGATTGGGCCGGGCGGCGACGTCGGCGAAGATGGCCTGGTTCGAGAGCCAGAAGGAGGGGGACATCACCAGCGAGCCGCCGAAGGCCTCGGGGTGACGGAAGTGGCTCCAGAAGGCGGCGAGCCCGCCCATCGACGAGCCGCCGATCACCGCTCCGAACGGGCCCGGTACCAGGTTCAGCTCAGCCGTCAGTGCCGGCATCAGATGGCCGGTGATCCAGTCGAGCAGGATCTCCAGCTTTCCGTTCTGCTCTTCGACGGCGAAGGGAGAGAGCTCGAAAATCCGCTCCGGGCCGCCGTGGTCGATGCCGATCACCACCGGCACCGGCCGCTTCGTCTTCGCCAGCTTTTCGACCGCGTCATGGACGAACCAGCCGCCGGAGAAGGAGGGAGAGTCGTCGAAGTCGTTCTGGCCGTCGAAGAGATATAGACCGAAGTGGGGCTTCGCGGGGTCGTAGCCCCGGGGCAGGTAGACGCGGATCAGGCGTGGCGCCAAGCCCGGAACGGCGAAAGGACCCAGGAGATTCACCTCTCCCGTCTTCATTCCGGCGAGGGAGCCGGAGATGCCTTCCTCGACGACCGGGTGCACCGGCTCGGGCGGCGCCTCGGGAATCTCATCCGGCCACTCGCGGCGCTGGAGCGTTTCCTCGATCCGGTAGCCGTGGAGCATGTCGTGCACGACCATGTGCCGGGCCAGGACGAAGACGTTGTACGTCTCGTAATCCGGATGCTTCGCCCGGCGTTTCCACCCTTCCTCCGGCAGCTCGCGCAGACGGGTCGCGAGCTCGCCCCGATCGCGGGTGAAGGCGGCGAGAGCCTCGTCGAGGTCCAGGCGGAGCAGAGCCCCGGTCTGGTCCTCGGGCGCAGGGGAGAGAGGCTCGACCAGCGGATTGTCCTCCGAGAGCATCCGCTCCAGGCGGGCCCGGAATCGGGGCTCCAGAGACGTCACGTGGCAGAGATGCTCATGGGCGGACCACTTGGCCGGCGCCGGCCGCCGCCGGCGTAGAGGCTCGGGGACCGCCTGGATCAGCGAGGCGAGAAGGGCCGGCGCGTTTTCGAGGGCGGTAAGAACAGCTTGGATTTCACTCACGCAGGGAGCATATCGGACCGCGAGCCGATCGCGCGGTAGCCGTCACGGATCGGCGCCCCCTGTAACGCCGCCCCTCTCCGTGGAGCCTGAGCTGGCGTAACGCAGTTCCATTTTCCCTTTAAAAGATTGGAGATCCCATGAGAGATACAACGTTACGGCTGGCCCTGATTGCCCTGGGGCTGGCCACCGTTCAAGGCGCCCAAGGCGCCGGCGCCCAGGTCCAGAAGGCCTGGGGACCGGTGCCGGCGCCGCGGGAGGGCGTCTTCGTGGAGGCGGCTCCCCGCACGGACGGCACTGTGCTGGCCGCCACCGGTAACGCCGTGTTCCTGCTCGGACCCGGCGGCACCCTCAAGCCGCTGGGCAGCGGTGACCGCGCCGAACTCGACCCGGCCGGCGGCGCCTATGGATTGTGGAAGCAGCAGTCCTTCGAGATTTTTGACGCTTCGGGTGCCAGCCTGGGCTCGCTGCCGGCGCCGCCCTTCGCCCGCTTCAAGCTGGCGGCTGGAGGCAAGGTCGTTTACGCGCCGCGGATCGAGGTGCGCCGGGAGGAGCCGTGGGTCGAGAGCCTTCGCCTGGTGCGGCCCGACGGCGCCGTCCTGTCGGAACTGCCGGCGGCGGGGCTCGAGATCTCCCGCCTGGAGACGGACCGCATCGTCTACACCCTTCCCACGTCGCTTTCGGCGCGGACGCCCGACGGCCAGGAGCTGTGGAGCATCAGTCTTCAGGTCCACAAGTTCGAGTCCGCGGCGAACCGCACGATCCTCGGTCCCCGGTACGTGCCGGGCCGGGTGGTCCATCTCGACAAGGGGCGGCAGCTTGCGGAGACCCCGGTTGAGGGCGTCGTCTGGAATCTCGCCATCGCGCCGGACGGCCGGCTCTCGGCGGCCACCACCCGCACGCTGCTCTACGTCTTCCAGGACGGCAAGCGCACGGCGCAGGTGCAGTTGCCGGTGACCTACGCCAATTCGCTCGCCGTGTCCGAGCGCGGCCTGGTGCTGGTGGGCGGCCAGGGTGCCCGCGGCGAGGGTCGCCTTCTTCTCTACGACCGGCTGGGCAAGCTGCTGTGGCAGGGGGAGGCGGGCGTCGACCGCGGCGGCTACCGTCCCACGGTCCTTTTCGCGCCGGGAGGGAGCCGCTTCGCGGTCCTCGAACAGCGCGGCCTCAGTGTCTACGACGTCCAGGGAGGCCAGCCATGAGCCGCCTTCGCGTCCATGTCCTCGTCCTCCTGCTCTGCGCCCTGGGCGCCGCCACTCTGCGGGCGGACCAGCCCGACTGCCAGACCGCCAAGCCGCTGAAGCCGGGCGATGTCACCATCTGGCCGCTCCACGCGCGGCTGGCCAACGATGCCCCGGGCGCCACCCGTTCGGGACTGATGAACGACTTCGGGGAGTTCCAGAGGTTCCCGCCGGACTACGTCCACACGGGAATCGACATCCGCGGCGTGTGGAACGCCGGCACCAGCAAAGGCGACATCGTGCTCGTGGCGGCCCCGGGAGACATCTGGATGGCGCCCGCCTTTTCCGGCGACTCCTGCACCAGCGACAACAACTGCCGGGCGTTCATCAAGACCAACGACCGGCGCTACATCTTCTATTACGCCCACCTCAACGTCCGCACGGACGCCGATTCTGAGGTGCGGGCGAAGCTGGAGACGGCGGCGATGACCAATCCCGCCAACGATCTGCCGGTCGGCGCCAACCCGGTGGCCGCCGGCCAGAAGCTCGCCGGTATCGGCGTTTTCTTCAGCGTTTTCGCTCACCTGCACTTCGGCATCTTCGACGTCTGCGAGGACTACGACGGCATCAATCCCCTCGCCCTGCTGCCGGCGCCGGACGGCTACGTCGACGAGACCGCGCCCACGGTGGAACCGATCCTCTTCGTGCGGGAGGACGGCTCGACCCAGGTTCAGCCCCAGGACTGCGGCACGCCGCTCACCGGCACCGTGGACCTGATGGTCGAGGCCAAGGACATCTTCCACGATCTGACGGCGGGCTCGCCCGCTCTGCCGGCCACGAATTCGAACGGCCTCTACAAGGCGACGTACCGCATCCGCCAGACTCCGGCGGGACCGACGAATCACGATGGAACGTGGTACCAGTTCGATCGCGCCACCTATCGCTGCCGGGGCGCGCAGCGCGGGAAGAATTGCGCGGACGCGGCGGCGTTGCCGCTGTTGACGCAGAACGATTTTCTCAACACCGTGCTGGACGCCAACAAGGCGCCCTCGCTCGCCATCGGTTACTCCGACAACCTGTTCAACATCGCCGCCGGTCCGTTCTCGTCGTCCAGCGATTACTCCGGTGTGGAGAAGTATTTCCACGTCCTCACGCACGAGTGGGGCTGTACGAATCAGCCGGGCAAGTGGGACACCGCCGCCCTGCCCGACGGCCGCTACCAGGTGAGCGTCGAAGTTTCCGATCAGGCGGGCAACAAGGCCGCCTCGAACGCCTTCGTCATTCTCAGCAACCATGGCGGCGGCGTGGCGCCGGGAGATCTCGTCGTGCGGGACAACCCCTCCGACGTGGGGGCCATCCCCTCCAGCCTGGGTGGAAAACCCTTCTGGATCAGTCCGGACGTCAAGGTCACGGCCGCGGCCGATCCGGACCTCATCGATCCCAGCGCTCCAATCTGGAACCAGACTCAGGACGTCCTCGTCGTCGCCGGTTCGTCCTACAAGATCTGGATCAGGGTGCAGAACCGGGGCTGCCAGACGCTCCACTACGTCCAAGCCAAGGTGGCCTGGGCGAACCCGGACATGATCCAGACCGATTGGGCGCAGATCGACGTGGAGAAGGGCGGAGTGGATCTGGCGGCCGGCGAGGCGAAGATCCTCGGGCCGTTCGCCTGGACGCCCACGCTGGCCCAGGCCGGCCACCGCTGCCTGCTGGTGATCTCCCGCTCCACGGAGGACACTCCCACGAAGAGCGACTTCGGCATGCTCGTCGACGGCTGGGGCGGCACGGTGACGAACGACAGCGACGTCTCCCAGCTCAACCTCCAGGTGAAGACGCCGAAGTTCAAGATCAGTACTCCCAAGAGCACGCACCGGGACCTGCGGCTGCGCTTCGACTGCAACGATTTCCCCATCTACGAGCGGGGGAGCGTGGCCGAGTTGGTGATCGGCTATCACGAGGGTCTGGCCGCGGCTTGGGCCAACCTTCCCCGCACGAGCTTGCGGCGGGACGGTAACGACCTCGTGCTGCGCTTCCAGGGTTGCAAGCTCGATCTGCCGCTGGCCCGCCTCGGCGCTGGCCAGGCAGTGCCTGCTACCATGCGTCTTCAACTCGGCAAGGGCCCCCGGGGAGCCTTCCGGGTCGATCTTTCCGAGGTGGTGGACGGCGAGGTGGCCGGCGGGATGTCGTTCACCGCGGAGAGGTGAGGGCCCTCATCTGCTAATCCCATAGACGCTAACTTAACGAGTCTGGGAGGTTCCCCCGCCCGAAGACCCTCACCCCTGCCCCTCTCCCGACCACCCCATCCGCCGCCCCGGGAGAGGGGTACTCGGTTGGGGCATTTTCCCTCGACCTCATGTCCCCGCAGGCTGTTCTCCCTCTTCTCCCGGGGAGGGGGAATGGGGCGGTCGGGAGAAGAGGGCCGGGGTGATGAGGGTCTTGGGCGGCGGGAGCTCCAAGGCCACGTTAAGTTAGCGCCTATGGGGCGGTCGGGAGAGGGTCGGGCCGTCGCCATTTACATCTTTTTACCCCGTCCCCTGCAACCCTTGGACGACCCCGGTCGTATTCACTCCCGAAATGCACGAATCACCGCGCGTCCGCACCCTCTTCGCCGTGTCCCTGGGCCTCCTGGGCCTCGCCCTGCCGTCCCTGTCCGTCCGCGCCTCGGCGGCGGACGACTCCGAGCCGATCCACATCACCCGCGCCGCCGGCCCCATCGAGGTGGACGGCAGCCTGGACGATCCGGGGTGGAAGGGCGCCGCTCGCGTCGAAACCTTCTATGAGACGAACCCCGGGGACAGCGTGCCGCCGAAGGTGAAGACGGTCGCCTGGCTGACGTACGACGACCACTTCTTCTACGCCGCCTTCGAGTTCTCGGACCCGAATCCGAAGGAGATCCGCGCCCCCTATGGCGACCACGACGAGACGCCGAGCTACACGGACTACGGCGGCATCATCCTGGATACCCAGAACGACGGCAAGACGGCCGCGATGTTCCTGGCCAATCCCCGCGGTATTCAATACGACGCCATCAGCAGCGACGTCAGCGGCGAGGACAACTCCCCGGACTTCTACTGGGATTCGGCGGCCCGCATCGGCGCGGACGGCTGGCGGCTGGAGATCCGCGTCCCCTTCTCCTCGCTGCGCTACAACAAGGCCGATCCCCAGACCTGGAACATCCTGCTCTACCGCAACTACCCCCGCGACTTCCGGTACCAGATGTTCAACGCCAAGCTGCCGCGCGAGTCGAGCTGCTTCATTTGCCACGCGCAGAAGATCGTGGGCCTCGCCGGGCTGCCCTCCGGCGATCACTTCGTCCTCGCTCCCTACACCACGGGCAAGCTCGATCAAACGGCGGAGGGCGGTCCCGGCGGCCGGCTCTCGGGCGGCGGCGTCAACTGGGATGGCGGCTTCGACGCCAAGTGGACCCCCAACGCCGTCACCGCCGTCGACGCCACGTTGAATCCCGACTTCTCGCAAGTCGAGTCCGACGTGGCCCAGATCTCCACCAATCAGCGCTTCGCCCTCTTCTTCCCCGAGAAGCGGCCGTTCTTCCTGGAGGGGCTCGACCTGTTCGCGACCCCCCTTCAGGCCGTCTACACCCGCACCATCACGTCGCCGCGGTGGGGGGTACGGGCCACCGGCCAGATCGCAGGCACCCGCTATACCGTCCTCGCCACCGAGGACCGGGGCGGCGGCAGCGTCATCCTGCCGGGCGCGGAGACCTCGGGCTTGGCGGATCAGGATTTTTCCTCCCGGATTCTCATCGGACGCGGCCGGCGCGACTTCGGCAGCTCTTTCGCGAGCTTCCTGCTGACCGACAAGGAGGTCGAGGGCGGCGGCCACAACCGCGTCTTCGGTCCGGACTTCGAGTGGCGGCCCACGGACACGGACACCATCCGCGGCCAGTTCCTCTATGCCGACACGCAGACTCCCAACCGTCCGGCGCTCGCCGCCGAGTGGGACGGCCGCCGCCTCGCATCCCATGCCGCCTTCGCGATGTGGAACCACAACTCCAAGACCTGGGACTGGCTGCTGCAACTGCAGGACATCGGCGACGCCTTCCGGGCCGATCTCGGCTTTCTGCCCCAGGTCGGGATCCGCGACGTCACGGCGATCGTGGGCTGGACGGCCCGCCCGGAGAGCGGCCTGGTGCGCCGCATCCGTCCCTACTTCCGCCTCCGCGACCTGGAGGCGACGGATGACAGCGGCCTCGTGCTGCGGCGCCTCGCCCCTGGGATCGATTTCGAGGGGGCCTGGAGCAGCTTCCTCGAGATCGAGGCGCGTAGCGACCGGGTACGGGCGGGCGACCGGCTTTTCGACATCAACTACGTCGTGGGGACGCTGTCGTTGAGCCCCTCGCAGGCGGTCGGCGGCGTGGAGCTCGACGTGACCCTGGGCGACGACGTGGACATCGCCGGCCTGCGGCTGGGGACGGGCGGCTCGGTGGCGCTTCAGGGCACGGTACGCCCCACCGACCATCTGGCCCTGGCGCTCAACGGCAGCCGCCGCTGGCTCGACGTCTCGCCCACCGGCTCAGGGTCCAAGACCCAAAGGCTGTTCACCGCCGACGTGGCCCGGCTGAAGGCCACCTACACCTTCTCCTCGCGCGCCTTCCTGCGGCTGATCGGCCAGCAGACCGAGGTGACGCAGCAGGACGGGCGCGCGGAGTCGTTCTCCGGCTCGGCCCTCTTCGCCTACAAGATCAACTGGCAGACCGTGCTCTTCCTGGGGCTGGGGGACGAGCGCGCCCTGTCGCCGGACGATCGCCTGGAGCCCACCGGCCGCGAGGTGTTCCTCAAGGTGTCGTACGCCTTTCAACGGTGAGTGGGGTAGCATCTCCTGGAAGCGAACTTTTTTCGCTGAGGAGTCCTCATCATGAACTTTCGTCGCGCTCTGCTTTGGATGCTGCTGTCCCTTTCTCTTCCCGCCGTCCTCTCGGCGGGCACCGTGATCACCCTGAAGGAGCAGTCCGCCCAGGGCAGCTCCGACAACAAGATCTATCTGGATGGCGGCAAGCTACGTTTCGAGGCGGGGAGTGGGGCCTCGCGGCACGTCATCCTCTATCACTCCGCGAACGGCAGCCTGCAGATCCTCGATCCGGCGAAGAAGACCTGGTTCGAGATGCCGGCCGCGGCCTCAGCCGCCTCGCAGCAGGCGGCGGCGACCAAGAAAGTGATGGATCGCCAGGATCTGACTCCCGCCCGCAAGCAGATGATCCTCAAGAACATGAAAGCGAGCTCGGAGCGCCACGGCCTCTTCGGCGGCCCGGCGGTTCCCGCCGAGTACAAGAAGGTCGCCTCCGGAGTGGCGGTGAACGGCTTCACGGCGGATGAGTACGAGGTCGTCCTCCGCGGCGAGAAGGCGCGGGAGGTCTGGCTCGCCGATCCCAAGAGCCTGGGGATCGACGCCGCCGACGCCGTGGCCCTCAAGTCGATGGCCGAGCGGCTCGCCGCGAGCACCGGCGGCTCCTCTTCCGGATTCGGCCTGGAGATCGGCTCGCCCCGAGGCGTGCCGGTACGCACCACCAGATACATCAACGGGAAGAAGGCGATCACCACGGATCTTTCCGCGATCACCCAGCAGGACCTGGCGGCCACCCTCTTCGACGTGCCCAAGGACTTCAAGCAGGCCGATCCGGGCGCTGCCGCTCACTAAAGGCGGAAGGAACGCGATGAGCCTCCAGGACCACCTCCAGCCCGGCGAAGAGATCCTCTACCGGGCCCACGTCACCCGCTTGGTCCAAGCGCCGTTGGTCGCGTTGCTGGCCGTGGTCCTGGCCTTTACGATCTTCGCCTGGTTCGGGCTCCAGAGTCCTCCGGCGGCCATCGCCGGCGGTCTGCTGGCCGTGATCCTGGGGCTGGTTCTCGCCTGGCGATTGTTCCGCCTGCGCTCCTACGAGCTGATCGTGACCAATCACCGGGTGATCCTGCAGACGGGGATCCTCGCCAAGAGCTCCATGGACACGCGGCTCGACAAGATCAACAACATCGAGCATCGTCAGTCGCTCTGGGGCCGCCTGCTGAATTACGGCGACGTGGAGATCGACACCGCCAGCGAGACGGGCGTCAGCCGCTTCCTCAACGTCGCCAATCCCCTGGAGCTCAAGCGGACGATCATGGTGGCCGCCGAGCAGTATCGGGCCGGCAGCCCCGGCGGCCCCACCCTGGTCGCCGCCGCTCCCTCCGGCGCCGAGCGCCTGCGCCAGCTCAAGGCGTTGCTCGACGATGGGTTGATCTCGAAGGAGGAGTTCGAGGTGAAGCGTCGGGAGCTGCTGGCGCAGTTGTAGGAGTGGGAGAACAGGGAGGTTCAAGCCATGGCGCTGACGTGGTCCGAGAAGCTGGAAGCCAAAGGGGAAGCCAAGGGCGTTCGGGAGGTCCTCGTGTTGCTGCTCGCCGAGAGGTTTGGGCCTCTCCCGGAAGGAGCCCTCCGTCAGATTGAGGAGATCAGCTCGCTCAAGCGCCTGACCAAGCTGGCCAAACGGGTCCTGACCGCTCACTCCCTCGAAGAAATTGGCCTCGCCTGAACGCTCCCGATCCGTCTCCCCTTCCCCCCGCCGCCGCACCCTGAAAGATGGGGGCCCGATGACCGGGCCGCCCTGCTTCATCAGGAGGTCACACCATGCGCAAGAAGCTCGCTTATCTCGGACTCGGGCTTGGGCTCACCGCTGCAGCTCTCGTCTCGGGCGTCCGGCCCGCCTCGGCGGCCTCGAACTGCACCACGACGTGCGGTCCAGACGGCGCCTGCTGCACGACCTGCTGCCACATCGGTACGCGGGTCATCTGCACCCTCCAGCCCTGTTGACGCCGTGAATCCGTCGCCACCAGTCCGTCCAGACTGGTGGCTCCCCCGTGCTACCATCAGGCGGTAATGCCCCGTAACGCCAGCTTCGCGGTTCTCCCCCCTTCCTCCGATCTGGCCCCGCTCGTCGACGACCTGCGGGACGACTCGAAGCTCGCGGCTCAGCTCCTGTACACGGC
>Ga0134121_10000198_pt1 | contig 71943 bp, 65 predicted proteins | sample KB301_FD_96463 | JGI IMG/M metagenome (GOLD analysis project Ga0134121, IMG submission 96463) | Terrestrial soil microbial communities without Nitrogen fertilizer from Kellogg Biological Station, Michigan, USA - KB3-0-1 | ecosystem: Environmental > Terrestrial > Soil > Unclassified ...
CGACGCGCCGAACGCGATCCCGCCCACCAGCTTGAGCGGCCCTTTCCAGAACCGGATGTGCGGCTCGATCTTCGGCTCCTTCGGCAGGTGGCCGTAGAGCTCCGGCTGGTCGGCGTGGTGGAGCACGTAGATGACGCCGGTCCCGCCGACCCCCGCGGGATCGTAGACGCCGGCGTTCGGGAATCCTTCCTCGACGACCTGGTGGGCCCGCTTGTCGGCCCGCGCCTTCATTTCCTTCTTCGTGCCGAACTCCAGGCAGCCGGTGGGGCACGACTTCACGCACGCGGGGCCCAGGCCGTTGGAGACGCGGTCGGAGCACATCGTGCACTTGAAGACGCGCTGCGATACCGGATCGAACTTCGGGATGTTGAAGGGGCAGCCCGTCATGCAGTAGCCGCATCCGATGCAGCTTTCCTGCTGGAAGTCGACGATGCCGTTGGTGAACTGGACGATCGCGCCCTCGGCCGGACAGGCGATCATGCACCCCGGCTCCGAGCAGTGCATGCACATGTCCTTGCGCATGAGCATCATGATGCCCGGCGCGTCCGCGGCGGCCTCGAGGCCGCCGACCGGGAGCGGCTTGCGGTCGCCGTCGACCGGGATCTCGTTGAACTTGATGAGGTTCCAGAACGACGGCGTCATGTCCGGGATCGTCTGGTACGAGTGGAGCGTCCGCTCCCGCGTCTCCGGCTCGATGTGGAGGTCGTTCCATTCCACGCACGCCACCTCGCAGGCCTTGCAGCCGATGCAGGTGGTCGTGTCGATGAGCATGCAGACCTGGTCGTCCTCGCGGACGGTGGTGCGCGCCCCCGTGGCCGAGACGTTCTTGACCTCGAGAGCGCCGCCCATCAGACGGCCCCCACTTTCTCGAGCTTGACGAGGAACGTCTTGTACTCGGGCGTGAACGAGTTCGGGTCGACGACGCTCGGGGTCAGCAGGTTCGCCATCGGGCCGCGCCCCTTGCCCTTGCCCGTGCGGCCGGCGAACCCGAAGTGGATGGGGATCGCCACGTGCCACACCGTCTTGCCGGTGACCTTCATGGGCCGGATCCGCTTCGTGACGAGCGCGCGACCTTCGACCGAGCCGCGCGGCGTCGAGACCCGGACCAGGTCCTCGTTGGCGATCTTCCGCTCCCGCGCGAGACCCTCGGGGATCTCGATGAAGAACTCGGGCTGGAGCGCGGCGTTCGGAGCGATGTGCTTCGTCCAGTAGTGGAAGTGCTCCGTCAGGCGGAACGTCGTCGCGACGATGTCGTACTCCTTGGGATCCCCGAAGGCGGGATCCAGGTCGCTCTTGAAGACGTGCGCGACGGGGTTCGCCGAATGCTTCGGATGGAGCGGGTTGTCGACCGGATGCTCCTGCGCCTCGTAGTGCTCGGGGAAGGGGCCGTCGGCGAAGTCGGGCGCCCAGAGCTTCGCGACGCCTTCGGGGAGCATGATGAACGCGTCGTACGTGCCGGGCTTCGCATCGGGCTTCATGTCCGGGACGTCCCCGACCCACTTGTCGCCGTCCCAGACGATGCCGGGCCGGGTCGGATCCCACGCCTTGCCCTGGCCGTCGGAATTCGCGCGGTTGTAGAGGACGCGCCGGTTGGCCGGCCAGTTCCAGGCCCAGCCTTCATACCGGCCCATGCCGGACGGATCGCTCGGATCGCGCCGCGCCATCATGTTGCCGGCCTCCGTGAAGCTGCCGCAGTAGAGCCAGTTGCCGCTCGCGGTGGTGCCGTCGTCCTTGAGCTCGCCGAACGCGGACAGCTGCTTCCCGGTCGTGAGGTCGCGGCCGTTGATCTCCTTCGCGATCTCCTCGAGCGCGGGATGGTAGGGGTTCTTGTAGGACCAGTCGAGGTTCAGCACCGTCTCCGCGCCGGGGCCGCCTTCCTTCTCGTAGAGCTCGCGGACCCGCATGAAGAGCCGGGCGAGGATCTCCTCGTCCGCCAGCGCCTCGCCGGGCGGCTCGGCCGCCTTGTATTTCCACTGGGCCCAGCGCGACGAGTTGGAGAACGAGCCGTCCTTCTCGGCGAAGATCGCCGCCGGGAGAAGGAAGACCTCGGTCTGCACCTTCGCGGGCTCCTTGGCGACCTTCCAGAACTGCGCCGTCTCGGTCTCGAACGCCTCGGCGATGACGCACCAGTCGAGCTTCGAGAGCGCGGCGATCATTTTTTCGGTGTTCGGCCCGCCCGCGACGGGGTTCATGCCGAAATCGAGGAAGCCCTGGATCTTCCCCGCGTACATCCGGTCGAACAGGTAGACCCAGGAGTAGTTGTCATTGATCTTCGGGAGCCAGTGGAAGCCCCACTCGTTCTCCTTGGTCGCCGCCCGGCCGAAGTGCGCCTTCAGGAGCGAGACCGCGAACTTGGGCGTGTTGGCCCAGTAGTTCATCGACGTCGCCGACAGCGCCTTGGGCGTGATGCGCTTCAGGTATTTCTCGAACGTCGTGTCCTCGGGCTTCGGCATGGCGAGGTAGCCGGAGAGCGCGTGATAGGCGACGCCGTGGTCCGTGCCGCCCTGGATGTTCGCGTGGCCGCGCAGCGCGTTCACGCCGCCGCCGGCCCGGCCGATGTTGCCGAGCAGGAGCTGGAGAATCGCGGCCGCCCGGATGATCTGGACGCTCGTCGAGTGGTGGGTCCAGCCGAGCGCGTACATGATCGTCCCCGCGCGGTCCGCGGTGCCCGTCGAGGTCACCACCTCCGCGGCCTTGAGGAACTCCTCCTTCGTGCAGCCGCAGATGTTCGCCACCGTCTCGGGCGTGTAGCGCGAGTAGTGCTTCTTCAGCTGCTGGAAGACGCAGTTCGGGTCGTCGATCGACGCCGCCCGCCGGGCGAAGCCCTTCTCGTCGAGCGAATACTTCCACGTCGACTTGTCGTACTTCTTCGCCGCCTCGTCGAAGCCGCCGAAGACGCCGTCGGGGCCGAGCTCGAACCCGGGCTCGAGGAGGAAGAGCGCGTTCGTGTGGAGCCGGACGTACTCTTCGTGGAACCGCTTGTTCTCGATCGCGTGGTGGATCAGCCCCCCGAGGAACGCGATATCGGTGCCGGGCCGCAGGGGGCAGTAGACGTCGGAGACGGCGGACGTGCGGTTGTACCGCGGGTCGACGCTGACGAGCTTCGCGCGCCGCTTCTTCTTGGCCTCAATGACCCACTTGAACCCGCAGGGATGGTTCTCGGCGGGATTGCCGCCCATGGCCAGGACCACGTCCGTGTTGCGGATGTCGGTCCATCCGTTGGTCATCGAGCCGCGTCCGAACGTGGGGGCCAGACTGGCCACCGTCGGGCCGTGTCATATCCGCGACTGCTGCTCGAGGTGGGCGATCGACCACGACCGGGCGACCTTCTGGAACAGCCAGTTGAACTCGTTGGTGTCGGTGCAGCCGCCGATCGCGGCGAGGTTCTCGAGCAGGTTGACCGTGCGGCCCTGGCCGTCCTTCGCGATGAAGCCGGCGTCGCGCGTCTTCTTGATGAGCCGCGCGATCTTCTCGATCGCCTCCTCCCACGGGATCAGCGTCCACTCGGAGGCCCCGGGCTTGCGGTAGCGGACCGCCGACAGGCGCCGGTCGTTCATCACGTAGTGCTTGAGCGTCGCGCCTTTGGGACAGAGAGTGCCCTGGTTGATGGGATGGTCGGGATCGCCCTCGATGTGGACGATGTCCTTCTTCGTGTTCTTCCCGTCGCCGCGCGTGTGGACGATGACGCCGCACGAGACGGAGCAGTAGGGGCAGATGGAGCGGCTCTCGGTGGTCCGCGCGATCTTGAATTTCTTCGCCTGCGCGACGGCCGGGGCGAGGTTGAAGCCGAAGGGCGTGACGAACGCCCCCGCGGCGGTGACTTTGAGAAACTCGCGCCGGCTGACGGACACTATTCCCACCTCGAAGGCTCAGGGAATACTGATAGTAGTACAGGGATTCATTACCCGTCAACCATCGGTTCGGGTACGGCGCCCGAAACAACGGGATTCGGACCCGCGTCTCGGAGGCCGGAGGTTGGCGGTATAATTTGTGAACCTGTTCGGGAGGGTTCATGGCCGTGGTTCTCCTCATGCTCGTCCTGCTGGCGCCGGTGCAGGAGGCCAAGGACTACAAGATCCGCCTCCAGGCCAAGGACGGCACGCAGCTGAACGGAACGCTCAAGCTGCCCGCCACGATCCTCATGAAGACGAAGTTCGGGGAGATCAAGGTCGACAGCGGCACGCTCCAGTACCTTCGGCTGAACAACGACGGCAAGGTCCAGGTCAGCACGACGACCGGGAACACGGTGATCGGCGACTGCTCGATCCAGTCGTTCGAGGTCCAGACGAGCGGCGGAAAGCTCACGGTCGCTTTGACGGATCTCCAGTACATCAACTTCGAACCGCCGGCGCCGCCGCCTCCTCCTCCGCCCGCCCCGCCGGCTCCGACCCCGGCCCGCGCGCTGCCGCCGGCCGTGGGGACGCCGACGTTCAAGGGGAAGGAGGTCCGGCAGAACTTCGATCCGGCCAAATGCTACGCGCGAGGATTCGAGCCGGCCATCCTCCTCTCGGACGGAAAGCGGGCGGCGTTGCTGGACTACGAAGCCGAGGAGTGCGTCTTCGTCACGCTGGCGACCGGCGCCTGCGACCGGGTGAAGGTCGAAGGCGGCCCGTCGTGCCTCGTCGAAAAGGACGGGAAGGTCTACGTGGCTAACCGCAAGTCGAACAGCCTGAGCGTGATCGACGCGGCGACCTCGAAGGTGGTCGGCCGCGTGGCGGTGGGCGCGTCTCCGCGGTGGCTGGCGGCGCCGGTCTTCGGCAACGTGCTCTACATGATCACGGAGAGCGACCGGGCCTGGGTGCAGAGCCTGGATACGAAAACCGGACAGATGCTGGGGCCGATGCTGAACACGCAATTCAACGGCGGCATCTTCTGGACTCTGGGGTTCGTGGCGGTGACGCCCGATAATCGACTGCTCATCACCCAGGGAGAACAGAGCACCAGTCCGTCGGCGACGCCCCAGATTTACGCGATCAACGGCCAGAAGGTCACCGACCTGCAGGTCTCCCATCACGACGACCATCCGAGCGCCTTCCACGTGGACTTCGCCGGCGCCCGGGTGTATGCCGGCAAGAGGGTGTACTCCCTGGATCTGCGGGAGACGATCGCCGGGTCGGTTCCGGCGGCGTTCTGCGTCCCTCACCCGACGAAGAGCCTGGTCTTCGGAATCAAGCGGGTCGGGAACCGATCCTACTCGGGAAACGGCTCGCCGATCATCTCCGTCTTCGACGAACTGCGGATGACGACCGTGGTAGAGATCGATCTGGGCGCGGACATCACGGCGCTGCTGCCGACCGAGACGACGCTCTACGCGCTCGGTCGCACCCATCTCTATGAGGTTCCCCTCGCCCAGGTGGTCCCCGCGGAAGCGCTGGCGCGGGAACGGGAGCGACGCATCCCGGTCGATCTGACGAAGCTCCCCTCCGACGCCGACATCCGGAAAGCGGAAGGTCTGGTGGCCGACGGATGGAAGGCGCTCGAGGCCGGGAAGATCGACGACGCGAAGAAGGCCTTCGAGTCGGCCCAGACGGCCGATCCCTTCTCGAACGCCCGGGTCGGGCTCGCCGCCCTCCTCGTGCGCAAGAAGGAGTTCGTGGCCGCGGTCGATGCCCTGAAGCCCCTCCTTCAGTATCCATTCCGGAACATCTCGGGCCGCTCGGCCGTGTACGTCGAGCTCGCCGCGAGCCATCTCGGAACGAATCAGCCGGAGAATGCCACGCAGGCGCTGCAGGAAGGGCTGCGGCTCGATCCGAAGGACCCGGGACTGCTGAAGAGCATGGGGTCCACCTACGCGGCGGCGGGAAACGCGAAGCTCCAGTACGTCTGCTGGGCGAAATCCCTTCAGTCCGATCCGAAGCAGCCCGAGCTGAAGAAGCAGACCGACCAGCTCCTGCAGACCATCCTGAGGTCGACCACCGGGGTCTGCAACTCCTGCCGAGGCGACGGCAAGTTCGAGACGCTCGAGGAGATCGAGGGGGGCATCAAGAAGAAGATCATCACGGAATGCCGCCAATGCAAGGGCATCGGCAAGACGTGGAAGCGTCCCTGCGTGGAGTGCTCCGGAACGGGACGACTGCTCTCCGAGAAATTCTGCGAGAAGTGCTGGGGCGCGGGATCCATCGTCGAGCCCGCCAAATCAAACTACTGAGCGTTTCCGCCCGATCTATGGACCGCGGAGCCGGTAGCAGGCCATTTCTTTCGCGTTGCGGACGTAGAGACGGTCCTTGACGAGGACCGGATGGTTCCAGGTCTTGCCTTCGATCGCGGGGAACCTCACCGGCTCGCCGGGCTCCTGCGGCTTTGCCTCGACGAGCGCAAGCTCGCCCTTCTCCGAGAGAACGAGCAGCGCGCCCTGCTCCGAGATCAGCATCACCTGTCCACCGCCGTAGCGGCCCTTCTTCCAGACGCGCTCGCCGGTCTTCAGACGGACGCAGCTGAGGATCCCGTCGTCGAACCCGTAGGCGTATCCGTCGTGAACGACGAAGTCGTTGTATGACGGCTTGAACTTCTTCGTCGTCCACTTCTCCGTCGCGGTCCACTTGCCGCCGTCTTCGGCGACGTCGAGGAGCGACAGATCCTGGACCGCGGAGACGAGGAGGAGGCCTCCCTCCAGGACGTGGGGCTGGATCATGGGGATGATCTGCTCGCTCTCTCCCGGCCGTTCCCAGAGCACGGCGCCGTCGGCGACCGAAAGTGCCGCCAGCCGCTTGTTGTCATGCATCAGGATCTGCGGCTTTCCCCGGAGCGTGACGACGTGGGCGGAGCAGTAGCTCTCCTTCCCGCCGTCCCGGGCCCAGATCTCCTTGCCGGTCGCGGCGTCGAGCGCGACGGTGCCGCGCGCCTTCGCGCCGCCGACGAAGACGATGACTTTTCCGTCGACGACGAGCGGCGACGCCGAGAGGCCCCACATGGGCGGCTCCTTGGTCAGCTCCACCGACCAAACGGCTTTGCCGGTCGCGGCCTCGAGGCAGGTGAGCGTTCCCTTGGCGCCCAGCGCATAGAGTCGGCCGTTGTGGAACGTCGGAGTCGCTCGAGGCCCTTCGCCCGACACCCCCTCGGTGAAGAGGCCGGGCGTCAGATGGGCCCAGATCTCCTTGCCGGTCTCGGCGTCGTAGCAGACGGTCGCCTCCGAATCCCCGCGCTGCTCCTGGGTGACCAGGAAGCCGTCGACGACGATCATGCTCGACCACGCCGGGCCGACGCGCTGCCTCCAGACCCTTTCCGGCGGCGTGGCGGCGAAGTCGGCCGCGACCCGGACGCCGCGCGCGGCGCCGTCGCGCTGAGCTCCGCGGAATTCGGTCCAGTCCCCGGCGCGGACCGTCCACGGCCGCGCCGCGGTTTCCGCCTTCTCCCGCTTTCCGGAGGCGAAGAGCTCGGAGTCCGTCGTCGCCCACCGCCAGGGCAGCGTGGGCCTCAGGCGGCTGTCCAGTCCGTCGAAGCGAAGGAGATCGGCGTAGAGGAACGGCAGCAGCACGGCGGCCGCGAGGGAGGCATAGGCAAACCGCGCGCCCTGGAATCGGTGATAGACCAACCAGATGGTCCAATAACTGAGGACGATGGGGACCGCCGTCATCATGAAGCCGATGGGCTCGAACGTCCGATGGGCCGCGAAGATGGCCAGCGGGAGACCGACGAGGAACAGGCCGAGCCCCAGAAGGCGGACCTTGCCGCGCACCGTTCCATTGGAGAGCCAGAGGATCAGGAAGAGGACGAGGAACGCGAGGCTGCCCATCGACTTCGACATGAACCGGGGGAACATGGCCATGTCGCTTTGGGCGACATAGACCTGGTGGATCCAGTAGACGAGGCCGAGAACGACGGCGGGCCAGACGCGCACGGGACGTTCGGCGTTCGGAGCGTCGGTCATGATTCCCTCCCGGATCTTCTCCTCACAACGTCCGGCGTTCGGTCGGCATTCTTCCCCGACCGATTTCGGAATTCGTCTTCCGTTGCCGCGTTTAGACGGAACGCAGAGAAAGGGAGGATGCCCATGAATCGCTTCGAAGGAAAGGTCGCCGTGGTCACCGGCGGCAACAGCGGCATCGGACTCGGCGTGGCCAAGGCGTTCGCCCGGGAAGGGGCGTCGGTCGTCATCACCGGACGGGACGAGGCGTCCCTGAAATCGGCCGAGCGCGATCTGGGCCCGAACGCGATGGCATTGAAGTCGGACGTGTCGCGGCTCGCCGACATCGACCAGGCGATGGCGCGGATCCGGGACCGGTTCAAGAAGATCGATGCCCTCTTCGTCAACGCCGGCGTCGGGAAGTTCGTCCCGTTCGACCAGGTCACCGAGTCCTTCTACGACGACATCATGAACGTGAACCTCAAGGGCGCCTTCTTCACGGTCCACAAGGCGCTGCCGCTGCTGGCCCCCGGCTCCGCCGTGGTCCTCAACGCGTCCATCAACGGCCACAAGGGAATGCCCGGGACGACGGTCTATGGGGCGTCCAAGGCCGCGGTCATCAATCTCGCCCGGACGATGTCGGCGGACCTCGTGTCGCGCGGCATCCGGGTCAACTCGGTCAGCCCCGGTCCCGTCGAGAGCGCCATCCTGACGCGGGCCGGCCTGTCGAAAGAGCAGCTCCAGGAAACGCGCGAGTGGATCAAGGGGCAGGTCGCGGTGAAGCGGTTCGGCACGCCGGACGAGATCGCCGAGGCGGTCCTTTATCTATGTTCCCCGGCGTCCGCGTACGTCGTCGGCACCGACCTGGTCGTGGACGGCGGAATGATCCTGTAGAACCTGCGGATCCCGGCGCGTGTATCATTGATGTAGATGCTGCGCCTGAACGGGTCCCCCTACGAGTTCTGCGACGGCGTGAGCCGCCGATCCTTCCTCCGCATCGGAGGGCTGGGCCTGGGCGGTCTCGCGCTCCCGCAGATCCTCCGCGCGCAGGAGCAGTCGCCCGCCAAGGTCCGCAGCGGCGGCCTCGGCCACAAGGCGATCATCATGGTCTACATGCCCGGCGGGCCTCCCCACCAGGACATGTACGACCTCAAGATGGACGCGCCCGCGGAGATCCGCGGGCCGCTCAAGCCGATCCCGACGAACGTCCCCGGCATCCAGGTCTGCGAACTGCTCCCGAAGCTCGCCCGGATGATGGACAAGCTCGTCCCGATCCGGTCGATCGTCGGCGCCAAGGACCGCCACGAGTCGTTCCAGTGCCTGACGGGCCGGCTCAACGAGAATCAGCCGCGCGGCGGCTGGCCCGAGCTGGGCGCGGTGGTGTCCTCGATCCAGGGCGGGACGCAGGCCGCGGTGCCGCCGTTCCTGGCGCTGTCGCCCCGCATGCAGCACCGCCCGTACAACAACGGCACGCCCGGATTCCTCGGACCGGCCCACGCGCCGTTCAAGCCCGAGGACGAGGGGCGGAACGACCTGACCCTGAACGGAATCTCGGTCGAGCGGCTCGAGGACCGCAAGCGGCTGCTCTCGAGCCTCGACCAGTTCCGCCGCGACGCCGACGGCCAGAAGATGATGGAAGGATTCGACGCCTACACCGACCAGGCGTTCGGGATGCTGACCTCGAGCAAGCTCGCGCGGGCGCTCGATCTCACGAAGGAAGATCCCGCGGTGCGCGAGCGGTACGGCACCGGAACCACGCAGCACCAGGGCGACGGCGCGCCGCGCATCAATTCGCAGTTCCTGCTGGCCCGCCGGCTCGTCGAGGCGGGCGTCCGCTGCGTGACGTTCAGCTACAGCTTCTGGGACTGGCACGGCCGGAACTTCGACAACGCCAGGCGCAACCTGCCCGACTTCGACCAGGCCATGAGCGCGCTCGTCACCGACCTGCACGAGCGCGGGCTCGACAAGGACGTGACCGTGATCGCCTGGGGCGAGTTCGGGCGGACGCCGCAGATCAACAAGGACGGCGGGCGCGACCACTGGCCGCGGGTCTCCTGCGCGCTGATGGCGGGCGGCGGACTTCGGACCGGCCAGGTCATCGGCTCGACCACGCGCGACGGCGGCGAGCCCGACACGCGCCCGGTCCACTTTCAGGACGTGTTCGCGACGATCTACAACCGGCTGGGCATCGACGTGGAAACCGCGACGATGGTCGACCTTGCCGGCCGCCCGCATTACCTGGTCGAAGAAGGTTGCAAGCCCCTCCGCGAACTCGTCTAGCCGATTCCTCTACCCGTTGAACACCCCCCCGGGTAACTAGCTCTGTCCCTTCTCGGAGGCCTTTCCGGGGCGCAAAGGCTTGACACTGGAGAACGGGGGCTGATAAGTTCCGGGCTCTTCGAGATTCACCCCGGAAGACTGAAATCTTGCGGCATCGAAAAGGGAGGATGAGGACCATGAATCGCGTTCGGAACCTGATCTCGGCGATGTGTCTTGCGGCGGCGTTCGGTTGCGCCTCCTCCCCGGCGGCGACCTCCAAACCCGCGCCGTCCCCTGCGAAGGACGCGCCGCAGATGCTGTCGACCGTCAAGCCCGATGACCTGGAGTGCGCCCGGCCGGGCGGCAAGCTGTCCGGCGACGTGAAGGTGCAGCTCGTCGAAGTCGCGGGCGGCTTCGTCGATCCCATCCACATCGCCAGCCCGAAGGACGGCACCGGCCGCCTGTTCGTCTGCGAGCGGCCCGGCGTCATCAAGATCATCAAGAACGGCAAGGTCCTTGACGAGCCGTTCTACGACAACAAGCCCAACACGGCGTTCCAGTTCCTCGAGTGCGGCCTCTACTGCGTCGAGTTCCACCCGAAGTTCAAGGACAACGGCCTGCTCTACATCAGCTATGCCGACATGTGGTTCAACGGCGCCACGTTCATCGTCGAGTACAAGGTCGCGGCGGGCGACCCCAACAAGGTCGACATGGCCAGCGCCCGGCCCGTGATGCGCATCGACTTCCCCTACGCCAACCACCACGGCGGCAAGATCGCCTTCGGCCCCGACGGTTATCTCTACGTCGGCGTCGGCGACGGCGGCTGGGAGGGCGACGTGCTCGACGCCGGCCCCGACCTCAGCACGTGGATGGGCAAGATGCTCCGCATCGACGTCAACGTGAAGAAGGGCTACGCGATCCCCGAGTCGAACCCGTACGCCACGGCCTCCGACCCCAAGCTGATGGTGCTCTTCGGCGTGAGCGAGCTGGAGTTCTCGAAGATCAAGCAGCGCTCGAAGCCCGAGATCTGGGCGTCGGGCATCCGCAATCCCTGGACGTTCTCGTTCGACCGCAAGACGGGCGACCTCTACATCGCCGACATCGGCCAGAACCACTGGGAAGAGGTGAACGTCCAGCCCGCGTCGAGCAAGGGCGGCGAGGACTACGGCTGGAACAAGATGTGCGGCGTCCATCCGTTCCCGCTGGAGCTCGAGAAGTCGGGCAAGAAGTGGGTGCCGTCGGGCGTCCTGCCGGTCGCGGAGTACAACCACGCGACGGACGGCATCTGCGTGATCGGCGCCGGCGTCTACCGCGGGAGCGAGTTCGCGTCGCTCGACGGCGTGTACTTCGTGGGCGATTGGGGCACCGGCCGCCTGTGGGGCCTGAAGCGGAACGACGGCGGGAAGTGGCAGCTCCAGCAGCTGCTCCACACGAAGCTCCACTTCACCTCCGGCGGCGAGGACGAGCAGGGCAACCTGTACATCACGGATGCCGCCAGCCAGTACGGCGTGTGGAATCCGTTCGACCAGGCGCGCGGTTCGGTCTGGAAGGTCGTGGAAGCGGGCAAGGCGCCCGCCGGCGCCAAGACGGCGCCCTTGCAGTAGGAACCCGGAAGGTCCGGAGTCGTATAGAAACGAGTGAGGTCATGAAGCAGGTGCTCGGGTCCGTGGTCCTGGCTGCCGTCCTTCTGTCGCCCCTCGCGGCGGAGGACGGAGAGAAGAAGGCGCCGGCCAACGTCGGCGGCGTCGACGAGCCGGGGGCCACCATCACGGGCATCGTAAAGTTCAAGGGGCCCCAGCCGGTCCGGAAGCCGCTCGACAACATCCTCGGCAACGCCTACTGCAGCGAGGCGTGCAAGGCCAAGGCGCCGCTCGACGAGAAATGGGTGTTCGGCAAGAACGGCGACGACGACACGTTCGTCAACGTGATGGTCTACGTGTCCAAGGGGCTCCAGGGCAAGTTCGCGCCGCCCAAGGAGCCCAAGGTCCTCGACCAGGTCGGCTGCGTCTACACGCCGCGCGTCGTGGGCGTCATGGTGGGCCAGCCGCTCCTGGTCCGCAACAGCGACTCCACGCTCCACAACGTGATGGGCAACCTGAAAACCAACAAGGCCTTCAACGAGGGCATGTCGGTAAAGGGCGCCGCGATCGAGAAGGTCTTCCAGAATCCCGAGTTCAAGGCCGACTTCCGCTGCTTCATGCATCCGTGGATGGTCGCGTACGTCCACGTGATGGAGCATCCGTTCTACGCCGTGACGGGCCCCGACGGCACCTTCACCCTCAAGGGGCTTCCGCCCGGCGACTACGAGATCGCGGCGATGCACGAGTCGTCGCGGTTCGAGGTCGCCCCCGAGCGCGTCACCGTCTCGGTCAAGGCGGGCGAGACCAAGTCCATCGAGTTCGTCTACCGCGATCCGAAATAGCTGCCGCGCCTCATCTCCCCTGGTACCTGGTCCCTGGTCCTTGGTACTCTTTCCTCATGGCCTTGACGCGCCGTGATCTCCTCCGGATCGGCGGCGCTTCCCTCGTCGCTTCGTCGACGGGCTGCGCGATCTTCGGATCGGAAGGCGGCAAGGACCTCGTCACCCGGCTGAAGGAGCCGTTCAACGGGGAGCCGCCGCTCTCGAGTCTCGACGACGACTGGGTTACGCCGTTCAGCCGCTTCTTCGTCCGGTCGCACGGCGCGATCCCCGACGTCCAGCCGGGCGGCTATCTCCTCACGATCGAAGGCCACCTCGAGCGCTCGCTCCAGTTCTCGCTCCAGGATCTCGAGCGGATCCCGCGGGTGTCCGCGCCGGTCACGATCCAGTGCGCGGAAAACCGGAAGAGCGAGATCGCGGCGATCAAGCAGGTCGAGGGCATTCCGTGGGAGGCCGGCGCGATCGGCAACCCGGAGTGGCGGGGCATCCCGCTCGCCAGCCTCCTCAAGAAGGCCAATCCCCGGCCGGGCGCCCGCTTCGTCTGGTTCGAAGGGCTGGACGCCGTCACGCTCCCGGGCCGGCAGACGGTGTTCGGCAGCGAGCTCCCGATGGAGCGGGCGATGCGGCCCGAAAACCTCATCGCGCTGGAGATGAACGGCGCGCCGCTCTCGCGCGAGCACGGCTATCCGGCCCGCATCGTGGCGCCGGGCTGCATCGGCGCCCGCTCCGTGAAATGGCTCGGCCGCATCGTCGTCGCGGAGAAGCGGTCGGAGAACGTGTTCGCCGCGCAGGAGTATCGGAGCGGCGAGGGGATCGTCGACCACCCCCTCAACTCCGCGATCTGCAACCCGCGCGCGGGCGAAATGGTGGGCGCCGGCAAGCAGGAGGTGCGGGGCTACGCCATCGCGTCCGGCGCCCCCGGCGCCGCGATCGCCAGCGTGGAGGTTTCCCCCGACGGCGGCGCGACCTGGGTCCCGGCCCGCATGCCCGGGCGGGAAGCCCCCTTCGCCTGGAGGCTCTGGACGGTCCAGCTGGACCTCGCGGCGGGGGACCGGACGCTGATCGTGCGGGCGACGGATTCGGCGGGTGGGAAGCAGCCCGAGCGTCCGGTGTGGACTCCCAAAGGCTACGGGTGCAACGGCTGGCACCGCGTGCCGATCACCGTGGCTTGACGGCCATGGCCGCCTTCCTCGCGACCATCGCCTCGAGCTCCCGGATCTTGGGCTCGTAGTCCACGCTTCCGGGTCGCTTTCGGAAGGGGCCGATCAGGGCCGACGCGTCCGAGAACTTGCCGGCGTCGCACGCCTTGAGGACGTCCTTCTGAAGCTGAATGAACTCCTTGGGATCGATCCGGTCCTGCTTTTCGAGGAGTTCCTTCAGCCGGCCATGGACGTCGCGGAGCGGCGGACCCTGGCGCGTCGCCCCGTAGTTCACGAGGTGGGAACGGGACTCGTCGTAGAGAAGGCGGATCTCCTCCGCGGGGAGCCGGGAGAGTTCCCGGCACCGGGCGAGGAAGGGCAGAACCGCTTTCTTCGCCTCCAGCTCCAGCTCGGCGGGGCCGTGGACCTTGGCGTGGAGCCGCTCGACCTCCCGGTAGAGCGCCTTCGCGTGGTCCCGGTAGGACTGGTTGTCGCGCAGCTCGTGGAGGAGCACGTCGCGCTTCAGGACGTCGTCCTCGGGGATCCCTCGGAACTCGGCAAGCTTCTTCTCGAGCTCGTCCTGGACGTCTTTGGGGTTGAAGGTCAGGGCGTGGGCGACGAGCAGGCCTCCGATCGCGACCAGAAGGACCGCGGCGCAGATCCAGAAAAGACGATGCCGGCGTCCAATCACTTAGGGACTGGACGCCGGCCGTCGGGTCTCTGTTCAGTCGGATCCGCTAGTCGAGATCCTTGTAGCTCCAGCTCTTGTCGGTCTTCACCATCTTCCCGTCGGCCTCGGCGTACGGGTTGAGGAAGTAGTTCAGCGGCTCGCCGGCCTGTTTGGGCTCCAGGACGATGTCGCGGCCCGTGGACAGCGTCACGCGATTGGAGGTGTGGCCGCCGAAGAAGAACTCCTTCCGGTCGGCGAACCGCGACGCCTCGGAGGCGTCGACCGGCACCCACGTCTTGCCCGGCACGCGGAAGAACGCCCAGCAGTGGTAGCCGCCGAGCTTCTCGTCGCTCTTGCGGTTGTAGGGCAGGTAGAGCCCGATCTCGAAGCCGCTCGCGATGCCCTGCGCGCGGCAGAGCGAATTGAAGAGCGCGTGGAAGTCGGTGCAGTTGCCCTTGCCCACGTCGCAGGCGTGACGCGTGGAGCCGAGGCCCCAGCCCTGGTGGTTCTTGTCGTAGGTCATCTTGGCCACGACGTAGTCGTAGATGGCGTGGGCCTTGTCGACCGTGCCGTTCTTGCCCGCCACGATCTTGTCGGACATCTTCCTGATCTCGTCGTCGACGAGGACCAGCTTGTCCGCCTTGCGGTAGACGGTGAACGAATCGGCGTCGTCCTTGCCTTCGGACTTGAGGGCGTCGAGGTCGGTCTTGATCTCCAGCCGGGTGCACTCGAACTTCATCGCGACCTCGGCCGAGGCGCCGGGGTTGTCGATCTCGAAGTACGCGATCGTGTTCCCGTACTTCGACTCCGTGCCGAACTTCGCGTCGCGGGAGAACGTGAGGTTCTTGATCGCCTGGACCGTGGAGTCCTGGGGCGCGGGCAGCCAGACGCGGAGCTTCTTCGTGCCGGCCGGGATCTCCGGGATCTTGCCGACGTATTCGACGGAGAACGTGCGGCTTTCGGAGGGCTTCAGGAACTTCTTGTCGGCCACCTGCTGGGCGGGCGCCGCCTGGCAGCAGGAGTCTCCCTTGGAGCAGCAGTCGCCGCTGGAGGCGCTGCAGCCCGCGGCGAGGACGAGGAGGGCGGCCAGGGACAGGAGTCGATTCATCGGACTACCTCATCACAATAGTTAATGGAAGGAATAGCGAAATCGTATTGTGGTTGCAACGCCTTGTACACGAATTCTTATCCGTTCTCCGATCCTCACCCCCTTCGCAGAATTTCAGCCGCATGAACGATGCTCTCGAGCTTGCGCTCCGCCGTCGCCGCTGAACTGACGGGATTGTCGGCGAACGTCGCGAACCCGCAGTCGGGGTTGAGCAGGATCCGGTCCGGCCCGAACACCCGGATGGCGCGCCGGCCGTGCTCCACGATCTCGTCGACCGATTCCACACGGTCGTGCTTCTGATTGACCACGCCGACGCCCACGCGGCGGTCGGACGGCAGGTCGCGGAGCACCTCCATCTCGCCGGCCCTCGGAGTGCAGAGCTCCAGGAAATACGTGCCGACGTTCAGCGCCTGGAACGTCGCGAGGAGGGGACGGTAATCTCCGGCCAAGGCCGACCGCTCGTCCCGAGTCCAGTTGCCTCGGCAGACGTGGAGGGCCACCCGCTCGCGGGGCTGCCCGGCGACCACGCGGTTGATCAACTCCCGGGCGAAGGCCAGCTCCGCGGCGGAATCCCCCTTCTCGCTCAGCGCTCCGCACATGAAGCTTCTCGTGTGCTTCACGCCGGTGAAGACGACTTCCGTCAGCACCGGCTCATCGAACTGGACGATCGCCGCTCCCGCGGCAAGCAGGAAATGAAGCTCCTCCCGGAGGATCCGGACGACGTCGTCCGCCAGCGCCTCGCGGGCGGCGTAGGCCCGACCGGAGAAGCACTCCATCCACATCGTCCGCGTGAGCAGATAGGGACCCGGGAGGGCCACCTTGACGGGCTTCGACGTGAGGCTCCGGGCGAAGGCGAGCTCGTGGACGGCGAGGGGACGGCTCCGTCCCAACGGACCGAACACCGCCGGATGACGCACGTCCGACGCCGGGACGTCGAGCGACCGCATCTCCTCCTCCAGCTTCGCCGGGTCGTCCACGAGCGGCAGCAGGTCCGTGAGCGGAATCAGCCTGCAGTTGTCGAGCAGCGCGCCGACGAAGCTCGAATAATTGTCGCGTCGCTGTTCGCCGTCGGTGACGACGTCCACGCCGGCGCGGAGCTGGGCGTCCACGCTCAGGCGCACCGCGTCGTCGGCGGTCGACTGGAAATCCTGCTCGGAAAGCCGTCCCTCCAGCCGGTCGTGGATCGCCCGGATCATCCACCGGGGGCGCGGCCAGCTGCCGATGCCCGCGACCGAGAGCGGGGCGATCGAGGGCGACGGCGCCGGAGAGGGAAGCGACGCCGGGATCGTCACGGAAACCGGCCGCAGGTCGGGCGGGCCCGCGCGCGGGGGCGCGGCGGAGGGCTTCCGCTCGGCGAGCGTCCCCTTGCACACGAGGAAACTCCGCTGCTTCCCGTGCTTCGTCCACGAGACCAGGTCGTTCCCCGTCATCCGGCACCACGCGGGCAGGTCCTCGTCGACCGAGATCTCCGTGGACCGGATCTCGAGCAGCCGTCCGCGGTCGAGGGGGTCGATGTGGCTGCGGATCAGGAGCAGCAGGCCGTTCCCGCAGTCCAGATCGCCCCCGTCGAAGCTGACGTCCGGGGGAAGGGCATGACGTTCGACCGGATCCATCAGTCCTTCAGTAGGACACCGAGGGGCACCCGTCGCTCATGAACTCGACGAGCTTCGCGCCTCCGACGATCGTCGCTCCCGCGACGAGGTTGTTCTCGTCGAGCTTGCGCTTCTTGAAGCAGGGGGAGCAGACGAAGATCTTCCCGCCGCCCTTGACGAAGTTGTCCATGAGCTCCTTGAGGGGCGCGAATCCCTCCTCGCGGATGTCGTCGGCGAACCCTTTCTGGGACAGGCGGACGCCCTCGATACTGAGGAAGACGAGCGTCTCCTTCGCGGAGCCGAGCGCGGCGTTGGCGACGACGAAGCCGACCGTCGCCTTGTCGGTGTTGTCCTTGGAGCACGTGAGGCTGACGCAGAACTTGCCGGGCATGGTTCAACCCTCCTTTCGTCGGATGAAATAGACGGGATGGTCCGTGGAAACAAGCGAATGTCCGGTCATGCGGCACCAGGCGGGCAGATCCTCGCGGGCTCCCGGGTCTCGTGCCGTCAGCTTGAAGATCTGTCCGGGGCTCATCGACTTCAGGCGCAGGAGGAGCTCCAGGACGAGCTCCCCGCACCCCATGTCCCCGGCGTCCCATTCCTGGTCGGTACGAATCATGTCGAAAGTATTGGCAGGCGAAATAAATCGATGCGGTCGTCAGCGGTCGCCGACGGCGACGGACGGAGGGAGTGCTATCAGGTGAACCCGGCCCGGCAACTCATCATGAAAACGAATCGTCTCTATAAGTAGATACGCAAGGCAGGGGATCTCCGCTGGAAGGAACGGGAGGGAAAAGCTCCTATCCGAGCAGGTCCTTGACGATCGACGCCTTGGGGCCGGCGCCGACGCGGCGGCGCACTTCCTTGCCGCCCTGGAAGAGCACGAGCGTCGGGACCGAGAGGATGCCGAGCGAGGCGGCCGTGTCCTGGGCCTCGTCGACGTCGCACTTCATGACCTTGATCTTGCCCTTCATCTCGCCGGCGATCTCGTCGACGACCGGGGCGAGGACCTTGCAGGGTCCGCACCAGGTCGCATGGAAATCCACGAGGACGGGGAGCGGAGATTTCGCCACCTCCGAGTCCCAGGTCTGATCCGTCACGGCCGCCACGTTGCTCATCCGGCTATCTCCTTGGTGTCCTTGGGGGTCTCGTTGAAGGCACCACCATACCTTGGAAGCCCGTCGGGATCAATGGCGGCCCGCTACATGAAGTTGGGCGTGTGGAGATCCGAGAGGGTCTTGGCCTGCTCGGGCGAGAACCCGGCGTGCTCGAGCCGCTTCATGCGGTTCTGGTGCATCGTCTCCATCAGCTCGCGGAACGCCTCGTGCCCCTTGCGGACGCCGCGCGGATCGGCGCCGCCGGCCGCGAGGATCGTGAGCGCGTCGGCGAGCGGCGCGGGCACTCCCGCGGCGGAGGCCATCGTGGCGGCCCGCTTCCGGACCGCCGCCTCGAGCCGTCCGTAGAGCGCCGGATCGTGGCCGAGGGCGTGGCGGACGTGGGCCAGCCCGAAGTGGACGTGGCGCGTCTCGTCCACGCGCGCCCGCTCCGCGAGGACGCGGGTCGCCTCGTCGGGCGCGAACCGCTCGACGTACTTGAGCAGGTCGAGGAACGTCCCCTCGCCGAGCACGGAGAGCAGGAACGCGGCCTCGGTGAAGTCGGTCAGCTCGAGCAGCGACAGCAGCGACTGCGAGGTCGTCACCGACGACACGCCCAGGCCGCCGCCGCCGGCGCGCGCCCGCCGGAGGAAGACCTCGATGTGGCGCGCCTCGTCGTTGAGCTGCGTCGCGAGGAACATCGCGACCTCCGCGTAGGCCGGATGGATCCGCGGCAGGAAGTTGGACGGGACGTAGAGCGCGGACAGCTCGTTCTCCGCGAGGAAGGTCATCGTCTGGCCGAGCGCCCGTTCGAGCGCGTCGGGGAGCGGCTTCACGGTGGCCCACGGGACGTCGCGCGCGGCGACCCACTGAGACGTGATCGCCTGCTCGTAGAGGGATCCCGTCTCCGGCGGGATCACGTGGTCGCGCTCGACGAGCGTGAACGGATAGACCGGCCCGCCCGGCTCGACCGCCGCGCCGCGCGGCGCGAAGCCCGTCGAGGGATCGGCCCGCTCGGGCGGCGCGGCGTCTCCGGCGCGCGGGACGCCGAGCGAACCGCGCTCGATCCGATGGGTGGTCCGGCCGTCGGCCATCGCCTCGGCTCCGAGGTACGCGTGGTGCTCCACGCGGCACCAGGCGGGGAGATCCTGCGCGACGGACGGCGCGGAGGAGATCAGGGCGAGCTGGCCGCCGGGCCGCAGAAGCGAGAGGGCGGGGCGGAGCAGGGCGAGGAGACCGCCCCCCAGGGGGAGGTCGCCGCCGTCCAGAGCGACGACCGACATCGAGGTGCTCATTACTTCTCGTCGTGATCCAGGGCTTCGTGCAGGCTGGCGTAGCCTTCTTCGCGCGGGGCCATCCACATCTTCAGCCCCTCGAGTTCCAGCACGCGGCGGTCGCGGGGGTTCTCCCACTTCATCGAGAAGAGCCCCTTCTGGAAGAGGTCCCGCTTCTCCTTCGGCGTCGAGGGCATCGCGTCGAACATGCAGTGGTCGAAGGGCGGCGTCGCCCAGAGGACCTCGACCTTGGAGGAGTCGACGTGGCCCGCGGCCTGCTCGTTCACCCAGATGAGGTCGCCGACCGCGCCGGCGTCGGCCCGCCCCTCGTGCAGCGCCCGCAGGACCTCGAGCTCGCTCGTGCCGGTGTCGCCGTGCTTGCCCACGTCGGTGTCGAACGGCAGGATCTTCACCTTCGAGAGATCGACGCCTTCCTTGCGCAGGAACTGGAGCGGCAGGATCCGCGCCTGGGTGGAGTCGCGGCTGCCGACCGCAAGCGTGTGGCCGGGCAGCGACTGGATCGTGGGGATGCCGGCGCCGCGGCGAGCGACGATCTTCGCACGGAAGTCGCGGTCGGAGTCGCGCATGCCGAGCGACACGGACTCGTTCTTCGTGCGGCGCCGGATCCGCGCGTGGGCGAGCGGCGTGTTCCAGGCGACGTCGATCTTCCCTTCCAGGAGGGACTCGACCTGCCGCTCGTAGTTCGAGAACAGGACGAAGTCCATCGCGATGCCCTGGGCCGAGAAGTGGTCGCGAATCCCTTCCCAGATCGTGACCGCCTTGGGGTCGTACGCGACCGCGCCGACCAGGATCATCGTGTCGCTCATGGCGGCGGATTATAGCAAAGGCAGTCCCGTCAGCGCCTTGCCGACGAGGTCCTCGAGGTGGTCGACCGTCGGCGCCATGACCCAGCCCGCGCGGGCGTCGCGGAAGAGCCGCTCGATGGCGAGGTGGCTCGAGAACGCCGCGCCGCCGCAGGTCTTCATCGCCAGATCCGTCACGTCGACCGCCGCCTGGATCGCCGACAGGCGCGACTGAAGGACGTAGAGCGGCGTCGCCTCGATCGGCTTCTCCATCAGGCCGAGCGTGTAGCCCAGCAGTGCGCGCGACTGCTCGGTGCGCACCATCATCTGCGCGAGACGCGACCGCAGGTTGGGCAGGTCGCGCAGCTTGCTGCCGTTGAACTCGAACCCGGCGCCGCTCAGGTGGCCGATCGTCGCGGCGACCGCGGCGCGGCAGATGCCGTGGGCCACCGCCGCGCTGCCGATCGCGAACCAGGGCAGGATGACCTGGAGCATGACGCCGATGCCTTCGCCGGCGGCGCAGAGGAGCGCCTCCTTGGGGACCTTGACGTTGTCGAACGAGACGGGCGCCGAGTCGTTGCCGCGGAGGCCGAGCCCCTGGAACGGCGCCACGACCTTGACGCCGGGCGCCTTGCGATCGACGAGGTAGAGCACCGACTCGAGCGGCGACTTCGCGTTCGGCAGGCCGGCGTCGGCGACGTAGGAGTCGGCGTTGCCGGCGGAGGTGACCCACGACTTCTGGGCGCTGGTCGTGTCGCCGTTGAGCTTCGAGACGGGGATCCAGAAGACGGACCGGGAGCCCTTCTCGGAGAGGGCGAGGGTCGTGAGGTGCTTCCCGGCGGCGATGTCCTTGAGCACCGGGGCGCGGTTCCCCAGGGTCTTCGATGTCGCGATCGCCATCGTGGCCGAGACGTGCATGTTGTAGACCATGGCCGTCGACGGGCAGGCCATCGCCAGCTCCTCGACGACGCCGCAGAATGCGCGCGGTCCCGCGCCCTTGCCGCCGACGTCGGCAGGAAGAGTGAGTCCGGCCAGCCCCTTCGCCTGGAGGGCCGAGACGGCCTCCTTGGGGAAGCGGGCCTTGGCGTCGACGTCCGCCGCCGCGGGGCCGGCGACTTCCTTCGCGATGACGGCCGCCGAGTCGACGAAGGGCGTCTCGGAGGGGGCGATGCCGTAGAGATGGCTCATGGTCGACCTCACAGGAAGCAATTGAAGAAGGTGATAGCTCTAATTACGCTCTTGGATGCATCCCTTCAAGAAAAAAGAAAAGGCCGCCGAAGCGGCCTTTTCCGGAATGGACGAGGGATCGACCTATTTCTTTTCCTGCCCGATCATCTGCTCGAGGTAAGGCTCCTTGTCGTTGTACTCCGAGTGGGCCGTCCAGCAGCCCCAGCCGATCGCGCCCTTGGCGACACGATCCGGGGTGACGACGAACTCCGCGAAGTTCGACTGGCGCCCGGTGAGGTCCCAGTCGTACTTCAGCTGGGCATCCTTGTACTTGTGGACCAGGCAGTCGGCGTGGACCAGCTTGTCGCCGAACGCGTCCATGATCCCGGTGCTGACGGTCGGATTCTTATGGCCGGGGTTGATGTGGGCGCGGACCTTGAGCTCGAGGATCCCGGGGATCTGGGCCTCGTACTGCATCTTGTCGGACGACACGGTGTAGGTCATCGGGACCCGCTTGAGGCCCTTGAACTCGCCGGCGAGGTGCTTCGCCTTCGGTCCCCAGGCCTTCAGGTCGCCGCCGAGCATGTCCGCCAGCGCCTTCTCCTGCTCGGGCGTGGCCTTGTCGTCGAGGTAGACGACGACCCAGTTGGCGTCGGTCTTCTCGCCGAAGCCGCGGCCGACCACGACCCAGTTCACGCCGTCCATCTTCACCGGGCCGATGTGGCCCTTCTCGATGTGGACCGCGTCGGTGTGGTCGCACCCATGGCACTGCATGGGCTTCTTGTTCAGCCGGCACGGGCAGGGCGTGCCGCAGCAGCATCCGATGATGCGGGATCCCCGCAGCTCGAAATCGGGGGCGTCGCTCTTCGCGGTCTTCGTTTCCGCCGCGCACCCCCCGATCAGGACCAGGACGGCCATCAGCTTTCTCACGGTTCTTCTCCCTTTCAGTATGGTCTTCAAAGATTACCTACTAGTAAGTAGACACGCAACTATTTTTGCATCATCCCGGCCCGGGATGTTAGAGTAGGGCCATGGTCGCCGCCTCCCCCGCCGCCACGGCGGGCCGGATCCTGGACATCGCCGAGCGTCTCGTCCAGACGCGCGGGTACAACGGCTTCAGCTATGCCGACATCTCGTCGGAGCTGCGCATCAAGAACGCGTCGGTCCATTACCACTTCCCGTCGAAGATCGACCTGGGGAAGCGGCTCGTGTCGCGCCACCGCGAGAAGTTCATGGCCGCGCTGGGGGAACTCGAGGGGGAGAGCCGCGATGCGCGCCAGATCCTGCGCCGCTACGTGGCGCTCTGGACCGGCGTGCTGCGGGACCGCGACCGCATGTGCCTCTGCGGCATGATGGCGGCCGACATCGCGACGCTGCCGAAGGCGATCCGCGTCGAGATCAAGCGCTTCTTCGACGAGAACGAGGCGTGGCTGATCCGCGTGATCGAGCAGGGGCGCCGGGCGAAGACCCTCCGGCCTCCGGCCGCCCCGAAGATCGAAGCGCGCCTCCTCACCATGGGGCTCGAGGGCGCGATGCTGGTCGCCCGCAGCTACGGCGACATCCGCCGCTTCGAGGAGATCGCCGACCGCCTCCTGGAGGGTCTGGGCATCAGCGCGTAATCGCTACTTCGGCTTCAGGTTCGAATCCATCCACCCGAGCATTTCCTTCCACATCTCCGGCGTGTACACGTGTCCGACCCCGGGGTAGAGGACGCCCTTGAACGCGTCGGGCTTGCCGTAGAGCCGGTAGACTTCGGCGCAGAACTCGTTGATCTTCGTCACGCCCGCCGCCGGCGAGCCCGTGTCGTCGGCGCCCGAGAGCGTCAGGAACGGCCGCGGCGCGATCAGGCTCGTCACCGCCTCCGTGTCGAAGTGCCTCAGCATGCCCGGCACGAAATAGTAGATGCCGTGCTCGCGCAGGCCTCCCGAGCGGAGCAGGTCCTCGTATCGCGTCAGGCAGCACACCCCGACCGCCGCCGAGACGCGATCGTCCAGCGCGGCCAGCCACCACGCGCGCGTGCTGCCCATGCTGATCCCGGTCGCGCCGATCCGCTTCGGGTCGACCTCCGTCCGCGCGGACAGGACGTCGAGCGCGATCTGGTCGTCGCGCACCATCATTCCCCAGAGGCTCCGGCCCATCCAGAGGAACGCCTTTGAAAGGCTCGTCTCCTCCTGGCCGCCCTTCTGCTTGGGGCCGTCGGGACCGAGGCCCGACCGCTCCCCGAAGCCGTAGGCGTCGATCGCCAGGACGACGTAGCCCCGGCGGACCAGCGCTTCGCCGCGCATTCCGTTCTTGTCGGGCGCGTCCAGCCAGAGCTCCTCCTTGCCGAGGTTGTACTGGCCGGCGTGCCAGTGGCAGTAGACGATCCCCGGAAACGGACCCGTGCCCTTCGGCACGAGCAGCCACGCGGGGATCTGCGCGCCGGCGCCGTTGTCGATCGACAGCTTCTCGACGCGGTAGCCCTCCCGCTCCTCCTGGCGGACCGTCTTCACCGTCGGCGCTGCCGGCCTCGGGGGCAGGTCGCCCAGCAGCTTCCCGAGCGTCGCCCGCGTCGCGGCGCGGCGCGCGCTCCACTCGTCGAGGCTCCGGGGCGCGGGATAGGCCGGAGCCTTCACCTCGGGGAAGGGCGGCCGGCTGGGGTCGTTGTCCTGCATCGTCGGCACCCCCAGGCACAGGAGAAGCGCGGCGAAATTCATGATCGATTCTCCTTTTACTCTTCCGGCGGGGTAACGTCAAATGATCGGATGAGCATGTGCGCGGCCGCTCTGGTTCTGCTCCTTCAGAGCGATCCCCGGGACCGGCTGTTCGACGCCATCAAGGAATCGAACGTCGAGGTCGCCCAGAAGGCGCTCGCGGACCTCGTCCAGGGCGACGGCGCCCGCGCCGCCCGCGCCGTGATGTCCTCCCTCCCCCGGGCCCGCGAACGTCTCAACGTCCTCATCTCGATCACCCAGCGGGCGCGCGAGAACTACATGACCGTCGACACCTCGTTCGGCTTCAACATCAACGAGGAGGTCGTGAAGCAGCGGGCGCTCGAGAAGGCCGCCGCGCGCGTCAAGGAGGCGGCGCTCCGGGCGCTGGAGGGAGAGAAGGTCTACCAGTCGATCCTCGACATCTTCGCGTTCCTCAAGCCCGAGGCGATTCCCGTGCTCGCCGCCGAAGCCGAACGGACCGCGCTCTGGCCGCTGAAGGGCGAGATCCTCGAGGGGCTGGGCGCGCTCGGCGCCAAGACCGAGCTCGCTGTCGCGATCGACCGCGAATCCTCGCCCGCCGCGCTGGCCGCCGCGCTCGGCGCGTCGTCGGACTCCGACCGCGGCGCCAAGTATCTGGCCCACCCGCAGTGGCAGGTGCGCCACGCCGCGCTCGACGCCCTCCGCCGCTCGCGCTCGTCCGTCGGCCCGATCGTCGAGGCGATGGCCCAGAATGACCTCCGCTTCCGCCGCGCCGCGGCCACGGCGCTCAAGGGGATCACGGAGATGGAACTGCCGCCCCATCCGGAGTTCTGGCGCGACTGGTGGAAGGCCAACCGCGAGAACTTCGAGGCCGGAACCTACTCGCCGCGCTCGGTGCGTCTGCCCGAGGGGCCCGGCCGGACGTACGCGTTCTACGACGTCCCGGTCCACTCCTCGCGCGTCTGCTTCGTCATCGACCGCTCCAAGAGCATGAAGGACCAGGGCCGGTTCGACCACGCCCGGCAGGAGCTCAAGCGGCTCCTCGAGTCCATGCCCGACGGCTCCCTCGTCAACGTCATCTTCTTCGGCTGGACCACCAACTGCTTCGGGAAGATGCCGAAGCTCCTCGACGCCGCGTCGCGCCGCGAGCTCGAGACGTTCATCGACCGCTGCGGCTTCGAGTCGGGCACCGATCTCTACGGCGCGCTCGAGAAGGCCCTCTCGATGACCGGCAACCCCGACACCGGCAAGCTCTACGAGGACGGCGTCGACACCATCGTCGTGCTCTCGGACGGCCAGGCGACCGTGGGGAAGATCATCGACGACGATCTGCTCGCCTGGGTCGTCACCCGCCGCGCCCGCTTCCTCCGCCCGGTCTTCAACACCATCAGCCTCTCCAGCGACTCCAAGTCGCTTCGCCTCCTCGCCGAGAAGTCCGGCGGCGAATACCGCGCGAAGTAGCGCCCCGCGAATCACGGGGCAGGTCTCCAGGCTTTATATAGGCATGAGAATCCGACTCTACCTCGGCCTGCTTGCCGGCGCCCTCGCGCTCGTCGGCCTCTCCGCCGTGCCGGTCCAGGCTCCGCCGAATCCGAAGGCGTGGCGCGCGATCGGCGCGATCCAGCCGCGCGTCTCCCCGGACGGAGAGGCCATCGCCTGCGCGTACCAGGGGGCGATCTGGCGGCTCCCGCGCGCGGGCGGCGCGATGCGGCGGCTCACCGCCGATCCGTCGTGGGATTCCAACCCCGCGTGGTCGCCCGACGGCACGAAAATCGCCTTTCTCTCCGCGGGCATCCTCCAGGTGATCGACGCGGAGACCGGCGCGCCCGCGGCGATGGCCGCCCGCGTCGCGGCGCGGGGGCCCGCGTGGTTTCATCCCGACGGGAAGCGGCTGCTCACGAATTGCCGGGCGGGAAACAGCTTCGCGCTCTCATGGGTCGACGTCGCGTCGGGCGCCGTGAAGCCCGCGCTCGATCCTCCCGCGGAAGCCCGTGTCTTCGCGCTTTCGCCCGACGGCGCGTCGATCGCCGTCGTCACCCACCAGGATGTCCCCGGCGAGCAGGGAGGCCACAACGGACCGGAAGCGGACGTGGGGATCGACGGAAAGAAGCTCCTCCGGTTCCCCTCCCGCATCTTCGACCTCGCGTGGAGCGGCACGTCCCTCGTCGCGGTCTCGGACACGGGCGGCGCCCACAACGATCTCTGGGAAATCCCGATCGCCTCGCCCGCGACCGCCCGAAAGCTCACCTCGGGCCAGGCCGACGAGGATTCCCCGTCGCTCACGGCCTCCTGGCTCGTCTACACCGACAACCGCGAGGGCGCGACCGCGCTTGTCACGCGCGACCTCGCGACCGGCGACGAGAAGACGGTGCGGGTGACCGGCCTGGACTTCGGAAAGCCGGCCGGCGTGCTCTCTCTCGAGATCGTCGAGAAAGGCACGGGCCGTCCGCTCGTGGCGCGCGTCGGCCTCCAGCAGGAGGGAGGCAAGCCGGCCGCGCCGCCCGGAGCGCTCTACCGGATCCACGACGGGCAGATGGACTTCACGGCCGAACGGACCGCGGAGGTTTCCGTTCCGGCAGGCCGCTACCACCTCCACGTCTCGCGCGGGCCCGAGTACCGTCTCGCCCATCCGCAGGCGGAGGTCGTCGCCGGCCGGACGACGACCCTTCGCGTGGAGATGGAGCGATGGACCGATCCCGCCGCGCGCGGCCGGCACTGCGGCGAGAACCACATCCACGCCAACTACGGCTACGGCCAGTGGTACTGCACGCCCGAGGAGATGCGCCGCATGGTCGAGGCCGAAGGGCTCGAGGTCGCGAACTTCGTCGTGGCGAACTCCGACACCGACGGCATCTTCGACCGCGAGTTCTTCCGCGGCCGGCCCGACGACGTCTCGGGACGCCGGAACATCCTCTACTGGAACCAGGAGTTTCGCGCCACCCTTTGGGGCCACATGACGCTCGTCAACCTGAGGCAGCTGGTCGAGCCCATCATGACGGGTTTCGCGAACACCACCAATCCCTGGGACGCGCCCACGAACTCCGACATCGCCGACCACACCCATCTGCAGGGCGGACACGTCAACTACACCCATCCCGCCCAGAATCCTGCCGACCCCTACGGGACCGCGTACAGCGCGAAGTCGCTCCCGGTGGACATCGCGCTCGGCAAGATCGACAGCATCGACATCAACCAGCAATACGAGGGCACCGTGCCGCTCTGGCACCGGCTCCTCAACTGCGGGTTCCGCATCCCCGCGTCGGGCGGCACCGACTGCTTCCTCAACCGGATCCAGAGCGGACTGCCCGGTGCGAGCCGCGCGTACGTCAAGGTCGACGGCGAGTTTTCCTACCCGGGATGGATCCAGGGACTGAAGGCCGGCCGCACGTTCGTCACGAACGGACCGATGCTGGAGTTCGAGGCCGGCGGGACCGTGCGGCTCGACGGGCCCGGCGACGTGCCGATCAGGGCGACGGCGACCTCGCTGACGCCGATCGAGCGCTTCGAGATCGTCGCCCACGGCGAGATCGTCGGGAAGGGCGTCGTCGCGGCGGACAAGCTCTCCGCGACGATCGACCAGCCGGTGAAGTTCCTGAAGAGCGGATGGGCCGGCGTCCGGGTCTACGCGGGCGGACGGCTCCAGGCCCATTCGAGCCCCGTCTACGTCGAGGTCGCGGGCCGGCCCGCGGGCTCGAAGGCCGACGCGGAGTACTTCCTCGAGTGGATCGACCGTCTCGAGGCGCAGCTGAAGAAGCGCGATCGGGTCCCCGGCGACGCGCTGAAGAAGCACGTGGCGGATCAGCTGAACGGGGCGCGCGACGTGTACCGGAAGGTCGCGGCGCGGGAGTGATCAGGTGTCGAGCCGGCCGGTCAGGATCGTGATGTCGTCCGACTGGATCTGGCCGGCCCGATGGAGTTCGAGCGCGTCGGTCAGGCTCCGGACCGCGTCTTCGGACCACAGGTGGGCGTTCGACTTCATCCACTTCTCCAGCCGCTCCATCCCGAACTCCTCGCTGACCGGGTTCATGAGCTCGGAGACGCCGTCGGTGAAGAGCAGGAGCCGGTCGCCCGGGTAGAGCGGCACGGTCTCCTCGATGATGGTGTCGCTGAACTTCGCGTCCGACGCGACGCCGAGGATCAGCCCGCGGGGCTGGACCGTGACGATGGTGTTGCCGACCTCGCGGCAGATGAGGAGCGGCGTGTGGCCCGCGTTGGCCATCGTGAGCGTCCGCTGTTTCGGGTCGAGAAGCGCGAAGAACGCCGAGACGAACCGGCCCTTCTCGAGGTCGCGGAGCAGGACGCGGTTGACGGCCATCAGGATCTCGCGCGGCGACGAGGTCATCGACGCCATCGCGCGGATCATCGCCCGCGCCTCGACCATGAGAAGCGCGCCGGCCAGCCCCTTGCCCGAGGCATCCGCGACGACGAGACCCATTTTTCCACCCTGCATGGGTAGAAAGTCGTAGAAGTCGCCGCCGACCTCGCCCGCCGGCTGATAGTAGATCCCGAAATCGAATCCCGACAGCTCGGGCTTGGGCGGCAGCAGCCGGCTCTGGATCTTGCTCGCGGTGACGAGGTCCTGCTGGAGCGTGTACAGGTTCTCCGCGATGCCGTGAAGAACCGGTCCCTGCCGGACCCGGATCTGCGAGACCCGGGTCGTCCCTCGATCTCCGTGGGGTTTCTTGCCTTCGGCCATCCAACAGTAACTATATCCCGGAGCCGGTACGATGGAATTTTGCGTAACGGAATTGCGGGGCTGCGGCTCCATGTGTGCGCGATGGGAGGAGGGACTCATGAACTGGACCGCGATTCAATCCTGGGAAAAGGTCGCCGATCACCTTTTCATCCACAGCTCCGGGGCCCGGATCGAGCGTCGAGGCTACCCGAACCGCTATGGGTGGTACCTGACGCCCGCCGACCCGCACGCGACGGCGCTCTGGTTTGACGGGACGCCCGGCGGCTGCGACCAGGCGTTCGTCGCCTTCGCGGCGGGCTACGGAACGGCGAAGCTGGCGGGCTAGGCTGGCGGTCGGCTACTCGACCTTCAGCTTCCGGCAGACGACGCCCGCGTCCTTGAACAGCTTGAACGTGACGTCGTTGAGCGGGTACTCCATGTTGTACACGACCTCGTGGAGTCCCGAGTTGATGATCATCTTCGTGCACATCAGGCAGGGCGCGAACGTGGTGTAGATCGTCGCGCGCGCGATCGAGACGCCGTGATAGGCCGCCTGGGTGATCGCGTTCTCCTCGCCGTGGGAGCAGAGACATTCGTCGAGCTTCGTGCCGCTCTGCGTGAGGTTGTTGCATCGCGGGCAGCCGCCTTCGAAGCAGTTCTTCGTGCCGCGAGGCGTGCCGTTGTAGCCGGTCGAGATGACCCGCTTCTCCCGCACGATGACGGCTGCGACCTTGCGCTTGACGCAGTTGGAGCGGAGCGCCGCGACCTGCGCCATCTTCATGAAGTACTCGTCCCAGCCCGGCCGGAGCATCTTCGCCATGAGCTTCGGGACGAGCTCCGCCAGCCGCGCGTGGAACTGCTCCAGCGTGCCGTTGTTCTCGAGCGTTTGGTCGGCGACCGCCTCGGTCGCGGTGAGGTTCTGCCCCTCCGCCTGGAGGCTCGTCGATTCGGCCTGCTCGATGCGGTTGAAGTCCTCGAGGGTCTTGGGATCGCTCTCGCGCCCGCGGTTCTTGATCCGCTGGAACCGCACTTCGGCCGAGGCCGTGACGGCGAGGAGATGGAAGTCCGAGGACTTGCGGAAGACGGCGACCTCGTCCTCGTGGCGGAAGGAGTCGACGACGTAATTCATCCCGGGCTCGAGGCGTTCGAAGATCCGCTCGGCGAGGTAGCCCGTGCCGTGGCGCGCCCGGAGCTCACGGCCCGTGGCGATCAGCGCGTCGCGGGTGAGCTCGAGGCCCCGGCGCCGCACCTCCTCGCGGATCACGTCCGAGAGGGAGTAGAAGCCGAACCCCTTGCTCTTCAGGTAGTCCGCGGCCATGCCCTTGCCCGCGGCGTTCCGTCCCGTGAGCCCGATGATCATGGGGGATGTTGTAGCATGACCCGCCGCGGCTGTCGCTAAAAACAGGCTAGGTGGCCAGGGTCCGCTCGATCCGGCGGTCCGGCACGAACCAGCTCGCCGCCACGAGGACGTAGATGCCGATCGAGATCCAGGGATGGACGAAGGCGAGCGCGATCGCCACGGCGTACGCCGCCAGCGAGGCCAGCTCCTTCACCCGGTTCCCCACGGCCTTGGCGAGCTTCGACTCTGTGCCCTGCGCGGCGATCAGCGTTTTCTCCAGGATGTAATAGGCCACGCCGGCCAGGAGCATCACCGCGCCGTAGACCGCGGCCGGGAGCGGCGCCCGGGGATGGTCGCCCAGCCATCCGGTGGTCACCGGGATCAGCGACAACCAGAACAGGAGATGGAGGTTCGCCCACAGGACCTTGCCGTCGATTTTCCCCGCGGCGTGGAGCAGGTGGTGATGGTTGTTCCAGTAGATCCCGAGGTACGCGTAGCTGAGCACGTACGCCAGGAACACCGGGAGCAACGGCCGGATGGCATGGAAGTCCCCGCCATGGGGGACTTTCAGCTCCAGCACCATGATGGTGATCAGGATCGCCACGACCCCGTCGCTGAACGCCTCCAGCCGTGCTTTGGTCATGAGTTCCCCCCTATATATGGTAAAGGGTAGTAAGAGTCCGGAGGGAGGTCCATGACCTGTTCGAAGTGCGGCCGGGCCGTGCCGCCGGGCGAACCCTGGTGCGAGGTCTGCAAGGGACCCGCCGTCTTTTCCGACGCCGAAGTCGAGCGCATGCGGGTCGACGTCCGGGCCCGGATCCTCTGGGCCGATCCGGTCGAGACCATCCGCGACGACTGGCTCAAGAAAGGCGCTCCTGCCGGCGTCGTCAATTCCACTCTCGAGGCGGCGATCCGGGAGCGCCATCGCCATTTCCGGGTTCGAGGAATCCAGGACGTTCTGATGGCCCTCGGCAGCTTCGCCGTGGGAGCGGCCGCCATCTACCTGTTCCTGGACGGATATCGCGGGGCGGCGCTGTTCATCGCGATGGTCGGCGCCCCCTGCGTGGGGCTCTCCCTGTGCTTCCGGGGGATCGGTCGGATCGCCTCCGGCGGCAAGAAGGAGAACGCCGCCTCGGACCTCAGCGAAACCCGATAGGCCCCCTCGGGATTCCGGATTCGGGATTCCGATTTCCCCCCGCCTTAATGATGGTTTAAGGTCCCCCTCTCTAGACTCCCCCCATCATTCGAGGTCGGACATGAGCATGATCCTGACGGTCCTGGTCGCGGCGATGACCGCGGGCGACGACGAGGTGGCGGCCCTTCTCAAGAAGGCCGCCTATCCGCTGACGGAGGCCATCCAGAAGGCCACCCCCATCGCCAAGGAAGGCGTCCTGGTGTCGGCCGAGCTGGAGGACGACGGCGGCAAGGCCGTCTACGTCGTCGAGTTCGCCGTCGACAAGAAGGTGATCGAGATCAAGCTCGACGCCGCCACGGGCGAGCTCCTCAAGAAGGACGTCGAGGAGGACGACAAGTCGGACGTCGTCAAGGCGTGCAAGCTCCCGCTGACCCGCGGCGTCGAGATCGCGGCCGCCAAAGTTCAGGGCAAGCTGGTCGCCGCCGAGGCGGAGATCGAGGACGGCAAGCCCATCTTCGAAACGAAGATCTTCGCCGACGGCAGGCTCCTGAAGGTCAAGGTCGACGCCGTCACCGGCGAGGTCCTCAAGATCAAGGGCCGCAAGGCCGAGGGCGAGACCAAGGAAGGAGAGAAGAAATGAAAGGACTGCCGGTCATTCTCGGCATCGCCCTGGCCGTGTCGGTGCTCTTCAACGTCGTGGCGGTCGTCCGCCTGTCCGACGACGACGCTCCGGTGATGCCGGCGAAAACGCCCGAAGCGCGCAAGCCGATGGCCGCCGAATCGGCCGTCGAGGCCGTTCTGCCCGCCGCCTCGGTCGAGGGGGCTCCGGCGCGCGAGGCCGCGTCCGCTCCCGCCGCGAAGCCCGCGGGGAAGGCCGCGCCCGCCGGACTCACGCTCACGCAGGCGTCCCTGCGCAACGACCCGAAGGTGCGGGAGGTCCTCCAGGCGAACGAGGCCTACGGCGCGTTCTGGAAGGACATCGACCGCCTGTCGAAGGTCCGGAGCAAGTTCGACGAGCCCAAGTACCAGCAGACCGTGACGACGGCCACGTCGGACTTCCTCGAGCTCGGGGATCCCGCCCGCGCGCAGTTCGAGGAGGCGGCCCGGATCGCGGCGACGAATTACGCGCAGGCGAAAAAGGAGTACGAGGCAGCGAAGACCGCGCTGCCGCCGAAGGACAAGTCGAACCCGACCGCGGTCGCCGCCTACCAGCAGCAGAAGGACGCGCTCGACCTGCGCTACCAGACCCAGGTGAAGGCGGCGGTCGACAGTCTCCGCCCGTACCTGAATCCCGCCGACGCCCGCCACCAGGAGTTCCTGTCGACTGCGGACAAGTGGCTGCGGACCCTGGCGCCGCGGCCGGTGAAGTGAACGAGAAGGAGGAGAGGATGAACTCGATCATCTGGGGAGTGATGTTCGGACTGGCCGGCCTCTCGCAGGACGGCAAGTCGCCGCAGGAAGAGGCCCTCCAGCGGCTCGCCGCGGACCTTCCGAAGCACCTCAAGGCGGCCGATGCCGACGCCAACGGCACGCTCAGCCTGGCGGAGTTCCGCGTCTTCATGCCCGCGTTCCAGAAGGCGGCCGACGCGCTGCTGAACGAGATCGATCCCACGATCGCCCAGAAAAAGGCGGCGAAGAGCCTCAAGAAGTACGACGTCAGCGCCGACGGCAAGCTCGACGAGGCCGAGAAGAAGGCCATGGACGAGGCGCTGGCGAAGAAGGCGATCAAGGAGTTCGACTGGGACGGCGACGGCAAGCTGGACGAGAAGGAAAAGCAGGCCCAGCAGTGGGCGGCCGAGGGCCGCCAGGCCGGCGCGTTCCGGAATGCCGACGCCGACGGCAACGGCCAGCTCACCGCGGACGAGATCACGGCGGCGCTCCCGGCGCTCACCGGCATCAAGGTCAAGAAGGCGAAATAGGAGACCGTCCGATGACTTCTTGGATCTCCCGCAAGGATCTGCTCGTCGGGATGGGGGCGCGGGACGCCCTCGAGGCGAAGCTCATCGAGGAAGCGGGCTTCGACTTCATCTGGTCGAGCAGCCTCGGCATCTCCGCCGCGTACGGGGTGCCCGACGCGAGCCTGGTCTCGATGACCCAGTACCTCCAGGCGGCGCGCGCGATGCGGGAACAGGTCGACATCCCGGTCCTCGCCGACTGCGATACCGGGTACGGCAACGACCGGAACGCGGCCTACGCCGTGAAGCTGTTCGAGGAGGCCGGCATCGGGGGCGCCTGCTTCGAGGACAAGATCTTCCCGAAGGAGAACAGCCTGCTTCCCGACGGACGGCAGAACCTCGAGGAGCGGAACGAGTTCGCGCGGAAGATCGAGGCGGCCGTTCAGGCGCGCAAGAGCTCCGACTTCGTCGTCGTGGCCCGCGTCGAAGCGCTGGTCGCCGGCTGGGGCATGGAGGAGGCGCTCCAGCGGGGCAGGGCGTACGAGGAGGCGGGCGCCGATCTCATCCTGATCCATTCCCGGTCGTCGACGCCCGACGAGGTCCTCGAGTTCGCCACCGCGTGGGACGGGAACATCCCGCTCGTCCTCGTGCCCACGGTCTATCCCACGCTGACCGAGAAGAAGATCCGGGCGCTCGGCAAGGTCCGGCTCGTGATCTATGCCAACCAGGCGCTGCGCGCCGCGGTCCGGGCGCAGCAGGAACTGCTGTCCGAGATCCGTCGCGCGGGAGGCATTCACACGGTGGAGTCGTTCATGGTGCCGCTCCACCGCATCTTCGAGATCCAGGGGGCCCAGAAGAACCTGTCTCCCCGGGGAGCGCGCGCATGCCGGCTCGCATAAGCTTCGTCGGCTTCGGCGAGGTCGCCGCCGCCTTCTCCAAGGCCCTTCGCGAGAATGGGGCCGAGGTGGCGGTCTACGACGTCAACCTCACCCGCTGCGGGGGCCAGGCGCTCCTCGAGAAGCGGGCCCGGGCCCCGGGCATCGAGTTCCGCCCGCTCCCCGACGCGGTGCGGGGCGCGGACCTCATCCTCTCGACCGTCCGGCCCCAGACGGCCCGGGCGGCGGCGCGCGAGTGCGCCGCCCACCTGAAGCCCGGCCAGTGCTACGTCGATTTCAATTCGACCTCTCCCGCATTGAAGCTCGAGATCGCCTCCATCGTGGCGCCCTCGGGCGCGGACTTCGTCGAAGGCGCCATCCTGGGCGCGGTAGGCGCGACCGGCGCCGCGACGGCGGCGCTGACCGCCGGACGGAAGGGCGAGATGGTCGCGGAGTCGCTGACGCGTCTCGGCCTCCGCGTGTCCTACCTGGACGGCGGCGTCGGCCGGGTGTCGCTCTACAAGATGCTCCGGAGCAGCTTCTCGAAGGGCCTCGAGGCGCTCCTCCTCGAACTGCTCCTCGCGGCCCGCAAGGCGGGCCTGGAGAAGGAGCTGTGGCAGGAGGTCGTCGTCGACCTCATGACGAAGACGCCGTTCGAGCGCGTGGCCTCGAACTGGATCCTCACCCATCCGGGCGCGTGCGAGCGGCGCCATCACGAGATGAAGGAGGTCGTCGAGATCCTCCGGACGCTGGGGACGGATCCCCGGATGGCCGCCGCGACCGAGTCGTTCTTCGGCCGCTCCGCCGCGCTCGATCTCCGGAAGTCGTTCTCGGAGAAGCCGTCGTCCGTCGGAGAAGTCCTCGACCACCTGGAACAGCACGTCGGAGACCGCGCATGAAAAAGAAGATCCTCTTCTCGGGATCGGCGTGGGTCCACTTCGCCTGCGTCCATCCGGTCTACCGGCGGCTCGCGGACGATCCGCGGATCGAGTTCTGGCTCACCGGCGGCTTCAAGAAGGGCGAGGACAGCGAGGAAGCGGCCTATGTCCTGGACGGGTTTTACGATCCGTTCGACGTCGACCGCTCCCGCGTGATTCCCGTCGAGAAGGCGTCGGAGATGGACGTCGACGTGCTCGTCGCCGCCCACAAGTCGCCCGCGAAGCCCCGGTCGATGGCGAAGTCCGTCCAGGTCTTCCACGGGGTGTCGTTCAAAAACCTGGGCGTCCGCGAGAAGTACCTGAAGTTCGACCATCTCTGCCTCGCGGGGCCCTATCACGGCGAGGCGTATAGAAAACGGGGCTTCGTCCGCGAGCCGGGCCAGTGCCTGATCACGGGCGTGCCGAAGATGGACGCGCTCGTGTCGGGAACGCTCGACCGCACCGCGCTCCTGCGCCGCAACCGGGTCGATCCGGGCCGTCCGACGCTCCTCTACGCGCCGACCGGATCGAAGTTCAACTCGATGGAGACGATGGGCCGGCGCGTCATCGAGGAGATCCAGCGCGACGGCCGGTGGAACCTGCTCATCAAGCTGCACGATCATCCGAAGAACACCGACATCGACTGGGCGCGCGAGATCCGGCGCCTGGAATCGGACCGCGTCCGCCTGGTGACCGACGCCGACGTCGTCCCCTATCTCCATGCCGCCGATCTTCTCCTGACCGACGCGTCGTCGGTGTCCGTGGAGTACTCGCTGCTCGACCGGCCGATCGTGTTCCTCGACGTGCCCGAGCTGCTCCAGGACGTGGTCGACCGCGGCGGCGCGCTCGATCTCGACACGCACGGCCGCAAGGCGGGCCTCGTGATCCAGCGCCCCGGGGACGTGGTCGGAGCGATCGCCGACTCGTTCGCCCATCCCGAGCGGGGAAGCCGGGAGCGCCGGGCGATGGCGCGCGACATCTTCCACGATCCGGGCCGCGCCACCGACCGGGTGGCCGGCGTCGTGCTCCATGCGGCGGGTCTCGCGCCGTCGCTGCCGCAGGGCATTCATGCGCTCGAACCCGATCCGAAGCCCTTGGGAGTGAATTCCTAGGATGTGGTCCTGGAAGAAGTCCCGTCGATCGCTGGGCATGCTGCGCCCCTACGGCCGGATCTACCGGCCGTGGCTGGTGAAGGGCACGCTCGCGACGGTGGGGCTCGTCCTGCTCCGGCTCGCGCTTCCGTGGCCGCTCAAGGGCGTCATCGAAGTCCTGATGCCCCATCACCATCCGAAACACACGCACCTGGCGTGGGTGCCGTCGTTCGGCGATCCCGTCCTCTGGTTCGTCGGAGGATTCGTGCTCCTGGTCCTCCTCGTCGGGATCGCGGAGATGCTGCAGCGCATCTGCATGGCGAAGTTCGCCACCCACACGGTCCACGACCTCCGCGCCGCCGCGGTGCGCGGCGCCGCGCGCCGGGGCGGCCAGGAGGACCCGGGCGAGCTGATCGCGCGGATCATCGGCGACGCGGCCCGCATCAAGGAAAGCCTGAAGGGCATCCTGATCCACGCGTCCCAGAACGGGCTGCTCTTCCTCGGCGTCGCCGTCGTGTTCCTCTTCATCTCGCCGAAGCTCAGCGCGTACTTCTTCGCGGGCGGACTGATCGCGATCGGGATCGGCGTCTACACCTCGAGCCGGGTCGCCACCGTCTTCCGGAAGCAGCGGAAGAAGGAAGGGGCGTACGCGACGGCGCTCTTCCGGGGGCTCGAGAACGACAGCCTCGACCTCGACCGCCTGAATCAGTCGAGTGCGACGAAGGACGTCCGCATCACGAAGATGATGACGCTCTCGTCGCTCGTCGTCCACGTGGCCCTCGCGGCAACGACCGGCATCGCCGTCTGGGCGGGCTCGGGCCAGGTGAAGGCCGGGACGCTCTCCGCGGGCGATCTCTTCCTGTTCATTACGTACGCGCTGACGGTGCACCATCGCGTCGTCCAGGTCGGCCGTCAGCTCTCGCGGAGCGGGAAGGTGATGGCGTGTGTCGACCGGATCGGATCCCTCATCGACGAGAGCGCGCCGACGGCGCCGGTCGTTCGGCCCCTCGTCGGCTCGTTGCGGCTCGACGCCGCGGAATTGGGCGGCCGCGTCGGACCGCTCGACCTTGTCCTCAAGGCAGGGTCGCGCGTCGCCTTGCTCGGCGAGATGGGCTCGGGCAAGTCGAGCCTCCTCCGCCTTCTGGCCGGGGTCGAGTCGCCCGATCGGGGACGGATCCGCTGGGACGACGAGGATCTCTCGGAGCGGTCCGTCGATCTCCTGGCGCGCGTGGGCTACCTGGGCCAGGAGACGGCCTTCACCCGCGCACGGATCTGGAGGATCCTCGGGCTGACCGGCGCGGAAGCCCCCGCCCCGGAGACGCTCGACCTGCTGAAGAAGGTCGGCGCGTGGCCCATCGTGGAACGGCTCCCGCATGGCCTCAAGGAGAAGGTCGGATCGCCCGACCTTTCCCGCGGCGAGGCGCGGATTCTGCGCATGGCCGCGATCCTGCTCGGGAGCGCTCCTGTGTGGCTGATGGACGGGCCGTTCGACGGCCTCTCGGTCCGCCGCGCGCGCCGGTGCCTCGACTCCGTCCTCGACAAGCTCGGGACCCGGACGCTCGTGGTCGCGCTCGCGCGGCCCGTGGCACTGGAGCGGTTCGACCGCGTCGTCGCGCTCCGCGACGGCCGCATCCGGTTCGACGGAACGCCGCAGGAGTGGAACGGGCGAAAGGTGCTGAAGAACGGATGATCCCGCAAGGCGAACAGAAGACGACGACGCCCGCGGCGCGGAAGCCGCAGACGCCCCAGGCGGTGATCCTCGCCGCGGGGAAAGGGAGCCGTCTCGGCAAGGCGGCCGACGGCCTGCCCAAGTGCCTGATCCAGGTCGGCGGCAGCACGCTCATCCGCCACCAGCTCGACGCGCTGGCCGACGCGGGCGTGGGCCCGGCGCTCGTGCTGATCGGATACGGCGCCGACCTCGTCCGCGAGACGGTCGGGAATTCCGCCGAGTTCATCCTGAACCCGCGCTACGCGGCGACGAACAGCCTCCACACCTTCTACCTCGCCAGGGAGTGGATCAAAGGTCCCGTCGTCATCCTCAACAGCGACGTGATCGCCCATCCGAAGCTGCTGGAGTCGCTCCTCCGGTCGGGCGAGGACAGCCTCGCGTACGATTCGCTGTCCGGCTACGCCCCCGAGCACATGAAGGTCGCGGTGCGCGACGGCAAGGTGGCCAACCTGTCGAAGGATCTCCCGGAAGAGGGGACGTCCGGCGAGAACGTCGGCATGCTCTACCTCAGCCGACGGACCCTCGACGTCGTCTTCAGCCAGGCGGAGAAGCTCGTCGCGGCCGACCGGACGGATGCGTTCCTCGCCGAGGCGATCCGCGCGTCGCTCGGCCTGATCGAGCTCAAGGCCGTCGATGTCGCGGGGATCCCGTGGACCGAGATCGACACGCCGCACGACCTCGACCGGGCGCGGCGCGAACTCTGGCCGAAGATTTCGGAGCGGGTCCGCAAGCGCAGCGGCGCCTGGCGCGCGCGCGAGCGGCGACGCAAGCTGGCCTGGGCGCTCGCGCTCGTCGCGACGGTGGCGGTCATCTTCGGCGTCGCGCGGCTCTCGGCGCCGAAGCCGTGGGAGACGATGGCGCTGAGCGGTGGCCGGCCCGCGGCCGTGACGGTCGACGGCGTCGCCCACCCGTGGTGGCAGATCGAGGGTTCGGAATTCGTCGGTGCCGACATCGACGGCCCTCGCGCGGTCACGGTGGAGCTTTCCGCGGCGGGGGGCGACGTCCGCCTGGACGGCCAGCCGGTCGCCGGGGACGGGCAGAAGATCCCCATCGACGTCCCCGCCGGGCGCCATCGGCTGGAAGTGGGGCTCAGGCCTGGGGATTCGCGGGTTCTGCTGATCCGATTCCGGGTTGCTTCCCGGAGGTGAGGTCGCGCTTCTCGGGCCACGTCAGCGCGAACGTCGCCGCGATCAAGGGAACCGCCCCCGCCGCGAGCAGGATCGGCGCGAATTTCCCGATCGGCGTGTCATGCGTGTCGGCGAATCGGCCGATCAGCGGATGGAGCCTCGACACGATGAACCACACGGTCGCTCCGATCAGTCCCAGGCATTTCGAGGTATGGGCGGGCACGATGTCCTGCACGAACGAATAGAACATCGCGAACACGCCCATGATGCCCGCGCCCACGGTGCAGTAGAGGGGGAAGATGACCCATCGGTCCGGCTTCAGCAAGGCCGGCAAGGCCGCCAGGCAGACGAGGGCGGCGATCATGGCGACCAGCTTTCGGGCACGCTCGACGGGCCGCTGAGGCGTCACGCTCCTCTTGGCGACGAACCCGAACAGGATGCTGCCCAGGTCGGCGGCGAGATAAAAGCCCATCAACAGGAACTGCTGCTGACGCACCGTGAATTTCAGGTCGACGACCAGATGGCGCGGGAGCCAGACCCGGTAGAGATGCCACGCCAGATTGACGGCGATGCCGATCGCCATCGTGATCCAGAAGGTTCGAAGACTGAACACCGAGACGAAGGGAACGGGTGCTGCCGAAGCCGTCCGGGTCGGGGTCATTTCCTCCGCCCGTTCGGCGCGCGTCCCCAGCAGCCAGAAGATGACCCAGAACGACCCGAGCGCTCCGACGATCTTGAAGAGGGAACGCCAGCCTTCGCCGGTATCGCTGTTGACCATCCACAGGACCAGCGCGGGGGTGAGGACCGCGCCGATCGTCATGCCGCTGTTGAAGACGCCGTTGGCGAAGCTCTGGGATTCGCGCGGCATGATCCGGCGGACGGTCCCGACGGCGACCGGCCAGTTGAACGCCTCGCCCGCGCCGAGGATGACCCGGCAGATCAGCATCTGCTGCATGGTGGCGGCGAAGCCCGTCGCGAACCCCGCGAACGACCAGACCAGCAGCGCGCCGGCGTACAGCCACCGCAGGCTCCAGCGGTCGGCGAGGACGCCCGCGACGATGAGGAAGACCGCGTAGGAATAGCCGAACCACTCTTCGAGGGTGCCGTAGCCCTCCTCGTTGAGTCGGAAGTCGTTCTTGATGAAGACGCTGAGGTTTCCGAGGGCCGCCCGGTCCATGTAGTTGATGACCGTAGCGAGGAGCATCATGACGACGACGCCCCATTTCCAGGTGGGAACCGGAGTCTTCGAGGGGCCGTCGCTTGGAGTCATGAAGGTCCAGCCATCGTAGATTCAAGACGCGGAACGCATCAAGAATTACGCTCGCCGGACGCGGGTCACTTCAGGGCATCGAGCTCCTTCTTCGCTTCGGCGGAAACGTCGAGCGGCTTGTAGTCGTCGACGATCTTCTTCAGCGCCTTCTTCTTCTCCTCGTCGGCCCCGAGCGCGAGCGCCGCCTGGAGCGCCTTGCGGCCCGCCTCGTTCGCGCGGCCCGCGGCCTCGTCGGCCATCTCCTTGATCGGCGCGCCCTTGATCTTCGACAGCTTCACGAGGCATTCGGCCGCCTTCTTCGGCTCGCCCTTCGCGAGCCACGCGTCGCTGTCCGCGACGAGCCGCTTCGCCGTCTGCCACAGCGTGGTGGGAATGTGGTCGCCGGGAACCTTGGCGAGGGCGTCGTTCATCTTGTTGATCAGTTCCTTCCCGGAGAGGCCGCCCTCGGCCTTGCCGATCTCCTTGCCCTTCGGATCGGCGAAGATCGTCGTGGGCGTGCCGAACGTGCCGTTGATGAACTTGCCGACCGCGGTCGACCAGCCCTTGGTGTGGACGGAGCAGGGGATGTTGCCGTACTCGGTGCAGAGCTTGACCTTCTCCTTGCCGACCATCGCGTCGCGGTCGCCGTGCGCGGTCTCGCTGTGGGCGATGACGTTGACGAAGCTCCGGGACAGCTCGATCACCTTGGGGTCCGTGAATGTCGAATCCGACATTGATTTGCAGGCGGGTCAGTTGTCCTTGTGGACGGCGATGTGGATCGGGACGTTGCGGGCCGCGGCTTCCTCGACGGCGGCATCCCAGTCGCCCTTCCAGTCGATGCCCTGTCCGGGCGCCCAGTCTTTCTTCTTTCCTTGAGCGTGGGCGGCTCCGGCGGCGGCGCAGAGGAGGATCAGCGAGAGCACGGCGTGTTTCATGGCACACTCCTTCATCAGGAATAGACACCGGCGCGGCCGTCGTATCTAATGTTCTAACGATGATCGCGAGAATCCTCATCCCCCTCCTGCTCCTGGGCGCCTGCCAGGCGGCCCCGCACCGGAGCGACGGGTCGCGCCCCAGCTTTCTGATCGTGCTTCCCGATCAGCTGCGCGCCCAGGCGCTGGGCTGCATGGGCAACCCCGATATCCGCACGCCCCATCTCGACGCGCTGGCGAAAGAGGGCGTTCTCTTCCGGAACACGTTCGCGAATTCGCCGGTCTGCTGTCCCGCGCGGGCGGTGCTGCTCACCGGACGGTACGCCCACGCGAACGGCATGGTCGCGAACGATCTCCGGCTCCGCGAGTCGGAGGTGACGGTCGCGGAGCTTCTGCGTGAGCAGGGGTACCGGACCGGGTTCATCGGCAAGTGGCACCTCGACGGCGGCCGGCGTCTGCCGGGATTCGTGCCGCCGGGCCCGCGGCGCCAAGGGTTCGACTTCTGGGCCGCGAACGAATGCAGCCACGCCCACTTCGACACCCAGTATTTCCGCGACACGAATCAGCCGATTGTGGTGAAGAAGTGGGAAGCCGAAGCGTGGACCGACGTCGCGATCGAGTTCCTCCGGGAGGCGCGTGATCGTCCGTTCTTCCTGATCGTCTCCATGGGGCCGCCGCACGATCCTTACGGCGCGCCCGAGAAGTTCCTGAAGATGTACGACCCGCAGACGATCGCGATGCGGCCCAATTGGGTCGAGGGGACCGCGGGGGGAGGGCGGAAGGAGATCGCCGCCTATGCCGCGGCGGTCACGGCCGTCGACGATCAGATCGGCCGGCTCTCCGCGGCGCTGAAGGAGCTCGGGCGAGAGCAGGACACGCTGGTGCTCGTGACCTCCGATCACGGGGACATGCTCGGCTCTCAAGGCCGGCGGCTCAAGCGCGTGCCGTGGGAGGAATCCATCCGGGTGCCGGGCATCGTGCGCTGGTCGCGGGCCGTGAAGCCGGGGCGGACGACCGACGCGCTCTTCACCCACGTCGACGTCGCGCCCACGTTCCTGTCGCTCGCCGGGCTCCCGATCCCGCCCGCCATGCAGGGCAGCGATCTCTCGGCGGTGATCCGCGGCGCCGAGGGCGGTCCGGAGTCGGCGTTCTTCCAGCACTTCATCCCCTATCACTCCGACGGCGTGCGGGAGGGGTGGCGCGGCGTGCGGACCGCGAGGCATCTCTACGCGCGCACGGAGGAGAAGCCGTGGCTGCTTTATGATCTCCAGTCCGACCCCTACGAGCAGCGGAACCTGGCCGACGATCCCGCGTCGGCGCCGCTGCGCGAGGAGCTGGAGGCGACGCTTTCGGCGTGGATGGCGAAGACGCGCGACTCGTGGGCGTACAACTCGCGCTATCCCGCCGACGACCAGGGCCGACTCTACCGGTTCGGCACCTTCACGACCATCGACGAATTCCTTCGGTGGGCGGCGGGTCATCCGGGGATCGTGCCGAAGGACTGATCCTCACAGCCGCTGGAGCGGCGGCCACTTCTCGACGGGCAGCGCGGCGAGGCGGCGCATCATCTTCCGGACCACGGGTCGCTGGCAGCGGACATGGTGGGCGAGCGCCTCCCGGGCGCCGGCCCAGTCGCGGCGAAGCAGCGCCTGGAGGACGCGCCGGTGCTGCGCGGCCATCTCGCGGGCGGCGCCGGTCGATAGCGTGTCGAACAGCGTCGTGAAGTACGCGCCGTGCCGGTCGAAGAAATCGCGGATGTACCGGTTGCCGGCCTTCTCCAGCAGATACCGGTGGAGATCGTTGTCGAGCCCCTGCTCGTTCGCGGCGAGCATCCGCTCGAGATCGGCCCGGACGAGGCGCGGCCTCGCGAGGTCGAGCGCCTTGAGTTCGAGCGTTTCGCGCACCTCGAGATAGGCGTCGAGCTCCTCCGCGCGCAGCGGCCGGATGCGCCATCCCTTGCGCGGGACGTGCTCGAGGAGCCCGTTCCCCACCAGCCGGCCGAAGACCTGGCGCACGACGGTGCGTCCGATCCCGTAGCGCGCGGCGGCCGCCTCCTCCCGCAGGTACGCGGCCTCGCCGTTCAGGCTGCGGCGGAGCACGTCGGTCGCGAGCAGCCGCTCCCGGTGGGCCGGCCCCTCGATCCCCCCTCGCGGCCGCGCCCCGCGGGGCGGATCGGGATTCACCTCGAGCCGGCCGTTCTCCCGCTTGCGGAGATACCGGCCGCGGATCAGCCCGGCCACCGCCGCCCGGACGGGGCTGAAGCTCACGCCGTAGTGGCGCGAGAGCGTGTCGAGCGTGAGCTTCGCCGGCAGCCCGGATCCGGCGTGGATCCGCGCCTTCAGGTCCTCCTCGATGTAGGCGGCCATCCTCATGACGGCGATTATAGAAAAGTCGACGCCGATCTCAAACTTGACATTGTATGCAACGTAAAATAAAGTGACCGCCATGATGCAGAACGACTTCTCCCCCCAGGAGCTCGCCGCCCGGCGGGCCAGGGTCCTGAAGCGCATCGGGCCCGACGCGGGCGCGCTCGTGCAGGGCGCCGGGCCGGTGCGCGGGTTCGAGCCCTTCCGCCAGACCAACGAGTTCTACTGGCTCTCGGGGGTCGAGACGGCCCAGGCGTACCTGTGGCTGGACGGACGTCGCGGGGCGACGACGCTGTTCCTGCCGCGGCGCGACGAGCGCCAGGAGCGCAGCGACGGGCCGAGCCTGTCGGTCGAGGATGCCGACGCGGCCCGCGCCGCCACCGGCGTCGACGACGTCCGCCCCCTGGACGAACTGGAGCGGGCGCTCCGGGGGGCGGCGTCCGTCTTCGTCCCCCACAGCCCCGCGGAGGGGCGTGCGGCGTCGCGCGACGTGCTCGTACGGTCGCAGAAGGCCGCGGAGCGCGACCCGTGGCACGGGGAGCGGCCGCGCGAGCGGGCGCTGATCGAACGGCTGGGAGCCGGTCGGACCGTGCGCGACCTGTCGCCGATCCTCGACGAGTTGCGGCTGATCAAGAGCCCGCGCGAGCTCGACCTGCTGCGCCGCGCGGGGAGGCTCTCGGCCGTCGCGGTCCGCGAGGCGATGCGGTCGACGCGCCCCGGCCTTCGCGAGCATCACCTGGAAGCGGTCGCCCGGTACCTCTTCCGGCTCAACGGCGCCGGCGGGGAAGGGTACTGCGCCATCGTGGCGAGCGGGCCCCGCATCTGGCACGCCCACTACTTCCGGAACGACGCGGTCCTGAGCGACGGCGATCTCGTCCTCATGGACTACGCGCCGGACTTCCGGTACTACACGAGCGACATCGGACGGATGTGGCCCGTCAACGGGCGGTACTCCCCCGCGCAGCGCGAGCTCTACGGGTTCATGATCCGATACCACCAAGCGCTGCTGTCGCGGATCCATCCCGGCCGCGTGGCCTCCGAGATCCTGGCGGATGCCGCCCGCGAGATGGCCGAAGTGATCTCCTCGACGAAGTTCTCGAAGGAGATCTACGCGCAGGCGGCGCGGAAGGCGCTGGAGTACGCGGGCCACCTGTCCCATCCCGTGGGCATGGCGGTCCACGACGTCGGCGACTACCGCGACCGCCCGCTCGAGGCGGGCATGGTGTTCGCCGTCGATCCGCAGATGTGGGTGCCCGAAGAGAAACTCTATGTCCGCGTCGAGGATACCGTGGCCGTGACCGATTCCGGGGTGGAGGTCCTGACCGGGGCCGCGCCGCTGGACCTCGACGCCGTCGAGGCCGAGGTCGGCGTCGGCGGCATGGTCCAGGCCTTCCCGCCGGTGTCTTGAAGAGGAGAACCGATGAGCATCGAGTGGACGGGCGTGTTTCCCGCGGCGACGACGCAGTTCGACCGCGACCAGCAGGTGGACCTCGTCGCGACGTCGACCCACTTCGACGCCCTGATCGCGGCGGGCGTCCAGGGCCTCATCGTGCTCGGGAGCCTGGGCGAGAACGGGACGCTGGAGCCGGCCGAGAAGCTGGCGATCCTCGCGACCGCCGTCGACGCCGCGCGCCGCCGGGTGCCGGTGATCGCGGGCGTCGCCGAGGCATCGACGGTGCGGGCGTGCCGCTTTGCGCGCGAGGCGGAGAAGGCCGGCGCGTCGGGCCTGATGGTCCTGCCGGCGATGATCTACAAGTCCGATCCCGTGGAGACGATGGTCCATTTCCGGGCGGTCGCCCGCGCGTCGCGGCTGCCGGTGCTCTGCTACAATAACCCCGTGGCCTACGGTGTGGACATCACCCCCGACATGTTCGCCGACCTGGCGGACGAGGAGACGCTGGTCGCGATCAAGGAATCGTCCGGCGACGTCCGGCGGATCACCGATCTCACCGTCCGGTGCGGCGGACGCTATGCGCTGCTCATGGGGATGGACGACCTCGTGCTCGAAGGAGTGGCGGCGGGCATCGACGGCTGGGTTGCCGGACTCGTGAACGCGTTCCCCGACGAGACGATGCGGTTCTGGCAGCTGGCGGCGGCGGGCCGGCTCCGGGAGGCGCGCGAGTTCTACCGCTGGTTCGCGCCGCTCCTCCATCTCGACGCGATGCCGAAGTTCGTCCAGTACATCAAGCTCGCGCAGCAGGAGTGCGGGCGGGGTTCCGAACGGGTCCGCGCCCCTCGGCTGCCGCTCGAGGGCGACGAGCGCCTGCGCATCCTGGAGCTGATCCGGCGGGCGATCGCCACGCGCCCGCTCGTGTCCGCATGACGCCGATCCGCGTCGTCGACTCCCACACGGGCGGCGAACCCACGCGGGTGGTGATCGAGGGCGGGCCCGATCTCGGCCGGGGGCCGATCGCGGAGCGCCTGGCCCTCTTCAAGGCGAAGCACGACACCTTCCGCGCCGCGGTCGTGAACGAGCCGCGCGGCTCCGAGGTCCTCGTCGGCGCGCTCCTCTGCGCGCCGGTCGATCCCGCGAGCGCCGCGGGCGTGATCTTCTTCAACAACGTCGGCTTCCTCGGGATGTGCGGCCACGGGACGATCGGCCTCGTGACCACGCTCGCCCACCTCGGCCGCCTGCGGCCCGGGGCCCATCGGATCGAGACCTCCGTCGGGGTCGTCACGGCCACGCTCCACGAGTCGGGGGAGGTCAGCGTCGCCAACGTCCCCAGCTACCCGACGAAGAAGGTGGCGATGGACGTCGACGGGGTGGGCCGTGTGACGGGCCAGGTGGCGTGGAGCGGCAACTGGTTCTTCCTCGTCGAGCATCCGGGCGAGCTCCATCTCCGCGACGTCGCCGCGCTCACCGACCGCGCGGGGCGGATCCGCCGGGCGCTCGCGAGCGCGGGGATCACCGGGGACAAGGGGGCCGAGATCGACCACATCGAGTTCTTCTCCAAGTCGCCGACGCCCGGCGTCCACAGCCGGAACTTCACGCTCTGCCCGGGGGGGGCGTACGACCGGTCGCCGTGCGGCACCGGAACGAGCGCGAAGCTCGCCTGCCTCGCGTCCGAAGGGAAGTTGAAGGAGGGCGAGGTCTGGCGTCAGGAGAGCATCGTCGGCAGCGTGTTCGAGGGATCGGTGCGGATCGCGGATGGCGTGGTCCATCCCACGATCAAGGGGTCCGCGTTCATCACCTCGGAGGCGACGCTGCTGCGCGACGCCCGCGATCCGTTCGCTTCGGGAATTCGAAGCCAGGAAGGGACGACATGAAGAGAATGGCGGCGATCTCGGCGGCCGTGCTGTGCGCGCTCTCGTGCGGCGGCCCCCGGACCCAGGGAAGCGTGGCGCTGCTCGCCCCGCAGCGGCCGACGGGCGAAATGCCGGCGATGATCGAACTGTACCAGGCCGATCGGAACGCCCTCGAGCGCGCGACCCACCTGCCGTTCGCGACGCGCCGCCGGGACCGGATGGCGAAGTTCTACGACGGATGGGAGAAGACCCTTGCGGCGGTCGACTTCGGCGCGCTCCCCCAGGAGGGCCGGGTCGACTACCTGCTCTTCAAGAACCAGCTTCGCCATGACCGCGACGCGCTCGACCGGCGGCCGAAGATGGACGACGCGGCGAAGCCCCTCGTCCCGTTCGGCGAGCTCATCGCCGGGCTCGAGGAGGCGCGGCGGGCGTTCGAGCCGGTCGACGGCGAGAAGGCCGCGGGCCGGCTCGTCGAGCTCGCGCGAATGGTGAAGGACGCGAAGAAGGACCTCGGCGCTCCGGACCGCCCCGCCGCCCATCGCGCGGCGGAATGGGTGGACCGCCTGCGGTCGACGCTCAAGTCGTGGCACGCCTTCTATTCGGGATACGATCCGGTCTTCACCTGGTGGGCCGACAAGCCGTGGAAGGAGGCGGACCGCGAGCTCGAGGGCTACGCGTCGCTGCTCCGCGACAAATCGGGCGAGCGGAAGGACGGCGCGGAGGGCCTGGTGGGGACGCCGATCGGCAGCGACGGCCTCCAGGCGGAGCTGGCGCGGGAGATGATCCCGTACTCGGCCGAGGAGCTGATCGCCGTGGCCCGCCGTGAGTTCGCCTGGTGCGAAGAGCGGATGAAGGAGGCGTCGCGGGAGCTGGGCTGCGGCGACGACTGGGCCAAGGCGCTGGAGCTCGTGAAGTCGAAGCACGTCGCCCCGGGGAAGCAGCCCGAGCTGATCCGCGACCTCGCCCGCGAGGCGATCGAGTTCCTGGACCAGCGGGATCTCGTGACGATTCCCGAGGTGTGCCGCGACGTGTGGCGCATGGAGATGATGCCGCCCGAGCGGCAGCGGGTGACGCCCTACTTCACGGGCGGCGAGGTGATCAGCGTCTCGTACCCCACGGCCGACATGCCTCACGATCAGAAACTGATGAGCATGCGCGGGAACAACGTGTCGTTCGCCCACGCCACGGTCCATCACGAGATCATCCCGGGCCACCACCTGCAGCTCTACATGTCGGAGCGCCACCGCCCGTATCGCCGGCTCTTCCGCACGCCGTTCCTGGTCGAAGGCTGGGCGCTCTACTGGGAGATGCTGCTCTGGGACCTCGGCTTCGGCCGGACGGCCGAGGAGCGCGTGGGGATGCTCTTCTGGCGCGTCCACCGCTGCGCGCGGATCATCGTCTCGCTCGGCTTCCACCTGGGCACGATGCAGCCCGCCGAGATGGTCGACTTCCTCGTCAAGAAGGTGGGCCACGAGGTGGACGGCGCGACGGCCGAGGTCCGCCGCTACATCGGCGGCGACTACGGCCCGCTCTACCAGGCCGCGTACATGCTGGGAGGCCTCCAGATCCGCGCGCTCTACAAGGAGCTGGTGACGTCGGGGAAGATGACGGCCCGGGCGTTCCACGACGCGGTGCTTCGCGAGAACGCGATCCCGATCGAGATGATCCGCGCGAGCCTGACGGGACAGGAACTGACGTCCGACTTCGCCTCGCGCTGGCGCTTCGCCGACTAGGACGTCGTCCCGGGGACGTGGACGATCCGGCGCGCCGCGGCGAGCACGGGCGCCACGAGGTGAGGCAGGTTCGTCTGGAGCCACAGGAGGGTCGACTGGGCTCCGGGCAGCGCCGGCACCCGGCGCTGGGTGCCCGTGATGAGCGGACGCAGCGTCTCGGCTTCCGTCCGGCCCAGCACCTCCTCCATTGCCCGCTGGACGGCGAGGCTCAGCTGCTCGTAGTCCTCCGCGGGAATCACGTGCGTGTGCTGCCGGTAGATCGACTCCGCGATGCGGCCGTGGAACTCGGGCGCCAGCGCGTCGCCTTCATACGCGCAGAGCAGCATGAACGAGTGACTCTCGGCCAGGCCGTTCCAGAGTTCCTCCAGCCGGATCGCGGCGTCGTACTGCCGGTCCTTCCACAGCAGCGCGACCATTTCCCCGTAAGCCCGGATGTTCGGCGCGCCCCCGGCCGACAGCTCGGACAGCACCGGACGCACCGTGTCGCGGAACAGCGTTTCGTCGGGCATCCCTGCGCGCATGAAAGTGTCCAGGGTGGACCGGGCGTCTCGGACGACCAGCTTCCCTTCCTCCTGGATCCTCGCGGGGTCGTGGCCCCGCTCCTCCAAGCCGTGCCGGAACTCGGCCCAATGCTCCGGAGTGGCGATGACCGCCGCCGAGTCGCCGCACCGGAATCCGTCGCTCAGATAGTGGCTGACGTTGTGACGGAGGACGGCGGGATCCCGATAGAGCTGGACCATGTGCGCCTTCTCGGCGGGCCGGGACAAGAGCCGGTCGCAGGACGGGGTCGCAGGAGTCATGCGCCCTTCGAGGGACCTCCGGAACGTCGGTTCGGCTCGCCCAGGATCTCGAAGACCCGATGGGAGGCGGGGAGGGGATGGTTGTCGGGGAGGGGTTCGTCGCGGCGCCGGCGGGCCAACAGCCGCTCCAATCCGGCTTTCATTCGGTACAGCAGACGCTCTCTCCTGCCGGTTTTCATGGTGTTCGTCCCAGACTCCCCCCGTTCTTATTTTCGCTGCCTTTGCGGATCCACAAGAATGTGGAATGTTACGGAGATTTTTTGACGGGACACTAGAATGGCCCCCCTCGGAGGAAAGGCCATGACGCGTTCTCGCATCCTTGGAATCGCCGCCCTGCTGCTGGCCGGCTGCGCGCCGTCGCTTCGCGAGGTCCCGGAAGCCCGGCCCGAGGCCCCGGTCTCCCAGAAACTCCGCAAGGTGGACGCCGTGGTCGAGGAGATGATCGGAGCCCGGAAACTCGCCGGCGCGATCGTCCTTGTCGCCAAGGACGGCCAGGTCGTCTTTTCCGGCTCCTATGGAAAGATGGACCTGGAGGCGGGCACGGCGATGCGCCCCGACGCGATCTTCCGGATCTATTCGATGACAAAGGCGATCGTCACGTCGGCGGCGCTCCAGCTGGTCGACGACGGCAAGCTGAAGCTCGACGCGCCGATCGGCGAGTCGATTCCCGAGCTGCGGGACCTGAAGGTGGCGACCGCCGACGGGACCCGCGCGCCTTCGCGGCCGCCGACCGTAAAGGACCTGATGCTCCACACGGCCGGGTTTCTGTACGGGAACGCCGACCGGCCGGGCGGCAAGCTCTACCAGGAGAAGAAGCCGCTCGAGGCGGCCGATCTGGACGACATGGCGAAGCGGCTGTCGACGATCCAGCTGGCGTTCGACCCGGGGAAGGACTGGGTCTATTCCCTGTCGATCGACGTCCTGGGGCTCGTGATCGAGCGCGTCTCCGGGATGAAGCTCGACCGGTTCCTCGAGGAGCGGATCTTCAAGCCTCTCGACATGAAAGACACGGGCTTCTTCGTCCCCGCGGACAAGCTGGACCGGTTCGCCCACAACTACCAGCGGGCGGGGAAGGAGCTGAAGCGGATCGATCTGCCCTCGAAATTCCTGAAGTCGCCGGGGCTCCTGTCCGGCGGCGGCGGTCTCGTCAGCACGGCGCGGGATTACCTGCGGTTCCTGCTGATGGTCGAGGGGGGCGGCGAGCTGCACGGCCGGCGCGTGCTGTCGGCCGCATCGGTGCGGCTCATGACGACCAACCAGCTTCCGAAGGAGGCGTTCCCCATCTACTTCGGCAAGGAGATCCGCCACGATACGGGCTTCGGCCTCGGCTTCTCGGTCCGCACCGCGGACAGCGCCTGGGACCCGAAGGCCCGCGTCGGCGAGTACGGATGGGGCGGCGCCGCGTCCACCCACTACTGGGTCAGCCCGAAGGACCGCATCGTCGTGGTGACGATGGAACAGACGATGCCCTACAGCTTCGAGACGGAGTTCGCGGTCAAAGGGCTGATCTACGACGCGCTGCTGAACCGGTGAGCGGGCTCCGGCTTTACGTGGGCGTCCGGACTTCGGCCGGAGATGAGGCTCAGATGGCCTCCTGAAGCTCCTTCAGGAAGACGGGCTTGGGGGCGGCGCCGATGCGGCGGTACGTCTCCTGGCCGTTCTTGACCAGGACGAACGTCGGCATCGCCGTCACGCCGAACCGCGCCGCGGTTTCGCCGGCTTCCTCCACGTCGACCTTCACGACCTTCAGTTTTCCCTGATAGTCCCGGGCGACCTCGTCGAGCACGGGGGCCATCACCTTGCAGGGGCCGCACCACTCGGCGAAGAAGTCGATCAGGACCGGGGTGTCCGAGTTCATCACTTCGGCCTCGAACGTCCCGTCGGACACCTGTTTCACGTTGCTCATCTGGAACCTCCGGCCTTTGAACGCGCGGGGCCTCCCGAATCTTCCCAAGGGGGATCGCACATTTTGCTGGACCCGGACGCCGCGGGTGGTATAGTGGCTTAGCCACCAGTCCACCGGCGAAAAGGAGGCTCGTTTCGATGGCGACCGCCCTGGTCCGGCAGCCGATGTACCAGCAGCTCAACGAGGCGCTGCGCGGGCTCGTGAGCTCCGGCGAGTTCAAGACCGGCGCCCGGTTCCTCAGCGAACGGGAGGTGTCGTCCCGCTTCGAAGTCAGCCGCATCACCGCCAACAAGGCCCTCTCCAACCTGGTGAGCGAAGGCATCCTCGAGTTCCGGAAGGGCGTGGGGACGTTCGTCCGAGGCGGCGTGCTCGACTACGACCTGCGGTCGCTCGTCAGCTTCACCGGCAAGGCGGCCGCGGCGGGCAAGCGGCCTGCCACCCGGGTCCTCTCGTTCGACACCCTCACGGCGAAGAGCGTCGCCCCCCGGATCGCCGCCGCGCTTCGCGTCCAGGGCGGGGATTGGCTCTACACCGTGGAGCGGCTCCGGCTCGCCGACGGAGCGCCGGTGATCCTCGAGCGGCGCTTCGTCGTCGAAAGCCTCTGCCCCGGACTCCACCAGCGCGACTTCGGCGCGTCCCTCTATGGAATCTGGACCGATCGCTACAAGCTTGAAATCGCGGGCGCCGATCAGACGATCCGCGCCGCCGCGATCCGCGGCCGCGAGGCCCGTCTGCTCGAGGTCTCCGGCGGCGCCGCGGGGCTCGTGGTCCGATCGGTCGGATGGCTCCGCGACGGGAAGCCGCTCTGGTGGGAGCAGACGATCTATCGCGGCGACGCGTACGCCTTCCGCAACCGCCTGGGGCCCGTCCAGACTGCGCGTCCCGCGGCGGGCCGGTTCGTGAACGACGCCGACGAGGACTTCTAGGAAAGGATTTGCCATGAGCTGGACCGTGCGCGACCTGGCCAAGATGATCGACCATTCGCTGCTCGTGCCGTCGCTGACCGCGGACGACCTGGAGAAGGGATGCCGCCTCGCGCTGGAATACGACGTCGCGAGTGTCTGCATCCTTCCGCATTACCTGAAGCGGTGCGCGGAGATCCTGAAGGGCAGCACGGTCAAGGCGAGCACGACCATCGGGTTCCCGCACGGCGGCCACACGACGGCCGCGAAGGTCGCCGAGACCCGCCAGGCGCTCGCCGACGGCGGCGAGGAGCTCGACATGGTGGTCAACATCAGCCGGGTCCTGAGCGGCGACTGGGATTACGTCCGCGCGGACATCAAGGCGGTCGTCGACGCCGCCCACGCCGCGGGACAGAAGGTCAAGGTGATCTTCGAGAACTGCTATCTGAAGGACGAGCACAAGATCCGGCTCTGCCAGATCTGCGGCGAGCTGAGGGCGGACTGGGTGAAGACGTCCACCGGGTTCGGGTCGAGCGGCGCGACGCTCGAGGACCTGGCGCTCATGCGCAAGCATTCGCCGGCGCACGTCCAGGTCAAGGCGGCGGGCGGCGTCCGCGACCTCGACATGCTCCTCAAGGTCCGTGAGCTCGGCGTGACCCGGTGCGGCGCCCGCAGCACGAAAGAGATCCTCGACGAGGCCGCGCGCCGGTCGGCCGCTACTCGCTGAAGCAGAGCACGCGGCCGTCCTGGAGGCTGACGAAATACCGCCCGTCCTTGTCGCGGGCGAGGCCCCAGCCCGACGGCGACCCGGGCATCGTCGTCTTCCAGAGCACCTTTCCGTCGGCCAGGGCGACCGCGGCCAGGACGCCTGTCGCCTTCACGTCGGAGCCGGTGCCGGTCCGGTCGACTCCCGCGACCAGGACTCCGTTGCTCGCGAGGATCACGGCGTTCGTGTCGGCCGCGGGCTTCGCGTTCCACGTGAACTTCGGCCGGCCCTGCGCATCGCGCTCCTCGGCCCGGCCGATCGTCTGTTCGCCGACCGTGAGGAATCCCTTCTCGAGCGGGAAGTTCACCGCCGCGATGTAGTGCGAGTCCTCGGGACGCCAGTAGAGGCCCACGCCGCTCTGCTGGACGCGGCCGTCGAACAGGTAGAGATCCTTGCCGCGCGCGCCGGCCGACCGGGAGAAGCTCCCGTCCTTCAGGTCGTAGCGCGCGATCGGCACGAGGTTGCCCGCGGCCATCCAGATCGCGCCGTCGTGGAGCAGGAGATGGCCCTGCACGCCGGCGCCGCTCTTGTCCCCTTCGAGGTGGCCGGACTTGTTGTTCTGCCACCGAATCCTTCCGGTCGCCGCATCGAGCGCATAGACGTACGTCCCATCGAGGTTCGCATTCCCCGCGGCGGCATACGCGACGCCGTCGTGGATGAGGACGCCGCTGCCCACCGGCCACGTCGACGAAAGCGATCCGAAGATCGGGACTTTTCGGCCGACCGGCGCCGCCTGGAACTTCCAGAGCTCCTTGCCGGTCGCCGCCTCGAAGCAGTACACGAACCCGTCGCCCGAGCCGACGAACGCGCGGCCGTCGGCGATCGACGGCGGATACTTCACGTCGCCGCCGGTGTAGGCCTTCCACCGCTCGGCGCCGGTCGCGGCGTCGATCGCTCTCACGATCCCGTTGGAGCCGGCGACGAAGACGAGCCCGCCCGCGGCAACGGGCGCCGTCGCGACGGTCGGCGCTTTCGGAGCGGATTCCCACTTCAGCGTGAGCTGCGCGGGCAGGGGACCGGAGATCCTGGTCGACCGGGCATTGTCCTTGCGGAACGTCGGCCAGTCCTCCGCGGCGGAGGCGAGGGGCGCCGCGGCGCCGCCGGCGCCCGTGAGCCGGTCGCTCTCTCTTGCCTCGATCAAGAAGTCGACCGTGGCGTAGCCGAGCGAGATGACGCCGATCTGAGTGCCGTCGCAGCGGCACATCCACGGACCCCAGTAGAAGAGGCCGTTGGCGACGACGACGCCGTCGTGGCAGGCGGGCCGCATCGGCGAGATCGTCCCCATGTGCGGCTCGGCGCTCGTGACGTCGAACGCCGCGGTGGACCCGCCCTTGCCGCCGCGGGTGAAGATGAACTGCGCGGATCCCGTCGCCCGGGTGCAACGGTCGCGGCTCGGGAACTTGGCCAGGATCTCGCCCGTGAGCGGGTTCAGCTTGTAGCTCGACATCGCGTTGTTGGTGCTGCCCTCGCCGAGGCTGTAGAGGCCGTCCTCCCGGAGGACGAGCTGGCTGTTGCCGCCGGGCATCTCCCAGAGAAGCTTGCCGTCCGTCGCGGAGATGGCGGCGACCTTCGTCCGCTGCGGTCCGGCGAAGTAGACGGCCTTGTCGGTGCACTTCGCGTAGGAGCTCGCCGAGTAGCCCTTCATCCAGTGCTGCGCGGCGTCGTGCTCGCCGATGGCCGCGAGCGCCTTCTCGTCGGAGCTCTTCCACGCGATCTTGCCCGTGGCGGCGTCGACCATGCCGAGGAACTTCTTGTGCGAGTAGATGAAGATCCGGCCGCCGGCCATGCACATCGCTCGCGAGTCGATCGGGTCCTCGTCGCGGTAGGACCAGAGCACTTTCTTCGCCGCGGCGTCGATCGCCAGGACCGTCCGGCCGAAGCCGAACGCGTAGTCGGGCGTCTTCCACCAGGGCCAGCCGGCGCCGCGGAACGCGCCGGTCTTCACCTGGTCGACGGGCTTCTCCTTCTCGCCGACGAGCGCGTAGAGGACGCCCTTCTCGAGCGCCATCCACTTCCAGACGGGGCCGTCGGAAACGCCGTCCGGGACGACGATCTCGTCCTTCACCTCGCCCGTCGCCGCGTCGATCCGCTTGCAGGAGACGTCGTCGCCGAGATAGAGCAGGTCCGGCGTCGCGATCAGGGTGTTGCGCTGGATCATGAATCCGGCGGAAAGGGTGCGCCGCCACAGCTCGGTCCCGTTGTACGCGCTCATGCACATCAGGGTGTCCATCACGCCCCATTGCGGCTGCGCGGAGGTCCGGTTGCCCCAGACCTTGAAGATGCGGCCGCCCGACAGCACGCTCATCTGCGGCATCGCGCCGTACCAGGGCGTCGCCATGAACTGGGTCATGAACGGGCCGCGGGCGACCTGATCCCTCGACTGCGGGTTGTTGTCCGGTCCGTGGTACGGATGGGTCCACTCGTCGGTGCCGTCGCGGGCGGGCTTGACGAGCCGGTCGCCGTGGATCCCCTTTCCGCCGGGCCGCAGGACGCGGACGACTTCGGCGCGCGGCGTTTCCTCGGTCGCGATCACGGCGTCGGCGAGATTGTCGGCGAGGCCGATGCGGGACGCGGGTCCCTGCTCGGCGAAGAAGCGGGTGCCGAGGAGTCCCGCGTTCTCCGCCGCGGCGCGCATCGACGCCACCTTCGCGGCGTCGGTCGACTGCGCGTAGACGACCAGCTCGCTCGCGCGGGCGAGCCCGACGGCGTCGGTTCCGGGGTCGAGGACCGCGACGATGCCGCGTTTGATGCCGAGGTCCACGTTCTCCTGAGCCAGCAGCAGCAGCGCCAGCGCGGCGTATTTCATGGCGATCTCCTCCCAGGGTTCCCATCTTACTAAACGTGGGGCGCGTAGTGTAACTGGAGCGGGTCTTCCGGAGGGCGACCTCATGTCCACCGTCTCGACCCGCCGCGACTTCCTCAGGATCACCGCCGCGTCCGGCGTCTGGATCGCCGGCCGCCAGACCGGCTTCGGCCAGGAGAAGTCCCCGAACGCGAAGCTGAACGTCGCCTCGATCGGGGTCGGCGGCCGCGGCCGCGCGTCGGTCGACGGCTGCAGGAACGAGAATCTCGTCGCGCTCTGCGACGTCGACCGCCGCCAGATGGATAAAGCGGCGAAGGCCTATCCGGGGGCCAAGATCTTCACGGACTTCCGCCGGATGCTGGAGACGGAGAAGGGGATCGACGCGGTCACGGTGGGCACGCCGGACCACATCCACGCTCCGGCGGCCGTGATGGCGATGAAGCTGGGCAAGCACGTCTACTGCGAGAAGCCGCTCGCCCATTCGCTGTATGAAGTGCGGCTTATGGCGGAGACGGCGGCGACAATGAAGGTCGTGACGCAGATGGGCAACCAGCTCCACTCGACGGAGAACGTGATCGCGCCCGCGGAGCTGCTGCGCGCGGGGGTGCTCGGGACGGTGAAGGAAGTCCATTCGTGGTCCGACAAGGCGTTTGCGCCGGGGGACCGGCCGAAGGAGACGCCGCCGGTGCCCGAGGCGCTGGACTGGGATTTGTGGCTGGGGCCGGCGCCCGAGCGTCCCTACCATCCGTGCTACGTGCCGTTCCACTGGCGCGGCTGGTGGGATTTCGGCACCGCGAACCTCGGCGACATGGCGTGTCACATCCTCGATCCGATCGTGTGGGGCCTGGAGCTGGGCGCGGTTGCGACCGTGGAAGCGGAAGGTCCGGCGCCCCATCCCGAAAGCGGGCCGCCGTGGCGGATCGTCCGGTACGAGTTCGTCGCGAAGGCCGGTCAGCCGGCGGTGAAGCTCACCTGGTACGACGGCAGCAAGCGTCCGCCCGCGGACCTTCATCCCGGCGTGACGCTGCCGGGGCAGGGGTCGCTGGTCGTGGGCGAGAAGGGGACGATGCTGCTCCTGCACGGCAACTCGTTCAAACTGCTCGGCGCGCTCGCGTCGGAGCCGCCGCCGGCGGTGAAGAAGTTCAAGCGGCCGGCCAACTCCGACCATCACGGCGACTGGATCGAAGCGATCAAGACCGGCGGCCAGGCCGGGAGCCATTTCGCCTACGCGTCGATGTTGACGGAGATCCCGCACGTCGGGAATCTTGCGTACCGGGTGGGGAAGAAGCTCGAGTGGGACTCGGCGAATCTCAAGGCGAAGAATTGTCCCGAGGCCGACCGTCTCATCCGCCGGGAGTACCGGAAGGGCTGGACGCTGTAGCGGACAGATTGGCCACAGAGCGATCTTCTCTGTGGGCTTTGTGTCCTCCGTGGCCAATGGACACGGTGAGCGGGCGCCCCGGCCGGACACGACCGGGGCACCCCGCCCCGTGTTGGAAAGGGTCTATTTGGTAGAGGTCTTCGCCAGGAGCCACGCGCGCGACACGCTGTCGGATGCGAAGTGGGCCCAGTACTTGTCGACGAAGATGTCGAGGGCCTTGGGCGCCGGGTGGACGCCGTCGGTGAAGTAGTCGCGGCCCCACGTGTTGTCCCAGATGTAGGGGCCCCATTCGAGCCAGGGGAGGGCGCGATCGGCGCCCTCGAACGCGGTTCCCGCCTCGCCGCGGATCTGGCTTTCGATAAGCCACTTGATCGCGAACGCCTCCTGCCACACGTGAGGCTCCCATCCGGTGAAGTGGCGGAAGCCGTCGGCGGTGAGATAGGCGATCTTGAGGTTCGGGTAGAGTCCGACGAGGTGGCGGAGGACCTTGGCCAGGTCGGCCTGCATGGCCTGCATGGTCTGGGGGAACGGCCGGGGCGCGGCCTGCGCGGTGTTCTTCCACGTATGGTAGGTGGTGTGGAAGAAGACGACCTGGACCTGGCGGGCGGAGCAGCCGGGGGCCTCGAGGAGTTTCTTCTGGCGGTCCCAGACCTTGCCCTGGAGCTGGACGATTTCGGGGAGCTGCTGGCCGCCGACGGCGCCGTTGAGGAGCTCGACGCAGGGGCGGAGCTCGGAGGTGTTCTGCTGGAGGCGCTTCTGAAGGGCGCCGAAGTACATGTTGCAGTTGGAGTGGCCGACGGTGAGGGCGAGGATCTTGCCCTGGGGGCTGGGGGTGCCGTCGATGTCGAGCGGCTGGAGGGCGGCGGCGAGGCGTTCCCCGGCCTGGCGGTGAGGGGCGGGCATGTCGTTTTTTCCGCCGGGATAGAGTCCGGTTTCGTATTTTTGCATGAAGACGGCGCGTTCGGTGAAGGGGCGGAGCGTGGAGGGGTCGAAGGGCCCGTCCTGGGTCAGGAAGGCGAGTCCTCCGGCGACGAGGAGCAGGGGGATTTTCACGATGGCCTCCCGCGAACGCGTCCACTGATGTGTAGCATGTAGTATACTACATGTGGTCCGACGGAAAGTTTCAGAGGAGACCGAACATGCTCGACGTCCCCCGCCTGCGCCGACCCCACGGCCTCAAGGAGCAGGCCTGCGACCAGGTCCGATCCCTCATCCTCCGCGGCAAGCTCGCTCTGGACACCGTCTACTCCGCCGCCCAGTTCGCCGACATGCTGGGCGTCTCCCGCACCCCGGTGCGCGAGGCCCTCCTCCAGCTCGTGACCGAGGGCTACCTCAGCGTCATCAAGCAGGAGGGCTACACCCTCCGGCGCTTCACCGAAAAGGAGATCCGCGAGCTGTTCGAGACCCGCCGCCTCATCGAGACGTACGTCGCCGAACAGGTCACCGGCAAGCTCACCGAGACCGACGTCCGCCAGCTCCGCTCCACCTTGAAAAGCATGGCCGCGCTCGCCGGCGAAGGCGACATCGCGGGCTTCCTCGAAACCGACCGCGCCTTCCACATGACCCTCCTCGCCCGGCTCGACAACCGCCTCCTCGCGTCGATCATGGAAAACATCCGCGGCCAGGTCTCCCTCTTCGCCCTGCAGGCCGTCGGCTCCCACAAGGGCCGCACCGCCGAGATCCTCCGCGAGCACGGGGAGATCATCGACGCGATCGCCGGCAAGGATCCGCGGAAGGCCGTCCGCGCCATGGTCGACCATCTCAAGACCACCGAGGAACGGGTGCTCAGCCGGATCGCCTCCGGCGCGCCCAAGTCGTAACGGCCGACGGGTCCCGGGCTCTTCTGGTCAACGGGACCGGATTGTCGCGGTCCGCTCTGGACTCCGGAGGTTGTATGAAATTCTCCTCAGTGGGCCGTCTCTCCCTCCTCGCGCTGCTCGGCGCCGGTGCGTGCAGCAGCGACCACGCCGCCCGGGACCGGGGCGGCGACGCGCGGATGATGGCGGCGCCCGAACCGACCCCCAAGCGGGCCCGCGCGTCCGCCTACGACCCCCAGATCATCGACCACGCCCGCGCGATGCTCGCGGAGGGCCGCGAGACGTTCCGGCGCGACACGTTCGGAGATGAGGCCTTCTGGGGCGACACGCTCAACCTCCACCGCTCGATCGAGTCGGCCGTCAGCCCGAAGATCGCGCTGGCGGTCGGCCTCAAGGTCGACAGCGAGGCGCTTCCCGACGAGCTGGTCTCGAAGATCAAGAAGAACGAAGTGAACATGGATGATCCGGCGACCACGGTCGCGCTCCTCAAGCTCAACGCCGTCGTCGGCGTCCAGGGCTTCTTCGAGGAGAGCGGGAAGATGAAGTCCGTCGGCATCACCTGCGCTCTGTGCCATTCGACCGTCGACGACTCCTTCAGCCCGGGCATCGGCCGACGGCTCGACGGCTGGGCCAACCGCGACCTCGACGTCGGCAAGATCGTCTCGCTCGCGCCCAACCTCGATCCCTTCGCCAAGCTGCTCGGCGTCGACGTCGCCACCGTGAAGAAGGTGCTCCTCAGCTGGGGCCCCGGCAAGTACGACGCGGAGCTCGACAAGGACGGCAAGGCGTTCCGCCCCGACGGCAAGCCCGCGGCGACGCTGCTGCCGCCGGCGTTCGGCCTGGCGGGCGTGAACCTGCATACCTACACGGGGTTCGGCTCGGTGACCTACTGGAATTCGTACGTGGCGAACACGCAGATGCACGGCTCGGGCGTGTTCTTCGACGCGCGGCTCAAGGAAGCCGACCAGTTCCCCGTCGCCGCCAAGAGCGGCTCCTGGAACTCGCGCCCCAAGGAGAAGGACCGCGTGACCCCCAAGCTCGCCGCGCTCCACTTCTATCAGCTGTCGCTCCCCGCGCCGGAGCCGCCGGCCGGGTCGTTCGACAAATCCGCGTTCCAGCGCGGGCAGACGCTGTTCGAAGGCAAGGCGAAGTGCGCCACGTGCCACGTCCCGCCGCTCTTCACGGACCCGGGCAACAACCTTCACTCGCCGGCCGAGATCGGTATCGACGACTTCCAGGCGGAGCGGTCGCCCACGAAGGCCTACCGCACGACGCCGCTGCGCGGTCTCTGGTCGCACCAGAAGGGCGGCTTCTATCACGACGGCCGCTTCCCGAAGCTCGACGACGTGATCAACCACTACAACGATCACTTCAAGCTTCAGCTGAGCGACGCGGAGAAGAAGGACCTGATCCAGTTCCTGATGGGACTGTAAGACGGATTCCACCGCAACGGATCCGGTCGGCTCCGCGTTACTCTGAGGTACGGAGAGGAGCCGACCGATGATCCGTTGCGCGCTTTTCCTGGGGATGCTGGCCGCGCTCGGCACAGCTCAGGAGGGGAAGATCTTCCGTGCCGGCGCCGCGGCGAGCAACATCACCCCGCCGCTCGGCGAGCCCATCGTCGGCGGATGGAGCTCCCCGCCCGCGACGAAGATCCACGACGAGCTCCACGCCCGCTGCTTCGCCCTCGACGACGGCAAGACCACGCTGGTCTTCGCGATCTGCGACAACGTCGGCATCCCGCGCGAGGTGCTCGACGAGGCGCGCCGGCTCGCCTCCGAGGAAACCGGCCTGCCGCCCGAGCGCTTCCTCTTCTCGTCCACCCACACCCACTCGGCGACGAGCGCGCGGGGCGAGAAGGCGCTCGACCGCGACTACACGAAGTTCCTCGTCCGCCGGATCGCCGACGGCGCGCGCCGCGCGATCGGCAACCTCGAGCCCGCCCGCCTCGCCTGGGGCTCCGTCCAGGCCCCCGAGCACGTCTTCAACCGGCGGTACTTCCTCAAGGAGGGGACGAAGATCCTCGACCCGTTCGGCGGCGAGGACAAGGTCCTGATGAATCCCGGCGTCGGCAACCCGAACGTCGTCCGTCCCGCCGGTCCGACCGATCCCGAGGTGTCCTGGCTCCTCCTGCGCGCGAAAAAGGACGACCGGCCCATCGGCCTCCTCGCCAACTACTCTCTCCACTACGTGGGCGGCGTGCCGGAGGGACACGTCTCCGCCGACTACTTCGCCGTGTTCGCCGAGAGGCTCCGCGAGCTCTTCAAAGTCGAGAAGTCCGACCCGCCGTTCGTCGGGGCGATGTCGAACGGCACGAGCGGGGACGTGAACAACGTCGACGTGCTGGGGAAGCCCCAGAAGTTCCCGCCCTACGAGAAGATGAAGCTGGTCGCCGATTCGGTCGCTCAGAAGGTCTTCGACAGCGCGGAGAAGGCGCCGATGCGCGACGGCGTGGCGTTGAGCGTCGCGATGAAGGAGCTCGTCCTCAAGAACCGGAAGCCCGACGCCGACCGGGTGGCGTGGGCGAAGGAGGTCCTGGCCCGGCCCAAGGAGGCGAAACCGGCCCACGCCCGCGAGGGAACTTACGCGCAGCGGACGCTCCAGCTCGCCGACGTGCCCGACACCGTCTCGGTCCCGCTCCAGGTTTTCCGCCTCGGCGATCTTGCCGTCAACGCGATCCCCTTCGAGGTCTTCACCGACATCGGGCTGGAGATCAAGAAGGAGACGCCGTTCGAGAAGACGTTCACGATCTCGCTCGCCAACGGCTCTTTCGGCTATCTGCCCACGCCGGAGCACCATCAGCTGGGCGGCTACGAGACCTGGCTCGGGACGAACCGCGTCGAGGTCGAGGCCTCGCGCAAGATCGCGGCGACCCTCCTCGAGCTGCAGAAATCCCTCAAGTAGGTGAGAAATCGGGCGCGGTCGCACACTAACGGGGCGGAACCGTTTAGTGAGGGCTGCCGCGATGCTTCAGGGAACCGCAACTCTGCTGATCCTCCTCTGCTCCTCGACCGCGCCCAAGGACGAGCTCTACGACGTCGACGTCACGCTGACGAACCCCCACGCCAAGGAGCTGGTGAACCAGCCCGTCTTCCTCCAGGTCTTCCGGATCTTCGGACGCGGGGTCGACTACGCGAAGTTCCACCGCGACGGCTTTCACGTCTATGACGAGAAGGGCGACGAAGTCGAGTTCTCGTACCGCTCGCTGCCGCCGTCGTTCTCCATCGGCGACGACGAGATCATCCTGACCCTCCCCATCCTGGCGCCCGGCGCCAAGGCGAAGTTCCGCTTCACGAACACGTCGGAGAAGTCGCGCAAGGAGGCGAAGTTCGACGTCGCCCGGCTCCTCGACCACCCGAACAACCTGATCCCCAACGGCGGATTCGAGAAGGGCTCGGAAGGCTGGCAGGGCGGCAAGGTGGTCTCCGACGTGGTCCGTTCGGGGAAGAACGCGCTGCTGCTCGAGGTTGCCGGCTCGGGCGGCAATGCCGAGCTCCACTGCACGAAGCCCGTGCCGTTCGTGAAGGGGATGAACTACTACTTCGGGATCTGGGCGAAGTGCGAGAACGTGACGCGCCGGACGTGGCGGTACACCCAGCCGTGGGCGGCCCAGCAGATCTCCGGCCGGATCACGTTCAGCGGCGACCCGCTCCGCTTCCCGGAATTCTCGGAGAAGACCCACCTCGTCCGGCTGATGGACGACCGCGACTGGTACTGCTACGAGGCGAACGCGTTCTCCACGCTGTGCATCCCCGAGCCGGCGCTCAACACGTGCGAGTCGACGCTGTCGCTCGCGCTCAACCAGGAGAACATGCCGTACCTGAACGCCGCGAAGCCCGCGCGGATCTGGATCGACGAGGTCCTCCTGTTCGAGCAGCCGCAGGTCGAGGTGAGCGCCGAGCGGATAGCCAAGAAGCTCGCGCCGGACGGGTTCTTCCTCTACCGCCGCGCCGCGACGTGCCTGAACGAGCCGCTCTTCGCGATCCCGCAGCTGCCGGCGCCGCGCGCGTACGAGAAGACCGACCGCATCGTCGACGCGGCGGCGCTCGGCGAGCGGAAGACGCTGACCCTCGGCCTCCACACCGCCGCGCCGCTCAAAAGCGTCTCGCTGGACGTGAGCGACCTCAAGGGGCCGAACGGCGCCGTCCTGGGCGAGGCGGGACGCGAGATCGAGTTCACCTACACGCCGACGGCCGACTTCAAGTTCAACGGCACGAGCCTCGAGGGATGGGTCATCGACGGCAACGTCCCGCGCGAGCTCGACCGTCCGGGCTATGCCGACTGGCTGATCGCGTACCGCATCGCGCCGAACGCGGTCCCCGGAAAGTACCAGGGGACGATCCGCGTCCGCAGCGAGGCCCGCGACCTGGGCCAGGTGGCGGTCGAACTGGAGGTCGCGAACCTCGCGCTTCAGCCGATCACCGACAAGATGGCCGGGCTGGTCTACAACGCCGGGATGAACTGCACCAATTACCGGTTCGCGCCGGGCTACGACGGCACCAACGGAGCCGTCCTCCCCGAGCGGAACGAGGCGTTCTACCGGTACTACTCCCGCTGCAACTTCTCGTACATGATGATGTTCTGCCAGTTCGTGCCGTTCAAAGGGAACACCGCGGACGTCGACCTGCCGCAGCTCGTCGAGCGGATGCGGACGATGCGGGACGTCGCCGGCTGCACGGCCGGGGTCGGACTTTACTCGGACTGCTCCCTCGACAAGCAGGGGAACAACAACGGCCCCGACGGCGGCCGCGGGCTCTGGCCGCGCAGCGGAAAGAGCCCCGAGGTCTATCGCGCCAAGGTGAAGGAGATGGACGGCGCGCTCGCCCGCGCGGGGCTTCCGCCGCTGGTCTACATGATCTGGGACGAGCCGCGGTTCTGCGATCCGGCCAAGTTCGGCGTCCTCAAGGGGAGCGGCGCGCTGACGACGTCCGACATCAACTACCGCGAGGTGTGCGAGCAGCTGGAGAAGGGGCTCTTCACCCACGCGTCGGTCGACGGTCCGGGCTGCGACTACGGTCCGATGATGCGGAAGTACGCGGCGAGATGCGGCCAGAAGGTGGGCTTCGACAGTTATGCCGGCCCGTTCTGCCACCGCTACCAGACGGGCTTCATGCTCGCCAACGGCGCGGCGACGAGCAGCTTCTGGCACGTGGGGTACTACATGGGATACCACTCCGGCCACCGGGCGTTCGTCCGCGGCCAGAACGCGGTCGGCCTGGGCGAAGGGATGATCGATCTCCGCTACTTTCAGACGCTGCAGACCGCGATCGCCGCCGCGAAGAAGAAGGGCGCGGCGAAGCGGGAAGTGGAGGCGGCCGAGGCGTACCTGAAGGAAGTCCTGGGATTCTGCACGGACGACTTCCACTTCATGAGCGAGACGGAGATCTTCACGTACAACGGCGGCCCCGAGCGGTGGGGCGACGACTGGTTCTACGATCGGTGGCGCGCCGAGCTCCGTCGCCACACGCTCGCGGTGGTCCACGCGTCGGGCGGCGCGCTCCGATAAGCTACTTGCCCTCCGCGGCCCACTTCTTCATGAGGTCGATGTTCGCCTGGAGGATCTTCAGGCGATCCGGAGACTTCGAGAGCTCGGCCAGGTAGACGGCCATGTCGCTGTCGTACCTCGCCGCGGATTCGGGGACGCGGCCCTGGTCGGCGGTCTCCTCCATCCAGCGGTCGAGCCGGCCGCGCATCTCCTTGAGCGCGGACTCGCGCGACGGATCGGCCGCGAGATTCCGCACTTCGAAGGGGTCGGCCTCCAGGTCGTAGAGCTCCTCGGGCGCCCGCTCGGGGGCGAAGAGGAGCTGCTCGGGGAGCCCGGTGAGCTTGCCGGAGTCGTGGAGCTCGCGGAGCCGGCGGACGGTCGGCTTGCCGTCCTTGTAGGCGTTGGGCTGGAGATGGGGCCGCTTCGGAAGGAAGTTGCGGATGTACTTCCACTTCGACGTCCGCACCATGCGCAGGTGCTCCACCGTCTCGTCGCAGCGGTCCCGCGCCGCGAAGACGGCCTCCCGCGACTTGTAGTCGTTCGCGAGGATGTCGCGCGACTGCATCCCTTTCGGCAGGGCGATCCCGGCCGCCGCGAGCGACGACGCCGCGAGGTCGAGGTGTTCCACGAGGTCGGTCCGCACCGCGCCGGCGGCGACGCCGGGGCCGCGCACGACGAGCGGGATGTGAACGCCTTCGTCGTAGAGGAACTGCTTTCCGCGCGCGTGGCTGATTCCGTGGTCGGTCATGAAGAAGAGGAGGGTGTTCGACGCGAGGCCTTCCGCTTCGAGGCGCTGGAGGACCTCGCCGACCTGGAGGTCGGTGTAGCGGACGGCGTCGAGGTAGCGGGCCCAGTCTTCGCGGATCACCGGATCGTCGGGGTAGTAGGGCGGGAGCTTGACGGCGTCGGGCGACGTGAGCGTGCCGACCGCCTTCTTCACCGCGTCGGAAAGGCCGCGGCCGTCGCGAAGCTTGCCGCCGTGGAGCTGCACCTGCGCGAAAAAGGGCTGCCCGGACTTCCGGTCGGCCCAGTCGGAGGAGTCGTAGTCGGCCTTGTCCCACTCGAAGTTGTAGTCGGTCTTGCCCTGGGCCTTCGTCATCGGCCAGGAGCCGATCGACGTGAAGTAGCCCGCGCGGCGGAAGATCGCGGGGACGGTCTCGACGCCCGCCGGCAGCCGGATTTTGTCGGCGCCGCGGCCGCTGCGGTGATGGTGAGCGCCGATCGAGGTCTGGTACATCCCCGTGATGAGCGCCGACCGGCTGGGAGAGCAGACGGGCGCGGTGACGAATGCCTTCGTGAAGCGGGTTCCCTCGCGAGCGAGGCGGTCGACGTGGGGGGTCTCGATGGTCTTCTCGCCGTAGCAGCCGAAGTTCGCGGACATGTCGTCGACGACGATCCAGAGGATGTTCGGCTTCTCGGCCGGAGCGGCGCCGAGAAGGAGCACTCCGAGGGTGAGCAGGTATTTGGTCATGTTTATACAACCCGTCCGGCGTGGAGAAGTGTCGTCACGAACTCTCGGCTCGATCGTCCAAGGAGGATTCACTGCTCTGAGGATCCATGAAGAAACGGTCGTTGATGCTGTTGCTGTTCGCCGGCTGTGCGATGCCGACGACCTTGAAGATGGACTTCTCCTCGTCGCTCAAGGAGGGGGATGTCCACGAACTCATGGAAATCTCGAACCCCAAGGCGCCCGGGTTCACGATCCAGATCTGGAACCTCGGACCCGAGCGGGCCCCGGGAGACCAGTCGATCCTGGAGATCCGCGACGACGATCGCGTCCTGGGACGGATCGAGTCGGGAGAGACGGCCACCTATACGGTTCCGGGCGGAAGCGTCCGACTCAAGGTCCGGGGCCTGCGAGGCGACACGCGCTTCAAGGGGTCCGTCGACATCAACTCCCGCTAAGGGACGTAGAGCACCGCGAGGGCCGGCCGCTTCTTCTCGTCCTTGGACTCGCGCGAGTGGACCCGCATGTAGTCGTGCGAGTCTCCGTGAAGCATGAACCCGTGGTTTTCGTGCTTCCCCTCCGTCCAGAACTTCACCGCGTCGGTGAAGTCCCAGACGTTGACCGGTGCGCCGCCCGGTCCCTCTGCGAGGAAGACCGGCAGGAAGTCGGGATCCTCCCCGTAGTAGGTCCCGTTCACGGCCTTCCAGAGTTTTCCCTTCGCGTACTCGTAGCCGTTGGCCTCGTCCTCGACCCAGGGCCGGGCGCACGGCTCGACGATCCACACGTGGGGCTTCGCCGGCAGCTTCGCTTCGGCGCGCGTGAGGATCAGCCGCGCGGCGAGGATCTTCGCGGAGGGGGGGATCGAGGAGAGATCGACCTTCATCAGCACGCTGCGGTGGCGCATGAACGCTTCGATCGATTCGAGCTTTCCATGCGACCGCGTGCGCCACTCGTTGGGCCCGTCGGGGCCGTGGCTGGAGATGTGGGTGTCCTTCCAGCCGTCGAAGCCGTCCTCGCCGTCGCGGAGGATCCGGAGCACGGCGCCGGGGTGATCCTTCCGGAGGGTCTCGTGCAGCTCGCGCAGCCGGCCCTCGACGCTCTCGAGCGTCGTCTCCTGCGGCGGGGTCCAGGCGTCCTTGCGGCTCTTGCCGAGCTCGATCACGTCGCGGACGGAAGTCTCGGTACCCGCCAGCCGGAACTTCGGGAGCTCGTGGGTGGAGGCCCACGCCCGCGCCTTGACCGTGGAGAAGCCGTCCTGCGAATAGGGGGAGAAGTAGCCGATGTTGCGCGGCTCGGGCCAGTCGGCGCTGAGGCGGATGTTGTCGATCGTCACGGAGAGCCCGGGCTCGGGCTTGTAGGCGTAGATCGCGAACCGGACGACGGCGCCGAAGTTCGGGCGGATGCCGTAGCCGTTCTCATGGATCACCACGCGGATCTCGTTCTTCCCCGGTTCGAGCATCGCCGTCCGGTCCCACCAGGCGCGCCCGTCGTTCTTCTTGATGATCTCCGCGTCGGCGCTCTTCTCCTGCAGGACGCGGAAGCCGATCAGGCATCGCCGGTCGGTGGTGGCCTCGGCGGTCAGGGTCTGGAATTCCTTCCAGTCGCCGGGAACGGAGATGCGCTCGGTGGAAACCGCGGGCCAGAGTCCCCCGGCGAACGTGAGCTTCAGGGCCGAGTCGACCCGCTCGATCCGGACGGCCGGTTCCTTCTCCTTGACCCCGACGAGGGCGTAGTCCGACCAGCGGGCGGCCTCGTCGGCCTCCTCGAAGTCGAACAGGACGCGGTCGGGCGCCGGCGGAATCAGGAGCAGCAGCGCGAGCCATCGGATCATCGGGGGCCTCCTCTATGGAGAAGGTGCCCGCGGCGGGCTCAAAACCGCTCAGGCTTGAGCACCGTCAGGTCGATGTCGGTCGGCTCGCCGCAGGCGATCTGGGCGACGAGGGCCCCGGTGACGGGGCCGAGCGAGACGCCGATCATGGCGTGGCCGGTGGCGAGGATCAGGTTGTCGAACGCGGCGGAGCGGCCGACGATCGGGAGGCCGTCGGGCGTGCAGGGACGGAGACCGCGCCAGACCTCGCCGGTCGCGGCGGCCTCCAAGCCGTCGAGGAACGTCGCGGCGCCGCGGCGGATCGCCTCGACGCGCCGTTCGTTGATCGTGAGATCGAGACCCGCGAGCTCCAGCGTCCCGGCCAGCCGCAGGCGGTCGCCGATCGGCGTCACGCCGACCTTGGCTTCGATGAGGAGCAGCGGGACCGACGGCGCGCCCTCGGGCCGGGGCATCGTGATGCTGTACCCCTTGGCCGGCTGGACCGGGATCTTCAGCCGAAGCTCGCGGCCGATCGACGGCGACCACGAGCCGGCCGCGAGGACCACCTGGTCCGCGGCGAACTCTCCCTTCGTCGTGCGGACCGACGTGATCTTCCGGCCGGTGATCCCGAAGCCGGTCACGTCGGTGCCGGTGCGGACGTTGACGCCGCGGGAGCCGACGTGCGACGCGAGGCTTCGGACGAACGCGAGCGGATCGAGATGGGCGTCGCCGGGGAAGTGGATGCCCCCCGCGAGGCCGGGTTTGGCGCGGGGGACGCGCTCGGCGATCTCGGGGGGCGTGAGCGCCCTCGACGGCACGCCGATCTCCTGGAGCAGCGCGCTTTCCTTCAGCCCTGCTTCGTAGGCGTGGCCGGTGCGGAAGAGGCTGAGGAGTCCGCGGCGGGTCCAGCCGAACGCGACGCCCGGGATCTTGGAGAGTTCGTCGAAGAGCTCGACGCTCTCGCAGTGGAGATCGCGCAGGACCGTCATCACCCGCCGCACCCGCTCCTCGGTGCAGGCGGCGCGGAACTTCCAGAGCCACGAGAAGAGCGCGGGGCTGAACCGCGGCTTGATGTAGAAGGGGCTGTCGGGATCGAACATCCACTTGAGCCCCTTGGCGACGACGCCGGGCTGGGCCATCGGGATGCTGTGGCTCGGGCAGACGAAGCCGGCGTTTCCCGCGGAGGAGCCGGAGGCGATGTCGTCGCGCTCCAGGAGCACGACGGATTTCCCGCGGGCGGCCAGATAGTGGGCCGAGCAGACGCCCACGATCCCGCCGCCGATCACCAGGACGTCGCGTCGCTCGCTCATCTTCCGGAGCCACAGTGTACACAAAAACAACTTTCGGGCGCCGGAAAGGAGTGAAGGGCACGGAGCCGGGAGGGGAGGTCCCGGCTCCGTGCCCGGGGAGATGCGGGGTTATCGGGTCGCGGGGCGCTCGGGCTTCGGCGTCCAGGCCGGCGTCTCCTGCCGCGAGCGGTTCTGCCACCGGACTTCGCCCAGATGGCCTTCGTAGTACCGGCGGGTGACCTCGTTGGCCTCGCGCATCAGCCGGATCTGCTCGCCCATCTGGGCGCGGCCGAACACGGCGTCCTGCCGGGCGACCGCCGGCATCTTCGTCATCGCCTTCTCGGCCGCCTGCTCGACGTGGTCGACGGCCTCGAGGGCGCCCTGGATGCCGTAGGCGGTGCTCACGCCGATCGTCAGGGCCGTCGCGGTCAGCGTCAGGGTCAGGAGACGGCCGCCCTTCCGGCTGCGCGTCGGCGCGCCGAGGTACGACTTGATCCAGCGGGAGATCTTTCGGGTGACGGGCTCGGCCGCGATCCGCTCGGCCCGCGCGCGGCGCTGCTCGGCCCGGTCGTTCTGCGAGCGGGCGGCCTTGAGGCTCGCCTTCAGGAAGCTCTCCAGGCGGTCGGCGGGGACCGGCTTGCGGACGAGCGACGCGGCGCCGGCCTCGTAGCCCGCCCGGATCTCGTCGCGGCTCGCGTCGCCCGACATCATGATCACGTGGAGCGAGGGGTCGATCTCGAGCGCCTTGCGGATCAGCTTCGCTCCGGACGAGCCCTGCGCGTGGAGGTCCATGAGGAGGATCTGGACCGAGGACTCTTCGTCGATCAGAATGTCGAGCGCCTGGGTGCCTTCGCCGGCGGAGTAGACCTCGAAGCCGGCGCGCGCGGCCGTGGTCTCGAGCTCGGCGCGGACCTGGTCGTGGCCTTCGACGATGAGGACGCCGGCGTCGAGCTTCGGCTCGACCCGAAGGGCCTGGTCGACCTGCTCCTTGATCTTGGGGAGGTCGAAGGGCTTCTCGAAGAAGTGCTTCACGCCGGCGCCGCGCGCGCGGTCCTTCATCCCGTCGGTGGCGTAGGCGGACGCCATGAAGACGGGCGTGTCGAAGCCGATCGCGCGGAGGTCGCCGACGAGGTCGAACGCATTGCCGTCCAGGAGCTGGACGTCGGTGAGGACGGCGTCGATGCCGCAGCGGCGGGCGCACGCCACGGCCTCGCTCGGGGTGCGGGCGGCGATCGGCCGGTACCCGGCCTGGTGGATGAGGGTCGTGAGGATCTTGAGCTGGACGGGGTCGTCTTCGCACACGAGCACGTTCTTCGTCGTCTTCATGGTCATCCTCTCTTTCTTCATCTCGTTCATCACGGGCATGGCTAATGCAAAGCCCGTGCCATGCCGAAACCTCTCGAATTGCGCGGCATTTGAAGGGGGGAGTTCAATATTGTCCGACGGGCCACGCTTTTGGGGTTCCAGCGTAACTACTTGGGGCCCAATAAGAAGGCCCCCGGTCGCCCGGGGGCCGGGAGAGGATGCAGGTCAGCGGGCCAGGCGGAGGTGGCGGACGTTCACCGGGATGCCGGTGGTGGCGTCGGGGGAGATCTGGGAGAAGACCTCTTCCTCGCCGGGCAGGAGCTCGCGGTTGCTCTGGCCGACCGCCAGAGAGGTCAGGTAGACCGGAGCCGTTCCCAGGTTGCAGATCCAGAGGTGGGTGCCGCGGAAGCTGGGCTCGCCCCGGGCATTGACCAGGAAGGCCAGGACGTTGGTTCCGAGGAAGAGCCGGTCGCTGCCGCCGCCCCACGCGTTGGCTTCGGCGACGGCCCACTCGCTCGTCAGGCGGCGCTCGCCGGCCAGCGGAACCTGGAGCCACCGCTTCACGTCGCCCGCGCTGTCGCCGGCCATGAGCTGGATCTCCTGGCGGCGGACGGAGGCGTCGACCCGGACGCCGGTCTCGCGGATCATCTGGAGGAGGAAGGCCGACTTCGCCTGCTCGGCGCCCGCGCCGCTCTCGAGCATCGCCTCGAGGACCTGCTTGGCCTTCTGGGGGGAGCGGGGCTCCGTCTGGCGCCACGCCCAGCAGAGCTGATAGTAGATCTCGCCGCGAAGGTCTTCGCCGGTGCGGCTCAGGATTGCGCCCTTGCGGATCACGCCCTCGACGAACAGCCGCGCGTAGACGCGCTGCGACAGGTTGACCTGCGCGGTCTCGGCGTAGGCGAGATACTGGCGGCAGCAGTCGGCGTCCCGCAGCTCGACGCCCTTGCGGAGGTGGCGGAGCGACTCGAGGACGTCGCGCTCCCAGAGCTTCCGGGCGACCGCGAGATGGGCCTGCCCCTGATCCTCCTGGATCCGCGTCTCGCGGGGCGCCGACGCGCAGCCGATGGCGGCGAGGGCCGCGGCCGCCAGGATCGCACTCTTCAGGTTCATGGCGTCGTCCTTTCTCATCTGGGTCCGGAGAAAGCAACTCCGGTGCCAATCCTCCGCGCCCGGGGGCGGCGCCCGGGGCGACGGTTTTGTCCGGCTTCCGAACGCTCCTGTGTGATGCACGCGCCGCTCCCTTGTGACGGCGCGTGGTACGGGGCTTGCTTTGGAGGAGGCCATGAAGGAGAGCGCGATGTTCGAACTCGACCGCGAGCAGCGTCGGCGGTTCTGGGCCCGGCTGTGCCGGATGGGGATCATCCGGGAGCGGGAGCTGGTTCGCGCGCACCAGCTGGCGCAGTCGCGGCGGATCTCTCCCGAGAGCGCCCTGGTGGCGCTGGGCATTTTGACGCCCGAGCAGGCCGTCACGCTTCTGACGGAGGAGTTGCCGTTCGGGCTTTCGATGGGAGAACTGGGCGTTTCGTGAGCCGGCCCCCGGTCATCGGGCGAGCGTTCGTGCACCGGGGTAGACACCAGGAGAAGCTTGAGGCCGGGGGTCGGTTCCCGAAACGCCGGGGAACAGCCGCTGAGACACCGAGACGCAGAGAAATCCGCTCGGTGTCTCCGCGTCTCTGCGGCCGGTTTCAGGAGCTCTTGTAGAGGTCGACGAGGTAGGCGATCACCGGCTCGCGGCCGGTGTTGACGATCTCGTGCGGCACGTCGGCGGGGTAGTGGGCCGAGTCCCCCGCCCCCAGCTCCTGGGTTCCGCCGCCCGAGGTCACCCGCACCGTGCCCTGGTGGACCGTCAGGATCTCGCGCGTGCCGGAGAAATGGGACGCGCTCCG
>Ga0134121_10000200_pt1 | contig 71472 bp, 60 predicted proteins | sample KB301_FD_96463 | JGI IMG/M metagenome (GOLD analysis project Ga0134121, IMG submission 96463) | Terrestrial soil microbial communities without Nitrogen fertilizer from Kellogg Biological Station, Michigan, USA - KB3-0-1 | ecosystem: Environmental > Terrestrial > Soil > Unclassified ...
GTGGCCGCGTGCTTCGACGCGCCCGCGGCGCTCGCGCTGCTGGGCGCAGCGACGCGGATCGAGGTGCGCTGCTCCGACCCCGACGCGGCCACCCCGCTGCTGCTCGCGGCGTGGCTCGCCGCGCGCTCGCGTTGGCGGGTCGGAGCGCTCGTGCACGACGACGGCGCCTGGCGGGGCACCGCGCTGCGCGCGGACGACGGCGAGGTCGCGATCGTTGTCGGGCATTGCGACCCGAGCGGACCCGCCGGCGTCCACGCGCTCGTGCTGTCGGCCGGGGAGGATGCGATCGAGATCGTCGAGCCCGTCGCCGAGCCGGACGCCGCGCGCACCTTCGCGGCCGCGCTGCGCACGTTCGACGAGCCCGCGGGCGGTTATCCGCAGGCGCTGGCGGCGCTCGCGACGGGATGGGAGGCGGCGTGATCGCGCTGACCGTCGCCGGCGACCCGGAGGCCGCCGCCCGCACTGCGGCGGAGCGGATCGCGGTGGCGATCCGTGAGGCGCGCGAGGCGCGCGGCGTCGCGCACGTCGCGGTCGCGGGCGGACGCACGCCCGCCCGCACGTACAACCTGCTCGCGCGGCTCGAGCACGACTGGAGCGACGTGCACCTGTGGTTCGGCGACGAGCGCTGCGTCCCGCTCGACGACGCGGAGAGCAACCACGCGCTGCTGGTGCGCACCCTCCTCGCCGCCGAGCTGCGTGTGCCGCCGACGGTCCACCCGGTGCATGGCGCCGACGCCGACCCGATGGCGGCGGCAGCCGCCTACGAGCGGGAGCTGCGCGAGGCGCTCATGGGCGACCCGCCGCAATTTGACTTCGCGCTGCTCGGCCTCGGCGAGGACGGTCATACGGCGTCGCTGTTCCCCGACGACCCGGCGCTCGACGAGCACGAGCGGCTGTGCGTCGCGGTGCGCGGCTCCAAGCCGCCGTTCGAGCGCGTCACGTTGACGCTGCCGATCCTGCGTGCGGCGCAGAAGCTGGCGATCCTCGCGGAGGGCACCGGCAAGGCGTGGGCGGTCGCGGCGACGCTCGCCGGTCCCAGCTCACGCGTGCCGGCGAGCCTGCTCGCGGACGCCGACGTCGAGCTGATCGTGGACCTCGCCGGCGCGCCAGCATAGACGCAGGAAACCGGTTCGAAAGCTTACGAAGCCGAGAACTCTGCCCGTGAGCGGTTTCGCCGACCCCCCTCACGTGACAGACTGGGTCGTGATGCCGAGCCAGACGGCAGCGACCGCGCTTGCGGCAGGGGATGTCCTCGACGCGCTCGCAGAGACGCGGACGCGCACGCTCGCGCTCGTCGCCCACCTCGGCGACGACGCGCTCGAGCGCGTCCACACGCCGCTGATGAGCCCGCTCGTGTGGGACCTCGGCCACATCGCCGCGTTCGAGGACCTGTGGCTCGCGCATCGCCTCGGCGGCCTGCCGCTGCTGCGCGCCGATCTGGCGCAGGTCTACGACGCATTCGAGACGCCGCGCGCCGAGCGCGGCGACCTGCCCTACCTGCGGCGCGACGACGCGCTCGCCTACCTCGGCGCGGTGCGCGAGCGCACGCTGGGGCTCAGCGCGGAGCGCGGCCTCGGCGACGGCCTGCTGCACGAGCTCGTCCTGCGCCACGAGCAGCAGCACACCGAGACGATGCTGCAGACGATGGAGCTGGCGCATCTGCCGGCGCCGGGGCGGGCGGGACCGCATCCGGCCGCGCCGCCGACCTCCCCGGCCTGGCACGGCGCGCCGCCGACCGGGCTGGAGCTGATCGCGATCCCGGCCGGCCGATGCACGCTCGGCGCCTGCGCCGAGGGCTTCGCCTACGACAACGAGCGTCCCCGCCATGCGGTCGAGCTGGCCGCCTTCCAGATCGGCCGCACGCCGATCACGAACGCGACGTTCCTGACGTTCGTCGAGGGCGGCGGCTACGAACGCCGCGAGTGGTGGGCCGACGAAGGCTGGGCGTGGAAGGAGGAGCACGACATCTGCCGACCCGCCGGGTGGACCGCGGACGGGCGCGAGTGGCGGATGGATCGCTGCGAGCCACTCGCCCCGCATCACCCCGTCGTCCACGTCTCCTGGTTCGAGGCCGACGCCTTCGCCCGCGCCCACGGCGCACGCCTCCCGAGCGAGGCCGAGTGGGAGAGGGCGGCGACCTGGGACCAGCAGACGCAGACCGCGACCGGCGGCGCGCTCGCCGGCGCCAACGTCGACCAGCGTCACTTCGGCACGCTTCCCGTCGGTGCGCATCCCACCGGCGCCTCGCCGGCCGGCTGCCTCGGCATGATCGGCGACACGTGGGAGTGGACCGCCTCGCGCTTCGACGGCTATCCCGGCTTCGCCGCCTATCCCTACCGCGAGTACTCCGAGGTCTTCTTCGGCGGCGACTACCGCGTCCTGCGCGGCGGCTCGTGGGCGACGCGCGCCCGCGTCGCGACCGCGACGTTCCGCAACTGGGACCACCCCCAGCGGCGCCAGATCTTCTCCGGCCTGCGAATCGCGAAGGACGCCTAGGCCGATGTCCTCACTCTTCCACCCCGACATCGCGATCGAGCGCTGCCTCGACGAGGCGCATGAGCGGGGGCTTGCGGAGGACGTGCTCGACGGGCTCACGCGGCCGTTCAAGGAGCTGCCGCCGAAGCACTTCTACGACGAGCGCGGCTGCGAGCTGTTCGACCGCATCACCGAGCTGCCCGAGTACTACCCGACGCGCGCCGAGCGCGCGATCCTGGAGGCGCAGGCGGAGGCGATCGTGTCGGCGACCGGCGCCGCGGAGCTCGTCGAGCTGGGCTCCGGGACGGCCGCCAAGACGCGTGTGCTGCTCGACGCGATGGGGGCGAGCGGAACGCTGTCGCGCTACGTGCCGTTCGACGTCGCCGAGTCGGTGGTGCAGGAGAGCGCCGAGGCGCTCGTGGAGGAGTACCCGGGCCTGCGCGTGCACGGCGTCGTCGGCGACTTCGAGCGCCACCTCGACCGCATCCCGCCGCCCGTGCCCGGGGAGCCGCGGATCGTCGCGCTGCTCGGCGGCACGATCGGCAACTTCCCGCCCGGCAGCCGCCGCCGTCTGCTGCGCGACGTCGCCGCGCTGTTGGGTCCCGACGATCGCCTGCTGCTCGGCACGGACCTGGTGAAGGACCCGGCCGTGCTCGAGGCCGCCTACGACGACAGCGCCGGCGTGACGGCGGAGTTCAACCGCAACGTGCTCCACGTGCTCAACCGCGAGCTCGACGCCGACTTCCCGCTCGAGGACTTCGAGCACGTCGCCTTCTTCGACCGCCGCAACGAGTGGATCGAGATGCGGCTGCGCGCGCGCCGCGCGGCCTCCGTCCGCGTCGGGGCCCTCGGCCTCGACGTCGAGCTCGCCGCCGGCGAGGAGATCCGCACCGAGATCAGCGCGAAGTTCACGCGTGCCCGGCTCGTCGAGGACTACGCCGCCGCCGGCCTGCACCTCGCCGGCTGGCACACGGACGCGGGCGAGCGCTTCGCGCTCTCGCTCGCAGCGCCCACGGCCTGAGCCGGCGGAGGGGCGGCCCGGAGCCGCACGCGCTGCCTCAGCGCCGCGAGTTGAACGGCGTCACGCCCCGTCCGCGCGAGCGCCGGATCCCCCACAGGATCAGCGCGGAGAAGACCACCGAGACGAGGATCCCCGCGCCGGCGGCGTGGAACAGCAGGCGCATCACGATCCCGGCGACAAACGTCCCCGCGAGCCCCAGCCCGATCGTCGCCGGAATCGACATCGGATCCGGCCCCGGCAGCGCCAGCCGCGCCAGCGCCCCCACGACGAGACCGATCAGGAGCAGGACGAGGATGTAGGCGAGCAGGCCCATGCACTGAGCCTACCCGCCTCACCCACGTGCTTAGTTCAAACGCTCCACGATCATCGCCTGCCCCATCCCCCCGGCCACGCACATCGTCTCCAGCCCGATCGTCTTGTCGAGCGTCTGGAGGTCGTTGAGGAGCGTGGTCATGATGCGGGCGCCGGTCATCCCGAAGGGGTGGCCGAGCGCGATCGCGCCGCCGAACGGGTTGAGCTGCTCGTCGGAGATGCCCCACTCGGCCTGACACGGGACGACCTGTGCGGCGAACGCCTCGTTGAGCTCGACGACGTCGATGTCGTCGATCGTCATGCCGGCCTGCTTGAGCACGTTGCGCACGGCCGGGATCGGACCGAGGCCCATGTACTCGGGCTCGAGCGCGCCGACGGCGGAGGCGATGATGCGCGCCTTCGGCTTGAGGCCGAGCTCGCCCGCCTTCTCCTCCGACATCACGAGCACGGCGGCGGCGCCGTCGTTGAGCGGGCAGGCGTTGCCCGCGGTGACGGTCCCGTCCGGCTTGAAGACCGGCTTGAGCTGGGCGAGCCGCTCCTCGGTCGTGCCCGGGCGCGGACCGTCGTCCTTCGTGACGGTCGTCTCCGGAACGGAGATCTCCTCGCCCTGCTCGTTCGTCGCCGTGTGCTCCGGGACGACGACGGGCACGATCTCCGCGTCGAAGTGCCCGGCGGCCTGCGCGTCGACGGCGCGCTGCTGCGAGATCGCCGCCCAGCGGTCCTGCTCCTCGCGCGAGATCCCCTCACGCTCGGCGACATTCTCGGCCGTCAGGCCCATCGGGATGTAGACGTTCACGAGCGAGTCCGGCGAGCCGTCGAGCTGCGGGTGGAACGGCAGCGGCGCCCCGCCGCCGAGGCGCGAGACGGCCTCGACGCCCGCGGCGACGTACGTGTCGCCCTCGCCGGCCTTGATCGCATGGAAGGCCATACGGATCGTCTGCAGCGAGGAGGCGCAGAAGCGGTTGACAGTCGTGCCGGGGACCGAGATCGGATATCCGGCGAGGATCAGCGCGTTGCGCCCGACGTTGTAGCCCTGCTCCCCTTCGCCGGCCGCGGCGCCCATCATGACGTCGACGATCGTGGCGGGATCGAGGTCGGGGTTGCGCTCGAGCAGCGCGCGCAACGGGATCGCGGCGAGGTCGTCCGCGCGGACGTCCTTCAGCGAGCCCTTGACGGCACGGCCGATCGGCGTCCGGACCGCGTCGACGATGACGGCTTCAGACATGGTGGTGAGTCCTTTCGGATGAGGTGCCCGGCGGTCGCACTCCACGGGCCTGCGTTTTCCCCGGCGGTCGCACTCCACGGGGGCCTGCCTGAAGGATAGACCGAACGGTGGCGTTTACACGCCGCTACAGGCCCAAACCACGCACGCCGTCCTCGTCCCAGCCGAGGTGATGCGCCAGCTCGTGGCGGACGGTGCGGACGATCTGGCCGCGCAGCAGGTCGTAGTCGTGGCCGAAGTCGCGCAGCAGCGTGTCGCGGAAGACGACGATCCGCGCGAAGCCGTCGTGGCGGACGGTCGGCCCGTGGTAGAGGCCGTAGGCATGGTGCGCACGGCCGTTGTCTTCGACGACGACCGCGACGTGCTCGAGCGCACGATGGAACTCGAGCGGGAGGTCGTCGAGCGCGCTGCGCACGAGCGCCTTGAAGTCCTCCTCGTTCCAGGGATCGACGCCGCGGTCCTCCTCGGCGTCGTCGTAGTCGTCGAGGTCGTCGTCGTCCTCACCGGAGATGCCCTCGGCGGCCAGCTGCTCGCTGCGCTCGACGAGCGCCTCGAAGTCGCGCTCCGATCTCGGGTTTCTCCAGTCGGCGAGCCGGCCCGTCAGCAGCGCGAGGACGAACGTCAGCACGAGCGCCCCCGCGATCCCGACGGCGATCCCCTGCAGCAGGCGCAGCGGGAATTCGACCGCGAAGCCCGTGAGTATCGTGATCGCAAGGATCGCGAGCGTGAACGCCGCGATCGACGACCAGGCGATCTGCACCCCGGTCGGCATCTTCCCCCACATGATGCGAGGCTAGCGCGTCACCGCAACGTGCGTGCGATCACGAGGCGCTGGATCTCGTTCGTGCCCTCGTAGATCTGCGTGATCTTCGCGTCGCGCATCATCCGCTCGACCGGATACTCGCTCACGTAGCCGTAGCCGCCGAGCACCTGGATCGCCTCGACCGTGACGCGCATCGCGTTGTCGGAGTTGAAGAGCTTCGCCATCGCCGAGTACTTGCCGCGATCCGCGTCGCCGCGATCGGCCTTCGCGGCCGCCTGGTAGAGCAGCTCGCGCCCGGCGGCGCACTGCGTCTCCATGTCGGCGAGCTTGAACTGGATCCCCTGGAACTCGTTGATCGGCTTGCCGAACTGCCGCCGCTCGCGCGCGTAGGCGGCGGCGTAGTCGGTCGCGCCCTGCGCGATCCCGAGCGCCTGGGCGGCGATCCCGAGGCGCGAGTAGTCGAGCGTCCCGAGCGCCACGTGCATGCCCTTGTCGACCTCGCCGATCAGGTTCGCGCCGGGGATCCGCACGTCGTCGAAGATCGGCTGACCGGTCGGCGAGCCCTTGATCCCGAGCTTCTTCTCGAGCTTGCCGACGCTGAAGCCGGGGCGGTCGGCCTCGACGACGAACGCGCTGATGCCGCGCGAGTGCCCGGCCTTCGGATCCGTGACCGCGAAGACGACGTAGAAGTCGGCGATGCCGAGGTTCGTGATCCAGTTCTTCGTGCCGGTGACGATCCACTCGTCGCCGTCGCGGACCGCGCGCGTCTTCATGCCGCCGGGGTCGGAGCCCGGCTCGGGCTCGGACAGGGCGAAGGCCGGCGTCCACTCGCCGCTGGCGCACTTCGGCAGGAAGCGAGCCTTGAGCTCGTCGGTGCCGAACAGCTTGATCGGCAGCGTGCCGAGGTCCTGCACGGCGAGCATCAGCGCGCTCGAGGCGCATGCCTTCGCGACCTCCTCGATCGCGATGCTGAGCATCAGCGAACCGGTCCCGGTGCCGCCGTGCTCCTCCTCGAACGGCAGCCCGAACAGGTCGTGCTCGGCGAACAGCTCCCGCAGGTCGTGCGGGTACTCCGCCTTCTCGTCGATCTCCGCCGCGCGCGGCGCGACGCGCTCGCGCACCATCTGGCGAATCGTCTCGCGGAAGGCGAGCTGATCGTCGGTCAGGGCGTAGGAATCGGCGAGCGCGGACACGCTCCCGATGCTAACGACGCACCTCGGGCGGACACGCCGGTTCCTTTAGAAGCCGGCGGGATGGCGCACGGTGTAGCCGCTCCCCGAGCGCATGTCGGACTGCCAGCGGGACGGGTTCGCCCCGCTGGTGTCGAAGCGCAGGCCGGCGACGACCATGAACGCATGGCCGGGGTTCGTGTAGATCGTGATCCAGCGGCCGTGGCCGTGCGCGCCCCAGGACATGAAGCTGCCCGAGTCGAGCTGCGTGTTGAGCAGGCCGCCGCCGTGCAGCGCGTAGCTGACGGAGCCGGAGCAGTCGTAGCCGCTGTCGTTCCACTGGCCGTGCCCGCCGCCGTAGACATACGGCTTCGTCGCGATCCGGTTGCCTGCCGCGATCACGCCCTTGATCGCCGCGGGCGCGTCGGAGGGCGCGACGGCGGTGCCGTTGGACAGCAGCCGGGCATGACCCACGGGCGCCGGCGCGGGACGGCTCGTGTCACCCGCCGTGTTGCTGTCGCCGATGTGGCGCAGCGCGCCCACGACCTGCGGCCCGACGATCCCGTCGACGGTGAGCCCGCGCGAGCGCTGGAAGCGTTTGACGTTGCGCAGCGTGGTGGGGCCGAAGGCGCCGTCGACCGGCGTCGCGACTCCGGCGCGGCTGAGGTAGTCCTGCAGCACGCGCACGTCCTGGCCCTTCATGCCCTTCTTCAGGGTGCGATCCCCGAGGTGCTCGGACGGGCCGGCGGCGCTGCGGTCGTGCTGGCCCGCACGCGCGGCGGCGTGCTGGGCGATCACGTGGCGCAGCGCGTGCGCGACCTGCGGCCCGACGATCCCGTCGACCGCGAGGTGATGCGAGCGCTCGAAGCGCTTGACGTTGCGCAGCGTCTGGGGCCCGAAGACGCCCGCGATCGGCATCGCGAACCCCGCTTGCGTGAGGAAGTCCTGCAGGACGCGGACGTCGTGGCCCTTGTCGCCCTGGTGGAGCGTGCGATCCCCGAGGTGCTGGGCCGCGAGGGCCGACGGTGGTGTGAGCGTCGCTGCGAGCACGACGAGGCAGATCGCGAGACGCGATCGCGTGCAGGCCGACGCGAAGCTGGGCGACAAGGCGCAACCCCTTCTCTTTCCGACGCCTGCGGGGTTAGCTGTCGGGCTCGCGCAGAAAGAGCAGCGCTACGTCGTACTTACGACGATTCGCCCCTGGGCCCATGCTTCGGGCCCTGTGGTTCCCCCGCTCCCGGGCTTTTGCGGTGCCCGGGATTCGGCTGGGTTTCAAGCGAAGCGCGGCAGGATAGCGTGCTCGAAGCAGGATTGTCGAGCCACGTGGCGAAATGGGCGCGCCGCTGCACGTGGGCTGTATGGTCGCCGGGTGGCTGCGCCGGCCGACGAGCTCGACCGCTTGAACCGTGCGACGGCGGCGCTCGAGCCGCCGTTCGCGTGCGTCGACATGGGCGCTTTCCGCGCCAACGCGGCAGATCTGCTGCGACGCGCCGGCGGACGCCCGATCCGGCTCGCGAGCAAGTCGATCCGCTGCCGCGCGCTGCTGGAGCGAACGCTCGCCTCCGACCCCGGCTTCCGCGGGACGCTCGCGTTCACGCTGCCGGAGGCGCTGTGGCTCGCCGATCACGGGCTGCGCGATCTCGTCGTCGCCTACCCGACGGCCGACCGCGCCGCGCTGCGCACGCTCGCCGCGCGCGAGGACGACGCGGAGATCGCGTTGATGGTCGACGACGTCGCGCAACTCGACCTGATCGAGGCCGCTGTGGGCGTCGGGTCGCGACCGGTGCGGGTCTGCATCGACGCCGACGCCGGCTGGTGGCCGCTGCGCGGGCGCGTGCGGATCGGCCCGAAGCGCTCGCCGCTGCACACGCCCGCGCAGGTCGCGGCGCTGGCGCGCGCGATCGTGGCGCGGCCGGGCCTGCGGCTCGTCGGGCTGATGGCGTACGAGGGCCAGATCGCCGGCGTCGGCGATCGACCCCCGGGGCGGCCGCTCTACGGGCTGGCGCTGCGCGCCGTCCAGCGCGCCTCGGCGCGCGAGCTCGCGCAGCGCCGCGCGGCGATCGTCGCCGCGGTGCGGCAGGCCGCGCCGCTGGAGCTCGTCAACGGCGGCGGTACGGGCAGCGTGGAGTCGACGGCGGCCGAGCCGGCGGTGACGGAGATCGCGGCCGGCTCGGGCCTCTACGGGCCGACGCTGTTCGACGCCTACTCGCGCTTCACGCCGCTGCCGGCGGCGCTGTTCGCGCTGCCGATCGTGCGGCGGCCGGGCCCCGGCGTCGCCACCGCGCTCGGCGGCGGCTATCTCGCCTCCGGCGCGGGCGACCGCGCGCGGCTGCCGCGGCCGGTGCTCCCGGCCGGCCTGCGGCTCGACAAGCTCGAGGGAGCGGGCGAGGTGCAGACGCCGCTGCTCGGCGCCGCCGCCGACGGCCTGCGGGTCGGCGATCGCGTGTGGCTGCGCCACGCGAAGGCCGGCGAGCTGTGCGAGCGCTTCGCCGAGCTGCACCTGATCGAGGGCGACCGCGTGGTCGAGACGATGCCGACCTATCGCGGCGAGGGCTGCTGCTTCCTGTAGGCCTGCTCAGCGTGCGACGCGGGCCGCGATCGGCCCGAGCACCCGCTCGGCGTACGCGTTGACGAAGCGCCCCTCCGGATCGAGTCGCGCCCGCACCGCCTGCCAGTCGTCCCAGCGCGGGTAGCGCGGGCGCAGCGTCTCGGCCGTCTGGAAGTGGCGCTTGCCCCAGTGAGGTCGGCCGCCGTACTCGTCCATGACCTGCTCGACGGCGCGGAAGTACGGCTCGTACGCCATCCCCTTGAACATGTGCACGGCGACGTAGCCGGTCGGGCGCTCGTGCGCCGGGCTGAGGTAGGCGTCGTCGGGCGCGACGAGCCGCACCTCGATCGGGAACGGCACGTGGAAGCCGCGCTCCTTCACCAGTTCCATGACGCGACGCACCGCCGCGGCGGTGTGCTCGCGCGGCAGCGCGTACTCCATCTCCGTGAACTTCACCAGCCGCGGCGAGGCGAAGATCCGGTCGCTGCGATCGACGCGCACCGCACTGCCGGCAAGCCGCGTGACGGTCCGGTTGAGCGTCGGGATGAAGCGCGGCAGCGCCCGGCCGGCGAGGCAGAACGCGTGGAAGGCATGGTTCGTGAGCGCCACGTCCTCGAGCCAGGCACGCATGCGCGAGCGCGGCCGCGGCGGCTCCTCGACGCGGTTGTTCGTGCGCGTGAGCGCCGTGTCGCAATGCGGGAAGACGAAGAACTCGAAGTGCTCGTTCGCGGTGCCCAATTCGTCGAGCTGCGCGAGCGTCTCCTGCAACGGCGCGGGGCGATCGACACCGCGCAGCGTGAACGCCGGCACGCAGCGCAGCGTCACGGCGGCGACCACGCCGAGGCTGCCGACACCCACGCGTGCGGCAAGGTAGGTGGAGGGATCCGCGTCGCTCGCCGAGCAGGTGAGCGTGCGTCCGTCGGCGAGCACGAGCTCCAGCTCCTCCACCTGCGCGGAGAGGTTGCGCAGGCGCGCACCGGTGCCATGGGTCGCGGTCGAGATCGCGCCCGCGACCGTCTGCACGTCGATGTCGCCGAGGTTCTCGAACGCGAGCCCGTGCTCGGCGAGCGCCGCGCTCAGCGCGTGGATCGTGATGCCGCCCTCGACGCGTACGCGCCCGCTCGCACGATCGACGTCGAGGACGCGGCCCATCCGCTCCAGGCTCAGCAGGCGCCCATCGGTGCACGCGACGTCGGTGAACGAGTGGCCGCTGCCGACGACGCGCACCCGCTGCCCCGCGGTCGCGGCGCGGTCGAGCGCTGCGGCGATCTCGCCCCTGCTGCCCGGCCGCTCGACCGCGGCCGGCTCGCAGCCCTCGTCTCCGGCCCAATTGCGCCACATGCAGAGAACAGTACGCGCCCGGACAGATTCTTGCACGAGCAAATCAGCAGCCTTAACCCGGTGCATAGAGCACCATCCCGGCGTATGCTCTCCAGGCGGCCACCACGCTGACAGGGGGTGATTCTCGAAAGCCGCGCATAACGACACAACCGGCCTCACCGACCACTACCGATGGAGGCGCATCATGCAGGAACGCTCCCTGCTCGCTGCGATGCTGTTCGCAACGCTTGCTCTCGCGATATCGGCGACGAGCGCCACAGCGCTAAGAGCGCTTGTGATGAACGCTGCTACGAGAAGCTCCAGACTGATAACCAGCGGGACAATCACGCTGACAGCTGGCGCTGAAGTCACCGCCGCGTGCAGCTCGGGACTAACATGGCGGATAACTCCGGGCGGTTCCATATCAAAGGCAGCGGGATCGTCGATAGGCGAAATCCAAAGCTTCAGCGCCAGCTGCACCGGCGCGAACGTGAGAATCACGACTGCCCCGACGGCGATACGATACGAATCGTTCACCGGCACGCTACCGAATATAAGAGAAGTGCGCCTAAGGCTCTCCAGTCTCACCGTGCTAATTGAAGTTCCCGCAAGATTCTTAGCGTGTCAATATGCGGGTGAACCACGGATCATAAGCAATGGGAACCCATACACGTCCCACTCGTTCGACGCGACCGCCACGCTCCCCCTGGAAAGAAACCTATTCATCGCCAGATGCCCGGAAAGCGTGGCGATCACAGGAAGAGAAGCCATCGGCGCCACGGAAACGATCAGAATCGGCCTAGTCTAGGACGCGTGCAGGGACGGGCCGTTGCTGCGGTGACGGCCCGCCCGCTCACACCGGCGCCTCACGCCCCGCCCGACGCCGCAGCGGCTGGAAGCCCGGCAGCTCGAACGCGACGCGCGCACCGCCCTCGGGTGAGACGCCGGCGTAGATGCGTCCGCCGTGCGCCTCGACGATCGCGCGCGCGATCGCGAGGCCGAGGCCCGCGCCGCCCTCGCGCCTGGCGCGCGCGCTGTCGGTGCGGTGGAAACGGTCGAAGACGCGGTCGCGCTGCGCCGCCGGGATGCCCGGCCCGTCGTCCTCGATCGCCAGCTCGACGTACCCGCGCGGGCGCGCGATGACGGTGAGCCGCACGAGCCCGCCCGGGGCGGTGTGCTCGATCGCGTTGCGCGCGAGGTTGCGCACCACCTGCGCGACGCGGTCCTCGTCGGCGCGCAGCACGCCGTCCGGCAGCTCGCCGAGCTCGAAGCGGCGATCTGCGGTGAGCGTGAGCGCGTCGAACAGCTCGGTCACCACCGGGCGCAGCTCGAGCAGCTCCGGTCGCACGAGCTCGCCCTCGTCGGCGCGCGCGAGCAGCAGCAGATCTTCGACGAGCCGCTCCATCCGCAGCACCTCGGTGCGCACGACCTCGTCGACATGGCGCACGTCGGCGGGCGAGACGTCCGGCTGGCGGGCGAGCACCTCGAGCTGGCCGCGGATCACCGTCAGCGGCGTGCGCAGCTCATGCGAGGCGTCGGCGACGAAGCCGCGTTGACGCGCGAAGGCGTCCTCGAGCCGGTCGAGCATGCGGTCGAACGCGTCGGCGAGCACGCGCACCTCGCCGGGGCCGCCGGTCGCACCGATCCGCTGCGAGAGGTCGCCGCCGCGGACCTCCGCTGCCGTGCTCGCCATCCGCCGCAACGGTCGCGAGAGGCGCGTGGCGAACGCGAAACCGAGGATGATCGCGGCAAGCAGGGTGGCGCTGCCGGCGAACAGGAAGGTGCGCGCGACGCCGCTCTGCGCGCGCGTCACCGCTGCCGCGGACTCGCCGACGCCGACGACCGCGAGCCGCCGCTGGATCCCGTCGACGGTGATGAAGTACAGCCGCAGCGGCTCGCCGTTGACCGTCACCGTCGAGAAGCCGAGCCGCGCGTGGCGCAGCGCACGCGCCTCGGGCGTCTCGCGCTCGTGCGAGCCGCTGCGACCGCCGACGGTCGTGCTGGTCACGCTGCCGCCCAGGTCGGCGTTCCAGACGAGCTGTCCGCCCGGGATCCGCACCACGTAGAGCCGCGGCGTGAACGTGAACGAGGAGACCTGATCGGCGATGTAGTGCTCGGCGATCCGCAGCGTGCGGCGCGGCTTGCCGACGCCGTCCTGGAGCTTCTGCTCGAGCGCCGAGGTCTCCTGGCGCAGGTCCTGGTCGATCTGCGCCTGCACCTGCGTGCCGGTGCCGCGATAGGTGGCGACGAACGCCGTCACGAGCGCGGCCGCGAGGATCACGGCGATCGCGAGCGCCAGCCGCGCGCGCAGCCCGCCGAACCAGCCGATCCGCGATCCGCTGTCGGCGTGGGGCGCCACGCTCAGGACCGCGTCGAGAGGCGGTAGCCGACCGAGCGCAGCGTGTCGATCGGCGCCGGACGGCCGGGCAGCTCGAGCTTACGGCGCAGGTAGCGGACGTAGACCTCGACGACGTTCGTGCCCGGATCGAAGTCGTAGCCCCACACGGCGCTGAGGATCTGCTGGCGCGAGAGCGCCTGGTCGGGATGGCGCAGGAAGTAGGCGAGCAGCTCGAACTCGCGCGCCGAGAGGCGCAGCTCGACACCGTCGCGCACGACCTTGCGGCCGAGCAGGTCGAGCTCTATCCCCGCGGCGGACAGCGTCGTGGCGTCGCGCTGGCGCGGGGTGCGCAGATGCGCGCGCACGCGCGCGGCCAGCTCGTCGAACGAGAACGGCTTCGTGACGTAGTCGGTCGCGCCGCCGTCGAGGCCGGCGACGCGGTCGTCGACGGCCGCGCGCGCGCTCAGCATCACGACCGGCAGCTCGGGCTTCTCGCGCCGGATCGAGGCGAGCACCGCAAGGCCGTCCTTGCCCGGCAGCATCACGTCGAGCACGACGAGGTCGACGTCCTCGCCGAGCGCCCGCCGTTCCCCCTCGACGCCGTCCGGAGCGCACGAGACCGCATGGCCTTCCGCCTGCAGGCCGCGCTGCACGAAGTCGGCGATCGCCGACTCGTCCTCGATGACCAAGATGCGCATGCGCGCATCGTACGCTCGCGGCATTCAGGAGACGTGCCAGGTGTCTCCCGCGTGGAGCAGCGCTTCGAGGTCGTCGAGACCGCCGACGGCGCGGTCGGCGTTGAGCGCGGCGGACGCGCCGTGGAGCGGATGCTCGACGCTGCGGAAGATCCCGATCGGTGTCGGCTCGGTCGGGCGGTCGGCGAGGTGGGCGAGCGCGAACGCGAGGCTCGGGTCCTCGCGGTGCGCGTCGTGGACGAGCAGGGCGTCCTCGCCCGCCTGCGCGACCTCGACGAGCTCGAGGCCGCCGTCGGGCGCGCGCGCGACGCCATGCTCGCCGTCGAGGCCGAAGCGGATCGGCTCGCCGTCGACGAGGCGGATCTGCATCGCGTCCTTCGACTCCTTCTCCGTCAGCGCCGCGAACGCGCCGTCGTTGAAGACCGGGCAGTTCTGGTAGATCTCGACGAATGCGGCGCCCGGGTGCGCGGCGGCGGCGCGCAGCACCTCGGCGACGTGCGCGCGGTCGCGATCGATCGAGCGGGCGACGAACGTCGCCTCCGCGCCGAGCGCGAGCGCAACCGGGTTGAACGGGCGGTCCTGCGTGCCGAACGGCGTCGACTTCGTGATCTTTCCGCGCTCGCTCGTCGGCGAGGCCTGCCCCTTCGTCAACCCGTAGATCTGGTTGTTGAACAGCAGGATCTTCACCGGCACGTTGCGGCGCAGCGCGTGGATCAGGTGGTTGCCGCCGATCGACAGCGCGTCGCCGTCGCCGGTGACGATCCAGATCGAGAGATCGGGCCGCGTCGTCGCGAGGCCCGTCGCGAGCGCCGGCGCGCGGCCGTGGATGCCGTGCATCCCATATGTGTCCATGTAGTAGGCGAAGCGCCCGGCACAGCCGATGCCGGTCATGAACACGACCCGCTCGGGCGGGATCCCCAGCTCCGGCATCAGCCCCTGGACCGCCGAGAGGATCGCGTAGTCCCCGCAGCCCGGGCACCAGCGCGTCTCCTGGTCGGACTGGAAGTCGGCCTTGCCGAGCGCGCGCGCGCCGTTCGTGGCGGTCATCCCAAATGCTCCAGGATCGCCTGCTCCAGCTCGGCCGCGAACAGCGGCTGGCCGGTGACCTTGCAGTGACTGCGCACGTCGACGAGGTACTCGGCGCGCAGCAGCTGCGCGAGCTGGCCCGAGTTCATCTCCGGCACCAGCACGCGCGGGAACGCGCGCAGGACGTCGCCGAGGTTCGCCGGCAACGGCTGCAGGTGGCGCAGGTGCGCGTAGGCGATCGGGATCCCGCGCGCGCGGATCCGCCGCGCCGCCGCGCGGATCGTGCCGTAGCTCGAGCCCCAGCCGAGCACGAGCAGCTCGGCGTCGTCGTCGGCGTCGACCGCAAGCGGGGGCAGCTCGCGCTGGATGCCGGCGATCTTCTCCGCGCGCAGGCGCGTCATCGTCGCGTGGTTGGCCGGGTCGTAGGAGATGTTGCCGCTGCCGTCCTGCTTCTCCAGCCCGCCGATGCGGTGCGCGAGCCCCGCGACCCCGGGCGGCGCCCACGGACGCACGCCGCGCTCGTCGCGCGCGTACGGCAGAAACGGCTCGTCCGACCCGCCCGCCGGCGGCGTCGCGAACGCCGGATCGATCTCGGGCAGCTCGTCGAGCGACGGGATCCGCCACGGCTCCGACGAGTTCGACAGGAAGCCGTCGCTCAGCAGGATCACCGGCGTGCGGTATTCGATCGCGAGCCGCGCCGCCTCGAACGCGGCCTCGAAGCAGTCGCCGGGCGTCGCGGCCGCGAGCACCGGCAGGGGCGACTCGCCGTGGCGGCCGTGCAGCGCCATCAGCAGGTCCGACTGCTCGGTCTTCGTCGGCAGTCCCGTCGAGGGACCGGCGCGCTGGACGTCGACGACCACGAGCGGCAGCTCGAGCATCACCGCGAGCCCGATCGTCTCCGCCTTGAGGTCCATCCCTGGCCCGCTCGTCGCGGTCACGCCGAGGTGACCGCCGAAGGCGGCGCCGAGCGCCATCCCGGCGGCGGCGATCTCGTCCTCGGCCTGGATCGTGCGCACGCCGAGGTGCTCGTGGCGGGAGAGCTCGTGCAGCAGCTCGGATGCGGGCGTGATCGGATAGCTCGCGAGCAGCAGCGGCAGGTGGCTGCGGACGCTCGCGGCCAGCAGGCCGAGCGTGGTCGCGGTCGTGCCGTTGACCTGACGGTAGGTGCCGGGCGCGACGTCGGTGGCGGGCGCGACGCGGTATTGGACATCGAGCAGCTCGGTCGTCTCGCCGAAGCTCCAACCGGCGCGGAAGGCGGCGAGGTTGGCGGCGCGCGCGGCCGGCCGGTTGGCGAACTTCGCCCCGATCCAGCGCTCGCTGACCTCGGTCGGGCGGCCGTAGAGCCACGACAGCAGTCCCAGCGCGAAGAGGTTCTTGGCGCGCCCCGCGTCGCGGGTGGTGACGCCTTCCAGGCCCTCCGCGGCGCGCGTGGTGAGCGTCGTCATCGGCACGCGGTGGACGCGGAACTCCGCGAGCGTGTCGTCCTCGAGCGGGTTCGCCGGATAGCCGGCCTTGTCGAGGTTGCGGGTCGTGAAGGCGTCCTCGTTGACGATGATCGTCGTGCCGCGCTGCAGCGTGCCGAGGTTCGCCTTCAGCGCGGCCGGGTTCATCGCGACGAGCACGTTCGGCGTGTCGCCGGGCGTGAGGATGTCGCGCGAGGCGAAGTGGATCTGAAACGCCGAGACGCCCGGGATCGTGCCGGCCGGTGCGCGGATCTCCGCGGGGAAGTCGGGCAACGTCGCGAGGTCGTTGCCGAGCACGGCGGTCGCGTCGGTGAAGCGCCCGCCGACGAGCTGCATGCCGTCACCGGAGTCGCCGGCGAAACGCACGACGACCCGCTCTCGATCCTCGACTGCCTTGGTCATGATGCTGAAGGACTCCCCCTCGTGTCCTTGCATCGATGCTACACCCGCGCGCGCAGAAACACGGAAGGCCTCCGATGGAGGCCTTCGAGCGTGCGAGAGCGGTTTCCGGGCTGGCGCCCGGACGCGGCTAGATCGCGGAGACGTTGACCGCCTTCGGACCCTTGTCGCCCTGCTCCTCCTCGTAGGAGACCTTCGACCCCTCGGCGAGCGAGCGGTAGCCGTCGCCGTTGATGCCGGTGTGATGGACGAAGAGGTCGCGGGTGCCCTCGTCGGGCGTGATGAAGCCGAAGCCCTTCTCGTCGCTGAACCACTTCACGGTTCCCGTCGGCACTGGTGTTCCTCCACTGCTGGTGTGCTGCATGCGCGGAGGATGCTGTCGCAACGGTCCCGCGTACGTCGCACTGCTTTACGCCGGTCTGCCGGCCTTCCGGCGCAGAACGTACCAGGCGACGTGCGGCGTTGCCACTGCCCGCGGGCGCTTGCAGGCGCCGGCCCGGGTGCTTCAGTCGCCGAGACGCGAGATGCGTGCCAGCGCCTCGTGGCACTCGACGACGCGGCGGCGGACGGCGTCGTCGTCGGGACGGTCGTGGACGAGGTCCCACGTGCGGTCCGCGATCTCGCGCGCGTTCTCCGGCGTGGCCCGCTCCCACAGCCGCTCGACGAGCAGCAGCTCGAACATCTCGACCTGGCGCTCGGGGTCGCCGGGCTCGAGCTTCGGCAGTGCCTCGCCGGTGACCTCACGCCACATGCCGGTGGCGACGAGCAGGCGATTTCGGAGCGTGACTGGATCCATGGCGGCAACGCGCCGCACCGGGCGCTCGCGTCGCATCCTAGACAGCTCGGCGACCGTCCGCTCCGTGCTCTTGGAACAACTCCTACAGCTCCGGCAGCTCCTGCCGCACGCCGAGCAGCGCGGCGAACGCGTCGCCCCGCTCGGCGACGCGCGCGAGCACGGCCGCGGTGTCGAAGACGAGCGCGTCCTCCTCCCCCGCCGCGTGCGCGCTGCGCAGCTCCTCCCATGTCAGCGGCGTCGAGACGATCGGGCGCTCCTGCGCCCGCACGGAATACACGGCGACGGTCGTCTTGTGCTCGTCGTTCTGGCTCCAGTCGATCAGCACGCGCCCGGCACGCAGCGACCGCGTCTGCCGGGCGACCACCAGCTCGGGCAGCCGCCGCGCCAGCAGCTCGGCGACGTTGCGGGCGAACAGCTTCGTGCGCGCGTACGTCGCGACCCCCTCGCCGAGCGGGACGTAGACCTGCAGGCCCTTGCCGCCCGAGGTCTTCACTGCGCTGCGCAGGCCGAGCCGCTCGAACAGCTCCGCGAGCACGAGCGCGACCTCCGCGCACGCCGCCAGCCCGGCCGGCGGGCCGGGGTCGAGGTCGAAGACGACCGCGGTCGGATGCGCCATGTCGCGCGCGCGGGAGAGCGAGGGGTGCAGCTCGATGGCGGCGAGGTTGCCCAGCCAGGCCAGCGTCGCCGGCTCCTGCACGAGGCAGTAGTCGATCCGGCGGCGTTCGCTGCTGCTGTAGATCGCGGTCGTCTCGACCCACTCCGGGCGATGCGCCGGGGCGTGCTTCTCATAGAAGGACTTGCCCTCGACGCCGTCCGGCCAGCGCCGCAACGTCAGCGGCCGCTCGCGCAGGTGCGGCAGCAGCACCGGCGCGATCTGGGTGTAGTAGGCGATCAGGTCGCCCTTCGTGAAGCCCGTCGCGGGGAACAGGACCTTGTCCCAGTTCGTGATCCGCAGCGGGCGGCCGACCTCCTCGACGATCACCTCGGCGGGCGGCTTGTCGTCGCGCAGCCCCTTGAACGTCGCCTGCCGCACGAGCCCTTCGCGCGTCCACTCGCTGAACTCGACCTCGGCGACGAGCTGTGGAGCGACGAAGCGCGCACCCTTCGGCACCGGGCCGGAGGCGAACGGAGAGCGTGTGCGGCGCAGCGGCTGCAGGCGCGCGGCCAGCTCGTCGAGCAGCGCATCGGTGAAGCCGCTGCCGACGCGTCCGGCGTAGCGCAGCGGGCCGTCGGGCTGCTCGCGCACGCCGAGCAGCAGCGCGCCGACGCGTCCGGCGCGCTGCCCCTTGCCCTCCATCCAGCCGCCGATCACAAGCTCCTGTCGGCCGCGGTTGCGCAGCTTGCGCCACGCGCCTGAGCGCCCGCCGGGCTCGTAGCGGCTGTCGAGCCGCTTGGCGACGATCCCCTCGAGGCCCTGCTCGCGCGTCGCCGCGAGCAGCTTGGCGCCGCCGCCGGCGTAGGCGCGCGGCGTGCGCCAGGCGGGCCCCTCGAGCGCGAGGCCGTCGAGTGCGGCGCGACGCTGCGCGTAGGGGAGGTCGAGCAGCGAGCGCCCGTCGAGATGCAGCAGGTCGAATGCCATGTAGGTGACGGGGTGCTCGCGCGCGAGCCTGCGTATCGCCGCCTCGCCGGCCACGTGCATGCGCCGCTGGAGCAGCTCGAAGCTCGGCCGACCGGCCGCGTCGAGCGCGACGAGCTCGCCGTCGAGCAGCAGCTCGTGGGCGCCGAGCGCACGGCCGAGCGCGCGCACCTCCGGATAGCGCGCGGAGATCTCCCGCCCGCTGCGGCTCTCGATCCGCACGTGCCCGTGGTCGCTCCACAGCAGCGCGCGCACCCCGTCCCACTTCACCTCGTAGCTCCAGCCCCCGTCCTCCGCCGCGTCCGGCAGCTCGCCGAGCCGCGCGAGCATCGGCAGCAGGTGCTCCGGCAGCGGCACGCGCTCCGGATCGCTCGCGGGCTCCAGCCGGTGGATCATCCAGGCGTCCTCGCCGCGCGTGCGGCCGACCGGATGCAGGCCGTAGCGGCCGCTCACGCGCTCGCCGTGGAGCGTGACCTCGACCTTGCGCTCGCTCCACTCGTGCACGTCGCAGGTGCCGCGGTCCCAGATCTCCATCGTCCCCGCGCCGTACTCGCCGGCGGGGATCTCGCCGTGGAAGTCGAGGTACGCGAGCGGATGGTCCTCGGTGCGGACGGCGAGCCGGTCGTCGCGCGGATCGAGCGGGATCCCCCGCGGCAGCGCCCACGAGGCGAGCGCCCCGTCGTGCTCGAGCCGCAGGTCCCAGTGCAGGCGACTCGCGTCGTGCTGCTGGATCACGAAGCGCGGGGAATCGGCGTGGGCGGGCGCGCCGGCCCCGGCGTCGCCCGGCTCCGGCTCGCTCGTCGCCGCGAAGTCGCGCTTGCGCCGGTAGGCGCCCAGTCGCTCGCCGTCGTCCCGACTCGCCATCGCGTCACCGTACCCCGTGCGGCGTCCAACATCGGTCCAAGCGACGCGACCGAAAGCTGCACGGTTCGGCGACGCTGCCGATGACGTGGAGGATGCCTCGCCGTGTCCTGCCGCCGCTTGCCGTGCTCGCGTCGCTGCTGCTCGCCGCCGCGCCGGCGCCCGCACGCCACCACCGCCACCGCGTTCACCGACACGTCGGGGCATGCACCTCGTCGCACGCCCCCGTGCGACGGGCCACGGTGGCGCGGGCGCGCAACGCGACGCTCTGCCTGCTGAACCGCGTCCGCACACGGCACGGGCTGCGGCCGTTGCGACTCAACCACAAGCTCGCGCGCGTCGCGCGCCTGCATTCGCGCGACATGGTGCGCCGCGGCTACTTCGACCACAACTCGCTCAACGGCGCGACCCCGTTCCAGCGGATCCTGCGCACCCACTACGTCCCGCCGAACACCAGCTGGTCACTCGGCGAGAACATCGGCTGGGGCGGCGGCGGTCACGCGGACCCGGCTGCGCTCGTGCGCATGTGGATGCACAGCAGCGGGCACCGCGCGAACATCCTCAGCCGCAGCTTCCGCGACATCGGGATCGGCATCGCCCCGGGCACCCCGCTGCGCGCCGATCGTCACAGCGGCGCGACGTACACGACGGACTTCGGCTTCCACTCGTAAGCGCTCGGCGTCGGCCCGCCGGTATCGTCGCCGCGATGACGACGCCGCCCGAGCTGTGGCTGGTCCGCCATGGCGAAACCGAATGGTCGCGCGCGGGTCGCCACACCGGGCGCACCGACGTGCCGCTGACCGCGCAGGGCGAGCTGCATGCGGCGGCGCTCGCGCCGCGCCTGCGCACGCTCTCCTTCGCGCTCGTGCTCGCGAGCCCGCTTGCGCGCGCCCGCCGCACGGCGGAGCTCGCCGGCTACGCGGGCCGCGTCGAGCTCGACGCGGACCTGGTCGAGCTCGACTACGGCGCCTACGAGGGACGGACGACCGCCGAGATCCACGCCGAGCGGCCCGGTTGGGACCTGTGGCGCGACGGCTGCCCCGGCGGCGAGACCATCAGCGCGGCGGCCGGGCGCGCCGAGCGCGTTCTCGCGCGCGTGCGCGACGCCGGCGGTCCGGCGCTGCTCGTCGGCCACGGCCACTTCTCCCGCGTGCTCACCGCGTGCGCGCTCGGCTGCGCCCCCGAGCTCGGCCGCCACCTCGTGCTCGACCCCGCCGCTATCTCGCATCTCGGCGCCGAGCGCTCGACGCCCGCCGTGCGTTTGTGGAACGACGTGGGTCACCTGACACGCGCCGGGGGCGCATAGCGCTCTGCTCAGAACGCCCCGTGCCGGCCCGCCCCGCCGGCGAAGCGCGACGCGCCGTCGAGCGCCTCGTGCTGGAGCGCGACGAGGCCGTGGCGCAGCTCGTTCGCGAGCGCCTCCTCGAGTCCGCGCTCGTGCTGCTCGTAGGCGGAGAGACGGTCGTGGCGCATGCACAGCTGCGGAAAGCGCGCCAGCTCGGCGGCGAGCTGCTCGGCGGCCTCGCGCGCGGTTCCGGTCGGCACGACGCGATTGGCGAGCCCGATCGCAAGCGCCTCCTCGGCGTCGACGGGCCGCCCGGTGAGGATCAGGTCGAGCGCGCGACCGAGCCCGACGATCCGCGGCAGGCGCACCGTTCCGCCGTCGATCAGCGGCACGCCCCAGCGCCGGCAGAAGACGCCCAGCACGGCGTCCTGCTCGACGATGCGCAGGTCGCACCACAGCGCGAGCTCGAGCCCACCCGCGACCGCATGGCCCGCGACCGCTGCGATCACCGGCTTGGACAGGAGCATCCGCGACGGTCCCATCGGCCCGTCGCCGTCGGGCGCGATCCGATTGCCGTCGCCGCCGGCAGCGGCCTTGAGGTTCGCGCCGGCGCAGAACGCGCCGCCGGAGCCCCACAGCACGCCGACGGCCGCCTCGTCGTCGGCGTCGAAGGCGCGAAAGGCGTCGGCGAGCGCCTCCGCGGTCACGCGATCGACCGCGTTGCGCACCTCGGGCGCGTCGAGGATCACCGTCGTGACGGGCCCGTTGCGCTCGACCAGGACAGGCATGGCAAGCGAATGTAGAGGATCGCCCAGGCAACCGTGCGGGCAGCTCGCGCGTATGTCCTCGCGATGAGGATCGCGATCGTCGGCGCCGGAGTCTCGGGCCTCGTGGCAGCGCACGTGCTGCACGAGCACCACGACGTCACGCTGTTCGAGGCCAACGACTACGCCGGCGGCCACACGCACACGGTGCGCGTCGAGACGGACGGCGGCGCCTGGGACGTCGAGACCGGCTTCATCGTCTGCAACGACCGCACCTACCCGCGCTTCCTGCGTCTGCTGGAGCACCTCGGCGTCGCGACGCAGCCGTCGCAGATGAGCTTCGGCGTCGCCGACCTGGTCGGCGACTTCGAGTACAACGGCGCCTCCGCGAACGGGCTCTACGCGAAGCGCTCGCATCTGCTCTCGCCGTCGTTCCAGCGGATGGTGATCGAGCTGCTGCGCTTCAACCGCCAGGCGCACGCGCTGCTCGCGTCGGACGATCCCGGCCCTTCCCTGCGCGACTATCTCGAGCAGGGCGGCTACTCCGACTGCTTCGTCGAGCGGCTGATCGTCCCCCAGGCCGCGGCCGTCTGGTCGGCCGATCCCGCGCAGCTGTGGAGCTTCCCGGCGCGCTTCCTGATCGAGTTCTTCGACAACCACGGCGTGCTCGACCTCCGCCACCGCCCGCGGTGGCTGACCGTCGCCGGCGGCGCACGGCGCTACGTCGAGGCGATCGTGCGCCCGCTCGGCGCACGCGTGCGGCTCTCGACGCCGGTGCGTTCGATCTCCCGCTATCGGGACCAGGTGGAGATCGCGCCGGCCGGCGGCGAGCCCGAGCGCTTCGACCACGTCGTGATCGCGGCGCACGGCGACCAGGCACTGGCCCTGCTCGCCGATCCGAGCGAACGCGAGCGGGAGCTGCTGGGCGCCTTCCCCTATCAGCCCAACGACGTGGTGCTGCACACGGACCGCGCGCTGCTGCCGCGCCGGCGTCGCGCCTGGGCGAGCTGGAACTACCATCTGCTCGAGCGCGAACGCGGACGCCCAACCGTGACCTACCACATGAATCGCCTGCAGTCGCTCGACGCCGACCGCGAGCTGCTCGTGACGCTCAATCGCAGCGAGGACATCCGCTCCGAGCACGTGATCGAGCGCTTTCGCTACGACCATCCGGTCTTCACGCCGGCGGGCGTCGCAGCGCAGCGCCGCTGGCAGGAGCTCGACCACGTGAACCGCACCTCGTACTGCGGCGCCTACTGGGGCTGGGGCTTCCACGAGGACGGCGTCGCGAGCGCGCTGCGCGCATGCGAGCGCTTCGGGGGGCGGCTGTGAGCGCCTCGGCGATCTACGAGGGTGTCGTCACGCATCGCCGGCGCGGGCCGGTCGCGCATTCGCTGCGCTCGCGGCTGTTCCTGATGTACCTCGACCTCGGCGAGCTGCCGACGCTGTTCGACGACCATCCGCTGTGGTCGGCACGCCGGCCCGCACTTGCGTGGTTTCGCCGTGCCGACTATCTCGGCGATCCCGCGGCGCCGCTCGAGGAGGCCGTGCGCGACCTCGTCGCCGAGCGACTCGGGTTCCGTCCGACAGGCCCGGTGCGGATGCTCGCGCACCTGCGCTACCTCGGCCACTGCTTCAACCCGGTCGCGTTCTACTGGTGCTTCGATCCCGCCGGCGAGCGCGTCGAGGCGGTCGTCGCCGAGGTCACGAACACGCCATGGGGCGAGCGCCATGCATACGTCGCCGCGGCGCGGGGAAGCGATGAGGTGGTGCTCGAGAGCCGCCATGCGAAGGCGCTGCACGTCTCGCCGTTCATGCCGATGGACGTCGAGTACCGCTGGCGCATCGGGACCCCCGGCGAGCGCATCGCCGTGACGATCGAGAGCCGTCGTGGCGGGGAGCCGATCTTCGACGCCCGCCTCACGCTGCGACGGCGCGAGATCGACCGGCGCGCGCTGACGCGCGTGCTGCTGCGCCATCCCGCGATGACGCTGCGTGTCGTCGCCGCGATCTACCGTCACGCGCTGCGACTGCGCCTCAAGGGCGCACGCTGGCACCCGCATCCGGAGGCCGCGCGATGAGCCGACGCCACCGCGTCGCGCGGCGCGCGGTCCATGCGCTGCTCGGTCGCGTGGACAGCGGCCGGCTCGAGCTCGTCGAGGACGGCGTGGCGCACGTGCTCGGCGCGTCGGCGGCAGCGGCGCGCCCGCCGCTGCGAGCACGCATTGAGGTCCGCTCGCCGGCCTTCTACCCGGCGCTGCTGCGCGGCGGCGCCGGCGCCGGCGGCGCCTACATGGACGGTCTGTGGGACTGCGAGGACCTCGTCGCGCTCGTGTGCGTCGCCGCGCGCGCGATGGACGGCGTCGATCGTGTGCGAGAACGGCTGCTGCCGCTCACCGCCCCGGTTCAGCGCACGGCCTGGCGCCTGCGCGGCAACTCCCGCGCTCGTGCGCGAGCGCGGATCTCGGCCCACTACGACCTCGGCAACACGCTCTTCTCGCGCTTCCTCGACGAGACGATGATGTACTCGAGCGGCATCTTCGAGCGCCCGGACGCGACGCTGCACGACGCGCAGGTCGCGAAGCTCGAGCGGATCTGTCGCCGGCTCGCGCTCGGTCCCGCCGACCACGTGCTCGAGATCGGGACGGGCTGGGGCGGCTTCGCGCTCCACGCCGCCGGCCGCTACGGCTGTCGCGTCACGACGACGACGATCTCGCACGAGCAGCACGCGCATGCGCTGGCGGCGGTGCGGGCCGCGGGGCTCGAGGACCGCGTCACGGTCCTGTTGCAGGACTACCGCGACCTGCGCGGTAGCTACGACAAGCTCGTCTCGATCGAGATGGTCGAGGCGGTGGGCTGGGAGCACCTCGACACGTACTTCCGCGTCTGCTCGGAGCGGCTGGCGCCGACCGGGACGATGCTGCTGCAGGCGATCGTCCACCCCGAGCGCGTCTTCCGCGTCGAGAAGGCCTCCAGCGGCTTCATCAACCGCTACATCTTCCCCGGCGGCACGCTGCCGTCGCTCGGTGCGATCGAGCGCTCGCTCGCACGCGCCACCGACCTGCGGTCGATCGGCCTGCAGGACATCACGCCCCACTACGCGCGCACGCTGCACTGCTGGCGCGAGCGCTTCCTCGCCGCATGGCCCGAGCTGAGCACGCTCGGCTACGACGAGCGCTTCCGGCGTATGTGGGTGCTCTACCTCGCCTACTGCGAGGCCGGCTTCCTCGAGCGCCGCATCCGCGTCGTCCAGCTCCAGCTCGCCAAGCCGGCGTTCCGCGCCAAGCCGCTCGTCGAAGCGGTCTGCCTTCCATCCACCACCACTCAGCTCGCGCTGGCGGAGTAGCCCGAGCTACGGAACCGGCAAGAACTGCACATCGCCGTGCTCGTCGACGATGACTACTGCTCGGCCTTCGGTATGGCAATGGCGGATCATGTCGTCTGTGACGACGTCCGCGGCGACGATCGTGGTTCGGTTCGGAAACCTCGGCTCGCGACCGTCGACGGTCGCCTCGAACTCTTCATCCATGACGCGCGATGCCGCCAGTTGGGCGGGGCTACGAGTCGATCGTCCTACGGTCGCCATTGCTCGATCATCCTCTCGTGGTCTGCTCGGATCAAGGCCACGGCTTCCCGGTATCCCTCGGCGGGCGTGCCGTGGTGAAAGGGCTCCGCTGCACCCTTGAGCCCATGACGATCGTAGCGATGCCAATCGTTGCGCTCATCATGCGAACAGTCGAATAGTGCAACGGGCCGCCAGGCCCCATACGCCCAGATGACAAGCACGACGGCAAAGCTCACGACGTCGCGCTCGACGTCCCACCTGCAGCGCATCAGGATGCCCGGGGCGATCGGCTCATCGCGCTCGTATCGTCGCCGCGGCGGCATGCCACGAACCTAGGGACCAACCTCCGGAAGCGGGCACTCTGTTTGCAACGATCTCCGCGTGCATCGACAGTCCAGGATGCGCTTGATCGCTGGTCGTGCCGGCGCCTCGGCGATCATGGCTTCGTGACGAGCCTCGCCGACGGCCGCTTCGCGCCCAGCCCGAGCGGACCGCTGCACCTCGGCAACCTGCGCACCGCGTTGCTCGCATGGCTGTTCGCGCGCGCCGGCGGCGGGCGCTTCCTCGTGCGCGTGGAGGACCTCGACCCGGACCGCTCGCGACGCGAGCACGAGCTGGGACAGCTCGCCGACCTGCGCGCGCTCGAACTCGACTGGGATGGGCCGGTCGTCCGCCAGTCCGAGCGGCGCGCGCGTCATCTCGACGCGCTCGCGACGCTGCGCGAGGCGGGGCGCGTGTACCCGTGCTGGTGCACGCGCGCGGAGATCCGCGAGGCGGCGTCGGCCGCGCACGGGGCGCTGCCGGAGGGCGCCTACCCCGGCACGTGCCGTCGCCTGAGCGCGGCCGAGCGCGCCGAGCGCGAGCGCGCCGGCCGGCCGGCGGCGCTGCGGCTCGACGCCCGCGGCGAGCGGATCGCCTTCGTCGATCGCCTGCGCGGACCGCAGCGGGCGCTGGTGGACGATGCCGTGCTGATGCGGGGCGACGGGACGCCGGCCTACAACCTCGCGGTCGTCGTCGACGACGCCGACCAGGGCGTGCGCGAGGTCGTACGCGGCGAGGACCTGCTCGAGACCACGCCGCGCCAGCTGCTGATCGGCCGCCTGCTCGGACTGCCCGCCCCCGCGTATGCGCATGTGCCGCTCGTGCTCGGCTCCGACGGCCGGCGCCTCGCCAAGCGCCATGGCGCCGTCACGCTCGCCGACCGCGCCGCCCGCGGACAGACGCCGGCGGACGTGCTCGCGTGGATGGCCGCCAGCCTCGGGCTTGCCGCTCCGGACGAGCCGGTCGACCCGGCGCTGCTGCTCGCGCGCTTCGATCCGGCGCGCCTGCCACGCGCGCCGACGACGTTCGCGGAGGCGTGAACGAGCGCGAGCTGGTCTCTACGGGCTGGCGGTGAACGAGACGGTGCCGCCGCCGCTCGTGCACGTGACGTCGGCGCGCTCGCCGTCGAGCGTCCCGTTGCAGTCGTAGCCGTCGGCGGTGACCTGCGAGGCGGGCGAAGCGCCGCCGTGGACGGCGGCGAACCACGCCTCCCCTACCGCTCGCGCGCGGCTGCAGTCGGCGCCGCTCACGTGGACGTCGTGGACGAATCCGCCGACGCTGCTGGGACAGCTTGCGGGCGCGCCACCGCTCGACGGCGGCGCGGAGGGGGGCGCACCGCCTGCGTTGGTGGTCGTGGGGACGGTGCTCGGCGTGGTCGTCGGGACGCCGGCGGGCGTCGTCGCGGTCGTCGTCGTCGGCGCCGCGGTGGTCGTCGTCGCGGTCGTCGCGGGCAGCGATCGTCCGCTCGTCAGCGGCGGTCGCTGGACGGACGCGTCGTCTGCGCTCGAACCGCCGCAGCCGGCTGCGATCGCGGCGAGCGCAAGGAGGAGCCGGCCAGCCGAGGCGCGCCGTCGCATGCCGGCACTGTAGCGAGCGTCGAAGCAGGGCTCGATCCGAGAACCGGTGGCATTGGCTTGTGCGTTGAGGTACGCTCGCGTCCCCTGAGGGCGGCAGCTCGGCCCTCGTTCATTCCTTCGCCACGCGAGGCAGGCCAGATGGTGCGAGCGGCACGATGTCGATGAAGTACGCAGTACTCGGACTTCTGGTGCAACGCCGCGGCTACGGCTACGACCTCGTGCAGCGGTTCGAGGAGCAGGTCGGGCCGGCATGGCAGCTCAACGCGGGCGCGGTCTATGTCGCGCTCGACAAGCTCGAGCAGGAAGGCCTCGTGCGCCCGGTCGCCAACGGCGGTGCCGCGCCGACGACGCGCCGCCGCACCGCCCGCGGCGCCCCGCGTGTGATCTACGAGGCGACGCACCAGGGCGCCGAACGCTTCGAGGACTGGATGGCGACCGGCTCCTCGATGGCACCGATGCGCGAGGAGCTCCACCTCAAGCTCGCGCTCTCGCAGCCGCGCAACCTGCCGCGACTGATCGAGCTCACCTACGAGCAGGAGCAGGCCTGCCTCGACCGGCTCGAGCAGCACCGCGGCACCGCGTCGTTCGACGAGGTGCTGGGCGCCGCGCAGCCCTGGTCCGCCGTCGCAAGCCTGATGGTGCGCGACGCCGAGGTCGCCCATCTGCAGGCCACCGTCGAGTGGCTGCGCCGCATCCGCGAGGCGATGATGTGGCTTCAGTGCAGCCCGGAGGCGCTCGCGGCGCGGGGCTAGCGATGTCGCTGCTCTCCCTCGACGCCGTCGGGAAGCGATACGTTCGCGGCTATCGCGAGGTCGTCGCACTCGACGACGTCTCGCTCCACGTCGAGCGCGGCGACTTCGTCGCGATCTGGGGCGGCAGCCGCTCCGGCAAGACGACGCTGCTGCGCGTCGCCGCCGGCATCGAGACGCCCGACGCGGGCGCGGTCACCTACGCCGGCAGCAAGCTCGTGGCGCTCTCGCGCCGCCGCCGGGCCCGCCTGCTGCTGGACGAGATCGGCTGCGTGTGGCAGACCGGGCGCATCACGCGCGGACTCTCGGTGCTCGACCACGTCGCGCTGCCCCGCTTTCGCGGGCGCAGCCACACCCAGGCGCGCCGCGAGGCCCACGACACGCTCGAGCGTGTCGGCGCCACGCATGCCGTCCACGCCCGCTGGCACGAGCTGTCCGACGGCGACCGCACGCGCGTGGCGCTCGCGCACGCCCTGATCCGCCGCCCGAAGCTGCTGCTCGCCGACGAGCCGACCGCGAACCTCAACATGATCGAGCGCGAGCAGGTGCTGATCGTGTTGCGCTCGATCGCGGAGGAGGCCGGCGTCGCCGTCGTCATGACCGCTCCCGACGCACCCAACCTGTTGCAGTCGCATCGCCTCATGTCGCTTGCCGGAGGACGTCTGATCAAGCCGCGCTCGGAGCAGAACGGCATGTTGATCGACTTCCCCGGCGCGAGCGAGCGCTCAAGCCGCCACGGATAATCGCTTCATGCTCGAGCTTCGCGAGGTGCGCAAGCACTACGCGGGACCAAGCGGGGAGACGATCCGCGCCGTCGACGGGGTCTCGCTGACCGTCGCAGCAGGCGAGCTCGTCGCGCTGTACGGCCCGAGCGGCTCCGGCAAGTCGACGGTGTTGTTCCTCGCAGCGGGCATCGCCCAGCCCGACAGCGGCGCAGTGCTGTTCCAGGGCCGCGATCTCGGGCGCCTGTCGCGCCGGGACGCGGCGCGCCACCGACGCAGCGCGCTCGGATTCGTCTTCCAGTCTCCGCGGCTCGTCCCCGGACTGACCGCCGTCGACAATGCCGCATTGAAGCTGATGGCCGAGGGGGCGAGCCGCAACACGGCGCGCCGGCGCGTCGCGCCGCTGCTCGACCTGCTCGGGCTCGCGGGTCGGACCGACCAGCCGGCGGCGCTGCTGTCGCATGGCGAGCGCCAGCGCGTCGCGCTCGCGCGCGCGCTCGCGAACGAGCCGCGCCTGGTGCTCGCCGACGAGCCGACGGGCAGCCTCGACTCGCGTCGCGGACGCGAGGTCCTCGCGCTGCTCTCGAGCGTCTGCCGCGAACGCGACATCGGCGTCCTGCTCGTCACCCACGACGCCGCCGGAGCCGCGTACGCGGACCGCGTCCACACGCTGAGCGACGGCCGGCTCGCGCCACACGTCGCCGACGGCGCCGCCGCCCCGCGCGACGCGGCAACGCCGCAATGAGACTGGCCAACCTCCTCTTCCTCTACGTCCAGCGCGTCCGCACGCATCCGATCCAGGAGCTCGTGGCGCTGCTCGGGATCGCGGTCGGCGTCGCGCTCGTGTTCGCGGTGCAGGTGGCGAACACGAGCGTCGCCGGCTCGGTCGAGCAGCTCATGCGCGGCATCAGCGGCAGGGCCGCGCTGCAGGTGTCCGCACGCGACGCGCACGGCTTCTCGACGCGAATCGCCGACCGGATCGCACGGCTGCCGGACGTGCGGGCGAGCGCCCCGCTGCTGGAACAGCGCGTGAACGTCGAGCATCGCGGCGTGCTGCGCACGATCGACCTGATCGGCGGCGACGAGCGGCTCGCGGGACTCGGGGGCGACCTGGTGGACGAGCTCAGCTCCCCCCACCTTCGACTCACGCGTGCGCTCGCGCTGCCGGCGCCGCTCGCACGAGGCCTGGGCGTCGATACCGGCGACAGCGTGCGCATCGCGACCGGGGTCCGCTCGCAGCTCGTGCCGGTCGCCGCCGTGCTCGGGCGCGATCAGATCGGCAATCTTGTCACGAGCCCGATCACGCTCGCCCCGCTGCGATATGCGCAGGTGCTCAGCGGCATGTCCGGCCGTGTCACACGCGTGCTCGTGGCTGCGCGACCCGGCCGCCTCGCGCAGGCGCAGGCAGAGCTGATGCAGATCGCCGCGGGTCGGCTGAACGTGAGCAGTCGCGACGCCGAGGTGCGCCTGCTTCACCAGGCAACCGCGCCAAACGATCAATCGACCGCCCTGTTCGCGGCGATCAGCGCGCTCGTGGGCCTGTTGTTCGCGTTCAACGCGATGCTGCTGACCGTTCCGGAGCGACGCCGCTTCATCGCCGACCTGCGGCTCGAGGGGCTCGGCGACATCGCCGTCGTCCGGCTGATCGTGTTCGACGCGCTCGTGCTCGGCATCGTCGCCTCCCTGCTCGGGCTGTTCCTCGGCGACCAGCTGTCCCGCCACGCCTTCCATGCCGTGCCGGGCTATCTGTCATACGCGTTCACGGTCGGCGACGAGCGGATCGTGGAAGCACGGAGCGTCGTGCTCGCGGTCGCGGGCGGCATCGCTGCGACGCTGCTCGCCTCGTTTCGCCCGCTCAGCGACCTGCTGTCCCGACGCCCGCTCGACGACGTCTATCGCGAGGATGACGAGCGTGGCGAGGACGCGCTCGTGCAGCGTCGGTGGCTGCTTGCGGGCGGCGCCGTGCTCGCGCTCGCCGCGACGCTCGTCCTCGTGACGGCGCCGGAAGTGACCGTCGTGGGCATCGGCCTGCTCGTCGGGGCCATGCTGCTGTGCATCCCGAGCATCCTCGGCGGCACCCTGCGCCTGATCGACCGGCTCAGCCGCCGCCTGCGCAGTGCCGTGCTCGTCGTCGCCGTCGGGGAGCTGCGCGCGACGTCGACGCGGTCGATCGCGCTCGCGGCGACCGGAGCGCTCGCGGTCTTCGGCAGCGTCGCCGTCGAGGGCGCTCACCTCGATCTGCAGCGCGGGCTCGACCGCGACGCGCACGAGCTCAACGCCTCCGCGGACCTGTGGATCACCCCGCGCGGCACGCAGAACGCGTTGGCCACGACCCCGTTCGCCGCCTCCGCGCGGCTGCGCGTGCAGCGAGTCGCCGGGGTGCGCGACGTCCGCATCTACCGCGGCAGCTTCCTCGACGTCGAGGACCGGCGCCTGTGGGTGCTGGCGCCGCCCGTGTCGGACGTCGCGCCGATCCCGCGCAGCCAGCTCGTCGGCGGCGGGCTTGCGCTCGCAACGCAGCGGCTGCGCCACGGCGGCTGGGCCGTCCTCTCGGCCGCGGTCGCGCACGAGCACGGGCTGCGGCTGGGCGACCGCTTCACGCTGCCGACGCCGCGCCCGCAGCAGCTGCGACTGGCCGGCACGATCACGAATCTCGGCTGGGCGCCCGGAGCCGCGATCCTCAACGCCAAGGACTATCGCCGTGCATGGGCGACCAGCGACGCCAGCGCGCTCCAGCTCCAGCTCGAGCCCGGCACCAACCCGACGACAGCCATCCGCAGCGTGCGATCGGCGATCGGCGCGACGAGCGGCCTGCAGGTGGAGACGGCCGCTGCCCGCGAGCAGCGCTATCGCGTCTCGAGCCGACAGGGGCTCAACCGGCTCACGCAGATCTCGATGCTGGTGCTGATCGCGGCGGCGATCGCGATGGCCGCCGCGATGGCGGGCGTCGTGTGGCTGCGGCGCCCGCGTCTCGCGGCGCTCAAGCTCAGCGGCTTCGACGACGCCGCGGTCTGGCGCACGCTGGTGCTGGAGAGCGCCATCGTGCTCGGCGTCGGCAGCTCGATCGGCGCACTGTTCGGACTTTATGGTCAATTGATGCTTACAAGCTGGCTGCGCGATTCAACGGGATTCCCGACGAGCTACGCAGCCGCACTCCCGCTCGCGCTCTCGGTTTTTGCCGGCGTGACGGTCGTTGCGGTGGGAATTGCCGCTCTGCCGGGCTTGCTTGCAGCTCGCACGCCGCCCACGACGAGTCTTCAAGAGGAATAGCGAACAGTCAACGTTCGTCCAATCGGCAACGTTCGTCCAATGCAAGATTAAGAACGTCCACCCGACCTCCTACGCTTCAATGTGTGCCGTCGGACTCAGTAGCAGGTCAATCGAGCCACATGCGCGAGTCGCTCGTGCTCGCGCGCATGATGACGCGCTTCTGGCTGCGCACCTACCCGCATCTGCGTGCCGATCTGCGGCGCTGGCAACGGCTCGCCGCGGCGATCCCGAACCCGCAGCTGCGCGAGAGCGCGCTCGCGACGCTACAGCACGAGCGGCTCAACGCCGCGGGCGCCGCGCTCTTCTCCGTGCTCGCCACCGCGCCCGACCCGTCGCTGCTGCGTCTGCTCGTGGCGTTCCAGATCATGTGGGACTACGTCGACACGCTCGCCGAGCAGCCGGCCGAGGACCCGGCCGCGAACGGCACCCAGCTGCATGCCGCGCTCGCCGATGCGCTGGCTCCGGGAACACCGATCGCAGACCACTACCGGCTGCACCCGCAGCGCGACGACGGCGGCTATCTGACAGCTCTCGTCGAGACGTGCCGGGCGAGCTGCGCGGCGCTGCCCGCCTACTCGCACGTTCGCGAGACGGCAGTCGCGGAGGCGCGTCGCGCAGCAGTTCAGGGGATCAACCACGCTCCCGCCCCAGCGCGCGAGCCGGCGCTGCGTCGCTGGGCCTCGGCCCAGGCCGGCGGCGAGGACGTGAGCTGGTTCGAGCTGGCTGCAGCGGCCAGCTCGTCGCTCGCGATCCACGCGCTGCTCGTCGCAGCGGCCGACCCGCGCACGACCGCGGCAACCGTGGACGCGATCCACCAGACGTACTTCCCATGGGTCTGCGCGCTCAGCACGCTGCTCGACAGCCTCGTCGACGAGACGGAGGACGCCGTCAGCGGCAACGTCAGCTTCATCGCGCACTATGCCTCGCGCGCGCAAGCGCAGGAGCGGCTGCGCGAGGTCGCGCAGCGCTCGACGCAGCTGGCCAGGCGCCTGCCGTCCGGCGGACAGCACGCCGTGATCGTCGCCGGCATGGTCGCGATGTATCTCTCCAACGACGCCGCCTGGACGCGCGCAGCGCGCCCGACGACGATCGCGGTGCTGCACGCATCCAGCGCCGTCGCGCTCCCGCTGCTGTGCCTGATGCGCGTGATGCGCGCTATTCAGTTCTGAATGATCGTCAGTGGGATTGCCGCAACGGCGGCGATTCACGACGATGGACGATGATGATGAGCGGATCCGCGCCGGCGATGCAGGAGGCGGGCGACGTGGCGTTCGCCCTCTGCGAGGCAGCGGGCATCGCGACGCGCACGCATGCCGTGCTCGGCGTGCTGTGGGGCAGGCTCGACGCGTTTGCCGTCGATTCGAGCGACACACGTCACCTCGCCGCCAACGAGCTCGAGCAGCTCGTGGGGATGAGCGAGGAGGTCGCAGAGCTTGCCTCGCAGATCGCGCTCATCCTCGCCGGACTCCCGCACGATCCCGTGGTCGCTGAGGAGCGGGAGTTGACCGGCGCCGCACGCGCGGCGCTCGCAGACGGCATCGCCGATCACCGCCGAGCCTTCGCGGCGGCGAGCCTGCTCACCGCAGCTCAGGGCTTCCCGGCGCTCGCCGACGCCCTGATCGATACCGATGCCCACGCATACTGGACCGCTCGCGTCGTCGACATGCTCGCTGCCTTCCGCGACGTCGACGACCTCAGAGCGCGCCAGGCGGCCGCGCTCGCCGGAGTCGGCGCGACGGCGTGCTTCTGCGAGCTCGCGCCGGAGCGCGTCCTCGAGCTGGCGCACACGCTGCGCCAGCTCGGGGCGCGCTGCTGAGCTGCGCGCTCAGCTCGCGGTCAAGCCGATCGGGCAGCTGACGCCCGTGCCGCCGATCCCGCAGTAGCCCGCCGGGTTCTTCGCGAGGTACTGCTGGTGGTAGTCCTCGGCGTAGTAGAACGGGTGGGCGGGGTCCGACTCCGCGATCTCGGTCGTGATCTCGCCGTAGCCGGAGCCGCGCAGAACCTCCTGGTAGGCATCCCGCGACGCGAGCGCGGCGTCGCGCTGCGCCGCCGTCGTCCAGTAGATCGCCGAGCGGTACTGCGTGCCGACGTCGTTGCCCTGGCGCATGCCCTGCGTCGGGTCGTGGCCCTCCCAGAACAGCTTCAGCAGCGCCTCGTAGCTCGTCGCGCCCGGGTCGAAGACGACGAGCACCGCCTCGGTGTGTCCGGTCTGCGCGGAGCAGACCTCCTCGTAGGTCGGGTTGGGCGTGAAGCCGCCGGCGTAGCCGACCGCCGTCGTGTGGACGCCGGGCGCCTGCCAGAAGATCTTCTCCGCGCCCCAGAAGCAGCCGAGGCCGAAGATCGCCTGCTCGAAGCCGTCGGGGAACGGCGGGCGCAGCGGCGTGCCGAGCACCTCGTGGCGCGCCGGCACCGGCATCGCCTGCTCGCGTCCGGGCAGCGCGCGCTCCGCGTCGACCATGTCGCTCTTGCGTGTGAGGAATCGCATCATGCGCTCACTGTAGTCCCACCGCATTACGCCGGGATGACGCGAGGGCGAGCAGGCGCGCAAGCAGGTAGGCGACGACGAGCAGCCCCGCGATCGCGGCGCCCGCGGCGACGCGCGCGTAGTAGGAGAGGTAGAGGCCGGCGACCCCGGCGACGATCGCGAGCGCGACGGCCAGCGCCATCGTCGCGCCGAAGCGCCGCGCGAGCAGGCGTGCCGCGGCGGCAGGCGCCACGAGCACCGCGACGACGAGCAGGTTGCCGAGCCCCTGCACCGCGACGAGCACGGCGAGCGCCAGCAGCACGAGCAGCACCACGTCGACGAGCGCGGGCGAGGCGCCGACGCCGCGCGCGCTGCCGCGATCGAAGCCGACCGCCAGCAAGCGCCAGTGCGCCAACCACAGGACGAGCAGCACGACCGCCGCGAGCGCCGCGGCGAGCGCCAGATCGCCCGCGCTCGTCCCGAGCACGTCGCCGAACAGCAGCCCCTGGATCCCCGGCGGAGAGGCGGGCGAGAGCGCGAGCAGCGCACCGAGCCCGAACAGCGTCGTGACCGCGACCGCGACCGCGTCGTCGCGGCCGATCCCCGGCACGCGGCCGGCGAGCGCGACCGCAAGCGCGGCGACGAGGATGCCCGCCGCCCCGCCGAGCACGAGCGGGATCCCCGCCAGCGCCGCCAGCACCAAGCCCGGGAACATCCCGTGCGCGAGCGACTCGGCACCGTAGGAGAGCTCGCCGAGCACGATCCAGCAGCCGAGCGTGCCGCCCACGAGCCCGAGCACGATCACCTCCAGCAGTGCCCGTCGCATGATCCCCTGCGACCACGGATCGCCGAGCGCGTGCAGCACGGTGGCCGTCATGCGTGCTCGTGGTGGTGGGGCGGCAGGATCGCGCGGGTGCCGTGGGCCGGGTCGCCGTCGGCGCTCGGCAGGGTCACGATCTCGCCGCCGTAGGTGGCCGCGAGCACCTCGACGGACAGCGCCGCCGCGGGCGGTCCGAACGCGAGCTGGCGGCCGTTGAGGCACAGCACGCGATCCCACCGGCGCGCCTGCTCGAGGTCGTGTGTCGCGATCAGCACGCCGCGGCCCTCCCCCGCGAGCGTGCTCAGCAGCGCCTCGAGCTGCGCCGCGCTCGTCCGGTCGAGCCCCGTGAACGGCTCGTCGAGCAGCAGGATCCGCGCCTCCTGGACCAGCGCCCGCGCGATCAGGACGCGCTGGCGCTGACCGCCGGACAGCTCGCCATACGTGCGGCCGGCGAGCGCCCCGAGACCGACGCGCTCGAGCGCCGCGTGAGCCGACGCGCGCTCGAGGCGACCCGGACGCCGCCACCACGGTCGCCCCGCGATCGTCCCCATCAGCGCGACGTCGAGTGCGCTGACGGGGAAGTCGAGCCGCGAGCGCTCCGTCTGCGGGACGCTGCCGCAGCGTCCGGCGAGCGCGAGCTCACCGGCGAGCGGACGCAGCTCGCCGAGCAATGCGCGGAAGAGCGTCGTCTTGCCGCCGCCGTTGGGGCCGAGCACGGCGATCCGCTCGCCCGGCTCCAGCGCGAAGGCGACGTCGCGCAGGACGGGCGGGCCGTCATAGCCGACGACGAGCCCGCTGGCCGTCAGGAGCGCGCTCACACCGCCTCCGCCGGCCGCGGGCGCGACCGGCCGACCGCCGGCGCACGCAGCAGCGCGACGAGCGCGAAGGCGCCGCCGGCGACCACGGCGATCGTCGCGCCGGGCGGCGCGTTCAGCTTCACCGACAGCCAGAGGCCGGCCGTTCCCTCCAGCGCGGCCAGGGCCGCAGTCGTGCACTGCCACGACACGATCCGGCGCGTCAGCAGCCGCGCCGTGACGGCCGGCACGACGAGCAGCCCGGTCACGAGCAGCGCGCCGACGGCGGAGAGCATCGCGACGGCGGCGAGCGCCGTGAGCACGAGCAGCGCCAGGTCCGCCGCCGACGAGCGCACGCCGAGCGCGGGCGCCGCCGCGGGATCGAAGCCGACCGCGAGCCAGCGGCGCTGCAGCAGCGTCGTCGCGACCAGCGCGACCAGCGCGACACCGGCGGCGAGGCGCACGTCGCCGGCGTCGATTGCGAGCAGGCTGCCGAACAGCAGCGTCTCGACGTGCGCGGCGGAGTGGAAGACGTCGGAGGCGAGCACGATCCCGAGCGCGAGCGCGGCGACGAGCACGAGCGCGGTCAGCACGTCGTGCCCGCTGCGCCCGCGCGCCGCGAGTCGCCCGACGGCGAGTGCGAGCAGCAGCGCCGCGCCGAACGCGCCGAGCGGGGCGGCGAAGCCGAGCCCGTCCGCGAGCACGAGCCCGGGGAACGTCGCGGCCGCCGCCCCGTGGACGGTGAAGGCGAGGCCGCGCAGCACGATCCAGCTACCGAGCGTGCCCGCCAGCAGCGCGAGCACGAGCACCTCGACGAGCGCGCGCTGCACGAACGGGAGCTGGAAGGGCTCGAGCATCCGCCGTCGAGCATAATGGGAACGAGTCTAATTCGCATCTGGGCGCTACGATCGGCTCGATGGCTTCCACGACGCAGCCGAGCTGGGACGAGCACACGCTTGCGACGCTGGCGCAGGCGGGCTTCCGCCGCGGCGGCGCGCGCAACGCCGTCGTCGAGCTGCTCGCCGCCCAGGACTGCGCGCTCACCGCACAGGAGATCGACGAGCGGCTGCGCGCCGATGGACGTGCCGTGGGCCGCGCGAGCGTCTACCGCATCCTCGAGCTGTTCACGGAGCTGAAGCTCGTGACGCGGATCGACGTCGGCCAGGGCGTCGCGCGCTATGAGCCGCTGCAGCCCGGCGGCGATCACCATCACCATCTCGTCTGCGATCGCTGCGGGCGGATCGCACCGTTCGAGGACCCCGCGCTGGAGCAGGCGATCGAGCGCGTCTCGCGCCGCCTCAGCTTCGCCGTCGCCGACCATGACGTGGTCCTGCGCGGCACCTGCGGCGACTGCCGCCCAAGCGCCTAGCGCTCGCCCCCCCACGCGATTGCCGCGGGGCTCAACGCGACTCTGGTAGAAGACACCGCGGAGGTGCTCGGCTCCGGGGGAGCGAGCCGGCACGCGATCAGGGGGACGTCAGGATGTGGCTCGACCGGGTCTGCTCAGCCGCGCGCGACAGACGGCGCGCGCTGGTGCTGTGCGCGCTGGCGGTCGGTGTGCTCGCGGGCTGCGGTGGCAGCCAGCGGCAGGTCTCCAGCATCCGCAGAACCACCTGGACGGCGCCGAACGCCGGCATCGACAACGCACGCCAGGTCGGCGGGCCGATCGACTCCTCGACCGTCTCACGGCTCCGCGTCGCCTGGAGGCTGCCGCTGGTCTCGAGCTACGCCACCACGCCCGTCGTCGCGAACGGAGTGCTCTACACGCAGGACCTGAGCTCGAACGTGCTCGCGCTTCGGCTGCACAGCGGAAAGCTGTTGTGGGAGAAGCGATTCGACGCGACGGACATAGGCCCCAACGGCGTGAACGTCGTCGACGGACGCGTGTACGGCGCGACTCCGAGACAGGCGTTCGCGCTCGACGCCCGGACCGGCAAGGTGCTGTGGAGGAAGACGATCGCGCGGCGCGCGGGCGATACGGTCGACATGGCGCCGGGCCACTGGAAGCGGACGGTCTACGTCTCCACCGCGGTGCAGGGCCCCGGAGCGGTGGGCACGCTGTGGGCGCTCGACGCCGCGACGGGCAGGACGCGATGGAGATGGGAGCAGGTCCCGCGCGGCCTGTGGGGCGATCGCAAGCTGAACGCAGGGGGCGGCCTCTGGCACCCCCCGGCCTTCGACGGCCGTGGCGGGCTCTACATGGGCATCGCGAATCCACTCCCCTTCCCGGGGACGACGGAGCTCCCGTGGGGCGCGAGCCGCCCCGGGGCCAATCGCTGGAACAACTCGATCGTCAAGCTCGACGCACGCACCGGGCGCTTCATCTGGGGCCGCCAGGTGCTGCCCCACGACATCTACGACTGGGACCTCGAGTGCCCGGTGATCCTCACGACCGTGCAGCACAGACGTGTGGCGCTGGCCGCCGGCAAGATGGGCGTCGTCTACGCCTTCGACGCCATGACGGGCACGCGTCTGTGGAAGCAGCCCGTCGGGATCCATAACGGACACGACGGCGACAACCTGCTCGCGCTGCACAAGGACTACGACGGGCTCAAGCCGCCGATGAAGATCTATCCGGGCAACTGGGGCGGCGTCGAGACGCAGATGGCGTCGGACGGCGCCACCGTCTACGTGCCCGTGAACAACCTCTACATCGTCTATCGCTCGCAGACGTCCGCGACTTCGCAGGACACGTCGAAGGGCACCGGCGAGATCGTCGCGCTCGACGAGGCCACGGGAAGCGTCAAGTGGGATCGCAAGCTCCCGCACTCCGTCTACGGAGCGGCGAGCATCGCCAACGACCTCGTCTTCACCACGACCTACGACGGCATGCTGTGGGCGTTGAACCGGGACACCGGCGAGATCGTGTGGAGATCCAGGCTCCCGGCCGGCACGGACGCCCCGGTCGCGATCTCCGACGACATGCTCATAACTGCCGGAAGCCTCCAGATCGCGGCAGGCCAGAAAGCACAGATCGTCGCGTATCGCCTGGGCCGCTAGCGCGATCGTCGGCGGCGACCACACGCTCCACGAGGTAGAGCGGACGCTCCAGCACCTGGGCGTGGACGCGCGCCAGGTAGCGCCCGATGATGCCGGCGCTGACCAGCTGCGCGCCACCCAGGAACAGCACGGCGATCATGATCCACACGCCGATCGAGGCGCTTATGCCGCCGAGCGCCGTCACGAGCAGGATCGTCAGCGCGGCCAGCCCGCTGAGCAGCGACAGCACGATGCCGAGGTAGCTGGCGAGCAGCAGCGGAACGTCGGAGAAGGAGGTCAGCGCCTCGACCGCGAGCCGCAGCAGCGCCGGGTAGGAGGCGCCGCGGCCCGCGCGGCGCCCCGCGCGCCGGTACTCGATCGGCACCTGCTCGTAGCCGACCCACGCGATCATCCCGCGCAGGAAGCGCCGTCGCTCGGGCATGAAGCGGACGGCGTCGACCACGCGGCGCGACATCACGCGGAAGTCGCCGGCCTGGCCCTGATACGGCGTACGCGCAAGCCGTTGCATCAGCGCGTAGAAGCCGGTGGCGAGCATCCGCTTGAGCAGGCTCTCGTCGCGCCCGATGCGTCGCGCGTAGACGACGTCGGCGCCGGCGACGGCACGCGCGACCATCTCCGGGATCAGCTCCGGCGGGTCCTGCAGATCGGCGTGCAGGAGCGCGACATGGCTTCCGCGCGCATAGTCCATGCCCGCCGACATCGCGATCTCCATCCCGAAGTTGCGTGACAGGCGCACGAGGACCACGTGCGGGTGCTCGCGCGCCAGTCCCTCGATGATCTCGACCGAGCGATCGACGGAGCCGTCGTCGACGTAGATCAGCTCATGGCCGCCCGCGAGGGCGCCCAGCGCGCCATCGACCCGCCGCTGCAGCTCCGGCAGCACGTCCTCCTCGTTGAAGACGGGAACGACCACCGACACGAGCGGCGTCGCGCCGTGAGAGTTAATGGACATAATTGATGTATCCGCAGCGATACGCAGCGGACCAAAGGCCGTAAACTATCCCCCTCGCGGCACAACCGTCCCCGTCAGCCCGCAATTCTAGCAAGAGCGGTCAAGCGATCGACACCGCTCTGGTACGTTCGCCCGGGATGGCAGGCACACCGGTAACGTCGGGTGCTCGCGATGCAGCGGCAGCGCCTGCGCGCGCGAGCTTTCGCACGCCCACGCCCGCTGAGACGGCGTGGATCGCCGCGCTGCCGTGCGCGCTCGTCACCGTCGCGGCGATCTACCTGATCGGACCGCCGCTCGGACGGGCCCTGCTGTCCCCCGGCTCGGCGACGTTCTGGCGCGGCGTCGGGATCATGCCCGAGCCCGTGGAGCACGGGCGCTATGCGGTCGCGCTCGTCGGTCCGCTGCTGCTGGCGCTCGTCACGTTCACGCGCACGCGCCGCCCGCAACGCCCGTTGCCGGCCGCGCTGATTCGTGCGCTCGTCGTGCTCAGCCAAGCGCTCACGGCCGGCTTCCTCGTCGCCTGCCTGCTCGCACAGCACGACGTCCTGCTGCGCGCCGACGTCCCGCCGCAGCAGCCCGACCAGATCTTCACGCTCGCCACGCTAGCCGCAGCGGCCGCGCTCGCGCTGGTGTTCCTCGTCGGCGTGCGCATCCGGCCGCTCGTCGCGCGCGCGGCCCGCGCGGTACGGGAGACCGGCACCCGGCGCGGCGTCTGCGTCGTCGTCGCGGCCGCGTTCACCGCCGCCTGGCTGTTGACGGCGATCAACACCGACGCATCGGCCGGCAAGGCGCTCGGCAACAACCTGCTCCCGTGGGATGCGAGCGAGACGTTCGCCGTGCTCAACGGCCGCACGCCGCTCGTCGACTTCCACGCGCAGTACTCCCAGCTGTGGCCGCTGCTCGCCGCCGCGGTGATGGCGCTCACGGGAAGCGCCACGCTGATCGCGTGGACGACGACGATGGCGACGATCAGCGGGCTCGCGATGCTCGGGATCTACGCGGTCTTCCGGCGCATCACGAGGAGCTCCGTGCTCGCGCTCGCGCTCTATCTCCCCTTTCTCGCCACAAGCTACTTCATAGCCACGAACGCGACCGTGAACCGCTTCAGCCCGGCGGGCATCTTCAGCATCTGGCCGATGCGCTACGGCGCGCCCTATCTGCTGGCATGGCTCACGGTGCGGCACGTCGGCGGCGCCGGCCCGCGCCGTGCATGGCTGCTGTTCACCGCCGCCGGCCTCGTCGCGATTAACAACCCGGAGTTCGGGATCGGCGCGTTCGCGGCGACGCTCGCGGCACTCGCATGCGGCGAGCCGTCGCGCTCGCTGCGAGCGGTGCGACGCCTGCTCGCCGGCGCGGGCGCCGGCCTGCTCGGCGCCGGACTGCTCGTGGCGCTGGTGACGCTGGTGCGGTCCGGGCAGCTGCCGCACTTCGGCTGGGTGCTCGAGTACTCGCGGCTCTACGGCGTCGAAGGCTGGGCACTGGAGCCGATGGCGTGGATCGGCCTGCACATCGCGATCTACGTGACGTTCGCCGCCGCCATCGGCGTCGCGGCCGTCCGCGTCGTCGAGCGGCGCCGCGAACCGCTCCTGACGAGCATGCTGGCGTGGAGCGGCGTGTTCGGCCTGTTCGCTGCGAGCTACTACGTCGGGCGCTCGGACCCGCTCAACCTCGTGTGCCTGCTGTCCGCATGGTGCCTGGCGCTGACGCTGCTGCTGGTCGCCGTCGTGCGCGGGCAGCTCGCGCGCGGCTGGCGCCGCCCGGGCCTCGCGGGGGTCGCAGTCGTCTTCGGCTTCGCGCTGGCGATCTGCTCGCTGTCGCAGCTCCCGACGCCGTGGTCGCAGATCGCGCGCATGCGGCACCACACCCGCATCCCGATCTTCGAGCAGCCGCGCGCGACCCGCTTCGTCGCGCAGGCGACGACGCGAGGCGAGCACGTCGGGATCCTGATCGCGCTCGGGCACCGGATCGCCCACGAGGTCGGCGTCGTGAACGTCGCTCCGTACGCGAGCATCGTGACGATGCCGACCGTGCAGCAGCTGCGGCGCACGATCGCCGTCCTGCGCGCGGCGCACGCGCGCAAGCTGTTCGTCGCGCAGCTGGACCTCGAACAGGGGATCCTCCCCGAAGAGCTGGCGCTGCTGAGACGCGAAGGCTTCACCGCGGTGCGCAGAGACGCGCACTTCACCGAGCTGCTCGACATGCGGCCGGAGGCGTAGGAGCGAGCGTGGCCGCGAGATCCCCGCCGCTGCCCTCGTTCCCCGCGCGCGCGGCGCACGTGCCGTCCGCCTCGAACGGGGCGCTCGACCCTGGTCAGATCGCCTGGCTTGCCGCACTCCCCTGCGCGCTGCTGACGCTTGCGGGGATCCTCGTGCTCGGCGCCCCGCTGGGTCACGCCTTCCTCGGCCCGCGTCCCGTGACGTTCTGGACGCCGGTCCAGCCGATACCCGAGCCGGTCGAGCACGGCCGCTTCCTGATCGCGCTGCTCGGCCCCCCGCTGCTCGCCGCGATCGTGCTCGCGAGCGTGGGCCGGAGGCCGCGGCTGCCCGCACGCACCGCAGATCGGCTCGTGCTCGCAAGCCAGGTGCTGCTGCTCGCCTTCTGCGCGCTCTGCCTCGCGGCACAGAACGACATCCTCTTCAACACCGACTCGACCTACTGGGAACGCACGCGCTTCTTCACGCTCCCCACGCTCGTGGCGGCGGCGCTGCTGGCGGCGCTGCCGTTCGCGCTGCTGCGCCGCAGCGCCGTCCTCGAGCGCCTGCGCGGGTGGGCGGGCGACACCCGCGCGCGCACCGTCGTCGGCGTCGGCGCGGCCGTGCTGATGACGGTCGTGTTCGTGCTGAGCACGGTCAACACCGAGGCCACGATCGCGACGGCGAACCCGGCGGTCGCGGGCCACGTCCTATGGTCGCTGGACGAGACGTTCGCGATCCTGAACGGGCGCACCCCGCTCGTGGACTTCCACGCCCAGTACGGCCAGCTGTGGCCGTATGTCGCGGCGCTCACGATGACGCTGCTCGGCACGACGATCGGCGTCTACACCGTGACGATGGCGACGATCAGCGGGCTCGCGCTGGTGGCGCTGTACGCGACGCTGCGGCGCCTGGTGCGCAGCTCGCTGCTCGCGCTCGCGCTCTATTTGCCGATCCTCGCCAGCAGCTTCTTCATGAAGCTCGGGCCGCTCGAGAACCGCTACGGCGCCGGCAGCCTGATCAGCCTCTGGCCGATCCGCTACGGCGGGGTGTACCTGCTCGCATGGGCGACGGCCCGTCACGTCGACGGCGCCGCCCCGCGGCGTGGATGGCTGCTGTTCGCGGCCGCGGGGCTCGTGGTGCTCAACAACCCCGAGTTCGGGCTGCCGGTCTTCGGCGCGACGCTCGTCGCGCTCCCCTGCGCGGCGCCGCCGCGGTCGTGGCGGGCGGGAGCGCGACTGCTCGGCGAGGCGGCGGCCGGCCTCGCCGCCGCGACGGCGCTCGTGATCGCGCTCGCGCTCGTGCGCTCCGGTGCGCTGCCGCACTTCGGGCTGCTGTTCGAGTTCTCGCGGCTGTATGCCATCGACGGCTGGGCGATGATCCCGATGCCGAGATTCGGACTCCATCTCGTCGTGTTCCTCACGTTCTCGGCGACGCTCGTGCTCGCGGCCGTCCGCGTCGCGCGCGGCGCCGAGGACCGGCTGCTGACCGCGCTGCTCGCGTGGGCCGGCGCGTTCGGCCTCGGGGCCAGCGCCTACTTCGCCGGGCGCTCCCACCCGCAGGTCCTGATCGACCTCTTCTCGACCTGGGCGTTCGCGCTCGCCCTGCTGGTGGTCGTCGTCGCGCGCGACCTGTCCGCCCGCGGCTGGCGGCGACCCGGGCTCGCACAGCTCGCGGTGCTGTTCGGCTTCGGCCTGATGGCCTGCTCGCTCGCGCAGACGCCGACGCCGTGGTCGCAGATCTCGCGCCTGCGAGCGGGGGACGCGAAGCTCCCCTTCAAGCAGGCGGAAGCCGTCGCGCTCGTGCGCAGGACCACCCACCCGGGCGAGCATGTCGCGATCCTCATATCGCTCAGCCACCGGGTCGCCTACGACGCGGGGGTCGTCAACGTCTCCCCCTATGCCAGCATCGAGTCGATGCCGACTCACCAGCAGTTGAGCGACGTGATCGCCCTCATGCGCAGCCAGCACGTGCGCAAGCTCTACACGTCCTCGCGGTTCATGTTTCCCGAAGAGAGCACGACGATCCAGCGCGCCGGCTTCGCGACCGTCACGCAGGACGGCGACGCGACCGAGCTGATCGACCGCGGCAGCGGCTGAGATCAGCCGCCGGCGTCGCGCGCCAGCTCGGCCGCGGCGTCGATGATCATGTCCTCCTGGCCGCCGACGATGCGGCGGCGGCCGAGCTCCATCAAGACGGCGCGCGGCTCGACGCCGAACTTCGCGCCGGCGCGCTCCGCATGCAGCAGGAAGGACGAGTAGACGCCGGCGTAGCCGATCGAGAGCGCGCCGCGGTCGATGATCTGCGCGCGCGGCATCAGCGGCGCGACGACGTCCTCGGCGACGTCCATCAGCGGGAACAGCTCGGCATCGGTCTCGTGGCCGGAGCGCTCCAGGGCGGCGGCGAGCACCTCGAGCTGGGCGTTGCCGGCTCCGGCGCCGAGGCCGCGCAGCGAGCCGTCGAGCCACGCCGCTCCCGCCTCGACGGCCGCGAGCGCGTTGCCGACGCCGCAGCCGAGGTTGTTGTGTGCGTGGAAGCCGATCGCCGTCTCACCGGCGAGCGCCTCGCGCAGCGCCGCGACGCGCGCCGCCGCGCTGGCCGGCACGAGCGCGCCGGCCGAGTCGACGACGTAGACGACGCGTGCGCCGTAGGACTCCATCAACCGCGCCTGCTGGGCGAGCAGCTGCGGCTCGAGCATGTGGCTCATCATCAGGAAGCCGATCGCGAGCATGTCGTGCTCGGCGGCCCAGGAGATGTGCTGCTCGGCGATGTCCGCCTCGGTGCAGTGCGTCGCCACGCGCGCGACGGAGGCGCCGAGCGCCTGCGCGCGCTTGAGCCGCTCGAGCGTGCCGATGCCCGGCAGCAGCAGCGCCGCGATCCGCGCGCGCTGCACGGCGCCGGCGGCCGCCTCGATCAACGCGTCGTCGGAGTGCGCGGAGCGGCCGTACTGGATCGAGGAGCCGCCGACGCCGTCGCCGTGGGAGACCTCGATCACGTCGATGCCGGCGCGGTCCAGGCCGGCGGCGACGGCCGCGACCTGCTCCGGCGTGAAGGCGTGGCGGACGGAGTGCATGCCGTCGCGCAGCGAGGAGTCGACGAGCGTCACGTGCGTCATGCGGCCACCTCCGCGGCGAGCAGGCGCCGGGCCAGCTCCTCCCCCACCCGCGCCGCCGCGGCGGTCATCACGTCGAGGTTGCCGGCATAGGACGGCAGGAAGTCGCCGGCGCCCTCGACCTCCAGCAGCACGGTCACGAGGTCGCCGTCGACGTCGCAGAGCCGCAGCCGGTAGCCCGGCACGTAGGCGCGCACCTGCTCGGCCATCGTGCGCACCGATTCCTCGATCAGGGCTGCGTCGGGCCGGCGCACCTGCGCGAAGACGGTGTCGCGCATCAGGATCGGCGGGTCGGCCGGGTTGAGGATGATGATCGCCTTCGCCTCGTCGGCGCCGCCCACGAGCTCCAGGCCGCGCGCCGTCGTGACGGTGAACTCGTCGATGTTCTGGCGCGTGCCGGGGCCGGCGCTGGCGGAGGCGATCGTCGCGACGATCTCGCCGTAGGCGACGTCGGCGACGCGATCGATCGCGTGCATCATCGGGATCGTCGCCTGCCCGCCGCAGGTGACGAGGTTCACGTTCGGCTCGCCGAGATGGTCGCCGAGGTTCACGAACGGCACGACGTAGGGCCCGACGGCGGCAGGCGTCAGGTCGACGACGACCTTGCCGGCGGCGCGCAGCAGCGGCGCGTTCGCCAGATGCGCCTTCGCACCCGTCGCCTCGAAGACGAGCGCGACGTCGTCGCGCGCGAGCACCGCCTCGACGCCGCGCGCGCTCGCCTCGACGCCCAGCTCGCGCGCCCGCGCGAGGCCCGGCGAGTCCGCGTAGATCCCGACCATCAGCACCGTCTCGATCGACGGACAGCGCTGCAGCTTCATCAGCAGGTCGGTGCCGATGTTGCCCGGGCCGATGACGGCCGCTTTGACAGGCATGCGTTCCCCCTTCGGCGCGAGCGTATCAGCGCTCGGCCAGCGCGATGCGAACTGCCGCGTCGAAGTCGCGTGGCGAGTCGTTGATCCCGGACGGCGGCGGCGTGCGCACGAGCATCTCCTCGCGCAGCCCGTCGACGAGCGGGCGCACGAGCCCGTTCTCGACCGGCGTCACGAGCATCACCCAGTAGGAGGAGAGCCGCGGGGTGAGCACCGGCACGCGCACGATCAGCGGCGCGCGGCGGTCCATCGCGCGCGCCGTGCGCTCCATCATCTCGCGGTAGCTGAGCGCCTGCGGGCCGCCGAGCTCGACGTCGCCGACGACGTCGTGGCGGTCGCGCAGCGCCGCGAGCGCGGCGGCGACGTCGTCGATCGCGATCGGCTGGGTGCGCGTGTCGATCCAGCGCGGGCAGATCATCGCCGGCAGGCGGCGCACGAGCGCTCGCAGCATCTCGAACGACGCCCCGCCCGCCCCGATCACCATCGCCGCGCGCGCGTGGACGAGCTCGGGCACGTGCGGCGCGAGCAGCTCCGCGACCTCCTCGCGGCTGCGCAGATGCTCCGATGATCCGGTCGCCTCGCCGCCGGAGAGCCCGCCGAGGTAGATCAAGCGCCGCACCCCGGCGCGCTCGGCGGCACGGCCGAAGTTCTCGGCGGCCCGGCGATCGCGCGCGGCGAAATCGTCCGCCTGCCCGCCACGACCCATCGAGTGGATCAGGTAGTAGACGATCTCGACGCCGGCGAGCGCCTCGTCGAGTCCCTCGCCGCTGACCGCATCGCCCTGGACCGCGCGGGCGCCCGGCGGCAACGTCGTCGCCTGCGGCCGGCGGAGCAGGCAGCGCAGCTGGACGTCGGCCTCGCGCGCGAGCAGCGGCGCCAGGCGGGCGCCGATCGCGCCCGAGGCGCCGGTGAGCAGGACGGTGGGGATACCGGCGGTATCGCCGCTGCGATCGATTCCGACACGCGGGGCCCTGCTAGCGTGGCTTGTCGAGTCAACGGACCCTGGAGGCACGGTGCAGCTCGACGGCATCCACCACATCACGTGTATCACCGGCGACGCGCCGCGCAACGTCGACTTCTACGTGCGCGTGCTCGGGCTGCGGATGGTCAAGAAGACCGTCAACCAGGACGACCCGAGCGTCTACCACCTCTTCTACGCCGACGAGCAGGGCAGCCCCGGCGCGGACCTGACGTTCTTCGAGTACCCCGGCGCCCGCCCCGGCCGCGCCGGCGCGGGCATGATCCACCGCATCGCGCTGCGCGTCGCCGACGCCGACGCGCTCGACTTCTGGGCGGCCCGCCTCGACGCCGAGGGGATCGCGACCGAGCGCGACGCGACGAGCCTGCGCTTCGCCGACCCCGAGGGCCTCGGGCTCGAGCTCGCGATCGACGACGGCGCCGACGCGCCGCTCGCCGCCGAGGCGCCCGACATCCCCGCCGCGCACGCGCTGCGCGGGTTCGCCGGCGTGCGCGCGTACGCGGTCGCGCCGGAGCGCACCGAGCAGCTGCTGCGCGACGTGCTCGGCTTCGTCGAGGAGGACGGCCGCTGGGTCTCGCGCGGCCCGCGCCGCCACGGGTACTACGTCCAGGACCCGGCGCCCGCGGAGCGCGGAATCGGCGGCGCCGGCACCGTGCACCACATCGCGTTCGCCTCCGAGGACGCGGACATCGAGGCGTGGGACGACGCCTACGCGCGCGCCGGTCGCCAGACGTCGGGCCTCGTCGACCGCTTCTACTTCCGCTCGGTCTACTCGCGCGAGCCCAACGGCGTGCTGTTCGAGCTGGCCACGCTCGGCCCCGGCTTCTCGGCCGACGAGCCCCAGGCGGAGCTCGGCCGCCGGCTTGCGCTGCCGCCGAAGCTCGAGCACCTGCGCGCCGAGATCGAGCCCGCGCTCACGCCGCTTTCCGACCCGCGCGCGTCGAGCCGCGTAAGCTAACCGCCGCCCGCTCGCGCGGCCCCGCAACGATCGCCGGGCTGGCGGGTTCATTCCCCCTGATGCACGACGAGATCGATCGACGAGACCTGCTGCGGCGGGCCGGGCAGACGGCCGCCGGCCTCGGCTTCGCCTCGCTTGCCGGCTGCGGTGACTCGAGCGCCCAGACCGTCAAGAGGGTCGCCCGCACCGCCGCCTCGCTGCGCACGCGGGTGCCGCAGAAGCGCAAGGGCGAGGTGCCCAACCTGCTGCTGGTGATCATCGACAGCGTCCGCGCCGACCATCTCGGCAGCTACGGGCGCAAGAACGCGCACACGCCGAACCTCGACGCGCTCGCGCGCGAGAGCCTGCGCTTCACGAGCGTCTACCCGGAGGCATTCCCGACCGGTCCGGCGCGCGCGACGATCTACGGCGGGCGGCGGATCTTCCCGTTCCGCGACTGGCACGCGCCGCCGCCGGACATGCCGAAGTCGCCCGGCTGGCAGGACATCCCGGCGCAGAACCTGATCACGACGCTGCGCGCGGCGGGCTTCTTCACCGCGATCGCCGTCGACACCCCGTGGGTGCTCGTGCCTTCCCAGAAGGCGTTTCACCAGTCGCCGCACCGCTACGTGCCGATCCCCGGTCAGACCGGCACCGTCACGCAGCCGGCGAGCCGCATCAGCGACGCCGAGCTGGCGCGCTGGGTGCCGCCGAAGATCCTCAGCTCCAGCTCCGCCGGGAAGATGCGCCAGTACCTCGCCAACCAGCTCGGTCGCCGCTCGGAGGCGGACTATCAGCCGGCGCGCGTCTTCACCGCCGCGACGCAGCTGCTGGAGGAGGCGAACCGGCAGAACAAGCCGTGGTGCGTGATCGCCGACTGCTTCGACCCGCACGAGCCGTGGGACCCGCCGGACAAGTACATCAAGCTGCACGGGGGCTCGCTGACGCGTGCGTGGGAACCCGGCACGGTGCTGAACGGCACGACCCGAACGAACGGCCTCGGGCGCGCCGACGTCCAGCAGATGAAGGCGCTCTACCGCGCCGAGCTGTCGATGTCCGACCACTGGTTCGGCAACTTCATGCAGCGCTTCCACGAGCTGAACCTCGAGGGCGAGACGCTCGTGATGTTCCTCTCCGACCACGGCTTCCTGCTCGGCGAGCGCGGCTACGTGGCGAAGATGGCGACGCAGTGCCATCCGGAGCTGATCCACGTGCCGATGCTGATCCGCGACCCCGAGGGCAAGGGCGCGCGCACGACGACCGACTACTTCACCCAGACGCAGGACGTCGCCTCGACGCTGCTCGCCGGCGTCGACGTCGCCCGCCCCTCGTTCATGGACGGGCAGAACCTGCTGCCGCTGCTCGAAGGCAAGACGCGGCGGTTGAAGAAGCGCACGTACGTGACGGGCGCCTACAGCTCGATCGTCTACGCCCGCGACCGCCGCTGGGCCTACATGGGCGACAACCAGAACGTCGACCCGCGCCTCTACGACCACAAGCGCGACCGCCGCGAGGTCCACGACGTCGCCGCCGCCCACCCCGGCCAGATCCACAAGATGTACGCCGGGATGCTCGAGCGCGACGGCGGCGGGCCGTTGCCGCGGTTCAGCTAGCGGCTACCCCCGCAGCGTCTTCTGCATCCGCCGTTCGATCGCGGCGGCCATCGTCTGCTCGAAGCCCGCTCGCACCGCTTCGGTCGCGAGCGGGCGCAGGCGCGCGAGCGCGTCGCTGAGCTGCGCCCACTCCTCCGGCGAGCGCTTGGCGGGGTCGACCTCGCCGCCGGCGACGTCCTCGACGAACAGGCGCACGAACGACTCGGCGATCGCGCGCGAGTGGCGCTGGATCTGCTCGGCGACGGCGAGCGCGTGCAGCGGCGGCACGCCCATCGAGGCGAGCTCCTCGCCGGCGCGCAGCAGCGTCGGGCTGGGGATCTCGAAGCGGCCGTCGCCGAGCGGGCGGATCAGGCCGAGCCGCTCGGCCTTGCGCACGACGCGCTCGTCGATGCTCCCGATCCGCGCGACGAGATCCTCGCCCGTCGCGACCTCGGGCTCCTCGCTGAACGCGCTCAGCACCGCGCGGCCGAAGTCGAGCACCTGCTGGCTGGCGCCGTTGGAGGCGCTGATGAGCCGCTCGATCGCCTTGAGGTTGAAGCCCTCCGCCTGCAGGTCCTGGATCAGACGCAGGCGCGCGGTGTGCTCTGGGCCGTAGTAGCCGGTGCGCGCGCGCACGTCGGGCGGCGGCAGCAGGCCGCGCGACTGGTGCGCGCGGATGTTGCGCACGGTCATGCCCGTCTCGCGCGCCAGCTCGTCGATCGTCAGCTCTCCGGTGCGCCGATCGGTCATCGGCACATCCTACGGAGCGATCCCGGTCACGCCGTGAGCACGAGCGGCGGCGCGTCGCGGCGCACGACGATCGTGTGCTCGACGTGGGCGGAGCGCGAGCCGCCCTCCGTCACGAGCGTCCAGCCGTCGTCGAGCGGGCGCACCTCGCTGTCGCCGGCGGCGATGATCGGCTCGATCGTGATCACCAGCCCGTCCGTGAGCAGCTGGTCGTCGGTCGGATCGGCGACGTTCTGGACGCTCGGCTGCTCGTGGATGCGGCGGCCGATGCCGTGGCCGGTCAGCTCGTGCAGGACGGTGAAGCCGCGCCGCTCGACCTCCGCCTGAACGGCGACACCGATCGCGTTGACCGGCCGCTCGGCACGAGCGGCGGCGATCCCCTTCTGCAGCGCCGCCTGCGCCGCCGCGCAGAGACGCGCGCTTGCGGGCTGGGGACGGCCGACCGGGACCGAGACGCACGCGTCGGCGTAGTAGCCGTCGAGCTCGGCGGTGACGTCGAGCTTCACGAGGTCGCCGTCGCGCAGGCGGCGGCTGCCGGGGATGCCGTGGACGACCTCGTCGTTGATGCTGATGCAGATCGCGCCGGGGAAGCGGTAGTCGAGCTGCGGGCCCGAGCGGGCGCCATGGCGCGCGAAGATGCGCGCGGCGTGGGCGTCAAGCTCGGCCGTCGTGATTCCGGCGCGCACGAGCCGGCGCAGCTCGCGCAGCGTCGTCGCGACGACGGCGCCGGCGCGGCGCAGTCCGTCGAGGTCGGCGGGGGAGTCGATCGACATCGCGCGAGTATTGCAAGCGCATTCGGTCGCTATATGTCATCGATCGATGTATCATCTCTTTATGACTTCCTTCTTCGCTGCCGCCGCGCCCGCCGGCGGCGCCGCGCTCGGCCAGGTCGCCGCGATGAGCGCCGCCGTCACGCTCTTCACGGGCGCGCTGCTGTGGCTCGGACTCGGGCACCGCTCAGGCCGGGTTACCGTGCTCACCCGCGCCGGCGCCGCGCTCGAGCGCACCTCGGGCCTGCCCGGCTGGGCGGCCCTGCCGCTCGCGCTCTCCGGCGTCTCGCTGCTCGGCGCCGTCTTCGGGATGTACTGGGACATCTCGCTGCACATCGACGACGGCCGCGACCCGGGGCCGCTCGCGAACCCGGCGCACTACTTCATCCTGCTCGGCCTCTACGGGATCTTCGCCGCCGGCTGGCTTGCGGTCGTGCTGCCGCGACAGTCCGACCCGCGCCCGCCGACGTTCGTGCGGATCGCGCCCGGGTGGGAGGCCCCGATCGGCGGCGTGCTGATCCTCGCGTGCGCGTCGTTCGCGCTGCTCGGCTTCCCGCTCGACGACGTCTCGCATCGCCTCTTCGGCCAGGACGTGACGCTGTGGGGCCCGACGCACCTGATGATGCTCGGCGGCGCGGCGCTGACGCTGATCGGCGTGCTCGTGCTGTTCGCCGAGGCGCGGCTTGCGCTCGGCCGCGCGCGCGCCGGCGGCGCCGTGCTGCGCCGTGCGCGGCTGATCGGCGCCTGCGGCGGAATGCTGATGGGGCTCTCGATCTTCCAGGGCGAGTTCGACTTCGGCGTCGCGCAGTTCCACCTGCTCTTCCACCCGCTGCTGATCGCCTTCGCCGCCTCGCTCGCGCTCGTGCTCGCGCGCACGCTCGTGGGGCGCGGCGGAGCGCTTGCCGCGGTCGCGTTCTTCCTCGCGCTGCGCGGGCTGCTGACGCTGCTCGTCGGGCCGGTGCTCGGCGAGACGACCGCCCACTTCCCGCTCTACGTCGTCGAGGGCGCGCTCGTGGAGGCGCTCGCGCTCGCCGCGTGGTCGGGCGGGGCCGGGTCCTTCCGCTTCGGCGCGCTCGCCGGCGTGCTGATCGCGACGCTCGGCGTGCTCGCCGAGTGGGGCTGGTCGCACGTCTGGATGCCGCTGCCGTGGCCGACGCACCTTGTGGGGGAGGCGATCCTGCTCGCGCTGCCGGTCGCGCTCGCGGGCGGGACGCTCGCGACGTTCGCGGCGAGCGCGCTGCGGCTGCGCGCCGACCTCGCCGGGCGCCCGCGTGCGTGGGCGGCGGCGGGCGCGAGCCTGCTCGCCGTCGGCGCCGTCGTCGCGTTCGTGCTGCCGACGAGCGCACCGACGGACGTGCGTGCGCACGTCGCGCTGCGCACGCTGCACGACAGCGGCGCGCAGCGCACCGTCGCCGCGCGGATCGCCTTCGACCCGCCGAGCGCGGTGCGCGACGCGAACTGGCTCACGGTCACCGCCTGGCAGGGCCACGACAAGCTCGTCGTCGACCGGCTGCGGCGGCTCGGCGACGGCGTCTACGCGACGACGCAGCCGATCCCCGTCGGCGGGAGCTGGAAGGCCATGATCCGCTTCGAGCGCGGCCGCGACCTCGCCGCGATCCCGCTCGCGCTGCCCTCCGACCCCGCGATCCCGGTCCCCGCCGTCGCGCCGAGCGCCCGCGCGACGCGCGCGTTCGTGCCCGACCGGCAGGTGCTGCAGCGCGAGCGCCGCCAGGACGTGCCCGGCTGGCTGTGGGGCGTCGCCGGCGCCGTCGTGCTGGCGATCACGCTGTCGCTGCTGCTCGTGCTCGGCTGGGGGCTCGTGCGGCTCGCGATCCGCGGCGGCGGGCTCCCGCCCGCGCGCGCGGGCGAGGTGCCGCGCTCGCTCGTGCACGCGTGACGGCGACCTAGCCTCTGAACCAGGCTTCGTGGACGGTGCCGTCGTCGAGGCCCAGCAGGAGCGCGGCGCACGTGCCGGGCGCGACGCCGCTGCTGTCCCACGTGTAGGTGTAGCGGTCGTTCGAGGCGGTGTACGCGAGCGGCGCCGCCGCCTGTGCGGGAGACGGCGAGCCGGCCGGCGTCCCGTCGGCGCAGCTCATCGGCTGCACCTGCGGGTAGCCGACGGCGATGACGCCGAGTCCGTGGTCGCCGGTGAGGCTGAACGTGACGAGCGTCGGAGACGGCACGTGCACCGTGTTGAAGCTCGGCGGCGCTCTCGTCGCGCCAGCGAGGTGGAACCCGTAGACGACGCGGTATTCGCAGCTGCTCGCCGCGGTGTGCCCCACATGGTCGGTCGCCGTGTGATGGACCGTGTACGTGCCGAGCGCCGAGCTGTCGACCGCCTGCGAGCCGGTCGCCGTGCCCGCGAGCCCGGACTCGGCGTCTCTGTCTCTCCATCTCGCGACGGCGCTCGCACCCAGCGCGACGTCGACCGGGCAGGTGAGCGTCGTCGTCGGCGGGTCGGCGTCGACTTTGACCGTCAGTCTCGTCTGCGAGGACTGATGGCCGGCGATGTCGCTGACACGTGCGCTCGTGACGAAGCTGTTGCCGCTCGTCGCATACGTCTGGGGAGCAGGCACGCTGGCGGGGTCGACCCCGCTGCCGGGGCTGCCGTCGAGTGCTGCCGGATCACCGTTGTCGGTGGCCGTCACCGTGACCGTGTCTCTGTACCAGCTGGTGGCCGCGTAGTCGGGCGCCCGATCGGCGGTGAGCGTCGGCGCTCTCGGCGCTCTGAGGTCGATCAGGACCGGCGTTTCCGAGCTCCCGCTGTGGCCGAGCGTGTCGCCGGCGGTGCAGCTGACGGTGTGGCGCCCCTCGCCTCTGACGGTGAATTCGCTTGCGAGCATGGTCGGCCCGGTCGTGAGCGTGAGTCTTCTCGCGACGCCGTCGACGACGCAGCTCAGCGAGCCGACGGTGAGATCGGTTGCCGTGACCTGAACCGTCGCGGTGCCTCTGATCCACCAGCCGTTCGCGCCGTCGTTCGCCTGCGTGTAGGCGATGACGGGCGCGGCGCGATCGACGGCGATCGGGCCGACGGGCCCGGCGGTCGCACAATTGCCGACGCGATCGCACACCTGACGTGTGCCCGTCTGCGCCGCGGCGTCCTCGTGGCCGTCACCTACGTTCGTGCTCAACGAGAAGGACGCGTCTTCGGTGTGCGCGAGGCCCGAGCCCGCGTCGCTCGCCGTGCAGCCGACGCCGACCTCGGCGCTGTGCCACCCGGGCGGGGCGGAGTCGCACGACACCGTTGGGGGTCTCGTATCCGGAGCGGAGAAGCTCACCACCAGCGTGGTGTCACCATGGATCGACGGGAGCGGAACCGCCTTCTGCCCGTACGCACTGCCGGCCGGCGGCGTGACCAGCACCTTCTGCCCGTCGCCCGGGTCCGTCGACCCGTCGAAGACGGGTACGTGCGCCTCTCCGTCGGCTCCAGTCGCTGCTTCCGCCGTGTTCGACCAGATCAACGCGTCCATCCCGCCGGCGCTCGCGTGCGCCACGTATGGCGGGACCAAGACGCGCGCCCCCACCACCGGCTCCCCGTCCTCACCGACCACTCGCACCGTGAACGTCGCGGCTTGCGGAAGCTCGACGTCAAGCGCCCGGCCGGCGTCACCCACGTCGAACAGGAGGTCCAGTTCCCATCCCCGTGGAACCCAGCTCGGCCCGCTCGACTGAGCTGCTCGGAGCTCATAGTGGCCGGGCGATACCGCAAGCGCATACGAGCCATCGGACGCGGTCACCGCCTGGCCGTACCCGGCACCGCTGCCGTCACCCGCGTACAACGTGAGCACGACCCCACCCAGGGGCCCGCCGGGAGCTCGCACCACACCGCTCAGCGGCACAGTCCGTGGCAGCTGCGCGACGAGCGTCGTGTCGCCGTGGATGTCCGGAAGCGGGAAGGTCCGCTTCCCATACAGGCTGCCAGCCGGCGGCGTGACTTCCACACCCTGCCCTTGCCCAGGATCCGTCGATGCGTCGAAGGCCAACACGTGAGCCTCTCCGTCAGCGCCGGATCTGACCACCGTAGTGCTCGACGCGAAATACGCCTGGAGCACACCGGCGACGTCTGGATGCGCCACGTAGGGTCCGACGACGACTCTCGCCCCGTCCACCGGCGTCCCGTCGTCGCCGACGACACGCACCGTCAACGTCGACACCGCCGGCAACACCACGTCCAACGACCGATCGTCGTCCAGGTCGAAGACGAAGTCGGATTCCCATTCCGCCGGCACCCAGCCCGGCCCTCTCGACTGAGTCGCTCGCAGCTCATACCGCCCCGGTGACACGGCAAACGAGTACGAGCCGTCCGCTCCCGTCACCGTCTGCCCATACGGCACGCCGCTGCCATCGCCCGCCAGCAGGTACAACGAGACTCCGCTAAGCACACCGCCGTCCCCGCGCACGACGCCGTGCAGTTGCACGGTCCGCGTCAGGTGCACCACGAGCGTCGTGCCACCGTCGATCGTCGGAAGCGGGGCCGTCTGCTGCCCGTACGCACTGCCGGCCGGCGGCGTGACCAGCACCGCCTTTCCCTCGCCCGGGTCGGTCGAGCCGTCGAAGACGGGTACCCGCGCCTCGCCATCGGCAGCGGATCTCGACATCGTCGTGCCCGACGAGAACAAGGCTCGGGTGACTCCCGGAACGCTCTCCTGCGCGATGTACGGCGGGACCTCAACGGTCGCCCCGTCCACCGGCGCTTCGTCGTCGCCGACGACGCGCACCGTCAACGTCGACACCGCCGGGAACACCACGTCCAACGACCGATCCTCCGTCAGATCGAACGCAATTTCGAATTCCCAGCCACGCGGCAGCCACGCGGGCCCATTCGACTGAGCCGCCCGCAACGCATACGAGCCGGGCTGTACCGCAAACGAGTACGAGCCATCGGCCGCAGTCACGGTCTGCCCCCCGCTGTAGCCGTCTTCCGAGGTCAACGTGAGCAACAGACCACCCAGTTCACCGCCAGTCCCCCGCACCACGCCGGACACGCGCACCAGCCCGGCCGGCACGAGCACGACGTCGAGCTTCCGCGTCATTTCCACTTGAACCGCATGGACCGTCGCCGAGGCGAAGGCGCCGCTCGTCCCCGGATCGAAGCGCACGTCGTAGGTCCCGGACGGGACCGTCGCGGAGTACGTTCCGTCGAGGCCGGTCGTCGCGAGGGCGACGACGTCCTGCGTCGCGGGATCGACGACCGTGACCGAGGCGCCTGCCTCTGGCGCGATCGGTTGTCCCGCGCTCTGTCCGGACACGGTGCCAAAGAGCGTTGCGGCCGAGGCGATCGTGGGGACGACGGCGATCGGCCCGCTGACGAGCAGCAACACGACCAGCCCGCGTCGACACGCTCCCCACGCATTCCGGCAAGCCAACGGCACCGTCCCCATGCGATCCCCCGATCGGTCGTTGTCCGAGCGACGATACAGCGGACGGCGGTAGATCGTGCCGGCGGCGTGCGCACCCATCTCCAGCGCTACATTGGCCCATGTCACGTTTCTCGATATCCCCTGCCTGAAGAGGAATTTGGAGCCATGGAAGCCACGCTCGACCTGCCCGACGCCGGCGAGACGACGTTCTCGCTCGAGCTCTCCGACGACCAGCGGGAGGTGCGCGACTGGGTGCACGGGTTTGCGGAGAAGGTCGTCCGCCCCGCCGCCTCGGAGTGGGACGAGCGCGAGGAGACCCCCTGGCCGATCATCCAGGAGGCCGCGAAGATCGGGCTCTACGGCTTCGAGGGGATCGCGCAGTTCTTCGCCGATCCCACGGGGCTGACGCTCCCGCTCGTCAACGAGGAGCTGTTCTGGGGCGACGCCGGGATCGGGATGGCGATCATGGGCACGAGCCTGGCGGTCGCGGGCATCTTCGCGAACGGCACGCCCGAGCAGATGGGCGAGTGGATCCCGCGGTGCTTCGGCACGGTCGAGGAGCCGAAGGTCGGCTCCTTCTGCGTCTCGGAGCCCGACGCCGGCTCCGACGTCTCCTCGCTGCGCACGCGCGCGAAGTACGACGAGGCGAAGGACGAGTGGGTCCTCAACGGCCAGAAGGCGTGGGCGACGAACGGGGGCATCGCCGACGTACACGTGATCGTCGCCTCCGTCGACCCGGAGCTCGGCTCGCGCGGGCAGGCGTCGTTCGTGATCGGCCCGGGCACGCCGGGGCTGGAGATGGGCACGAAGCTCAAGAAGCACGGCCTGCGCGCCTCGCACACCGCCGACGTCTTCCTCGACGACTGCCGCATCCCCGGCTCGCAGCTGCTCGGCGGCAAGGAGAAGCTCGACGAGCGGCTCGCGCGCGTGCGCGAGGGCAAGAAGGCACGCAGCCAGGCGGCGATGGCGACGTTCGAGGCCTCGCGCCCGACCGTCGGGGCGCAGGCGCTCGGGATCGCGCGCGCGGCGTACGAGTTCGCGCTCGACTACGCGAAGGAGCGCGTGCAGTTCGGCCGGCCGATCATCGAGAACCAGGCGATCGCGTTCGCGCTGGCGGACATGAAGATGGAGATCGACGCGGCCCGCCTGCTCGTCTGGCGCGCCTCCTGGATGGGACGCACCAACAAGCCGTTCACCGCGGCCGAGGGCTCGATGAGCAAGCTGAAGGCGGGTGAGGTCGCGGTGTGGGCGACCGAGCGCGCGATCCAGATCCTCGGCGGCAACGGCTACACGCGCGAGTTCCCCGTTGAGCGCATGCACCGCGACGCCAAGATCTACACGATCTTCGAGGGCACCTCGGAGATCCAGCGGCTCGTGATCGCGCGTGCGATCTCGGGCGTGCACGTGAAGTAGCGCCCGCGAGCGCCCGCTCCCGCTGCGGTCGCGGGCGCCCGCCCCCTCGGTTATGCTCCGCCTTCCAGGCAGGAGCAGGACTCGCGTTTGGGGGATGGGGGGAAGCAGTGGCGAGGTCCAGGCGCGCCCGCGATGACGGCGCACCCGAGGCTATGGAGGACCGCAGACGGGTGCTCGCGGCGACGCTCGCGATCGGCCTGACGCTGCTCGCGCTCGGGCTCGTCGTGACGCTCTCCCAGACGGCGGCACGGCGCACCGGGACCGACGGAACGTCCGTCACGGAAGCGCTCGCGGTGACCTCGAGCGACGGGACGTTCTGCCAGCCGAGAGAGCTCGTGCCCGCGGGCACCGGCGCGGTGCGGCTGTCGTTGAAAGCGACCACGCGCAGAAGCTCCACCGTGGCGGTCGCCGTGATGCGCGGGCGCACGACGCTCGCGCGCGGAGCGCGGACGTCGAGATGGAGCGGCGAGCAGCTCGACGTGCCATTGCGCTCGACGCTGCACGCGGACGTGGTCGGCCGCATCTGCGTCACCCTCGGCGGACACGCCCCGATAGCCCTGGGCGGCATGCCGACCGGCACGAAGGTCGCCGCGAGAACGGGCAGACAGGCGTTGAGCGGGCGCCTGCGGATCGAATACCTCCGCCCGGGCCGCGAGTCGTGGTGGTCGCTCGCCTCGACGGTGGCGCATCGGATCACGATCGGCCACCCGCTCCCGGGCTCGCCGGCCGCGCTGCTCGCCGTGCTCCTGACGCTCGCATCGATCCTCGTCGGCTCATGGCAGCTGGTGCGCAGAGCGACGTGAGGCCGGGCGCCGCCCCGGACGCCGCGGCCCCGCGCCGCGGCGGTCCGCGCGCGCTCGCGCCCGTGCGCGCGCTCGCCGCCCGCATCCCGACGGCGGCGTGGGTGTGCGCGCTCGTCGCGGTGCTCAACGCGGCCTCCTGGTCGCTGCTGACGCCGGCCTTCCAGGTCCCCGACGAGCAGTCGCACTACGCGTACACCGAGTACCTCACCCATCACTGGCAGCCGCCGCGCACGCGTGGCGCGGACTCGCTCTCGACCTCGGAGGAACTCGCGCTGGTCGCGCTCGACTCGGAGGGGATCCGCTTCCAGGCGAACGACCCGACGATCTGGTCCGCGCTTCAGCAGCGCCAGCTCCAGCGCGGCCTCGACGCGCATGCCAGCCGCAGCGACGGCAACGGCGCCGCGCTCGAAGTCGGCGGCGAGCCGCCGCTCTTCTATGCGCTGCAGGCGGTCCCGTACGAGCTCGGCTCCGGCGGCAGCGTGCTGGACCGCACCGCGCTCATGCGCCTGCTGTCGGCGCTGCTGGGCGGTGTGACCGTGCTGTTCACGTTCCTGTTCCTGCGCGAGGCGCTGCCGGAGGCGCCGTGGACGTGGACCGTCGGCGCGCTCGGGGTCGCCTTCCAGCCGCTGTTCGGCTTCATGACGAGCGGCATCAACTCCGACGTGCTGCTCTACACCACCGCGGCGGCGACCTTCTACCTGCTGGCGCGCGCGTTCCGGCGCGGCCTGACGCCCGGGCTCGCGGTCGCGATCGGCTGCGCGCTCGCAGCCGCCGTGATGACGAAGTTCAACGCCGCCGGCCTGCTGCCGGGCGCGGTGCTGGCGCTTGTGCTCCTCGCCGTGCGGCAGGAGGGAATGCGGCTGCATGCGCTGCGGCTGCCGGCGCTCGCGCTCGCGATCGCCCTCGCACCGCTGCTGGCGGAGATGCTGCTGAACGCCACGATCTGGGGCCGGCCGGTCGTGGGCGCGACCGCAGGCAACTTCTCCACCGGCGACATACACCCGTCGCTCGGGCAGGCCGCGAGATACATATGGCAGTTCTATGCGCTGCGGCTGCCGGGAGCGAGCCACACGCTGTCGAGCGCGATCCCCTTCCGCGACCTGTGGCTGAATGGCTTCATCGGCTCCTTCGGCTACGTCGAAACGCGCTTCCACGCATGGGTCTACGACGTCGCGCTGGTGCCGTTCGCACTGCTCGCGCTGCTCGCCGCACGCACCCTCGTCGTGCGCCGCGCCGTCGCGCGCGCGCGACGCCTGGAGCTGCTCTCCTATGCCGGCGTCGTCGCCGGCTTCATGCTGTTCGTCGGCGTCGCGTCCTACGTCCTGTGGGCGCACACGGGCGCAAGCATCGCCCAGACGCGCTACATGCTGCCGCTGCTGCCGCTGTACGGCGCGCTGCTCGCGCTCGCCACGCGCGGCGCCGGACCGCGCTGGATGGGGATCGTCGGCACGACGATCGTCGTGCTCGCGATCGCGCACGACGTCTTCAGCCAGCTGCTCCTGGTCTCGCGCTACTACGCGTGAAGCGTCACAGCGCCGAGCGCGGCACGGGCGGCGGCGATCACCTGCTCGATCTGCGCGGCGCTCATGCCGACCCACAACGGCAGGCGCACAAGCCGCCGGCTGGCGGACTCGGCGACCGCCGCCGGCTCGGGCTCACGGCCGAAGCGCAGGCCGCCCGGCGAGCTGCCGAGCGGCACGTAGTGGAAGACCGCGTGCACGTCCGCCTCGCGCAGCCGCGCGATGAAGGCGTCGCGCTCGCGCTGACCTGGCAGCAGCAGGTAGTAGAGGTGGCCGCTGTGCTCGCAGCCCGGCGGCACGACGGGTCGGCGCAGGAGCCCGGCGCGCTCGAGGTCGGCGAAGGCGGCGTGGTAGGTCGACCAGATGCGGCGGCGCTCGGCGGTCGTCGCCTCGGCCTGCTCGATCTGCGCCCACAGGAACGCCGCCGAGACGTCGCTCATCAGGAACGAGGAGCCGAGCTCGAGCCAGGTGTATCTGTCGACCTCGCCGCGGAAGCAGCGGGCGCGATCGGTGCCCTTCTCCTGGGCGATCTCAGCGCGTGCGACGAGCGCCGGGTCGTTGACGAGCAGCGCGCCGCCCTCGCCGCACTGGATGTTCTTCGTCTCGTGGAAGGAGAACGTCGCGAGATGGCCGATCGAGCCGAGCGGCCGACCGCGATACGCGGCGGGCAGCGCATGCGCGGCGTCCTCGATCACGCGCAGTAGGTGGCGCAGCGCGAGCGCCATCACCGCGTCCATGTCGCACGCGACGCCGCCGTAGTGCACGACGACGATCGCGCGCGTGCGCGCGGTGATCGCCCGCTCGGCGGCGGCGACGTCGATGTTGAGCGTCGCGGCGTCGACGTCGACGAACACCGGCACCGCACCGCGCAGCGCGAACGCGTTCGCGCTCGAGACGAACGTGAAGGTCGGGACGATCACCTCGTCGCCGGGCTCGAGCTCCACGAGCAGCGCGGCCAGCTCGAGCGCGGCCGTGCACGACGGCGTCAGCAACGCCGCGGACGACCCGATCCGCGCGCGCAGCCACGCTTCGCAGCGGCGGGCGAAGGCGCCGTTGCCGGAGATCTTCCCCGTCGCGATCGCCTCGTCGACGTAGCGATGCTCGGTGCCGACGAATCGGGGGCGATTGAACGGAACCTCCCCCACGACGACACTTTACCTGTGTCGCGCACGCCGGATCACCGTTGATCGCTTTCGCTGCGCTGGATTCTGCGATCATCGACAGGTGCCAGGGGAGCCGTCGCATCCGGCGCTGAGCCTCGTCATCCCGCTGTACCGGGACGAGGCTGCGCTCGAGCAGATCTTCGCCCGTTGCGAGCCGATGCTGGAAGGGATCGAGGGCGGAGCGGAGCTCGTGCTCGTCGACGACGGCGGGCTCGACCGCACCACGCCGCGTGCGCTGGAGCGCGCCCAGCGCTTCGCCCATCCGACGACCGTCGTCCAGCTCGCGCGCAACTTCGGCCAGCACGCGGCCGTCTTCGCCGGGCTCGCACATGCGCGCGGCGCGGCGATAGCGACGCTCGACAGCGACATGCAGTACCCGCCGGAGCAGATCCCGGCGATGCTCGACGAGCTCTCCGAGGAGCATCCCGTCGTCTCCGGCTATCGCGCCGACCGCAAGGACCCGCTCGTGCGCCGGCTGATCACGCGCGGGCTCACACGCTGGCTGAACCGCAAGACCGGCGTCGCGCTGCGCGACTTCGGCTCGATGTTCCGCGTCTACGACCGCAGAACCGTCGAGCTGATGCTGACCTTCACCGAGCGCCACCGGTACGTCCCGGCGGTCGTCGCGTGGCTCGGGGTGCCGATCAAAGAGGTCCCGATCGAGCACGCGCCGCGCAGCGAGCGCGGGTCGCACTACCGCCTCGGGACGCTCGTCGAGCTCGTGCTCGACCTCGTCACCGGCTACGCGGTCTTCCCGCTGCGGCTGCTGACGACGCTCGCGATGCTGGCGTCGGTGACCGGCTTCGTCGGGGCGGCCGGCTTCGCGGCCTACCGCATCCTCGTCGGCGGCGGCGGCGCGGGCACCGTCTCGGCGTTCGCGCTGGTGTTCGCGCTGCTGGCGGTGCAGCTCGCGCTCGTCGCGCTGATCGGCGAGTACGTCGGGCGCATCTACAGCGAGGCGAAGGGACGGCCCTACTACGTGATCGCCGCGGTGCGTCGCGTCGGCGTGGACAGCGGCCGGCTCGCCGGCGAAGCGGCTTGACGCCGGCGCCGATCACCGCGCTGCCGTGGGACAGCGCGCTGTTCGGCTTCCCGATCGCGCGCGTGAACGCGACGCGACTCGACGCCGCCGCGCTCGACGCGGCGTTGGCGGCCTGTCGTGCGCAGGCGATCCGCTGCGCCTACCTGCTGCTCGACGCCGACGACGCGCATGGCAGCCAGCTGGCGCAGGCGACCGGCTTCGTGGTGCGCGACGTGCGGCTGGAGCTCGAGCGCCCGCTCGAGCGGGACACCGCCCGTCGTGCCGCGGACGCGACCGCGGTCGGCCCCGCTCGCCTCGAGCAGCGGCCCGCGCTCGACGCGCTCGCACGCGAGGCGTTCCCGCTGTCGCGCTTCTTCGCCGACCCGGGCTTCCCGCGCGAGCGTTGCGGCGACCTCTACGCGGCGTTCCTGGCGCGCGGGCTCGACGGGGCGCCCGAGCGCCGGACGCTGGCGACCGCCGACGCGAGCGGCTTCGTCGTCTGCCACCTCGACGAGCCGCGGAGCGTCGGGACGATCGAGCTGATCGCCGTCGCGGCCGACGCGCGCGGAAGCGGCGACGGGAGCGCGCTCGTCGCAGGCGCGCTCGAGACTTTCACCGCCGCCGGCCTGCGCACCGCCGAGGTCGTCACGCAGGCGGCCAACGTCGCCTCCCAGCGCCTCTACGCGCGCGCCGGCTTCCGCACCCGGCGCGCGCGCGTGTGGCTGCACCGCTGGTTCTAGCCCGCCGCCCGCTTCGACGCGCCCGCGACCTTGTCGAACGCGCAGCGGAAATTCTCGGGCTGGCTGACGGGCTTGGAGCCGGCGAAGCCGCCCTTGTCGTGGTTGTCGTAGACGGTCACGTACTGGAGCGTCTCCGGCAGCGGGTTCGCGGGCAGCGGAACGGGGTTGGGCTCGCCCTGCTTCGGGTCGCCGCGCGAGCCGTCCGTGACCCCCTCCGAGCCGGCCGCGGAGGAGCCGGCGGCGGTGGTGACGAGCGTCGAGCTCATCTCGCGCTTGTCCTTCAGGCCGTCGGTCGGGTCGAGGTCGATCAGCGCGGTGAGCTGCGCGTCGTCGATCGTCGAGGCGAGCTTGACGTGCGTCGCGGCGCCGAGCAGCTCGGCCGCGCTCGGCAGCCAGCCGCCGAGCTCGACGCACTTCTGCGTCGCGAACAGGAAGTCGTTCTTGCCGATCTCCTCGTTGGTGAGCGGGTAGGGCGCGGCCGCCAGGCACCACGTGCCGAGGTCGACCGCCTCCGGCGCGCAGGAGCCGACGAGGTCGCCGGCGTGCTGGCGGCCGAGCGCGTCGGCGCGCTTCGCGTGGGCCACCGTCGGCAGCAGCTTCGCGGGGATCCTGCCGTTGCGGCCGAGGCGCACCACGGCACCCTTGCGCGCGTGCTTGCGGGCCCCGCCGGCGAACGTGGCGGACGTCATCGAGAGCACGAGCGCGAGGAGCGCCACGAGCAGCGCCGCGAAGCCGGCGGATCGGTTCAAACGTTGCATCATCGAGGGCCTCCTCGGCGGTGGCGTGGTGGGGGTCGGTAGCGTTGCGATGCGGTGCGGGTCGTCGCGTAGGCGGGGTCGCGGTAGCGGTCGCGCCCGCGCACGCCGAGCGTCAGCGCGGCCCCGGCGAGCGCCGCCAGCAGCGCGAGCCCGAGCACGCCGGCGCCCAGCGGCGCGTGCTCGTCGGGGTGGTAGGCGCTGAAGGCCGACTGCGACTCCGGCGCCGCCTCCTCCTCGCGCTTCTCCTCGAACACGCGCACGACCGCGCCGCCCGGCGGGATCGGCCGCGCGAACGAGCTCACCGGCGGCGGCGGGGTCACCGGCACCGGCGGCTGCGCCTGCGGAGCGGCGGGCAGCGGCGCGAACGACGGCGGCGGCGCGACGTGCGGCGCGGGCGGCCGCGGGGCGGGCGGCGGCGGGGGCGGCGGCGCCGGAGCGAGGCTCGTCGCGACGACCGGCGCGACCGCCGGCGGCGGGGTCGAGACGCCGGGCGTGCCCTGCACCTGCCGATGGAAGCGGCCGGGAGCGAGCGGCCGCGTCCCGCACGGCTGCTGCACGCTGCCTGCCTGCACCGTCACCTGCTGGGAGTAGGCGATCCCGCCCGCGCTCACCGTCAGCGTCGTCGTGCCGGGGTTGAACGCGCACAGCAGGCCCGAGCGCGGGTCGGTGATCGTCTTGCCGCCGGCCGCCTGCAGCGGCTTGCGCAGGTTCGTCGTGCTCGGGTCGACCGCGACGAAGTCGGCGATGTCCGGGTCCGAGCTCGTAAAGCGGTACTCGGGCGTCAGCCGCGTGCCGCAGTTGGCCTGCTCGCAGAGGTCGGGCGGGAAGCTCGTGTAGGGGTCGGCCCCGGCCGGGCTCGGACTGCCGTCGGCGGCCGACAGCGGCCCCCAGCGGTCGCCGCCGAGCGGGCGGCGCCCGAGGCCGTTGAAGAGCGCCGGGCGGCTGCGGCGCAGCAGCGTGCCGTCGACCGCGTCGAGCGAGAGGCTCTGCACGAGCGGGATCAGCCGGGCGGCGACGGGCGCGCGGTTCGTCTGCGGGTCGCGCCGCGCGACGTCGAGGCTCACGAGCAGGTAGCCGGCGTCGCCGAACAGCTCGTCGGCCTGACCTGGGCCCTGGGCGTCGGCGATCGGCGAGCGATAGCCGAGCGATCCGGTCCCGTACTCGGGGATCGTCGTCGCCCCGCCGGCGGGGATCTGCTCGACGCGCTGCTCCTCCGGGCGCTCGTAGAGGTAGGCGCTCGCCCCCTCCTGCACGAGCAGCGCGGCGATCGCGTCGCCGTCGCTTGCGACGTTGCTGCGCGGCAGGAAGCGCGTGTTGAGGTCGCGGCTGCCGACCACGATCGCGGGGATCGCATGCGCCTTCGCGTCCTGCAGCGTCGCGCGCAGCCACGGCTCCTGCGGCTCGGCCGGCACCTGGTAGGGATCGGAGGCGGCGAGCGAGCCGGCCGAGTTGTCGATCACGATCACGCGCACCGTCCCCGCCGCGCCGACCGAGTCGAACGCGTAGTGCGTGCGCGCACCGGCCGCGTCGCCGAACGGCGCCGGCGCACCGGAGAACGCCGTCTTGAACGCGCTCGCCGTGCCGTCGCGCGAGTCGGCGGCGGAGACCGCGCTGTAGACCGGCAGCCCGAGCGTGCCGAGCAGGCTCGCGAGCCGCTGCTCGTCCGCGAGCGGTGTCGCGACGGGCGAGTCGATCGGCAGTCGCCCACCCGTGTACAGCAGCGCCCGCGGCGCCCCGGCGCGCCCGGCGAGCCGGCCGAGCGCGCCGCCCAGCGCCGCGAGCGCGCGATCGGGGCCGAGCTGGAGGTTCGCGAGCAATGCGCACGGCGCGTCGCAGGCGGCGTGACCGGCGACGGCGAACGTCGCGAGCGACGGGTCGAGCGCGATCGGGCTCGACGTCGCCCCGGGCGGCGGATCGGGCGTGCCGCTCGCCGCATAGCGCGCGACCGCTGCCGTCTGCACGCGACGGCGCACGAGCGCGCCCGGCCCGGCGGCGCCCGTGCCGCGGCCCGCGTTGTCGGACTCGCCGGACCAGCCGCCGACCGCCCAGCCGGCACCGCTGCCGGGGTCGAGCGCGAACGCCGCGATCGGGTCGGCCTTCTCGGGCTTGTCGTTCGCGACGCCGGCGAAGTCCTCGCGCTGGTCGTCGACCCAGCCGGCGGCCGTCTCGCGCAGCATGTAGCCGTCGCCGGCGAGGTGGAACGGCGGCAGCACCGGCGGCGGCAGGTCCGGGTCGGGCGGCGGCAGCGGCGTCGGCAGCGGCCAGTCGGCATCGGGCGCGACCGCGACGACCGCGCGCACGCGGCCGGCGACGCGCAGCGGCGCCGCGGCGATGATCGACGCGCCCGGCAGCGGCGCGGCGGCCGCGCGCCACGGCGCGCCGAGCCCGTCGCGCTCGAAGACGACGCCGCGCCCGGCCGCGACCGCGCCGCCGTCGGGCAGCGCGGCGACGGTGACGATCCGCGGCGCGCTCGGCGCGCGCGCGAGCAGCGCGTGCAGGCCGGCGTCGACGTGCCAGCCGCCGGCGCCGCCGTCGTTGACGAGCACGTCGGAGCCGGCGGCGACGAGCGCCTGAGGACCGGCGAACGCGACGCTCGTCAGGTCGGCGTGCGCGAACGCCGGCGGCAGCGGTTCCTGCGTCCAGGTCTTGCCGTAGACCAGCAGCACGCCGTCGCGCCCGACGGCGTAGCCGCGCTGCGAATCGCCGGGATCAAACGCGACGCCCATCAGGTTGCCGTCGAAGGCGATCGGGGCGGCGGCGTCCTTCTCCCACAGGCCGGTCTCGCCGCGCCACAGCCACATCGCGCCGAGGTCGCCGACGGCGTAGGCGCGGCCCGCCTCCGGCCACGCGACGCCGCGCAGCAGCGGCGCGCTGACGGCGCCGGTGGACGTGAGCAGGAACTCGCGCTGCCAGCCCTTGCCGGGGCGATAGCGCAGCACGCCGCCGTCGGCGCCGACCACGAGCGCCTGGCTCGAGAGCGATCCGGGCGCGGCGCCGGGGGCGGTCGCGATCCCCAGCAGCGGCGCGCGCAGCGCGACGGGCCAGCTCGCCAGGCGCGCAGGCGGGGGCGCGTCGGAAACTTGGACCGGGCCCTCGAGCCAGCCGTCGTCGGCCGAGCTGAAGCCGCCGCTGGGGTGGAAGCTGCCGGCCGCGCCCGCCTCGCGCTCGAAGGCGGTGCCGTCGAAGCGCTCCCATGTGCCGAGGTTGGAGAGGTCGTCGCCGCCGGGCGTGAGCGGGTTCGTCACGACGCGCGTGCCGAAGCCCGTGCCGTCGAACGCGAACGAGCGGTAGCCGGCGCGGCGGCCGAAGCGGAACCCGAGCGGGTGATCGCAGAGCGCGGCGGCGTCGCACCAGCTGCCGTCCACGCGCCGGTCGGCGATCGACCAGTGGAGGCTGAAGTCGCTGTCCCCGCCGCCGTCGAGCGCCATCGTCCCGTCGATCCAGACGCCGTCGTCGGTAACGGTGAGCGGCTGCTGGGCGTCGCCGTCGAGCGGCCCGAGCGACTGCACGCCGCTCGCCGGCGTGCTCGCCGCCGCGAACAGCGGCGCGCCGAGCGGTTGCGGCTTCCACTCGGGTCCGCCCGGTCCGTCCTCGCGCGCGAACAGCACGATCCCGTCGCCGAGCGCCGGATCGGTCTCGGCGAGCATGTACGCGTTGCCGGCGGAGGTCGCGCCGAGCGCGACGACGTGGAAGCTCGCGCTCGACGCGGCCGGAACGTCGATCGGCTCGCGGCTCCAGGCCGTGCCGTCCCAGTGCGCGATCGCGTCCTCGACCGCCGCGCCGACGACCGGCAGGAACACGCCCGTGTGCGTGCCGTCGTCGTAGGCGGCGTCCGCGACCGCACCGGCGCCCTCGTCGCGCGCGATCGCCTCGCCCACGCCCGTGTCGAGAACGGTGGACGGCGGCGCCGGCAGCGGCGCGAAGCGCGCGGCGGCGCTCGGGTCGCGCACGAGCACGACCGCCTGCTCGCCCGCCGGCCGGTTCGAGTCGCGTCCGACCAGCACCCCGCCGCCATGCGCGGTGATGCGCGCCGAGGCGGCGTTCGGCTGGGGGCCGCGGTAGGGATCGCCGTGCTCGTCGACGGGCGTCTGCGCCGGGGACCACACGCCGCCGTCCGCGTCCGCGACGCGCTCGAAGACGAGCTGCGGCGAGGGCGTCAGCGGGTTGGCGACCGGGCCGAACGCGAGGAGATCGGACCCACCCGCCCCGCCGAGCAGCGGCAGGTCGAGCGGGAGCTGCCGATAGGCCCACGTCTCGCCCGGCGCGCCCGCCGTCGCGGCGCCCATGATCACGGTCGAGCGGTCGGCGAGCCCGAGCACCGGCTGCGCCTCGAACGCGCGCGCCGACCCCGATGCGATCGCGAGCGTGAGCAGGGTCGCGATGACGACGCGGCGGCGGCTCATCGCCGCGTGTACGTCGCGAACGGGTCCTCGCCGCCGCTGCCGCCGCCGTGCCCGTGCTTCAGCGTCACGTCGTCGGTGCGGAAGCGCAGTCCGTCAGGCCAGCGATCGCGCGCGAGCTGCAGCGTCAGCGCATGCGCGCCGGGCCGCAGCGTCAGGTAGCGCGAGCGCGCGACGACGCGGTGACGGCGCGTCGCGATCAGCTGGACCTTCGCCCGGCGCCGCAGGCGGAACGCGATCGTCAGCCGCAGGCGCGCATCGACCCGCGGCTTGGCGATCTTGAACATCAGCGCCCGGTAGTGCTTGACCCTCGGCGGCTTGACGTGCGGCGTCGTCGCCGGCGGGGGCGGCGGCGGCGCGAACAGCTGCGAGTCGTCCGCCGGCGGCAGGTCGGGGATCGCCTGCGCGACCGACTCGTTCGGGCGGAACGAGATCGTGCTCGCGAACGCGGGGTCGGCGTCGCGCGGATGCGCCGTCCCGTCGGTGTAGTGGTAGACCCAGCCGGCCTCGGTGACCATCCAGCCGTCGTTCGGTCCGGTGAACTCGATCTTCGCCGCCGCACCGCGACCGGCGCCGGCCGCCGGGAGCTTGACGAGCGTGGCCGACCCGTCGGGCAGCAGGTGCGCGACGCGCGCGCGGGCGGTCGTCGAGCCGCGCTCGGCGAAGGACTGCACGGTCGCCCAGGCGTCGTCTGAGCCGGGCACGGCGGCGACGTCGGTGAAGCGGTCGTGCGGCCCGAACGGCGTCTCGTCGAGCGCCAGCTCGCGGTAGAAGCCGTCGGCGAGCCGGACCGCGATCGGCGGGCGCGCGACGGAGTCGCCGTCGGGCGCGGCGGGGCCCGAGGCGGCGCCGCCGCCGACGAACCACGGCGTGTTGCCGGGCGCCGCGTCGGCGGCGAGCAGCTCGGTGCCGGCGTCGGGGACGCCCGCGCGCTCGCGCGCGACGAACGGCGCGTCGTGGAACGCGCCGCCGTCGATCGTGTGCAGCGTGAAGGGCAGGAACTCCGGCTCGGCGAGGCTCACCGGCGTCGTCGCGTCCTCCGGTTGGACGCCGACGAGCGTCGTCTCGTAGAAGCGCCCGCCGCTCGCCAGCAGGTCGCTGACGCCGCGCCCCTGCGGCGCGTACGTCGAGACGAGGCTCGTGCCGTCGAAGTGCAGGTGGTAGGCGCCGACGCGCTGACCGCTCGGGTCCTGCGAGCCGATCCCGGCGAACCAGCAGTCGCTCGGGCTCAGGCAGGCGGCGGCGTCCATCGGCCGGAACGGGTCGGGGCTCTGATCGGCGGTCGAGTAGGAGGCGATCACGACGCCGTCGCGGAAGTGGCAGAGCCCGAGCCCGCCGCCGAGCCGCGGCGGGCTCGGCTCGGTGATCGTCCAGAACTCGTCGGGCCCGGCCCACGCGATCCGCGTCGAGTCGGCGGGACCGCCGCACACCGTCGAGAGCTGGCGCCAGCTGACGCCGTCGTAGAAGTAGAGCCCGCGCGCGATCGTCGCGTTGCCCTCCACGGCGAGCAGGCAGCGCGACGCCGAGAGGCACTGCAGGTCCCCCGGGCGCCCGAGCGGCACCTTGAACGGTACGCCCGCCGGCGGCGCCGGCTGCTCGAGCCGCCACGACGGCGCCGCGTGCGCCGGCGGCGGGTTGACGAACGCGGCGAGCAGCATGCCCGCGACCACGACGACGAGTGCGCCGATGAGCTGGCCTCGCCGTGTCGCGTCGCTCGCCCGCATCACACCTCGTCGTGCTCGTGCGGGCGCGTGCGGTCCGGCTGCGTCGCGTCGCCCCGATACGTGGTCCGCTCCTGCGCGGTGAGCCGGTCGAGCTGGTCGTACTCGACGTGCGCGACCGTCGAGAGCACGGCCTCGAGCGCGACGCCGGAGAGCGTCTCGTGCTCGAGCAGCGCCTGCGCCGTCTCGTGGACGGCGGTGTGGCTGACGCGCAGGATCGCGCGGGCGGCGAGCTCGGCGTCCTCGACGAGCCGCTCGACGGCCTTGTCGATCAGGTCGAGCGTCTGCGGGCCGACCGAGCCGAGGTCCTGCAGCGAGGCGCCGAGGAAGACCTCGCCGCTCTTCTCGCCGATCGTCACGAGGCCCAGCTCGTCCGACATGCCGAACGAGGTGACCATCGAGCGCGCGAGCGCCGTCGCCTCGTGCAGGTCGTCGTGGACGCCGGTCGAGACGCAGCCGAACTCGAAGCGCTCCCCGGCCGCGCCGGCGACGATCGCGATCAGCTGCATGCGCAGGTCGGGCTCCTGCATGATCGTCTGGTCGCGGTCGGTGAGCATGTGCGCCGCGGTGCCGAGCGTGCGCCCGCGCGCGACGATCGAGACCTTGCGCGCGACCGCGCCGGTGCCGAGCGCCTCGGTCACGACGGCGTGGGAGGACTCGTGCACCGCGACGACCCAGCGTTCGTGCGCGGTCATGATGTGCTTGCGCGCGGGCCCGGAGACGACGCGGTCGATCGCCTCCTCGAGCGTCTTCTGGCGGATCTCGCGCTCGCCGCCGCGCACCGTCAGCAGCGCCGCCTCGTTGATCACGTTCGCGAGCTCGGCGCCGGAGAAGCCCGGCGTCAGGCGCGCGATCTCGTCGAGGTCGGCGTCGGGCGCCATCGGGCGCTTGTTGCCGTGCAGGCGCAGGATCTCGCCGCGACCGTGGACGTCGGGCGTGTCGACGGTGACCTGGCGGTCGAAGCGGCCGGGGCGCAGCAGCGCCGGGTCGAGGATGTCCGGGCGGTTCGTCGCGCCCATCACGACGAGCCCGCCGTCGCCGCCGAAGCCGTCCATCTCGACGAGCAGCTGGTTGAGCGTCTGCTCGCGCTCGTCGTTGCCCTGCCCGA